>Ga0082212_10002852_pt1 | contig 24807 bp, 22 predicted proteins | sample TergutNt197P3_FD_71548 | JGI IMG/M metagenome (GOLD analysis project Ga0082212, IMG submission 71548) | Neocapritermes taracua P3 segment gut microbial communities from Petit-Saut dam, French Guiana - Nt197 P3 | ecosystem: Host-associated > Arthropoda: Insects > Digestive system > Gut ... | reverse complement strand
TTGTCCGCAACATCGCGGCGAGTTTTTATGTGTCATGTTGATGAAACCATGAATGAAATGAATGTCAAAAACGTTTTTTACCAACATTGTAATATGTCATCGACTGTCCCACGAATCACCCCCCGCAACTGTCCCACGAATCCTTTCACTTGACCATTAGTAACGATCTATCGAAATCCGTTTGTTTTAGCCGCTGTGGGGTCGATATGACTTTGCAGTGGTTTTTTGTGTTTAGTTTGAACGGGAGGTTACGATCAGCGGCCACGGCGTGACCGCCCTACCTTCGTTATTACCATGTCCTCTTTTCCCCCTCTTCGATTATTGGCAGTTGCAATTGCCATGCTATCATTGATGTCGGTTCTTTCCGCCGAAGAGCTGGGGAGGATTTGTGCGCAAAATGGCAATGTGCTGTCGTCATCAATCGGTAACACGCTTTATCTCGGGCAGTCGCCGCGAACGGATTCGCAACTCTGGCAAACCCGACTTTGGGTAACACCTTACGGAAACTGGCAACACCGTCGTTCCGCTGCGGATTCCGCCGGATTTCAGGCGGACACCTTTGGCATGATGGCTGGTTTCGACAAGCGATGGAACCGTTATCTGACTTGGGGCTGGGTGGCGGGCGGAAGCTGGATTTCTGCCAACAGCGACACGGGAGCCGGCAGTAAAAACATCGACGGTTTCAAGACCACGGTCAATGCCGTATTGGAGGTTACGGACTGGCGATTGCATGTCGCCGCAGGGTATGGCCATAACAGCCAAACCATTCGGCGGAACGATTTTGCCAGGCAATTCGGCGGCGATAACAGTGCCGACCAATGGGGCATTCGCACAGAATTTCAGTTGAAACTTGGTGCAGGCTTGTTTGAAATGGAACCCTTTGCCGGGTTGGATTACATGGTGTTTTCGGAACACGGTTACACGGAGCACAGCATCAGCGGAACAGGTCAGCCACAATCGTTCGGCAAGTTTTCGGATAACAGTCTGGCAACGACGCTCGGCGTGCGTTATCGTTGGCGTCAAACGGGGCAACTGGTCGTGTGGCGACCGGAACTGACCGCCGCGTGGTTTCACGAATTTGGATCAGACCGTATTTTCCACAGTTCGCAACTTGATCCCTTCCCAACATTGTTTACGTTCCCTGACAGTCGCCAACCACGCGACCATCTGCTTGCCGGCGTCGGAATTGTTGGACAACTCGGCACGACGATGGACATTTTTGCCCGCTACGCTGTGGACATCGCCAATGACGATGCCACACACGCCGTACTCATCGGTACCCAGTGGAATTTCTGATGCAACCGAACTTTCTGTTTATCATTGATATATTTTCGATTGTTGTATAAATAAATCTGTATTGAGATCGTTCTCTTGTTTGTTCAAAATTTGACAAACGCAAAAAAACAACGTATTTTTGACTGTAAAAGGAGCAAAAATATGGACGAAGGGACTCGCCAACCGTATCCGTCGGACTTGAGTGACGCGCAGTGGGGGCAACTCGCCCCGTTGATTCCACCGAAAGTCGGCAAGGGCAGGAATTGCACCGTCAACCTTCGTGAGGTCATGAACGCGATTTTGTATTTTCTCTGAACCGGTTGTCAGTGGGCATACTTGCCGCGTGCCCCTTCAACTCAACAACACTGCCGCCGTGGAACTCCGTTTATTACTACTTTGCCAAGTGGTCGAAAGACGGAACGCTCAACACCATGCTCGCGACGCTTCATCAAAAACTTCCATTATCGCGACAAATTAAAAAAAGCACCACTGTAAACGGGTTTATTTTCCAAATAGCCGCTTAATCCGTCACGGCTCTGCTTTTCCGTGCTAAACCACTGGATTTGGCCTTGATTTTTCTCACACATGTTGTGATAATACGCAAACATGAACCCCGGAAAGTTTCGTTGGTTCGTATATATGAAGTTCGTATAAAACAAGGACAAAAATCAAATATGTCACCTCTCGAAATGTCGGTAATCCGACCAAACAATATTATGCAACCGCAAATCAACTACCGCGACTACCAGCGGCAACGTTCATTGACTTTGGGCGATCTCCTTTTGGAAAATCGCATCATTTTTCTGCAAGGGGCGATTGATACCGGTAACGCCAATGAACTGGTAATGAAACTGCTTTATTTGCAGAGCGAAAACCGCCGCAAGGACATCCATTTTTACATCAATTCACCCGGCGGAAGCGTCACGGCAACGTTGGCCATTTACGACACGATGCAAATCCTAAGTTGCCCTGTGGCAACGTATTGCGTCGGCATGGCGGCCAGCGGCGGGGCGATTTTGCTGGCTGGAGGCACCAAGGGCAAACGTTTTACGCTGGCCCACTCGAAAATCATGATCCACCAGCCCTACGGTGGGGTCGGAGGTCAGATTTCCGACATCGAAATTCAAGCCAACGAGATATTGAAAGACCGTGCGAAGCTCAACGACATTATGGCTTTTCACACGGGTAAAACCGCCGAGCAGATCGCCAAAGACACCGACCGCGACTACTACCTCGATGCCGAAGCCGCCAAGGCCTACGGCGTGGTCGATGATATCCTGCAAAAACAGGAAGTTTCGGCAGATGAAAAAGAATGAAAATCGCAAAATTCAGAGTGCAGAATTTAGCCCGGCGTCATGAACGCCGGATAATCCGCATGGACGTTTCAACACGTCGATTTTGTACCGAAAAATCGCGATATTCGTACCAGAGTGATTGTTTTGAGTACAAAAAGCCGTGATTAAAGTAGAAAACGCGGAGATAATATTCCCAAGTGGGAAGATTTTGGGTCGAAAAGTGCGAACAAAATCATGAACGATGGACTTTGAATCTCCATGAACCGACCTAAAATCTCCGTGAACCAACCCAAAATGTCGGACATTCGACATTAAGTCTCGGCTTTTTGTAACAATAATAAGGTCTCAGAAAAGTGAGCAGTATCGAAGAAAAGGATCACCAAACCGAAGCGGTGGGAACATTGCGACCCGCAACAGAGCGTTCCGCGCAACGGGAAAAGATGTACCGCCATATCGCCGAAGTCTGCGATCGTGAAGCTCGCGAGAGTATTCACGAATGGCACCGCCGCCGTCGGGAACGTGACGAAGTGCAGAGTGAGGAGTGAGATAGGGCGGTCACGCCGTGACCACCGAAACGAAGGTTGGAAATGAAACGTACTGAAAAATTATATGCAAAATAAAACCAAACTTTTTGAATCCAGGAAAATTCGTTCGGTATGGGACGAAGAAAATGAAGAATGGTATTTTTCTGTGGTGGATGTTGTCGGCGTATTAACCGACAGTGTTAATCCAACGGATTACTTGAAAAAACTTCGTAAACGCGATGAGCTTCTCGGCGAATACATAGGGACAAATTGTCCCCATGTGGAAATGAAAACCGAAACGGGAAAAAACCGCAAAACATTGGCTGCCGATGTCGAAAGTTTATTTCGTATTATACAATCGATTCCGTCGCCCAAAGCCGAACCTTTCAAACTGTGGCTTGCGCAAGTTGCCAAAGAACGTTTGGACCAGTTGCAAGACCCGGAGTTGTCTATCGAACAGGCAATGACCGACTACAAGCGTTTGGGGTATTCCGGCGATTGGATCAATCAGCGGTTGAAAAGCATTGAAATCCGCAAGGAACTGACCGACGAGTGGAAAAAGCACGGCCTACAGGAAGGCGAACAGTTCGCTTCGCTGACCGACATTATTTACCAAACATGGTCGGGAAAAACGGCAAAAGAGTACAAGCGATTCAAGGGCTTGAAGAAGGAAAACCTTCGCGACAACATGACCAACAAGGAATTGGTCATCAATATGCTTGCCGAGCTTTCGACCAAGGAAATTTCCGAAGTTTCCGATCCCGAAACGATGGCGGAACACGAGGATATCGCCCATCGCGGAGGCAACATCGCCCGCGAAGCCCGCTTGAAACTCGAAGCTGAAACAGGCAAAAAAGTGGTCAGCCCGTTGAATGCAAAATCGGGAATGACAATAGGAAAACGTGAGAATAAGAGGTTGAAGGGGGAATAACAAAGAACCGGGGATGACGTGCATCGCGACAAGCGCAAAGAGAAAAGCGCAGAGCGCAAAGTGTAGAGCCGTTGGGGGAGGCAATATGGATATAGGTACGACTGGAGCTATTTTCATTTGGATTGCGCTGATTCTCGGTTTGCTCGTCAAAATCCTCATTTACACAGCTATCGTTTCGGGAATTTTCCATATTTGTTCGAAGGTTACCAAGAGAGACCGTTTTGCTTTCAGGAAGGTTTTTCCCTACGTGTTTGTCGTATTTATCATTCTTGAGGCCATATTTTGGTTGTTCCATTTTTTGGTCGCTTATTTGGCGGCGGTCACGGCGTGACCGTCCTACTGTTCATGCGCGTCGCAGGGCGACTCGGCTAACTCCAAACTGATAACTAACAACTAAAAACTTCTAACTCCTAACTTCTAACTCCTAACTCCTTAAAAAACATGCCATTAATACCTTACGTCATTGAAAAAAGCGGTCGCGAAGAGCGGGCGATGGACATTTACAGCCGGTTGCTCAAAGACCGGATCATCTTTTTGGGCAGTGCCATCAACGACGAGATAGCCAACGCGATTGTGGCGCAACTGCTGTTCCTGCACTCGGACGACCCGAAGGCGGACGTGCATCTTTACATCAACTCGCCCGGCGGAAGCGTCACGGCGGGCATGGCGATTTACGACACCATGCAGTATATCGGCTGCAACGTGGCGACGTATTGCATCGGCCAGTGCGCCTCAATGGGTGCCGTGCTGTTGACCGCCGGAGCCGCAGGAAAACGCTTTGCCTTGCCGAACGCGCGAATCATGATTCACCAACCTCTGGCCGGCATGGAAGGCACGGCGGAGGAAATTTTGATCCACGCGAAGGAATTCGCCAAGACGAAAGAAAAAATGAACCGGATTTTGATCAAGCACACCGGTCAGGACCTCGCCACGATCGAACGCGACACCGACCGCGACTGCTTCATGTCCGCCGAAGAAGCCTGTGCGTATCGGTTGATTGATAAGGTCATCGAATCGGTGGCCTTGACAGCGAAAAAAGAATAAAAATGGACTGATACTCATGGATGCGAAATGGATTTCGATGTTGCCGGCATTGGTTACCCTGTGTTGTTGCATGACGGGATGTGGTGCGAATCGTTTTCAGCACGCGGCGGACAAGTCGCTGTTGATTCAGGAAAACCTGCAACTCGACCAGGCATTGAGTATCACGCAGTACGAGTTGATGCTCGTGCAACAGGAAAACGATGTCCTGCGCAGGCAACTTGAACAGGTGTCGCAAAGCTCGGGCGTCCAGTCGGGGGGCACATCCGGCAACACATCAAGTGGTCGTCTGCCGTCGTTGCGTTCGACTTATGAGCCGATGGCAACGGCTCCGACCTTTGATGTAAACGATCCGAACTTGCCGTCGCCATCGAATCAAATGCCGCAACATTTTCAGCGACCGCAGCAAAGTCTGCCGTCGGATTTCCCACCCGGTACCCCGCAATGGTCGCCGCAACGAGGACAGTAAATGGTAGGGTGGTCATGGCGTGACCGCCGCTTGCCGCGATACCCCAATCATTCTCCAACAATGACCAATCAACAACAAATATTCGATGCGATTCCGCATCGTGATCCGTTTCTCTTTGTCGATGAAATCGTGCGTTGGGACGAGAACGAAATCGTCTGCAAAAAAATGTTTAGCGGCAAGGAGTTTTTCTTCGCAGGACATTACCCACACTATCCGCTCACGCCGGGGGTGATTTTGTGCGAAGCGGCCATGCAGGTGGGGGCGATTTTCCTGTCGAAATTTTTCAAGGAAACGCACGATGTCTCTGAAAGTATTGTTGAGTCGGAGTACCGTCGGAGCGTGCCGGTTGTCGGACGGATGAACGACGTGAAATTCCGCCAAATGGTCCACCCTGGCGACGAAGTGCTGATGCAAGTTACGCTGACCGAACAAATGCAAGACGTTTTTTTCATGAAGGCCAAAGTGACCACAAGCGGCAAAATCGCCGTAACGTTCAATTTCGCGTGTAAAATGGTTCTGGAAGCGACCGATGTTACAACAACATTTCCCGCACAGGCAGATTCAGCAAATCAATCATCATCACGGAAGTCGTGTTGATCACGCGATGTTGAAGCTCATTTACGTAATTCACGTCGTATTCTTTTTCAATGGTCGGCCAGAGCATGAGATAAAATAACCCCTGAGTATCGGGAATGTTGGCCCAGAAATACGCTTCCGGTCGTGAAGCACCGGGTTTCAGCAGGTCATACAACTCCATTCGCAGGTCGGTTTCTATTCGGAAGGGATTCTTCCTGTCCGTCAGATTCAAAACGGAATTGTGGAACAATTCCATTGCGATCAATTTTCTTTTCCACGGTTCCTTGTAGAAAACCGTTCTGCTGAAATAGTCGCCGACGATACGCTGAATGGCATACGCTTGTCCATCAGGTTTTTGAAGAACATTTGGCTCTTGTTCGATCAGTTTCTTATAATCCAGGGCGTGTTCCATGTCGAATATCTGCAAAAAGACTTCCCGGTAAAGTCCTTCTTTGGAGCCAAAATGAAAATGAACACTAGCGAGGGCCACCTTGGCAAGTTCTGCGATCATCCGCGTGGTGACAGCGGCATAACCATGTTTTGAGAAGAGCTGACCGGCGGCTTCAAGCAGGGCGGCACTGGCTCCGTTTGACTTTTTGCTCATTTTACTCATTAGTATTAGTCAATTTCAAGAAATCGATATAATTTTATTGATAAATCACCAGATTTTGACATAATATCTTGTTTTTTTCGGCTTTTTGAATTATAATTTAGGTCAAAGAGCATTTTTTGACCTAATATTACAATAAGTTTTGCCTAATAATTACACGTTATCAATAAAACATAAGTAATATAAGCAATAAATTCGGTCATTTTTATCATAAAAAATAAGAAAAACAACCAGAAATAACAAATCAACTGATTTTATAGATAACTATAACAATGATTATAATGGTATTTATAATATTTATTGTATCTTTAGCATCTATTGATAGAAAATCTTCGTATTGAGACCCACTACTTTGATTACCTTTTGGGAGAATCGTTATGGCTAAAAAAATAACAAAAACCACGTTGGCAGTCTCAGTGGACATTGAGGTTGCAGAAAGACTCAGACAGGTTGCAAGGAGAGAAGAACGCAGCGTTTCGCAAATGGTGCAACGCGCTTTGGTTCATTACCTGCCGACGGTCCAAAATGAGAACCATCACCAAACACAACCAACCGTTGATCGTTCGATCAACCAACGGATTCCCCCTGTTCCTCCCGACGAGGAATATCGCATTGACAATCCCCTCGAGACTTTCCAACCGCAACCGAAATGGTAAGGCGGTTGCGTCAAGACCGCCAAAATCAGAGCCGCGAGTGTCAACGAGCGGTCGAACCAGAGCACATGGCGTAAGCCAATGCCAAATGGGGTACTTGCCAACGCTTCGTGCTCTGTTGTCGCGGCTCTGATTGCCCACAGCCTCACCGCTGCATCACCACGAACGGTTCGAACATGCCGTAGCCGATCACGTCGTAGCTGTTACCTGAGGGTTGGCCGCTTGCCGGGGCCTGCCAAAACGCACTCGGCCAGGCCGTGCCGCGCATGGCACCGGCGTGATGCGGGCCGAGCAGGTTTTTCGGCGTGCCGATGACCACGACGCTGATTTCGTTGCGACCGCTCTTGACGAATTTCGTAATGTCGCATTCCCAGGGTGCGTAACCGATATACCCGGCTTCCTCACCGTTGACGATCACCTTCGCAACACTGCCAAGCCATTTGCCGAGCGTTACGACGTACTTGCCGCTGGACTTAGTTGTTGCGCTGGTGGCAACCGTGCCCAGGTCAAAGGTTTGCGTATAGGCCACGCCGTCCATGTAAAACGGCATTCCCTGACGGTTCCAGCCGCGTTCAGGCCGCATGAGGCCGCTACCGTCCGTGATGTGTTTCACGCCGCGTTCATGTGTGCGGTGAATCAGTTCGCTGGAAAATTTCGACACGACAAGCGGTTCGACTTCGTAATAGCCGCCGGTGCGCAGTTGGTGAATGATCTTGATTTCGGACAAGCCGACAAAGGCGTTGTCGGGAAATTCCTTCTGCGGTTTCGGCTCTTCGCCTTCCGCCGGTTCTTCCGGTTCGGGAATCGGGAAGCTCACGCCGTTGTGGTTGGACAGAATTTCAATGATCAGGTAGCGGCCTCGCCGGTCGTTGACCCGCTCTTGCGGCAGGGTGATCGTTTCCGGGCCGGCACCGCTGCCCTGACGCAGGTTATACTCGCCGATATACACGTGCGTTGCCCGTTCATTGGCACGCCACGGCGTGGGCTGTTTGGGCTTGCCGGGCTCGCCTTCCTTCACTTCCTTCGGCGGCAATTCCGGTTGCAACGCCGTGTAAACCCTGATGCGGTTGGCACCGCGTTTGGTCAAATTGCGTTCGTTGTAATTCCAGATTTTCAACTGGTGAACGAGCCGTTCTTGACCGAGATCAAAGATGAGATACGGTGACAAATCGTCTTTCAAATTCGAGTCCGGCGCGAAGCCGACGCCGCTGGTCAGCCACGAAACGTGTTCCAAATCACCGGAGTGTATGTCCTCAATATTATCCGGCGGCACAATACTCAACGGACGCGGCGCCTTGACGGTGAAACCTTTCGATGCCGATTCCAGCGAGAAATCGCCGAGCAGGTACGCCGGTTCCAATTCGTGCCACATCGTCATCGGACGCGCGGTAATCGTCACTTCGTTGGCCCCGATCTTCGCGGCAGTCGAAATATCGACCTTGCCGAAGGCTTTGTCGAGCCACCAGTCGTTCGGCGACATAGTCGCCGGCTCTCTATTCGTGGACGCATTCGCCGGCTCTCCGGGTTTTGCCGTGACCTGTTTGCCGTTGCAGGCAATGGCGTACAAGTCGGGGCGTTCGATCACGATGTAGAGCGGATTCGGCAACTGATCGGCCAGCGTAAAGCGATACGTCGCCGAAAACCCGCTGTTCGCCGGGAACGTTTTCGTAATCAGTTGATCCTTGAACTGCACTTCGTTGTCCCACGGACTTCTGTTCCACCCGTGCTTCTGCCAAATCCAACGGTTCGCTTCATAGAAATACTGATTCGACCGCACCTCGCCGCCGATATTGACATCGACGTAATCCAGCGTCAACACGTTCGGTTCAAGCCGTTTGACTTTCGCTTCACCGATGGGGTTGTGCAGTTTTTCCGTGACAAGCGGTTTCTCGTATTTTTTATCATCGGCGTTGTATTTGATAAACAACAGCAAACTCCCACATGGCGGCAGGTCAATCGGAATCGTTGCCGTTGTGTTGTAAGCAACGGTTACGGGTACCGATATTCCCTCTACCATTCCACTACCTTCTGCCGTAATCTTACCCTCAAATGGATAAGGCAAGATTTCACCCGTTTCAAGTGACCACTGTTCGACTCCAAGCCAACTATTGCCCACGGTTCTTTTTATCGTGGTCACAGATCGTTCGTTCATGTCGGTATTGCAGAGGAAAAGCAATTCACCGTCTTTGACCATACGCCTGTGATGAAAGAGCTTGCCTTGTGGTTTTATTACTTGATTCTCTGTGGACGGTAATTCATACTCAAACGTAGCAGATGATGTTGTTGAAAAGTATGACGTTGGAAGTCCGAGACTGGAAAAAGAATAACCTCCATTAGCCGTTCTTTTCATTGCAATGAAAGCGGCTTCCATTTCACTCACGGCGTCGCCACCCAGCATCTCCTTCATATTCATTCGCTTGACATCGCCGTCCATGCGTTCGGGATACGCACAACCCACGAGTTTGCCTTCGCCATTGACATAATCCACGAGCAGCTTAAACACCTCCCCATTAATATTCTCCATATTCGGTGGGAGAATCACGAGATCGTAAGCCCGTTTGTTGACGACGAGCTTACCATCTTCGACCTTGCCCCAACGGGCGATGATGTCCTCGCAGCCGAGATCGTACTCCACTTGCCAGCGTTCAAACTGGTTGACGAGATTTTGGAAATCGTTGCCGACTTTCCCCAGGTGCGGGTGTCCCTGATACATCCACGCCGTTGATGTCGGTTCGATGAGCAGGACGTGATTGACCTGCTCGCCGCGTGTCAGGGCGTAAGACAACCGCGTGTTGTAATCGGCCATGACGTGATACGCGTCCCACCACGACGCATGGTACGAGAACGATTGCGGATGGTCGCGCTTTCTCGCTCCCCGAAGGGTGACGTAGGAAAGATGCTCGTTCGTCGTGTTGACCCCGAGGGCGTATTGCCAGTCGGCGATGCGTTTCATGTCCTCAAATCGCAAGTCCCAGCCGCCCGCGCCGTAAGTCTCGCTGAGCGTCCGATTGTAACCCATCTGGTTCGCCACCGACGCCAGTTCCTTGACGCTCCGCGCGTTGCCGAATTGAGCGTTGACGCCTTCGTTGTACTGGTTCATCAGCGTGTCAATCGAAGGCCGCTGATGCCAGGCGTACATCGCCATGTTGTCGGGCCCGTGACTCGCACCCGGCCAACCGTGTTCCCAATAGTGGCCGGTGAATTCAAGGTTGTGCTTCTCGCAATATTCAAAACACGGCTTCGCCCAACGGTCGATGAACAGTTCGAGCAGCAGTTGCTGATAGTTGTGCCGCACCTTTTTCCAATCGCCGACTTCCGCCGTCATCGACGGGAGATTGTCGATCAGCGAATAGCCGAATTTCTGCTCAAACAGCACGGGAATTTCCTCGTTCCAGGTAAGCCCGCCCGCCGTTTGCAGGTGCGGCTCGTCGGTGAACCAGCCGGGCAACCGCTTGCCGAATTGATCGCCGAACCGCTGACGATACGGCTCCAATGTTATCTCAATAAACTTTTCAGTAACACCCTTTTGAAGAAGGTCAACGTACCACCAGCCGCCGAACCAGCCGCCGCTCCCGGCAAGTTGAATTCTGCCTATCATATATTTACCCGGTACAAGCGGCGGAATCTCGGAGATTGCCTCGCTTTTTTGATAGATGCACTTCCATTGTTCTTCCTGGCCTTCTTCCTGAATGGACTGCCAAACGTACCAGATACTCGGGTCGCTCAATGTGTGTAAACTCGGTGGCGAATCACCGTTGCCTCCGCCAAATTGCTCAATTTTAAAGTGCAAACCCTTGCCGCGCGAGTCGGGCATGGCTTCAGGCACGAAACCGCCCGCAAAGCCCGACGGGTACGAGTTTTCGTCATAAATCCAGACGTTCATCTCCAGCTTTTCGGCCTCGTCGAGGGCAACGCCCCACAAGCGGAACCAGTCGTCGCTGAGATACGGCGTCATGAGCCCCGGCCTGGGGTGTACCCACACCTGCTTGACGTGTTGCGACGCCATGTCCTGCATCGTCGAGCGGATTTGCTCTTCGGTCAAAAGATCGTTCCATGTCCACAGCGGCCCGGTGCTGAAATCGCGCCCCGGCTGTTGGAACGTCGCTTTGATTTGCTCAATTGTTTCCTTCGGCGGCTCGTCAGCCCGCACGATGTTTCCCGTATGAAACACGGCCATCGACAAGACAAACGCCCAAAACCTCGTACTGATGCGCATGGTGATACCTCCGTAAATGGTGATACTCGTGGTAAAATTACAACACTATTATACCAAAAAACGGGGCGAAAAGATACAGCCTCGAAAATAATGGCCGCAACTTCAACGATCGAAATGAAACGTGGCTTGACAAATCCGACAATACCGATTAATATGGAATGCAATTCCAGATTCCTCGGAGCCGATTTTTATGTCCCTATCAAGAACATTGGAAAAAACCGTCAAGCAAGCCTCGCAGTCCTTTCCCGTCCTGATGGTCACAGGGCCGCGGCAGGTCGGTAAATCCACGTTGTTGGAAATGTGTGCGGAAAAAAACAGGTCATACATCAGTTTGGATGCCATGGACCTGCGAAAATTGGCGAAAACAGACCCTGCGTTATTCTTGCAGGAGTATCCCCCGCCTGTCGTGATTGATGAAATTCAGTATGCACCGGAACTTTTCAGTCAAATCAAGCTGTTTGTCGATCAGACCAAAAAACCGGGACTCTTTTGGCTGACCGGCTCACAGAAATTTCATCTGATGAAAAACGTCAGCGAATCGCTGGCCGGTCGAGTGGCCGTGATCGACATGTTGGGATTCTCCTGCAAAGAAACAATGCACTGTGCAGACCAGAACACGCCGTTTTTGCCGACCCGAAAGTGGCTCACGGAAGCCAAAAAACGCAAGCATACGCCGACAACGCTCACGAATATTTATAAGACGATCTGGCGTGGTTCGTTTCCCAAGCTGATTGTCGATAAAAAAATGTCAAGAGAGATGTTTTACAACTCCTACATTCAAACTTACATCGAACGCGACGTGAAAGATTTCATCAAAATATCAGACACCATTGCCTTTGCCAATTTTATCGTTGCCGTGGCCGCAAGAACCGCTCAACTTTTGAACTACGCCGACCTTGCCCGCGACGTGGGGGTCGATCAAAAAACCGTGAAGTCGTGGCTCTCGGTTTTAGAGGCTTCCGGCCTGGTCATGTTGCTGCAGCCTTATCATAACAACATTAGCAAGAGGATCATTAAAACGCCGAAGCTCTATTTTCTGGACACCGGTTTGGCCGCTTTTCTCACGAATTGGAACAGCCCCCAAAGCCTGGAAAAAGGAGCCATGTCCGGGGCAATTCTGGAAACGCACGTTTTTTTGGAGATACTCAAAAGTTATTGGCACTGTGGCCGCCAGCCGAATATTTTCTTCTACCGCGATATTGACCAGGTCGAGTGTGACTTCGTATTATACCAAGATGATACGTTATATCCCGTGGAGATTAAAAAAACAGCGACGCCCAGTCTCAATGCCACGAGCAGCTTTGCCACGTTAAAGCGGTTTGACAAAAAAATCGGTCACGGCATGGTGGTCTGCTTTGTCAACGGTGACGTTCCACTGTCGAAAGAAGTGACTGCTCTGCCGGTTGGGTATTTGTGATTCATAAACAGTGCGGTCACACCATAACCGCCGTTACATTGGTTTTACTCTAACCAAATTTTCGCTGATTTTTCAGAGAAATGCAAGTCTGTTAGTTTGCTTGCCCATGACTTCCCACCTCTGTACTCCGGCAAGAAATACTGTTATAATTTTTTTAGTTTTCTTCGTTTCCATTTGTACAGAAAAACAACACAGGTCTGCCATGACGCCGGAGATGCCCAATTTTTGTAATTACCGCACTGATTTCGCCGGAATCCCCTTGACCACAATTGCCGAACAGTTCGGCACGCCCGTCTTTGTGTATGATGCGGCGGTCATTCGGCAACGGGTCAGCGAGTTGAAACGGTTTGACGTTATCCGTTACGCACAAAAAGCCTGTTCCAACATTGCGATTTTGCAACTCATTCGCGACGAAGGCGTACTGGTCGATTCGGTCAGTGCGAACGAAATTCGCCGTGCCATGACAGCCGGTTTCGCCATTGACGGCGCAACGCCCGATGCTCCGACGCCGATTGTTTACACCGCCGACATTTTCGACCGTGATTCGCTGGAGTTGGTTCTCGAAAAAAACGTGCATGTCAATTGCGGTTCGATAGATATGATTCGTCAGTACGGTGAGGCGTTGCAGAAGCCGCAATACGCGGGAAATCGCCGCGAAATCACGTTGCGTATCAATCCCGGTTTCGGACATGGGCACAGTCAAAAAACCAACACGGGCGGTCCGCAATCGAAACACGGCATCTGGCACGAGCAGCTCGACGAGTGCATCGCAATGGCCGGGCGATTCGGACTGACGATTACCGGGCTGCATATCCACATTGGGTCGGGTACCGATTTGGAACACTTAGCACAGTGTTGCGGTGCGATGGAGCGATTTGCCATACAGGTTGGGCCGTCGGTCGTCAACATCAGCACCGGCGGTGGGCTTCCGGTGCCGTACAATGCTGAACAATCCTACGCCGACCTTGGCGAGTATTTTGCGAATTGGGACGCTTCCCGCAAGCGGCTCGAAGAACGGTTCGGGCATCGCGTAACGCTGGAAACCGAACCGGGACGTTATCTCGTGGCCGAGAGTTGCCTGCTGTTGGCCGAGATTCGTGCAGTGAAATGTCAGGGCGAAAACACGTTTTACCTGCTGGATGCCGGATTTACGAACCTCGCGCGACCAATTATGTACGGAGCGTATCACCCAATTTCCGTCGTGCCAAATCAGGCTTCAGGCATCAGGCTTCAGGCATCAGGTTCTACTTCGGTACTCTCTCCTGAAGCCCGAAGCCCGAAGTCCGAAGTCCGGGAGCAGGACGTAGTGGTTGGCGGTCCGCTTTGCGAATCGGGCGATATTTTCACGCAGGAAGAAGGCGATTATGTTGCCCGTCGCAGGTTACCCGTCGCGGAAGTCGGCGATTACATCGCGTTGGAAGTGGCAGGGGCTTACGGTTCAATGATGGGCTCGAACTACAACTCAAAACCGCACGCCACCGAAGTGCTTATCGACTGCGGCGAAGTACGATTGATCCGTCGCCGCCAATCGTTCGAGCACCTGATAGCCAATGAAATTCCATTGGAATCAGAGCCGCAATCGTAATCGTAAGATGACACAACAAAAGACGGAATGAAGGCCGTAGGCCGTAATGACGTGATTCAGAGACGCGACAGTCATGGCGCGGTTGGAGTGGAACGACGTTTCATTCCGTGCGACCGCTTGTTGACACTCGCGGCTCTGATGGATTAGTTTCCCAACTATAATTACCAGGAGGTTATTCAATGTCTGACAAAACGACACGGCGTGATGCCATCGCCAAACTACTCCTCGGCGGAACGGCTGCTGCTTCGTTCACAATACCCGAGGAAAGAATCCTCGCCGAGGAGCTTATCGCCTGTTCTGAAGCGACGCCGCTTCAAACCAACTGGGCCAAGCTCGACGATCTTCGGGAAAAAGTGCCCGTCTCAAAGATCGGAAACGTTGAGATTTCTCGAATGATTCTCGGCGGTAATTTGATCGGCGGTTGGGCGCACTCGCGGGATATGATGTACCTGTCCGATCTCGTCAAGGCGTATCACACGAAGCAAAAAATTTACGACACCTTCCAACTTGCCGAGGCCTGCGGCATCAACACGTTTCTGACTTCGCCGGGCATCGGACGTGAATTGATTCCCTATCGCGAAAAAACCGGCGGGAAAATGCAATTCATCGCCGACACCGGCAACGACGACAAGACGATTGCCGACACCGGAGTCAAACAGGCGATTGATGCCGGAGCTTCGCTGATTTATGTTCTCGGCGAAGCGACGGATCGTTATTTTCTTCGTGACGAGAAGAATTTCGAACTTGTGGGTAAATGCCTGCAACGAATTCGCGACGAAGGCTACCCTGCCGGGATTGGGGCACACCGAATTGAAGCGTGCAAGAAGTGCATCGAACTGGGTTTTGTGCCTGATTTTTGGATGAAAACGTATCACCACCACAATTACTGGTCGGCTATTCCCGGCCAACCGGAGCATGACAACATTTTCTGTCGCCGTCCTGAAGAAACGGTGGAATTCATGGCCGAACGCAAGGAGCCGTGGATTGCGTTCAAGGTGCTTGCTGCCGGTGCGCTAAAACCCCAAGACGGTTTTCGTTTCGCCTTTGAGGGCGGAGCTGACTTTCTCTGTGTCGGAATGTACGACTTCCAAGTCGTCGATGACGTGAATATTTTCAACACCGTCCTCAATGGGAACCTGAGCCGACAGCGAAACTGGATGACAGCGAATGTTTAATCCAACCGTTTAATTTCTTCCGGTGATAGCCCGGTATATTTGGTGATGATGGATGAATCACAACCGTCTTCTATCATATTTCTGGCGATTTCGATTGCTTTTTGCGTTTCACCTTCGGCGCGACCTTCGGCGCGACCGAGAATGATGCCTTTTCTGATGCCTTTGTTTTCCGCCGTTTCGATGGTCGCAAGGTATGTTCGGTAATCGTCCAAATTGTGTTCGTAAGAGACACGGTCATTCTCGGACATCGACGCGATTTCCGCCGTGTGGAACGCTTTTTTGAACACTTTCTCCTTCAAAATGGCCGGTATGTGTTCCAGACTCGGCAGGTTTTTCAGAAAATACAACCATTTGTCCTTGCTGTCCTTCAACTCCGATTCGTTCATGTCGAACACCGGCATCTGGATGTAAATCATCTGGAGTTTTTCATAAAACTCCTTGCCGTGTTGATCTTTGAGTGAGACCTCGCGAATCAAAATCGGGTTGGGATCGTCCTTATCGTAAATGAAGTCGAGAATGGCGATTAAATAAACGGTCTTGAGTTCGTAATTCCACTTGCCCTTTTGTCCTTGGCTGCGGATAGGGTGTGCGACGTAATAAACGGAACGGTCTTTGAAGTATTCCTGTTCCGCCTTCTGCATTTCAACAATGAATTTTTCTCCGCTTTTCGCTTCACAGTAAACATCGAAGACTGCTCTGCGATCGCTCACCGCATCTCCGAGCTGTTCGGGGTTATTGAACGATAGCACCTTGACCTGATGCTTGTCCGGCAGTAACGCATTTAGAAAATCGATGAGCAGATCTTTATTCGCCTCTTCGCCGAACAACTTTTTAAAACCAAAATCCGTGTAGGGATTGATATATCTTGACATGATAGCTCTCCTACACTTATTTTACGTGATTTTGACGAAAATGCAAGCGAAAAATCAGAGTCGCGATAGTTATGGGGAGGAAGAAGAGAGGAAGTTTCCGACAGTTATCCTACCTTCAACTGCTCTGCGACGACATGCAAAATCGCAGGCACGAGATAGGCAAAACTCTTTCCGACGCTGGTTTCGGCTTCAACGGCGAGATGCTTGCGAGTGCGCAAGACCGCTTCGACAGCCCGTGCCATGTCGAGCTGCTCCTGTCGTTGCTCATAATTCGGCAACCGTCGGGCAATCACCCCACCGGTCCCGATGACCTCTTGTACGAATAACATGAATGGCGTTAGTGCGGGAACTTGTTCCCCGGATCATCGTAGGACGTTAGCCGCGTCACCCTGTGACGCGCACACTCAACGACCACATCATACCATAAATCATATCTGTCACAAGAACTGACGAACCGCGAGTGCCCACCAGTTCGTTCTCAAGTTCACGCTCCTCTCACGCGAAGCCGAGTTTTTTGCGGCTTTGCGTGGATTTGCCTGCCTGCGTCCGATTCCGTCCGAAATTTGACCTCGGCCTTGCGTTCTTCGAGCAATTCGCTTATACTTTTTTCATTCGAAATTCCCTCCTTAACGGATTTTGAGCATCACTATTTTCAGCAATTGACGCTAAAAAACAAGGAGGATTTCAGGTTTTTAACTCAATACCCTTTCTGGCTTTGCCAGGTTATAAGGGGTAATCACTAACCACCACCTACTACCCACTAAAAAAATGACCCATCCCAACGACTTTTTCAAACAACTGCTCCAAACACCCAGCCCGACCGGGTTTGAGGAAAAAATTCAGCGTGTTGTGCATGAGTACATGACACCTTACGCCGATACGATCACCACCGATGTGCATGGCAACGTCATCGTGACCAAAAACACGAATCATTGCGCTGGTGGCACAGACGCTCCACTTCGCGTGATGCTGGCCGGGCACTGCGACCAGATCGGCTTGCTCGTCAATTACATCGACGCGGAAGGCTTTTTGTACATTCTCCCGCTCGGCGGTTGGGACCCACCCATGCTGTTGGGGCAACGTATCATCGTGTGGGCGGAAAGCGGCCCGATTCCCGGCGTCATCGGCAAAAAACCGATTCACCTGTTGACCGATGACGAGAAGAAAAAAACGGTCAAAATCCAAGACCTCTGGATCGACATCGGTGCGAAGAACAAGGAAGAGGCCGAAAACCTCGTTGAAATCGGCACGCCGGTCACAGTCGAGTTGGAATACCGCGAATTGCAAAACGACATGATCGCCGCACCCGGCATGGACGACAAAGTTGGCGTTTGGGTGGTCATGGAAGCTTTGCGTCGCGCCGATGCGTCGAAACTCAAGTGCGCCGTTTATGCCGTTTCGACGGTGCAAGAGGAGGTCGGCCTTCGCGGGGCGAAAACAAGTGCCTTCGGCATCGACCCGCAGGTGGGCATTGCGGTTGATGTCACCTTTGCGACCGATTGTCCTACCATTGAAAAGAAGCAAAATGGCGAGGTCACCGTTGGTGCCGGTCCGGTCATTTCGCGCGGGCCGAACATGAACAATAAGCTGGTCAACGCTCTGGTCAAAGTGGCGAAAGAGAACGAAATTGCGTACCAAATGTGTGCCGAAGGTCGCATCACAGGCACCGATGCGAACATGATTCAGGTCAATCGCACCGGCGTGGCCACGGGCTTGGTGAGCATCCCGAACCGCTACATGCACTCGCCGGTTGAAGTCATTTCGCGAAAAGACATCGAAGCCACCGCCGACCTGCTCGCCCGATTTCTCGAATCGCTGGAACCGGAAGTGTCGTTTATACCGGGAGTGTAGTGTGGAGATAGGCTTCCGCCGGAAAATATTATGCCAACAACAATGTTTCGGCGGTCACGACGTGACCGTCGAAACATCAGCTAGGGGATATTACTTTCTGGCGAAATCCTCATTCCCTCAAACAACTCATCGAAGGCACCGAACCCGCCGGGGAAAGCGACAAGAGTCTTCGCGCGAGCACGACAGGGGAAACATCACTTCGTGCCTCAGTGCCTTTGTGTGAAACTCATTTGAAAAGGCCGTGTCACCCGCGAGTAAAATTTTTCTTGATCTTCACATATTGACCGGCATCAAGTTCCAGCAAAGAGACAAGCTGATTCTGAGGTGAAAATGCAGCGCAGAAACGGCTATCATCTGTCGGTAAAGGTTCCGAAGTCTTTGTCGGTTCTGGGATTTCGTCTTTTCTCACCGCCTGTCCCATCAGAAGACGTTTCATCGTCTTTTCGTCGAGAACAACCTGCGGCAGATGGGCCACGCCGAGTTCCAACGGCAAAAGATGCTCACACCAGTCCGGAAGATGTCCTTCGTCAAAGGTCGATGGCGGCACTGCATCGGCGAGTGTAAACGGTCCGATACTTTCGCGAGTCAGCGCGGTCATGATTGCCCCGCTACCGATCACTTCACCAATGTCGCGACCGAGCGAACGCACATACGTGCCGCTCCCACATTCGATCGCCAACCGAAAGACAGGGTAATGATAATCCGTGAGTTCGATTCGATAAACGTCGATTTCCCGTACCGCCGGTTCGACATGTTCGCCTTGTCGGGCGAGTTGGTAAGCCCGTTTACCCGCGATTTTCAGTGCCGAATACGCGGGAGGTCGCTGCCGGATACGTCCCGTAAACCGGGAAACCGCTTCACGCAGCATACCGTATGTCGGTTGTGGTGGGTTAGGTAACGTGGTGATCGTTCCATCAGCGTCTTCCGTGTCACTGGTCACACCGAGTTGAAACGTCCCGTCATAACGTTTTGGTAACATTTGGATGAATTCAACCAGCTTCGTTGCTTCGCCAACACAAGCGACGAGAACGCCATGAGCCAGTGGATCAAGCGTTCCCGCGTGACCGACTCGCGGCAGCTTACACTGCTGTGCTTCGGTAGGCACGTGATCAAGCCGTTGACGATGCCACAACCGGACAGCCCGTTGCAGTCGATTGAGAGTAGTCCGCGATGATTCGCCTTTCGGCTTCAACAAGCCGATCATTCCGGAAGGAAAACCAATGTCAATATCGTTCGACATGGAGAAAGAAAACTGTAACGGTTCACACACATCAGTTGATTAAACTCGTAATCATTTCGACTTAAATTGCCAAATAATCCGAAAACTTTGGAATATCACTGTTTTAGTCAACATCAACCTTTAGGATTGACGAGCCACTACGCATTTCATTGACTTTGGACAATCTCGACCAGTTTTGCGACCACTTCGTCGATTGTCATGCCGTCGGTTACAACGCGAAAAGCATCGTGTGGCTCGCACAGCGGGCCGACTTCTCGTGCCATGTCTTCCGCGTCACGACGGTTGATTTGCCGTAAAATTTCGTCGAAGTCGGCCTTTTCGCCGCGTTGCTCGAATTCCTGCATACGCCGATGGGTGCGTTCTTCCGGCGTTGCGGTCAGATAAATTTTGCATTCGGCGTTCGGGAAAACGACGGTTCCCTGATCGCGGCCTTCGGTGACGATATTTTGATGATGCACTGCGGCCTGCTGCCAACGAACCATGATTGCCCGAATTGCCGGGTTGTTCGCCGCAAATCGTGTCTTGTCCGTTACTTCCGCCGAACGCACGGCATCGCTGACATTTTCGCCGTCCACGAAAGTTTGCCCGGACTCAACGCGAATTTGCATCTGTTCGGCAATCGCGACCAATTCGTCCGGCGTATCCCAGTCAACTTTTTTTCGCAAACCGCATAGTGCCACAGCCCGATACATTGCGCCGGTATCGAGGTAATCAAAACCGAGTTGCGCGGCCAAACGTTTCGCTACCGTACTCTTGCCGGCTCCGGCCGGACCGTCAATTGTGATGATCATTTCTCTTCTGCTCTCGGTAACTCGTCCGGGGTAATAAGCCCGTCGCCGTTTTTGTCGAGGTAACCGAACATGGCCATGTCTTCGTCGCGGAAATTTGGGGCGCAAAATTCGGACAGCGACACCTGCCCGTCACCGTTTGCGTCACGTTGCACAAACCAAGCGGGCAACCCTTCGGTGGGGGCGGCGTATTTTTTGATTTGAGCAGCGGGAAGGTTGCCCATGAACGGCTGTTTCTCGTCATCGGTTTCGTCATCAGCTTCGTTGTCAACTGATCGAACGCCTTCGGCAAGTTCTTCGTCGGTCAAGGACGGCTGATCGGGAACAAATTGCGAATCGGTAATCTTACGCGAAGAAACGGGCTGCGTAATCGGTCGGAAGATGCTTTCCGGCCTTTTTTGTTCGGGAATCACACGGTTGGCAAGTAATTGTTGTAACGGATAGGGGTTATGAATCGTCCGAAATTGGGAAAACTGTTCGATATGTGTCGCAATTTCGTCGAGCGTGATGATTCCGTCGCCGTTCAGGTCGATGACTTGGGGGCTGCCGGACATTTTTCCGTACCATTCGTCGAACTCGAGACGGCCATTGCCGTTCGTATCATATTTGCTGATAAGATGTTCCGCGTACCGAAGCATTTTGGCCGGCACTGATCGCGAGAGGACAGCCCGATCGGCAAGCGGTCGCACCTCAAATTCTTCTTGTGTGTTTTCGTCCCGAATTTCAGGCACCGTACCCGGTCCGGTCACCATGACCGGTTCCTGGTTTTCTTCCCCTGATTGACCATCTTCTGTAGATTGCCCCGGACGTCCGGGACGTTGACCACCGGGAAACTGCCCGCCGCCCGGAAACTGCCCTCCCCCTCCGGGAACAAATTGACCGCCACCGGGTCCGCCGGGACCACCCGGTCTTTGGCCCCCTGGAAATTGCCCACCACCTCCGCCGGGTTGAAAACCACCCGGCGCACCGCCGCCTTGTCCGCGTTGCCCTTGCCCCCGCGCACCGCCACCGGGCGGTTGGGCGAAAATCAGACTGCAAGAGAAAAATAACAAGATTGCGCAAAAAACTAAATTACGGTAATTTAAGTGGTTTGTCATGACTTGGTAACCTTGTGCGAAAAAAACCATAAAATGTGTGGTTTTTACGAATTGTACCGCAGGAGTGGCCAATTTTTATTGATTCAAAACAGGATTCTTTATATAATATACTAAAGAATTGTTTTGTTTTCAACTAAGAAAAATTTTTGCCGCATTTTGTGGTTTACTTGTTTTTGTTCTGTGAGCGGCCTCCCCAATCCCACCTTTGGCCGTTCTGACAAATCACGGATGATTGATAGACTCAGCTTAACGAAGGAGTAAGGATCGATGATGATCTTCGCCGATGCGCTTGCGAAAGCGCAACTGTTCAACCAACGCCAATTGCAAATCGTGCGCGACACCATTGCCGGCGGCGGTCGCTTGTCCACTATCCTCACGCAACTCGGGGTGCGAACCGAAGAAGATGCGTTTTATTACCTCGCCCAAACGCTCGGCATGAGGTTGCTCGACTTGAGCAAAACCGAGATTGACGAGGAAATATTAAAGACCTTCCCGATGAAAATGGTGCATCGCTACGGCGTGTTCCCTGTCGGTTACGATCCCGACGGTTCGCTGGTCGTTGCAACGGGCAACCCGTTCGATTTGTATGCCATTGACGCGATTTCGGCGGCGGTCAAAACGCCGGTGGTGCCGGTGGTCGCACTGCCGTCGGAGTTGGCCAAGCTGATCAAAACGTATCTCGGCGTCGGTGCCGAGACCATCGAAGGCTTGCTTGCCCAGGCCGGGGACGATGACGGCGTCGAAATGCTCGAAGAACTCGAATGGGATCAGAGCGGCGACGCGGCCATGGCGCAGGAAGCGTCGGTCGTGCGATTGGTCAACGACATTTTGACCGAAGCGATTGAAGCTCGTGCGAGTGACATTCACATCGAAGCGCAGGAACACGGCATGAAAGTGCGTTACCGCATCGACGGTGTGTTGCAAACGCAGCCGATGCCGCCGGAAATCAACCGCTTTCAGTCGGCGATTGTCAGCCGCTTGAAAATCATGTCGCGGCTCAATATCGCGGAGAAACGCATTCCGCAAGACGGTCGCATCAAAATCAAAGTGCAAGGCCGCGAGATCGATATTCGTCTTTCGATCATCCCCATGTTACACGGCGAAGGCATCGTCATGCGTATTCTCGACAAGGATCGCATGAACTTCACGCTCCAAGGCATCGGCATGGATCAGGACGTGTATGAAACCTTCGGCAAGCTGATCAAAATGCCGCACGGGATTATCCTTGTCACAGGCCCGACCGGTTCCGGGAAAACGACGACGCTGTACAGCGCCCTCAATGAGATCAAAGACGAAGCGACGAAGATCATCACAACGGAAGACCCGATTGAATACCAGCTCGACGGCATCAACCAGATTCAGGTTCACACGAAAGTCGGCCTGACGTTCGCGGCGAGTTTGCGGGCGATTTTGCGTCACGACCCGGACATCTGCCTCGTCGGTGAAATCCGCGACTTTGAAACGGCGGAGAACGCGATTCAAGCGTCGCTGACCGGCCACCTTGTGTTCAGCACCCTGCACACCAACGACGCTTCGAGCGCATTCACGCGAATGATCGACATGGGTGTCGAACCGTTTCTCGTGTGCAGCACGGTCGAAGGCATCATGGCCCAGCGACTTGTGCGGCGGCTGTGCAAGAATTGTGCGGAAAAATACGAGCCGACGCTTGCCGACACGCCGGAAGATTTTCCCTTTGACCGGTTGCACGAAGAGGGTGTTGAGGTGTTCAAGCCCATCGGTTGCCGCGAATGCCGACACACGGGTTACAGCGGACGTGTGGCGATTTACGAACTGCTTGTGGCCAACGATGAAATCCGCCACCTGGCCGGCCAGCGAGCCCCGTCACAAGAGGTCAAGGTCGCCGCCCGCAAAGCCGGCATGATGACGCTCCGCGAAAACGGCTGGCGCAAAGTCCTCTGGGGCGTCACCTCCGTCGATGAAATCGTCCGCATGGCGAGACATGATTAAAGTTGCAGAAGTAGGGGATAGGGAATAGGGGATAGGGGTTTAGAAACAGTAGCCGGAATGGAGCGCAGCGCAATGACGGTATGTCCCATTAGCTGCGTCACCTTGTGACGCGTGAAAAGGCAGAGCTGTCACTTTGCGCCGCAACAGATGAAACACGTGACCGCCGTTGGTTGTCACCACAAAAGACAAATTGAACCACGATGTTTTATACATAATGAATTTGTTTGAACAATGAAACGTCCTAAAAAACGATTGCGAAAAAAATATTACAAAAAACTGACTTGGATAATATGTTACTGCTTTAGCGAGACGGAAATTTGGAGAAAGAGATTTTTTGAAGCCAAAGACGGAGAAGAATTTGATCTTTCAGATTCCGATTGGAATTCAGTTATATCAGCTTCGGAACTGGCAACGATTCGTAGATATTGCCTCCGCTTCACAGTTACAGTTAAAAAATATGGCGATGGTGGTTCTCACGAGAAAGATGAATTCTATTGCGTCGATTTATTATTTGGGCCAAAAGAATTTCCTAATATATTATCAGTATCGACAATTTTTAAGGGACTGAAGTTGCCTAACCACTAAACACGCTGAGTACCGACGGAGGAATAATCGTTAAAACAGGAAAGCCGAGCGTCAAATCGTTGCGCAATTCGTTAAAAAAATGAACGCGCCGGATGAAACGCTCCAGATAGGATCTGCGTGCTTCCAGATATGATGTGTAACGTTCCAGATGGGATCTGCGTGCTTGCAGATATGATGTGTAACGCTCCAGATAGGGGCTGCGTGCTTCCAGATATGATGTGTAACGTTCCAGATAGGATCTGCGTGCTTCCAGATATGATGTGCAACGCTCCAGATAGGGGCTGCGTGCTTCCAGAGATGATGTGCAACGTTCCAGATAGGATCTGCGTGCTTCCAGATATGATGTGCAACGTTCCAGATATTATCTGGAAAATTTCAGATATTATCTGCGTCGTTGCAGATATTATCTTCAAGTTTTTCGATGGATGGATCAATATTTTTCCCGGTGCGACCAAATATTTGCCAAAATCGGCCTTGCACCATGGATATTGCACCGGCGGCAACCAAAAATTGACCGGATATGCAGCAAAACCGTTAAAATCGACCGCCACAAGAACAAAAGTCGTGAAACGAAAGGAAAATCAATATGCCGACACTACAACTTACCGACTCGCTTCTCGATGGTTACGTCGCTCTGTT
>Ga0082212_10002851_pt1 | contig 24812 bp, 16 predicted proteins | sample TergutNt197P3_FD_71548 | JGI IMG/M metagenome (GOLD analysis project Ga0082212, IMG submission 71548) | Neocapritermes taracua P3 segment gut microbial communities from Petit-Saut dam, French Guiana - Nt197 P3 | ecosystem: Host-associated > Arthropoda: Insects > Digestive system > Gut ... | reverse complement strand
GGGAGCAATCGAGGCGACCGGTTCACTCGGCAGCGGCATCGCAACCAGATTTTTGTCCACGATTTCTGTATGGCAAAGTTCGTAAAGGTCGGCACTGGTCGGCATCTTCCAGAAGACCGCTGCGACACCCGCTCCGGTGAACAGAATGACCGCCGCCGTAAAGATTCGGGCAGTGGGCGTAATCAGGTGATGCATGGACGTTCCATGCTCGGAAGTGCTGGGGGGGATGGGGGATGTCATGAGTTATTCTCCTGGTGGTCGCATTAAGTCGAACTGTTGGAAACTAACGTGCTAACAACGCTAGTTCGACCGAAAATGACCAAATCGTCAAAAATATGTCCGGTCGCTTTACAAACGGTGCAATCCGCAAAAGCGGGATTGCCTTCAATTTTTCCGAATACGAACATTCTCTATTTTAGAGAAATTATGCGAACAGGAAAAGGGCACTTTGGACATTTTTCTGTTCAAACAAACCGCTCACGGCTGACGCACGAACCACGGCGTTGCCGTTTCGTCGGTCGTGAAAAAACGGAGCATTTCCTTGCCGACCTTTTGTACGCCGCCGCTGTCGGGATGAGTGCCGTCCGTTCCGAAATCGGATTCCTTATAAAAAAGACCATTCACATTCGGCTTTTCCCCGTTCGCCCATAAATAAGGTCCCCACGAAAGCCACGCAACTGGTGCATCCTCCCCCTGAAAACGTAAACTCGGATCGCCGTTGAGTTGATCCTCTATCAAAAACTTGATCGTCCAACCGGTGTACCACGCAAACGGTTCCGGGTTGAGCCGGGTCTTGGCATAACCGGCATACGTTCGCGGACTGAGATAAACGAGTTTCAAATTCGGATACTTTTGCTTGAGCGTTCGCATCACGGAAGCATATTTCGTTTTCAATTCGGTCGTATATTCGTCGAAGTCCGTGTTCGTCGGTCCCATTTCGGCTTGTTTGTACCAAACAATTTGAACCTGTTCCGGTGTCAGCCCTTGCGGTTTCAACCGTTGCTCAACGATGTTGTTCCAATAGCCGGTTCGCGGATCGTTGATTTGGTTGATCGCCTGACCGCCGAACGCACCATTGATGAGTTCGAGTTTCGGATTCTTGTCAGGATAATCTTTCATCAGATTGAAAAATCCCTGCGTTGCTTGTCCCGTATTGGACATGCCAATCGAAAGCCAAACGATTTTACCGTTCGTTTCGTCAACGTTTCCGTTCGTGTCCAATGGTTTGATCGACTTGGCAATCCGAATTCCTTCGGCGGTGTGTGCGGCTGGACGTTCATTTGAGCCGTCGGGATAAAGTCCTCCTTTTTTGCCCTTGTACGTTTCCGTACCGAAGTCGGTCAGTGCCGTCAGGGAATGATTGAACGGATTGTTCGGATCGGCAGCGTTGTTCTGCGGAACAGGTCTCTGCTCATTTCTCGCATTCTGATTACCGGCGGCTTGTTGCAGGACAATCGTGTGGAGTGATTGCCGTTGAGTCGGTGTAAGGTCTTTGAATTCTTCAAAGAATTGCGTGATTCGTTCGGCTTGTTTTTCACGGGAAAGCGGTTGGATTTCCCGACGCAATTCCGGCAGTTTCGCTTGAATCTGTTGCCGCTGTTCGGGAGTGAGACTCTGGATGACTCCCTGCGGTGGTGATTGTGCCATGACCATTGACACACTCACGAGCAAGGCTAATACACAAAGGGCTGAAGATAATCGTTTCATCGTAAATTCCTGATTGATAGGCTGTTACTGAACACTTCTTCATTGTAACCGCTTCATAAGGAAATGTGAAGTGAAAGAGCCTTTGTCCATTCAGGGGAGAAAATGACCCAATAGTGGCAGAGTGGTACAACAATGCCATCATTTTCGTATCCATTTGACCAGCGAACTGTAAAGAATGCTTGGGTCAATCGGCTTCGCAATGTGATCGTTCATGCCCGCCTCCAAACAGAGTTCCCGGTCTCCTGACATCGCATTTGCCGTCATTGCCAAAATGGGAAGTTTATCGAATTTTGCGTCGGCACGAATCGCCCTCGCTGCCTCGAAACCGTCCATTTCCGGCATTTGAACGTCCATTAAAACCAAATCGAATTGCTGTTTGTTCAACAACTCGACCGCAATGCGACCATTATCGGCGACCGTTATTTCAAATCCTTTGACTTTGAGCAACTCTGTGGCGACCATCTGGTTGATTTTGTTGTCCTCTGCCAGCAGAATTTTTGCTCCGCGAATCGATTTTGGAATAATCACATCCAGTTCGCCGTGAGCGGTCGATAACAGCCCCGACATCTCTTGTTCCATACGCAACTGCTTCTTGCGATCCGTAACCATCGCCACAATGTTGAACAAGTCTCCTGCCGTTATCGGCTTTTTAAGGACAAGCACGGAATCTTTGATTCCCAGTTCGTCCACGACCGATTCCAATTCGGGACATTCCACGACAACGCATACGGGCATCGGGTCTAAATCCTTCTCGCACATCATCGTGTACATTGGAACGAAATGGTCTTGCACATCCGCAAAATCGAAAACGATAAAATCGACATTCCGTATTTTGCCCGTATCAAGCGCATTTTTGAACTCCGAAAGTTCCGGGGCAAGGCGATAAACCTTTAATTTCAGCAAGCCAATATAGTGCTGGATGGTATCCAAGTCCGTACCCTGGTCGCCGATGAGCAGTGCATCGGTTCGGATTTCCGTCGAATCGTCAACGGTAACGACTTCCCCTTCCAGCGGCATACCGAATCGGGCAGTGAACGTAAACGTGGTTCCTTGTCCCGGCTCGCTTTCGCAGGAGATTTCTCCGTGCATCAATCCCACGATCTGTTTGGAAATGGCTAAACCGAGACCGGTTCCGCCGAACTGGCGCGTCGTCGACGCACTTGCCTGGGCAAAGGGTTCAAACAATCCTTTAATTTGCACGGGAGTCATCCCGATCCCCGAATCCGTTACCGACACCCGAACGCAAACGGAGAGCATATCCATTTCGACGACTTCGATTTTCAATCGAACCGTTCCTGCGGCGGTGAACTTGACGGCGTTCGTCAGCAAATTCAAGATGACCTGGTGTAACCGGACAGAATCTCCCATGACAGTGAGCGGCAGTTTTTCGTCCACATCGACAAGAAATTCCAAACTCTTTTTCTGCACCGGCAAGGAAATGACCGCCGAAATCTCGGAAATAATCGACCCGACGGAGAATTCCCGATACTCCAATATCATGCGACCCGCCTCGATTTTGGAAAAATCCAGAATGTCGTTGATGAGCCGCAAAAGAATGTGTGCCGACTGCTGCACGGTCTCGATATATTCCGTTTGCTGTGCCGTCAGTGCAGTCTGAAGGGTAAGATGAGTCAGACCGATGATCGCATTCATCGGAGTACGAATCTCGTGACTCATGTTGGCAAGAAACGCACTTTTGGCTTTGGTGGCGGCTTCGGCAGAATCTTTGGCGGCTTTCAATTCGCTTTCAAGTCTGCGGCTCTGCGTCATATCAATGAGCCAGACAATTCGTTCGGTATTATCCACTTCATCAAAGCGGAGAGAGTACGCAAGCATCTCTTTAAGTTCACCGTATTGAGTCCGCATGGTCATGGGCACCCAAGAGACGATGTCGTTTTCGTGTCCTTCACGATGCAACCACTGTGCCGCTTCCGGGTCGGCAACGATGGAATCAAACGAATCCCCCGCTTTGATGCCGAGAAAATTGCACATGAAAGGGGTTGCGAACGTAAACCGGTCGCCTGACAAGATGGCAAAACAGATGGGGCAGGAGCGGAGAATACTCGTAAATCGGGGATGTCCGGTGTCGAGGTCTTGCTGGGAGTGCTTGAACTCCCGAAGGTCGCGAAGGTAGGAAATGAGCACGACATCGTCGTCAAGGTTATGTCGGATGCACGTCACTTCGACGGGAATGAGGTCGCCATGAATCGACTGATGCTGCCAGTCGAGAATGGCTTTTCCGCTGGCATTCGAGAGTGCTATCGCTTCTTCGAAATAGACTTTTGAGGCGAGTCCATTCGGTTGAATGGGGGGGGAGAGGATGTCCCAATGGTCAAAAACTTCTTGGGGCGTTTCGAGTCCAAAGAGTTTCACGACACTGGGACCGCAATCGAGTCCATTTCCTTGGGCATCCCAGAGAATATACCCAAGCGGTGTCGTATCTCTCACGAGTTGATCGACGAGTTCCGGGGAAAGTGTGGAAGAGCGGTCGAGCATGGAGGCTCAAAAATCTTTTGCAACAACATTCGGTACATAGTGTACCACAGGAGTCAGTGAAAAACAATAACAGGGAGACAAATCGCAGGAGGCTGGGTGTGTACACATGTTCGAGGGTGTGTAAAATTTTTACACACACCAAGTATGCAAGTATGCCGGTGAGTTCCGACCAACACGCCCAAACCGGCACCCTTGCGGGTGCCGCTCTTGCGCCGAGTACCGGCTAAAACGCAAGCGGTAATTTATGCTATAATCGCTGTTGTCTTCTTTCTCCCCTTTCCGCCGATGTCCGAACCGCAATCGCCGAAACTGTTTAGCGTTGCCAGTTACCTGTGCCTCGCGACTCTCGGCATATTTGTCAGGTCGGCATTGTTCGCCCACGCCGTGTTCATTCCGCTTTTTTGGATGATGGCACTCATGACCATCGGGATAGTCGCAGATGAGCCATCCGTGTTTCTTGGATGGACTCTTTTTGCTGGCGTACCACTGGCTATCTGCGTTTTTGCCTTTTACTACACCCTACAATACCCGCCGCAATTTTCGGAAAACCTTCGGTCAGGTCGAGTGCCAAAATCTTTTGCCTTACGGATACTTCCTTACTGGTTGCCGCTGTTTTGGGGACTTGCAATGAGTGCCGTTGCGTTTTACGTTGCTCCGAATCGCGGTTACGATTACGGATTGCTCATTTTACTGGGCTTTCCCCAGTATTTTCTGTTGCTCGTTGCTTCCGCAATTTTCGGCGGATACGATACTTTCGCAATGGTTGCCAGCATTGCCAATGTTTTGATTGCGATCACGGGGACAGTTCACATCATTCGGCTTGCTCCACCGGTTGCGAAAATACGCGGCTTGATTCTGCATACCATTATCACACTAATTCTCTGCGGTTTCGTCGGTTTTACCTATACCAATTTCCGAACGGAAATTTTGCCCCCCACTGCATGGGACGACGCAGTCGTTCGGGATGAAAGCAGCAAAAGTCGTCATCATTACCGAAGCGATACCGATCTGACGGAGTACGTTCCTTTTGCCGAAAACAACAAACTGGTCAAAATTGAATCGCCTAGTTTTACCATTGATTTCTGGCATCCAAAAATACATGGAGCGTTTGCTCTCTATCCGGTCTATGCGGCGGTGGTTGAAGCCATGTACCGTAACACAGAAAAACTCACATTCGAATCTGACCATTGGGATACTTGCGTGGCATCAGGCACTTCGCCGGAAGCATTTGGATCGTTACTCGAAGCAAATGACCGATCCCGAAGCGACATGATTTTTATGGCTCGACCTTCGGAAAAACAACTCCAACTAGCAAAAGACGCTGGCATCGAACTGGTTATTACGCCGATTGGCTACGAAGCATTCGTCTTTTTCGTGAGTACAATCAATCCGGTGGACGAGTTGAGTCTCGCTCAAATTCGGGACATCTATTCCAAAAAGACGATTCGCTGGAATCAAGTCGGCGGCAAGAATGAGCAGATACTTCCGTTTCAGCGTCCCGAAGGTTCCGGTAGCCAAACCGCAATGCTCCGCTTGATGGGGGATGTCCCGATGGCTCCGCCGCAAATTGCGGAGTTTCGTCGGGACATGGGTGGGATTGTGCGAGACGTTGCCGACTACCGGAACTACGGCAATGCACTCGGCTTTTCGTTCCGGTATTATGTCGAGGGTTTGTTCAAGCACGACGGCGTAAAGTTGCTCAAAATCAATGGCATTGCTCCGACGGTGGAGAACATTCAAAATGGTTCGTATCCGGTGATCGGAGAACTCGTCATCATTTCGCGGAAGGACAACACGAATCCGAATGTACGAAAATTGACCGATTGGTTTCTCTCGCCGCAAGGACAGGAACTCGTGCGGGATGTCGGGTACGTGCCATTGCAAAGCCCGTAACGTCAGTACCGATGATAGTCGTCCAATGGCGAAAGTAGGGACCGCCGTTTTTTATGCGCCGATTGAGCCGGTAATCCGTTGCCAACCGCCGATGCAAATTGTACAATCGTTCCCATGACCACGTCGCAATCTGAAAATTTTTTTCGTCAAAAACTGCTCGAAGAGTCCCAACGCTGGACAGACGAAAATCTGCTCTCTCCCGAACAGCGAGATGCAATTCTAGGCCGATATGAAAATGATTCCCTCAAAATGTTCGCCGGAACCGTCAAGGAATTTCCCCACTTCATCCAAGCAATTCTCGCTCTCGGCGTTTTTCTCGTCGGCTTGGCAGTTCTCCTGCTGATTAGTTTCAACTGGGAATATCTGACCAGTACGGTCAAACTCACCATCGTCGGCACCGTGCTTGCTGCCGCTCATTGTACCGGTTTTGCCCTGCGAAAAGCCGGTTGGAAAAATTGGGCGGACGGTGCCTTCTTCTTTGCCGGTATCATGTACGGTGTGGGAATCTGGCAAATCGGACAAGTATTTCACATGCCTGCCGACTTGCCGATGCTCTTTTGGCTCTGGGCTCTCGGTGCGTTTCTCTTGGCACTGGCACTCGCCAGTACACCGCTCCACCTCTTATCCGTTGCGTGTTTGGCGGCTTGGACCATTGCGGCGGTAACAAACTCTTTTGATGTCCGGCATAGCATCGTCAACGTATTCTACGGGCATCTTATCCCGTTTTCCGCTTGGTCGTTGCCGATTTTTACCGCTCTTGGAATCAGTGCCGGTGTCCTGAAACAACAAAAATTCACGGCAACACTATACGTCGTTCTCCTGCTCTTTTGGTGGTTTATGCAAGGCATCGGTTGCAGGCTTGATGCCTATCTGACGTTCCACGTCGTTATCATCGGACTCATTTGTCTCGTCCTTGCTTCTTGGCGATGCAAAAACATTCGTAATACCGACTTGGAACGCATCGGTTTTTTGTTGATCTTCGGCGGACTGGTTCTGCCCAGTTTTCTATGGTATTGGGACGGACTACATGGCAGATACACGTCGGTTCATGACGGAGTTTATCCCTACTTGGGTTTCGCTCTTCCCATGATGAACGTTATCATTCTGTTCGGTCTTTTATTGTGGCAAAATCGCAACAAAAACATAACCGACTTTTTCCGGCAAAACATAACGACCGTCGTCTGGGTATCGTCCTTTTTCGTATTGTGGTTGGGTACGTATTCTTATGCGTTGTCGAATCCAGACTCCCATTATCGTTGGTATGAAGTTGACCTTTTCAGTAATCCATTGGCAACGTGCGGAATGTTTGTGGTCAACGTGCTTTTCGTTTGGCTGGCAATCGGCTTGATGATCGGCGGTCTGAAACGAGGACGCGGTACTTGGTTTTGGTATGGCACGGTGTTTTTCCTGTTTTGGGCAGTATGTCGGTACTTCGATCTATTTTCCGATCTCGGAATGTTGGGAACCGCCGCCATATTTCTGATTTGCGGTTTGTTCTTGCTCGGACTCGTCTTTTTTTGGACAAATTACTGACACAAATTCCGCAGGAAAGAACCTGTTTCTGAAAGTCCAGTGGTATTGGCAATGCCGACTTGGTTAACTGCGCTGGGCAACCGGATTTCGCTCTTTTGGCAGTCGGAGCGGAACATTTTGTCGGCGGTGGTAATCGTGGCGATATTGCAATTCGGTATTCTCGGTGCGATGATCGGCAATGAAATGGTGCCGCACGTTTCCGGTACGACCATTCGGGTAACGACGGTTCCTGTTGATCCTCGCGATTTGTTTCGAGGCGATTACGTGATTTTGCGTTACGAGTTTAGCAATAGCAATTCGATACCAGGTTACGATGCGCCTCATAATATCAACGTAAAAACGGTTTACGTGAGCATGCAACAGGACGGCACATTGTGGAAGGCGGTCGGCATAAGTCAAGCGAAGCCGAAGGAGGGTGTTTTCTTGCGGGGAACGGTCAAGCATGGCAGAATCGAGTACGGCATTGAGTCGTATTACGTGCAAGAGGGCAAAGGCAAACCGATTGAGAATGCGATGCGTAACCGTGAGGATTCGCAATCGGTCATTGTCGAATTGGTCGTTGCCCCGAATGGCAAAGCATCGATCAAGGAAGTACATGTTCAGGGTGAAAATCATTCGCGATGATAGTCGTACAATGGCGAAAGTAGGGACCGCCGTTTTTTTGCGTGCCAATTGAGCCGGTACGTCGGGTTTCATAAAAAACGTACTTTTATGTCAATATGTTTGAAAATTCCCTCTGTTTGCAAAATTCCGTGAAACATGTTGGCGACACGTGAGCCGTTACAGACCGTCTTGCAATCGTCTTGGTTTCCCGCTAAAATCTGTTTACCCCTTCGTAGTGTTCCCTTTGTCAATTGTCATGAGCGGCTCGCAACTCGTTATTCCAGTTATAGTTGCGCTATTCTCATCCGCAGCAACGTTTTTTCTGGTGCGTTTCTTTGACAAACTCTACCGCTCCAGTGCCATCGAGCGGGCAAAGGAGATCATCCAACGAGCGGAACTCGAAGCCGACAGTAAGACCAGAGAAGCCGAACTCCTCGCAAAAGAGCAGGCAATCCACCTCAAAGAAAAAAACGAACACGAGTTCCAAAAAACCAGAGAGGAACTCTACGAAAGAGAACGGCAACTCAATAAGCGGCAAGACACACTCGACCGACAGGCAAGCGATCTGCGAAAACAGGAACGGCTCGTCGAAAATACGCAACGAAAATTATCGGAGCGCGCCGCCGATGCCGAACGAAGAAATTCAGAACTTGCCAAACTCATCGAAAAAGAGCGGATCACGCTCCACGAATTTTCTGGTCTCAATCGAGAAGAAGCCATCGAACGTTTGCTCGCTCTGCTCGATAACGAATTGAAATCGGAAATCGGACGAATCGTTCTGCAACACGAAAAACAGATCAAGGAGCAGTGCGATGTCATCACCAGGGATATGCTGCTCGGTTCGTTGCAACGCTATGCGGCTTCTCACACCGCCGAAACCACGACGAGCAGCGTCGATGTCTCCAACGACGACATGAAGGGGCGCATTATCGGTCGGGAAGGACGCAACATTCGGGCTTTTGAAAAAGCGGCGGGAGTGGATATTCTGATTGACGACACGCCCGGCGTTGTGCTCGTCAGTTGTTTTGACCCCATTCGACGGGAAACGGCACAGCGGGCATTGAGCCGACTGATTGCCGACGGTCGAATTCATCCTGCCCGAATCGAAGAAATCGTCACCGAAACGCAAAAGGAAATTCAATCGTTAATCCTCAAAACGGGCAAGGCGGCAATTCAAGAAGCCGGTGTGTTCGGCTTGAATGAGCGGCTCGTCGAACTTTTGGGTCGGTTGCATTTTCGGACAAGTTACAGTCAGAACGTGCTACGGCACTCGGTCGAGGTGGCGTTCATTGCCGGTGCGCTTGCCGCCGAGTTGGGATTGAACGAAAAACTGGCACGCCGCTGCGGGCTGTTGCATGACATTGGCAAGGCAACGGATCACGAAACGGAAGGAACACATGCCAAAATCGGTGCCGATTTATTGAAGCGGTACGGCGAACCGCAGGAAGTGGTCTTGGCGACATCGGGACATCACGACGATGTGCGGCTCGAAAATCCTTACACGATGATTGTAATGACTGCCGATGCGTGCAGTGCTGCCCGACCGGGGGCGAGACGAGAGTCGTTGGACTTGTACGTCAAGCGGATGGCAGAGTTGGAAGCGATCGCCAAAGAGTTTTCGGGAGTCGGTCAGGTATTTGCCATTCAGGCGGGTCGGGAAATGCGTGTCTTACTCACGGCGGAACAATCGACGGATGAAACTGCCGCAAAAATTTGCAGAGACATTGCCCAAGCCTTAACGGAGCGGGTACAATTTCCGGGCGAAATCAAGGTAACGGTCATTCGGGAAACCCGATTCGTCGAAACGGCTCGGTAAACGTATGAAGTGCGTTGCGACTCGGTTTTTCTTCCCGATGTACAGACCGCTTGCAGTTTTTTTGATTTGGAAAAATAGGGACAATTGGTCGTTTTTAGGAGTCGATAAAAAACCATAATTTCAAGAGCAACCAACTTTTCCGGTCATGTTGAAAGCAGCGAAACGATTTTTGCAGTATCTTCGAGTCGAAAAAAACGCTTCTGACCTGACGCTCAAAAGTTACAGAGAGGACCTCGAAGCCTTGACCGAATACCTGTTCGATTTATATGACGGTCGTATTCCGTCTCCTTCCGAAGTTACTACGGTGGAGTTGCGAGGTTACGTGGCGGCGATGAACGAGGCGGGTTATGCCCGATCCACCATTGCTCGTCGCTTGGCATCGCTCCGCAGTTTTTACCGCTTCGGACAACGCGAACGCTGGGCAGACGAAAATCCGGCAAAACCGCTCCGCAATCCGAAGGGGGGACGTAAACTTCCCTATTTTCTTTCGACCGAAGAAGTCGGCAAACTACTTGAAGCCCCGCCGTGCGACGCTCCCTTTGGAATGCGGGATCGCGCAATGTTGGAAACGATGTACTCCGCCGGCGTGCGAGTCAGCGAACTCGTCGGCATGAATCTTGGCGATCTCAGTCTGACCGAGGGGTTGGTTCGAGTCCGCGGAAAAGGACGTAAAGAACGTTTTGCTCCGCTCGGTTCGTATGCTGTCAAAGCGATTCGTACTTGGTTTGGTCCCCGCAAAAAACTATTGGCAGGCGAGATGGATATTCTCGGACGTGCCCGTGCCGTTGCAAAGCGTTCCAAGGCGGCAAAGATTCCATCGAATATATTACCGGCAGAAACACCCTTATTTTTGAACAAGTTTGGCGGGCGCATGACGACTCGAAGCACTGCTCGAATGTTGATCAAATATTTGAAGCAGACGAAACTCGATTCCCGAACGACTCCACACACTTTACGGCACAGTTTTGCGACGCATCTTTTGAACAGCGGGGCGGACATTCGGAGTGTGCAAGAACTCTTGGGACATAAGAGTCTCATTACGACACAGATTTACACGCATTTGAATACAGAGAACCTGATTAAAATTTACAACAAAGCGCATCCGCGCGCGAAGTAAAAGGAACCTCATTTGGAACATGCTGTCCTACCTCTCCGAAACAATTAACGTAAATTTCCGCAGCGAAAAACTGTCATCCCCTGCGAAGACCAAGTACAACGACTTGCCGTCCTGGCTCATCCACTTCGTTGGAAAACACGCCAAGTCGCCCGGTCCCGTGTCCCACTTCTCGGAATAATAAACCGTCTTCCACGGTCCCCACGGTTCGGGTGCCTCGAAAATTCCCAAGCCGCCGCGATACCGTGTATCAACATCGCTCCCCAGCGGAAGCGGTTGCACCCATAAATATCTGCCGAGACCAGCATTGTAACTGATGCTGGAACGCCGGCACTTCTGCGGATTGCTAAAGACCGGCTGCCGCTCACGTACATCCTTCGTCCAAATCGGACTGCCGGTTGCGTTTGTCCCGCCGTAAAATTCGTATGTACTCTTGTCCATCAGTTGACTTTTCGGAGCACGCATCAAGACGAAATGGTCGGCAAAGTCATAAGCACTCGGATTGTCATGCGACACCATATAGACGAAATCGTCTTTTGCGCCTTCGTAGTTTTTGCCATAGTTGACGAAAGCGATATGTCCGAACTCTTCGAACCGCCAGTCGCACCACTTCCATGTTTTTTGCCGGTCATCGGATCGGGCAAGTTGCGATTGCTTTCCCTTCAAGTCGGCGTTGCGCACCCACATGTAAATGCCGTCGTCCAGTGCGAGCAGTCCGCTCGCTTTTTGACCGGCATTGCCCATACCTTGATTTTCGGCGTTCGACCGGATATTTTCGCCGACGAAATCGACCGGCGTTCCCTTAATTCTTGCGAAGCCCAAACCGAGTTTCTGCGGCAGACTCGGTTCAAAACCGTAACCGTCGCCGTAAGCGGTGTAGAGAAAATCATCCTTCGCCCAAGTCATCGGAAAGTTATCGCTGCCGTCTTTGATCGCACCGCCGGTTGCCAATCGGACAATCGTGCTGGCAGGAGACCAGTGTACGTCCGTGATCGCTTCGCTCCGGGGATACGGTGCGGTGTCTCCCATCGCCTTTGCCAACTGTGCGCCGATGTATTTGTTAATGACATTCTCGGCAACGCGCCCCTGTTCGATGTTGGCATCGCCGAATCGAACGATGACAAACTGATGCGAGTGGGAAAATATCATGACTTGATCCCGCGCCCCGGAAGCCATTGCCGTATCATAAGGCATATCGTTCCAAACTGTGTTGCCGGAAAGGTTGGAATTGATCCAGAAACCATTCGAGCAACTGGACGGCGTGCCGGAATGTTTCAACACTTCGTCCACCACTTTGGCACTGATGAGTTGTTCGCCGTTCCAATTTCCTTTATTCGCCAGCAATCGTCCCACTGCCGCCATAGCCCTTGCGGAAACGTTGCCGCCCCCCCAGGTGGCAACCAATTTGAGGTCTTCGCCGCCATCGAACGTTTTTCCGTAACCGACGCTCCATTCTTCCTTTGGAATCCCCATCTTTTTGATGAGACGTTCCCAAAGATACGTCCGTATGTCAGGGTGTTCGGTATTTTTAATCGCCACGGTAACAGCGTAGTTGAACATGCCGATTCCCGGATTGCTGTAATGCGAGTCGGTGCCCGGCGCAAAGATTACCGGGGCTTCGTCTCTGGAAACGACGAACGGGTCCCGTTCCTGCCGCCAAAAGTCCCCTTTCCAGCCGGGCAATTCATACTGCGAAACGCCCCCTCTTTCCGTGGAGTCTTCGATACCGGAGGTGTGCGCTCCGAGTTGCCGGATGGTGATTTTCGATTTCAGCGGATCATTTTTCCATTGCGGAATATATTTCCAAGCAGCATCATCGAGAGCGATCAAGCCGTCGTGCATTGCAAGCATGAGGGAGAGTCCTCCCATGATTCCCTTTGCGGCGGAGGCGGTGCCGTGAGGTTTGTACCGATTCCAGTCCGGGTGGTACTGTTCGTGAATGATTTTGTCGTTGTAAATCACCACGTACACTTGGGTTCCTCGCCGGAACAGTTCGTTGGCATGCTCTTTGAGCAGGGCGGAGTCGACGTTCATGCTTTCCGGTTCGGCAGTCTGAAAGTCGAAAGGGCGTTGCTGCGCATGGGCAAACGTTGCCGTTGCCAATAGGATGATTGTGGTGAGAAAAATGTTTTTCATGGTGTCAGCGATTCAATTTTTTATTTCAAAGTCCAACAAAAACCGGCGGACTTGCGCTATATCATCCGAACCCCAGCACGCCTTGACCAGCATGCATCACGATTTCGCCCGGTACATAATGCTCGAAACTGTCCAAGAGCATCATAATCACCAATTCCCAGCCGTCCATCAAGACGAACAGCATCAACTTAAACGGCAGCGAAATAATTACCGGCGGGAGCATCATCATACCCATCGACACCATCACGCTTGATATAATCATATCGAGTACCAAGAACGGAAGATAAACTTGAAAGCCGATGCAAAATGCCGTTTTGAGTTCGCTCAACATAAAGCCGGGAAGCAGTGCCGCCCAGGGAACGTTCCGCCACGTTAAAACTTCTGGTGCCTTGTAATCGTGAATGTAACCCAACAGCGAAATGACGGTATCCTGATTGCCGGTGCGTTCGATTTGTGCCGCCATAAATTGGCGAATCGGCTTTTCCGCTTTATTCCAAGCGACTTCCAACCCGATGCGTCGTTCCTGAAATGGCAGTACCGCCTCGATATAAACCTCCGACCAGACCGGCATCATAATCAGAAATGTAACGAACAGCGACAGTGCCGTAATGACTTGACTCGGCGGCAACTGGTTTGTCCCAACCGCTTGACGGAGAATTGCCAATACCGTCATGACGCGGATGTACGAGGTGGTCATAATCATGATCGACGGCGAAAGCGTAATCACCGTAAGTATCACCATGATTTGGAGCGTGGAGACCATCCCGTCGGGAGAGCGGAGAAAGTCCACACCGGGCAAAACCGCATCGGGAACGGGAAGAGACATATCGCCGTCTTGGGCGAGTGCTTCGGGATACGGCGGATCGGGAATCGGTGTCGATTTGAATTGGTCGTCAAGCCACCGATTGACGGCGGCGTTGTTGGAGTCGTAGTTATGCGGCTGCCAAAGATGCGGTTCCGTTCGTGCGGCGTATCGTCCCTGCGGCGGATTGCGGGGATTGTAATTGTTGTACGTTGCCGAGGATTGACCGAACACCCACGAGTGCAGGCAAGGCAACAGTAACAGCAGGAATGTAAAAACGATTCCCGATTTTCGTTTGGTTTTTAATGTCATTTTGTTTTTCAAATGTTCAGCCTGTAATGCTGATCCCGTAACCCAGGGCGTTGCCCTGGGCTATTATGCTTCGCCCTTACAGGGCGTTTATTTCACGTTTCCCTCTTACCGCACGACCGACGGTTTCTCGTTTGCCACTGTACCGCTCAAATCCTTGTTCCCCAGCCGAATAACGGCAAGAATCGCTCCCCGCTCGTTCGCCTCGGCTATCGGATCAACACCCGGTTGAAGTTGCGTACTGACCAACGTGGCAATGCCAGTCATGGCACTCCCTTGAAATTCTGCGTTCGGTAAATAAACGACTTTCGTGATGACATTGCCCGAAAAAACTTGAGCGAAATCTTCGTCAGTGAACTCCACCGGTACGGAAGCGTGTGCAAAATACTCGTGCGTTTTGCCGCCAGCCGGCGAGATCGAAAGGGTCGGATACAATTCCTTGCCGGGATGACCGGGAATGTTCGACATTTTCAATCGGTAAACGCCTCCCAATTCAAAATTGTGCATTGCCGGACAAACGAGCGGAGCAGAATCAAATACGCCGTGAAACGCAGTCGCATAAGTGAAATTCAACGGTTCTTCGCCGCAAAACAATATACACGCAGTGGGTTTCGATGGCGGTATCAGCGGTGTCAGTCGTGGAACAAGGTTTTCGTGTTCTGTTGCGGGCATCATCTGCGCGTATTGCACGTTCATCTTCCGTATCTGACTGAGCAAATCTGCAATTTGTGCGTGAGCATCTTCGGTCTGCCGAATGGCTAAACTTTGAGTGGCAGAGTGTACACCCATAGAACCTTCTCCTTGTATGCCATGCCACGATTCGGGTTCGATCACATTCGGGATGATGTCAACGAGAGCACCGATGGTCATTTTTGCTGTGGGCGCATTTGCCGCCGGTTCCCCCTCGTCAACAAAATGCCACACAATATCCCCCACGTAATACATTTTCAAAACCATTGCTCCCTTTGCCCTTTTCTTGCTTGTGATATAGAGCAGTTCGTCCTTGACAACGTAAGCAAGACCGCATTGGTCGAGAATGATTTGGAGTACACTTTTCAACTTAACATCGTTTGCAGGAGGTATAGTCACCATCACGTCGGGCGAAATACCGGCTTCTTGTAGTGCTACTCGATCCAAATACCAATCAATATGCGGACGGCAAATCCCACCCAGTGCATTTTCAAGCGGAGTAGGATGAGCAATTCCAACCAGCGTAATGGGTTTTTCCAACTGCCGTAAAATTTGCCGTTCGCTTTCGGGAGTATCCAATTCGACCGCGACGGGCTTTTGATACTTCGGCGACTCCGAATAGCCCATCTGCGGAGGAGTAGCATGGACAATAGCGGGAGCAGTGAGTCCCAGCATCGGAACTTGCGGTACTTCAACGGGAGCACACACGGGCACACACGGCACATATTCATCATCATACACTACATCATACACTACTTGCGGTTTTACCGCCGCCGATTGCTCGAAGAGCGAGACCGTCAAACGTCCTAATAGTTGCGTTTGCTTGGCTCGCAACCCTGCCCACCGTTCAAGGCTTGCGGACATTTCCTTTGCATTGGTCTCATTAAGCGTTACGAGCATGGGCGCGAGAAATGACATATCCAAAAATGTACCCGGGATAACGTTCGTGTCTCTTCCAATGACAACCTCTGACATTGCAACCGCTTTCTGCAAGAAATTTTTCTTGCCGTCGGGGGAAATTTTGTCGAAGAGTGTTTCGACAGTGACGTAATCGGCAACTTGATATGCCTGAAACATGATTTGGATAACGGTGGTTTCCAAATCGGCGGTCGGTTCGTTGGCGGGAGCGTTTGCCGCGAATGCAATGGCAAGTGTAAACGCAAGGAATGTTGTTCGGATCATTGATGAAATTGAATGTTAATGGACACGAGCGACGGACGCAAGTCCGCCGGTTCTCCCCGAAGAGTACAGATTTTCCGGCAATAAGGCAAGAGGGAAATTGTGTATCATTTTGCTCATACCATTGATGCGTTCGACGAGTTAGCGTTCATAATCGACTTGCAGAAAGATGTATGTACCGGTCCGTTCCCCTTTCTTTTTTGTCCCATACCGGTTACACTTTTACACATGCCAAGAGAAGCAATCCTGAAATCGGAGGGCAGTGACAAACCGCTCCCGGCTTTTCCGCCGCAAGAGTTGTCGCCGGAAGAAGACCGTGCGCTCCGTCCGCAAAGAATGTCCGAAATGATCGGGCAACGTGACGTCTTTAACCGGCTCGAAATTTCGATTCGAGCGGCACAAAAACGCAAAGAAACACTCGGACACATCCTTCTCGACGGTCCCCCCGGTCTCGGCAAAACAACCTTTGCAACCTGTATTCCTCGTGAACTCGGTGTGCCGATGCAAATCGGCAATGGGGCAACGCTCAAATCGCCGAAAGATGTCGTGCCCTATCTGACCAATGCCGAAGAGGGCTCGATTCTCTTCATCGACGAAATCCATCGGATGCAAAAGTCGGTCGAAGAATTTCTCTATCCGGCAATGGAAGATTTTCGGATTGACCTCACGCTCGGTGAGGGGGTCAACGCTCGAACACTGAACATTCAACTGAAACCCTTTACGCTCATCGGAGCAACGACACGCACCGGTTTGATTTCCGCCCCGCTACGAGATCGGTTTCAAATTCGGGAACACCTCGATTTTTACACGATTGACGAGTTGGCAGTCATTATTCGCCGCAGTGCCGGTAAGTTGAACATCAAAATCGATGACGAAGCGGCGAACGAAATCGCCTATAGAAGTCGAGGAACGCCGCGATTGGCAAACAATCGGCTCCGTTGGGTCAGGGATTACGCCGACGCAAAGGCAAGCGGTGTGATTACGCTTTCTGTTGCAAATGAAGCCCTGGAAATGCAAGGCGTGGACAAGTTAGGACTCGATCCGCAGGACAAGCGATTTTTGGAAACAATCCTTCGGGTCTCTCGTGGTGGTCCCATCGGGTTGGAAACGCTTGCTCACACGCTCAATCTTGAACCGGACACGTTATCGGACGAAGTGGAGCCATTTTTGCTGCGTAGCGAACTGTTGATCCGAACCCCTAAGGGACGTTGTTTGACCGAAAAGGGGTTTCGGCATCTTGGAGCGAATCCTGCCGATTATCTCAAACTCGATGGTTCGCTGTTCAATGGTTAGCGGCAAACCATCGAAATTGCAAACGGAAGCGAAATGCTTGGTTGCTCTTTTATACCATTTTACATTTGCTATATTTCCTTATACTTTTTAACCAGCACCCTTCTAAAGCCTTGCTTATCATTCACGTAAGGAAAGTATTGATCTTTGACAATTTTGTATCCTTTTTCCAGTAAGCCGTTTAATATCGGACGGGCAGAAACTGCAAAAGGTTTCTTGTAATCGCTTGGAATATAACAATTATTCACAATTAACATTTTTGAATCGTCATGTTTTTTATATTTTTCCGGTATCTCTTTTAATGGAATTATTTTAAGATGATTGTATTTTGGTCGATTTTTTATCGGAACATTTGTGTACCAAGTTCCGGCTGCTCTTACAATTTCTCTTTTTTGATTCAAGTACTCGTCGACACGATTATATCCTGCCCATACTTTACCCTCTCTGAAATATGGAACAAAAGCCAGCGTGATCGGATTGGTTATATTTGAGATAATCAAGAATTTCTTGCCGCTTTCAATAACGATCCGCCAATAATCGATGGCTCTCGAAAAAGGCGGGTTCGTGCAAACAATATCGGCATCCTCATGAAGAATTTTCAAGGATAGTGGGTCGTCAAAACTGCCGGTGTAACCTTCTGGAACATACTTCATCTCTCTCAAACTGTCTTTGGTAAATACACATCCATTAGTACGTTGATTCAACCGATCAATCCGCCCATTGAAATATGTACAGATGAGTTTTTTTAATCCCAAAACATTGAAATTTTGCAAAAAATACAGTGCGAAAGCCGACGTTCTTCGTTTGTCATTGTCGTCATCAACAGCATCATTACAATTACAAAATACGATTTTGTTTTTCCAAACCGATTGGGAATACATGTCTAACTCTTTTTCAACATCTTCATACCTCGTATAAAACTCGTCGTTATCAGTTTTCTGTGCTTGTTGCAATAATTCTTTTCTCGACACGCCTCTTTCTTCAAGCGACGGGGCGGTCTTTTTTATGCACTGGTTTTTCTGCTCTGGTTTAGTTTTTTTCATGATGTCTGCCATACTGCTCAACGGCAATACTGTATTTTGTCCTCTATGCACAAAGAAGACAGCGTATTTTAGCGTTTTTTGATTGTGTGCAAAGGTTTCCCGCCGTTGTTTGGAGTACCGACGATTCTCTACGGAGCGAGCGACGTGACAACATCCTGCTTGTACGCAACTGCCGCAGGGAGAAAACCGACGACCGAAGCCAAAAGAATCAAGCCCGGTATCAAAATGATCTCCGCCAACTGAAAGTCCCAAAACCGAATCACAATGCCGGTGTGTTCCGCAATCGAAGGTCCAATACCGGCAATCAAAAGATGTCCGAAGACCAGTCCTAATACACCGCCGCCGAGCGAAAGCAAAATCGACTCCAACAAGATAATTGCCATTACGGTCAATCGCCTCGCTCCCAATGCCCGCATCAGGGCAATTTCTTGTCGGCGTTCACTCATCGAATTGTAAATGCTGACCATCATACCGATTCCGGCAACCAAAATGACGAGAATCGCCAAAAGGAGCAGCACCATTTGGATATTGCCGATGATATTTGAGAGCAGCGTTTCAATTTCCCGAAGCGGCGAAACGGCTTGCACGTCGGTCGTTTTGTCCAGTACGCGCGGCAGTTGCATGGCATCGATGTTGACGTACATTCGTTCGTCGAGCAGTGCCGCCGGATTGAAGTCGGGCGAGTTCGGATCGATGGCGGTTCCTCCCGGCGGTTTGACGGCATCCTGTTTCGTCATCAGAAGGATTGCCGAATAACGCCGCTCTTCATCGACGGGGGCTTCTGCGTCATGATTGTGTCCGTGCATATCGTAAAATCCGTCGATGTTTACGAAAATCGCACTATCGTTGGGCGTGCCGGTGGGCGCGAGAACACCGACGATTTCGAAAGGTTCATGGTGATCGCAGGCGGCATCTTGTGCAACTTCCGGCTGAAATTTATCGCCGACACGCAAGCCGGTGCGTTTGCTTGCCCGGGAACCGATGACCGCCGTGAAATCGCCGCCGAACTTGATGTTTTCCCCAGCGGAAAATTTGTACGACTGATTGCCCATGTACTTCAATTTCGTGAAGAACTCCGGTGTCGTACCAACGATAGGAACTCCTTTGTAATGATGTCCGATGGCAATGGGAATCGCTTCTTCGGTGATGTGTTGGTATTCTCCCCGCTGAAATTTTTTGAGCCAACTTTCGGGAACTTCGCCGACGGGAGAACGCAGATAAAAGACGGAACTCAACACGACATCAAGCGGACTTCCTTTGGCGGCGATGATTTGATCGTAACCTTGTGCGCTTCGATTGAAGGAATCGTTCAGTACGCCGTGAATGACGATAACGGTAACGACCAGTGCCGCTCCGAGCGACATGGAGAATGCCGTCAGGATGGACGACACGAAACGGAATTGAATACTTCGGTAAGCAATTTTCCAAAGCGGCATAGAACAAGGAATGAAAGACCGACCAAACGTTGTCTCTTCATTTTACACGGATTCCCTCGCACAAGCAACGGGACTGTTGTAACTTCAATTCATCGCCGAGTTGGCTTCCTGATCGAGTAGTTCCAACACAGGATGGATTCCTAGCGAAGCAGAACAAACCCGCGTGCAGTTTCCACAGCCGGTGCAAAGAACTGAACCGAATTTCTCTGGATAAATGCTAAATTTGTGCTGCACCCGATTGCGCTGCCGAGAAGACTGTTCCGAACGCGGATTGTGCCCCGATGCATGAAGCGTGAACATCGAAAATTGACATGCGTCCCAATTTTTAACCCGCTTCCCTTTGTTCGCTCCTCCCTCGTCCACAATGTCAAAACAATGACACGTCGGACAGACGTATGTACAACCGCCGCATCCGACGCACCGCATGCTGGTATGGTCAAACATCGGATTGACAAAATGGGAGCGCAAATAATTTTCGACCTGTTTGACATCGAATTTGATTTTCGGCGGCTCTGCGGTTTTTCCGATTTTGTCCGATTCCTCTGTGTGTCCACGAAACAGAGCGGCTCCTTTTTCGGTTAATATCCGAACCTCGAAGGAGTCTTCGCTGATTTGCAACAACATCGCATCGGCACCGGATTGCGTATCCGGTGCGAGTCCAACGGACGTGCAGAAACAGTCTTTATCCGCTTCTTTGCAGGCAAGCGAAATGATGGTCGTCCGTTCTCTTCGCTGTTGATAAAAGCGATCCTGATAATCCCAGGCAAACACTTTGTCGAGAATCGGCAAACTAGCGGAGTCGCAGGGACGTACTCCAAAAATGATTTGCTCTTGTGTGCTCTGTTCGGCATCGATGAGAATCAATTTTTGTCCCTCATGTCGATAGGAACAAATCGTTTCGCTTCGTGGAAAGATGAATTCCTTGACGGAATTGGACGGCATGATTGCCGAGTCGAAAATTATTTTATCTGGCGTATCAACTTGCCGGTAAAAATACCGGTCGTTGGCTTCGGTCAATCCAACGACGGATTTTCCTGCCGACAATAGTTGACCGATCAACTGATCTAAATTAGTACGAGTAATCGTGTGAGACATAGTATCGTTCGACGAGAACGTTCTGATTATCCCCGATCAATGGACAAAAGTCAATGCGTTGAAAACGTAAACCAGAGTACCACCTAAACATTGCCACAGTTCACTAGTTTCTCTATTTTGTGGATGCACCGACATCGGAACTTCTCAACAACTTCGGAGGGGCTGCCAATTCTCCGTTGGACCCCAACTCTTCGTTCGGCAAAACCAAATAGGGACGACGATCCCATGGAGAGTAACCTGGTCCTTCATCAGGACATTCCGGTGATACCGTAGGGGTAGGCACCACCAAGGGTTCGACCGGCGACACGGGGGTTGTTGGAACGACCGGCAACACTTTTTGTGGCACCGGTTCGGCACGCCGTGCCATCGTCGGCAGAGATTCTCGCACCGGAACAGCACTGCCGGGAGCAAGAAATTTGATCGTCTGTGTGACTCGCGAATGTCCCAACACTGCTTCTGAATAAGGATGCGTCAGAGTTTCCTGCCCCGATTCGACTGCCGGTAATGCTTCCGGCAGCGTCGGATTTTGTTCCGTAAACCGCTCCGAAGGAACAATTCGCGGCGACATGACTCCAAAGGTAACGGACGGATTTTCGTTCCGAATCGGAACCTTGATTTCGTCGCTGATGTTCGGGTTCGACAGAGAAGAAACAAGCGGTGCATCCGATTGCCAATCAAGCCGGTCGAGACTCTGCGGAGTTCGCACAACGGCAGACGGAACCATATCGGGAATAGGGTCGGGATTGGGTTCATTCAGAAGCAACATTGCGTCAAACGCACTCGGCAAAGGAGCATGTCTTTGAACCTGCTCCATCGGAATTGCCGGTGTCGGTTCCGCAGGAATCGACAGCGATTGTTCCACGACAGCGGGAAAATTAACGACGGGAAAATCAACGACAGGAAAATCCGGCGGAACGGCAAACGAAATTTCCGGCGACGGCGCGGGGTCGATGGTCTCAAACGTCGCAATTTCAACGGCATTTTCCGTAACAACATTCTCCGTAACGGCATTCTCGGCAGTGCCATTTTCGGCGGCAATGTGTTCAATTTCGACTGGCAACGGAGCAATGCTTTCGTTTTGCCGCACGAAGATTCGGATTTGCCCTTTTTTTGCCGCCGCCGTCAATTTTGCGGCTTCCTCTTTTTCGAGCATCAGCACGAGAGAATCTTTCGGCACCCCGGCGTGGTCGGTAACGGGTCGCCGCAGGATTTGGTGAATCGGTACATTTTCCAACAGGAGTTCCCCGCTCTCCCTGACATCTTGCGAAACGTAATTCCGCAGAACGGCGTTTTTCTTTTCGGCGAGTTTTCCCTGCACATCATTTCGGGGAATGACACGGACATCGATGCGCCGGTCGGCATCCAGCATCGTGGAAAGCGATTCTTTGGGGGAAAACACTTTGTCGCCGTGCCGAACGTGAACGACATCCAGATTGACCAACTGGTTGCCGGTGGGAATGAAACCGCCTTGCGTAGCGGAATTGCTCTGGGGACGGAGCAAATCTTCGCAGATCGGGCAGTCGGCAGGAATCGGATAGGCGGGACGACGAAGATAAACTTGGGCAAAACTTGAAAATGCCCCTCGCGGTACTTCGGAGAGAGGAACTTCCTGAAAGGCGACGAAATCGGCGGTGATATCAACGCCGCTAGGAATGGTTCGGGTGGCGACAAGGATTTTTGTCTTCGGCTCGATGACCTGTACGACCGGTTTGGCTTCGAAATGAAATGCCCGAATGGCGAGGGCGCAACCCATCCCGATGGCAAAGGCGAGGATCAGAATGAGCCACAGACGTAGATTCATGCTGTATTGGGGGACGCAAAAACTCCGGGATGTCTTGTCTATCGGCAAACCGTTCCCGTCGCAATCGGTTTTTTTTGTTTTTTCCTTCCATCCACGGGTTAATGTTAATATGGGCAATTTTTTGGACGGAACAGACAGGACTTTTAAGATACTTTTTGAAAGGATTTACAAAATTTGCAGGATAAAATCGTCATCTACCCTTGATTTTTTCTCGTACGTGTGGGAGAATCCTGCTCGGGCGCAGAGATTCTCCTCTCCCCGGACGGGGTTCTCGCTCGCTAGATTTTCAAATAGAGCCACATTTAAGATTGCGCAGCCAAGACGAAGAGTCAGGGACAGAGTTTCTCACGCCGTTGCCGAGACATACGTTGTTCATTTTGGAACAGGTTGCCCACTTCTTTCAGCCGGTTCACAACGGTACATGTACCCTTGCAATTACGTATGAAGCGTTTACATCAATCATTGTTTCCAGTTCTCATGGTGGCAGGGCAATTCCTTTTCGCCGCCGAACCTTTTCGATTCGAGGAGAACGCTCAAAAGCAACTTTCCCTCTCGGAAGGTTCTTTGCCGGTACTGACCTATCAATACGATGTCATCGAACATGAACATGTTCCGAAAAACAATCTGCGGCGGCTTGCCGGTTGCTATGTCCATCCGCTCCACGGAATCAACGGCGAAATCCTGACGGACAACGCACCGGCGGATCACTTTCACCATCACGGCGTGTTCTGGACGTGGACTCACGTCGGGGTTAACGAGCCGGACGGCAAAGTTACGGGATTCAGCCTTTGGGAAAGCAACACCGCATTGAAACAGCATTTCGTTCGCTGGATCGGCAAAACCATTACGGAGCAGTCGGCAACGTTTGAAGTCGAAAACGGCTGGTTCATCGGTGATCCCAAAGACGGCAAAAAAATCATGATTGAAAGGGTAAAAGTGATTGTCCATCGGATTAACGAATCAGACGGCATCAAAAACCGGTCGGTCGATTTTGAATTCCAGTGGCAGCCGACGGACAAACCGATTACATTGCGGGGTGCCGAAGACAAAAGTTACGGCGGTTTTACCGTGCGTTTCAAACCATTTGTTGCCGAAGGCAAACGAGAAGCCGAACGGAGCGAAATCAATCGGATTACGGTTCCGACGGGCATTGCGGATAAGGATTTACCGGAAATGCCGCTCGCCTGGGCGGATTATACGTCCAATTTTCCTTACACAGCAAACTATATGCCACAAAGCGGAGAATACACCACAAAAATTGAAAACAAACTGTTGGTTGGTGCGAATGATGCGTCCTCTCCTATTCCCATTACCACAACAATAACACGTGATGGTAAACCAGTGGAAGGGGCGACTGTTACATTTACCCCGAAGAATCGACCGAGCGGAGCGGCGATTTTTGTACCGAAGACGCATCCTGACTTTCCGCCAACGTGGTTGACGAGATATTATGGTCCGTTGTGCGTCGGTTGGCCCGGTATGAAGGAGCGGACATTCCCGCCCGGCGAGAAAATCAATTTGCGTTATCGGGTTTGGATTCATGAAGGAGCGGTCACGGTTCCACAGATAGAAAAAGCATATAGGGAGTATATGCCGTAAACGAGGACAAATTGATTGTTTTCTCTTTGTGCCTTTGTGGTAAAAAATTCTAACCACAAAGGCACGAAGGACACAAAGAATTCACTAAGAGTGCAAAGTTCTCGAACAACCGTCAGCGAATTACCTGACGGTTGTTGACATCCCGTGTGCTACACTTCCGCTTGAAAATTGAAATTTCGGAGATGAGAGGCACGGAACTGGAATCAGTACCAGTGAAATGCTGAACAGTGAGGTCAGGTGTTTCGTCGATCGTACCTGCACTGTTATCAA
>Ga0082212_10002849_pt1 | contig 24818 bp, 20 predicted proteins | sample TergutNt197P3_FD_71548 | JGI IMG/M metagenome (GOLD analysis project Ga0082212, IMG submission 71548) | Neocapritermes taracua P3 segment gut microbial communities from Petit-Saut dam, French Guiana - Nt197 P3 | ecosystem: Host-associated > Arthropoda: Insects > Digestive system > Gut ... | reverse complement strand
CGTGCCTGTCGCCGGCACGCCCGGGGCATACGTCGTCGACTACGGCTCGCTCCTGGAGGGCGGGGCCGACTCGGGCGGGGCGATGGCCCTGCGCCTCCTGGCGAGGCTCGGGGCGGCCCGCGCGATGCTCGCCGGGTTCGACGGCTTCACCGACGGCATGAGCCACTACTCGGAGGGGCTGGACGGCTACCTCGACGCAGACACCGTGGCGGCCCTGAACGCCTCCATGGCCGCCCAGCTCGCCGGCATATCCAAGGAGGTCGAGATAGGCTTTATCACCCCCTCGCCCTACGAGGGGGCGCTATGATAGACCACATAGTGCTGGACGTCGACGGCACCCTGACAGACGGCGGCATCACCATATCCTCGGACGGCACCGAGTCCAAATGCTTCCAGGCAAAGGACGGGCTCATCCTGCGCGCGATGCCCAGGCTCGGCTTCACGACCATGGTCATCACCGGGCGGGCCTCCGAGCTCACCGCCGTCCGGGCGGAGGACCTCGCCATATCCGTGGTCTACCAGGGGGTGGCCGACAAGGCCGCCGTGCTCGGGGCCTACCTCGCCGAGCGCGGCCTCGACGGCTCAAGTGTCGCCTACATAGGCGACGACCTCAACGACTGCGCGGCCATGCGGCTCTGCGCCCTCAGGGCCTGCCCCGCCGACGCGGCGGCGGAGGTGCGCGCGCTCTGCGGCTACGTCTCGCCGCTCAAGGCGGGGCACGGCGCCGTGCGCGACGTCTGCGAGCACATACTGCGCGAGCAGGGGCAGTATGGCGACATGCTGGCGCTGTTCGGGGCGTGAGGGAGCAAGATCAGCCGCAAGGAACAAAGGGAGGGAAGCTCACAGTGAGATATCTAACGGTAAAGCAGATTACAGAGTTTATAGACGGGGAGTTTGTTGGGGATAGTGAGATTCTTTCAAGCGAGGTATTAGCAATAAGGGATGGTCTGAGCGCATTAAGCAGTGGGAGTCTCTACTTTCCTAATACAAGAACCCATAATACAGTTTTAAAAAGAGAAGAATCCATAGAGAAGTACAAGATTGCACAAGACTCGAAATGTCTTTGCTCCGTCATAGAAAAGTCTGTGGAAAGTGAGCTTGAGCCACCTTACATACTAGTGGAAAAACTGAGCAACGCGACATTAGACTTCCTTTCTTCGGTTCGTCCTTACATAAAAGAACCTCTTATATCAATAGGAGGAAGCGCAGGGAAAACATCCACGAAAGATATGATTGTAGCGGTATTGTCTCAACGATTTAAGGTTTTAAAGACAGCATTTTATCAAAATATTCCAGGTTATTATTGTGTACCGATATATGAAATGTACAAAGGGGGTTATGACATTTGTATATTGGAGACCGCTGCTCAAACTTCTGTAGCTGCTACTCATAAAAGGCATAGGATCATAGATCCCGATATTGTTGTGATTACCAATATCGGCGAATCTCATCTCGAGGTCTTTAAAACACGGGAGGACTTATTTAAAGCAAAATCGAAAATCTTAGACTACATGCGTCCAACAGGCATTGCTTTTTTATGGGCTCCAGATGATATGCTGCAAAGAATAACGGTTAAAAAACCAAGAACGATAAACTGGTTGGGCCTACATTCGGCTGTGCAAAACTATGCAAACAATATACGCTCTTTAGGGTTAGAGGGAACACGTTGCGACCTTTATTATAAAGGAAAGGAAATACTTGATGTTCACATCCCAGTCCCTGGAAAACACTTTGCTCAAACCGCTTTGACCGCTGCTGCAATAGGGATTGAGTTTGGGTTAACTCCTGAAGAGATAAAAAAAGGGGTAAAATCCTTCCGAACATCAAACCTCAGGTCAAAAGTAAGGTATTCTGACTTTTTAACCATCTTTGAGGATTGCTATAATTCAAATCCTTTAGCAGTTAAAACTTGCTTGGACACTTTGGCCGAATGTGAGCAAAGAAAGGTTTTTATTTTCGGTGACATGGCTGAGCTTGGCGATAAGGAGGCTCAATATCACGAGGAAATCGGAAAGTATATTGCTAAAAAGAATATCGATTTGACTATTTATATTGGGAAATACGTGGACGAGGTGCGTAAAGGAATGAGTCTTGGGGCTGCGAAGAGAGATGAGAAACATGAGTTGGTAGGGTATGCTGCTGATACCTATGAGGACCTTACCAGCTTGCATGAAAGTTTGCCCCGGTTAATACAAAAAAATGATGTTATATTAGTTAAAGCATCAAGGGTCGCTAAATTCGAGCGTGTTACCTCAATGCTGTTGAAACTATACGACCCCCCCCCCCCCTCCTTTCTAATGAATCCGATGAACCTTTTGGGAGCTTACCTATTTTATCTGCGATACATGCAAAAAGTGTGTACATCATGGATACAAAAACAAGAGTGGGACTTTTCGGAAAGAACGAAAGTATCAAAGAAAACCCTGCAAGCATAACCAAGATTCTAACTTGTATTATCGCTTTAGAGCGCGGGAATCTTGATGATGTATTCACCATACCAAAAGTCACAAAAGCTGGAAGTATTGCTGGGGTGAAACCTGGCGAGATCATGACATTGAGGGACATGTTATATGGAATGATGCTTCACTCTGCAAACGATCTCGCAGGAGCTATCGCTATAGGCATCTCAGGCTCAATCCCTGCTTTTCTTGACGAAATGAACTCATTCGCGAGTCGGTTGGGAGTGCGGTCATCCCATTTTACCTCACCGAGTTGCCTGCCTGCAAAAGACCACTATTCTTCGGCATATGATATCGCCCTGATAACTTGCTATGCTTTACAGAACTCCCTTTTTCGTGAGATTATTTCGACACCAGTGTATGTATGTAAAAGCTCGATTCGTGAGTATATTTTTGAAAATACAAATGCTTTGATACATCAAAAAGAGGGATCAAGGGATAGAAAGTACCCGTTTTGCTTGGGAGGCAAAACCGGGTCGACGCCAGGTCAATGTTGTCTTGTATCAGTGGCCGAAAAAAATGAACTAGAAAACATAGTGGTGCAATTGGCTGTCGCCGATGAGGATGGTACCCACAAAGGCCTAAGACACCGTTTCCAAGATGCTGTATTACTTCACGAGTGGGCGTTTAATCACCAGAGGCATTGAGTCAAGCCCCGTTATTGCATCTCTATTGACAGGCTTTTAACCATGGGTTCCGAAGATTAAGAATTAGGAATTAAAAACGAATTATTCCATCTACAAGTATTTTGCATCCGAGACTACTGGAACAGAGGAACCTTTCCAAGAAGGAAGTCTTCGAGGGGGTAGTCTAGGCTGCCGACAAGCAATGTGAAGGTGCCCGGGTATTTTTCGAGGAAGGACTTTATCCCGTTCCGGCTTTTTACCCGGCCGCTCTTTACTTCTATTGCGGTTCGCTTGGCACCTTTCCGTATCACGAAATCGACCTCCTTGTCGCCGTCGCGCCACCAGAACAGGTCAAAGCCCTCGCTCTGGCTGCGGGCAAGCAGGTAGGCCCCGACGGCGCTCTCTACAACATGGCCGAGCAAGGCGCCCTCCCCCAGGAGGTCGCCTTTCCGTGCGCCTGATGCAACGGCCATCAAGGAGGGGTCGAAGGTTAAGAGCCTCGGGGAGCTGTTCCGTGCCTTGATAAGCTTCTCGTCGTACTTGAAAAGGGCTTTAAGGATGCCGACGTTTCCCAGCAGCCTCAGGTAGTTGGCTATCGTGTCGGTGTTGCCGGCGTCTTGAAGCTGTCCAAGGAGCTTCCGGTACGAGACCTCTTGTGAGGAATAGGCGGCCCCCCGGTAGAACAGCTCGGTTAAGACGGCAGGCTTGCGTACCTCGTCCATCAACAGCACGTCTTTTGTGAGGGTGGGCTCGATGATGGCCTCGCGCATGTACATCGCCCACCGGTCCTCGTTGTCTTTTATGCGTGCCGCGCCCGGATAGCCTCCGAAAAAAAGGTAGTCCTCAAGGGAATAGTCAAAGGCCTGCATGCATTCCCCCAGGCTCCAATGTGGCGAATGGAGCACCTCGAACCGCCCGGCAAGGGATTCCTTGAGGCCTTTTCTCAGGAGCAGGGGGGAAGAACCCGACAGGACAACCCGAAGGGCGCTGTTCGTGCGCGTGTCCTCATCCCACAATGCCTTCACCGTTGAGGACCATTGACCTACCCTCTGGATCTCGTCGAGGACGAGCAGGTTTTTCTTTGCGGGGGCTCCAGGCTGTGCGGCTTCCCGTGCCTCGCCCCAAACAACCCGAAGCTTATCCGCAGTGGCGTGCCTCTCTTCATCAAAGCTAAAATAGACGGCATTGGTATCCATGCGCTCGATAGCTTGGAGAATAGCCGTCGTTTTTCCTGTTTGCCGGGGACCCACAACAATCTGGATGAAGCTTCTCGGCTCAGAAACCCTCCTTACTATGGTGTCGACCAGCTGTCTTTTGAAGGGTGCTTTTGCCATCGGTCAACCTCTTCCTATCGGGCAAATCTTCAAAAATAGTATTTTGCCCATTATATCGGGCAAATCTGGGAAATTCAAGATTTGGCTGATAGGTGGTGCGTGTTGGGCGGGTGCTGCCCCCAGCAGCGGTTCCTGGAGACGCCCTGGGGCAGGGCGGGCTGGCACGCGGGACGGGGCTAAAACTGGCAGATGGAGGATGGTTGGCTACAAGCTGCCCGGCGGACTGCAACTGGCAGATAGGCTTGCCGACGGCAGGCGGACTGAAACTGGCAGATGGGCTTGCCGACGGCAGGCGGGCTACAGCTGTCCGGGCGTCTTGAAGCTGTTGTAGGTCTCGTAATAGGCTATTGCGGCGTCGATGGGGCCGTCGTAGAGCTTCTCGCCCTGGTCTAAGACAATCCCCCGCGTGCAGAACTCCTTCGCCACCCCGGAGCTGTGGGTGACGAAGAGCACCGTTACGTCCTCGTCCGTGATGATCTCGCGGACGCGTTTCACACATTTCTCCTTGAACTTCTTGTCGCCCACGGAAAGCGCCTCGTCGACAACGAGGATTTCCGGGTCCATGGAAACCGCGAAGGCGAAGCCCAGCCGTGATTTCATGCCGCTCGAATACGTGCGCATCGGCTGGTCGATATAGGCGCCGATCTCGGCAAAGTCGACGACCTTCGACTCGACCTCCTTGATCTCCCTCCTGCTCAAGCCTATCGCCTGTCCGCGGAGGCTGATGTTTTCCCTGCCGGTCAGCTTCGAGTCGAAGCCGGCGTTCAGCTCAAGCAGCGCGCTTACCTTGCCCTTCACCACAGCCCTGCCCACGGTCGGGGAGGCGATGCCCGAGACGATTTTCAGCGCGGTCGACTTGCCGGCGCCATTCTGCCCCAAGAAGGCAACGGCCTCCCCGCGGTCCACCCGAAACGACAGGTTGTCGTTTGCGTTTATCGCACCGAGGTAGGCGCCGTCTCTTTTGATGTTGAACAGGCCGAGGAAGCGGGCGCGCTCGTTCTTGTAGAGGTGATAGGTCTTAGTGACGTGTGTGAATTCGATGATGGGGTTTTTTGCGGACTTTGCAGGGGTCGTTTTTCGCAGCTGCTGCGGTTCAAGCGCCTCCTCGACCCATTTTTCCACGAGCTGCTGTTGCGGCAGGGACGGCTCTTGGGGCCGCTTGCCCATCGCGGACGGCTGCTGGGCCTGCTTCGGCAGGGGCTGTTGCTGGGCCCGCTGCTGCTGCGGCTGCTGTTGCGGCTGGATCCGCTGCTGCTGCGGCTGGGGTTGCTGCTGTTGCTGGGCCCGCTGCTGCTGGGGCTGCCTTGCGGCGGGCTGCTGCTGGCGCTGCTGTTGTTGTTGCTGTTGCTGTTGTAAGCGCTGCTGCAGTTTCGACACGGGCCGTTGTTGGGGCTGTGCCTTGGGCTGCTGCCGCGGTTGCGGCTTGGGCTGCTGTTGTGTCCTCGACACAGGTCGCTGTTGCTGCTGCTGTTGTTGTTGTTGTTGCGGCTGCTGCCTCGACACGGGCCTTTGCTGCTGCTGCCGCAACTGTGGCTGCGGCTGTCGCGACACAAAGTGCTGCTGCCGCGGCTGCGGCTGCGGTTGCTGTGGCCTTTGTTGGGGCTGCTGCTGCCGCGGTTGCTGCTGTGGCTGCCTCGCCGCTGACGGCTGCCGGGCTTGCCTCTGTAGCGGCTGTTCCGGGGTCGGGTTCTCTACCGGCGCCCTGCCATGCCTCGCGTGGCTTATCTTGTTGTCAGAGGACATCGGGCACCTCCCTCGCCAGGCGTTTATTCAGCATGAGCATAACTATCAGGGTCGCCGCAAAAACAACTATGAAGGCAATGAGCGCGAGAGGGTTTTCCCAAACCCAGACCTTGTAGTAAAACGCATCCCTGTAGGCAGTAGCAAAAAAGGTGACGGGGTTGAACAGCATCATATCCCGGATCCACAGTATTTCGACCGACGACATGTCGAAGATGATCCCCGACAGCCAAAACAAAGGCATCACCATTGCCTTTACCAGGTTCGCAAAGTCTTTGCTAAAGGCGCTGAGCAGGGAAAATGTGAGCGAGTTCATATAAAAGAAGACGAACATGACGATGGCAATAAAGGGCACCTGGAGAAGGTATACGTCAAACGGTATCTTTAGGAGGGAATATACGACGAAAAGCGCCACGATCATTCCAAGGTGGACGATACCTGACGCAATGGAGAAAATCATGGGAATCCCGTTGAGGGGGAACCTTATCTTGTTGACGAGGTAAGAGAAACGGCCAAACACGTTGGAGCCCGTACTCAGCATCTCCGACATGAAGAACCAGGGAACGAGGCCTGCAACCAGCCACAAGAAGAAGGGCGGGTCCATGTCCCTGCCGACACGAAGCCCGATGTCGAGGGCGAACCAGAAGAAAAAGATGCGGATCAGATACTTGGCAAACAGCCAAAACCAGCTGAGCACCGTGCCACGCGACCTCTTTACAAGGTCGAACACGGCAAGCCGGACAATCTGCTTGCGCCATCGCCAGTTATCTTCGACAATACTTATAAGTCCTCCTGTGCCGAGGCCTGTTCGTGGGCATTCAACCATCAATACATTAGTAAAAGCATCAATAGGACATTTTACCGCTATACAGCAGGCAATTTGTAAAAAACCCACAAACTCAACTTCTCGGCCCAACTTCCCCCGCCGGGAACTGTCTGCCCCTCGTGGGAAGGACAGGGAAAGGAAGGCCTGGAGGAACAACGGGGCTCCGTAGGTTTTTTGCGGCAGCACGCCCTTTCGTTAGCGTCTGGGCGAGCGGCACATTTTATGCATTATTCCGTATATTTGCAGGTCAAAAACTTTTTTATTTGGAGCATCCCGCAGCGTCGGAGGCCGTTTCTCCAGTTCCAACAATCTTCCCCCAGTGCCAAAAAGTATAGGTTTTGGCACTCGGCCGGCTCGGCTGTGCGGGCATTCTACCAGGGAGTATGGGGAGGGTGACACATTTGCCAGCCTCGACAGCACTGTGGACGGGCGCTCGGTTTGCGAGTGGGCGCCTGGCTTGTGGAAAGGGTGGGGGGAGGGCTGCCTCCATTTTGCCTGGTGATTTAACTTAAAGGAGACTCTTAGGGAGATGCAGGAAGAAATGCAGGCAGAGGACCTGTCCGGATCAGTGCAGGGGGCCCCGGCCCCTGTGGCGGCTGACGGCGCCGTGCCCCGGCCGGCCGCCGCCCCGGCCGACGGCCCGGGCCCCGCCGGGCGCGGGGCCGTGCAGATGCCGCAAGCCGTCCCCGCCGGGCACGGGGCCGTACCCTGCGCGGAGGCCGTCGAACCTGCCGCCCCGCAGGACGCCCCGCAGGACGCGCCGGGGCGGGCCCGGGCCCTGGCGGCCGCCCTCTGCCGGAAGGCGGTGCCCCGGTACCTGCGCGACCCCGGCCTCAGGCGGCGGGTGCGCTACGCGGGCTGCCACAGGCGGTGCTCCATAGACGCGGGCATGGTCCTCTACGAGTCCTTCCACGGGCGCGGGATGGTGTGCAACCCCTACGCGGTGTTCAAGGAGATACTGTCCCGCCCGGAGTGCGCCCGCATGAGGCACGTCTGGGCGCTGGACGACCCCGCAGAGATCGCCGCGGCAAAAGAGGAGTACGGCACCCACGCCAACGTGTCCTTCGTGAGGTACCGCTCAAGGGCCTACCTCAAGGCCCTCTGCACGGCGGGCTACCTGGTGAACAACGTCATGTGGGACCCCTGCTTCGCGAAGAGGGAGGGGCAGGCCTACCTCAACACCTGGCACGGGACCGCCCTGAAGGCCCTGGGCTTTTCCACCCCCAACGGCCGCTTCAACCAGTACAACCAGCTGAAGGACTTCCTCGCGGCGGACTACATAATATCCGGCAACGCCCACATGACGGAGGTGCTGCGCGCCTCCTACAAGCTCGACGGCCTCTTCCCCGGCACCCTCCTGGAGTCCGGCTCCCCGCGAAACGACGCGCTGGCCGCCCCCTGCGGGCGCGACGAGGCGCTGGCACGCCTGGCCCGGCGCGGCGTGCGCGTGGACGCGGGGAAGAGGGTCGTCCTGTACGCGCCGACGTGGAGGGGCCGCTACACCGACGCGGGCCCCGACCCGGCCGCGGGCGACTACCTCGCCTTCGCGGCCGCCCTCGGCAAGGCTGTCGGGGAGGGCTGCCAGGTGCTGGTCAGGCCCCACCACGTCGTGTGCCGCCGCCTGGAGGACCAGGGCGGGCTGCCCGCCCCCTTCGTCCCGGCCGCGGTGGACGCGGCCGAGGCCCTGGCCGCAGCCGACGTGCTGGTCACCGACTACTCCAGCATATTCTTCGACTTCCTCGCCACCGGCCGGCCCGTGCTGTTCTACACGCCCGACCTCGGCGAGTACTGCGCCGAGCGCGGGTTGTGCCTGCCGCTCGACGCGCTGCCCGGGCCGCGCTCCGCCGACGTCGCCGACATAGCCGCGTGGGTGCGCGACACCGGCCCCGTCGAGGCCGCGTTCAAGCAGGAATACGAGGCCGCGAGGCGCTGGGCCACCGGCAACGACGACGGTGCCGCCGCAGCGAGGGCCGCAGACGCCCTGCTGCACGGCAGGACTGAGGGCACAGGCGCCGTCGGCGGGCTGGACGCCGGCAGGGAGAGGCTCCTCGTCCTCGCCGGGGACATGCGCCCGGGGCCCGTGGCGGAGTCCGTGTCGGCTTTGCTCGGGAGCACCGGCTACGACACGGCCGACGTGAGCGTGTACGTCCGCCCGTCGCAAGACGGGGCCTGCCGGGAAAACGTCGGAGGGATAGACCCCCGCGCCCGCGTCCTGTACCGGAGCTCGGGCTACTGCGCCACCCCCGCAGAGGCCCTGCGCCACCGCCTCTTCGGGAGGCGGTCGCGGCCTGGCGGGCCGTCGGCCCGCCTGGCGCCCGCCGCCTTCTACCGGAGGGAGGCCGCCCGCTCCTTCGGGGGCTGCGGCTTCGACCGCGTCATCGACCTGGCCGGCGGCGGGGGCCTCCTCGCGGCCCTCCTGCCCCACCTGCCCGCCCCGCACGGGGGCCCCGCCTGCACCGGGGAGGCGGCGGGCTGCGTGCCCGGTGCCGCGCCGCAGGCCGCCGAGGCGCACAGGGAGGCGGCGGCTAGTTGAAAAGAATACTGACATACGGCACCTTCGACCTGCTGCACTACGGCCACATCCGCCTCCTGCAGCGGGCGCGCGGGCTCGGGGACTACCTCATAGTGGCGCTGTCCACCGACGAGTTCAACGGGCTGAAGGGCAAGCACGCCTACCACGGCTACGAGGCGAGGAAGCTGATGTTAGAGGCCGTGCGCTACGTGGACCTCGTCATACCCGAGCACTCCTGGGGGCAGAAGCTGGCCGACGTGCGCGACTACCGCGTGGACACCGTGGTCATGGGCGGCGACTGGGCCGGGTCCGACCGCTTCGACTGCCTCAAGGACTGCTGCGAGCTCGTCTTCCTGGACAGGACCGAGGGCGTGTCGACCTCGCAGGTCAAAGAAGAGCTCGGCTCCCAGCTGCCGCCCGGCGGCCCCGGGCAGGCAACGGAGGGAGAGAAATGAGCAAGCTCATGAAACTGTTGAGGAAGGTGTCGCCGAAGAGGGTCAAGCGGCTGGCGAAAGTCCTCATCGACATCTTCTACAAGCAGACAGTCAGGGAGTACCGGAGGAACCCTGCGTTCAGACGGCGAACACAGTACGCGAGATACTACAAGAGGTGCCGCATAGACGAGGACACCATCCTCTACGAGTCCTTCCACGGGCGCGGCATGGTGTGCAACCCCTACGCCATCTTCAAGGAGATACTCACCCGCCCGGAATGCGCCAACCTCAAGCATGTCTGGGCCCTCGACGACTTCGAGGCCAACGCCGCAGTGATCGACGAGTACAAGGACAGCAGGAACGTGTCTTTCGTGAAATGCAACAGCAAGCAGTACCTCAAGGCCCTGTGCACGGCGAAGTACCTGGTGAACAACATGACGTGGCAGAGCTATTTCACAAAGAAGGAAGATCAGGTCTATCTCAACACGTGGCACGGGATTGCGTTGAAGTATTTAGGTTTCGACATTCCAGATCTCGATGGCTATTCCAAGCAGTCCAATGTAGTGAGGAATTTTCTACTAGCAGACTATATTGTCTCGGGCAATGTCCACATGACAGAAAGGTTTCGTGACTCCTACAAGCTAGACGGCCTCTATAGCGGCAGGCTGATTGAAGACGGATTCCCTAGGAATGATACGATTCTCAAAACCGATCGCAATAGAGTAATAGGGAAACTTAGAAGGCATGGCATCGAGATTGACGAAAACAAGAAAGTCATTCTCTATGCTCCTACGTGGAGAGGGTTTTGGACAAATCCGAATATAAGCACGACGTTATATTCTGACTTCCTTGAGACATTGGGGGAAAGAATAGATACCGACGAGTATCAAATACTATTGAGGCCACATTACGTTGTTTACAAGCATCTCAAAGACAACAATAAACGGGTCGACTCTTTCGTCTCTGCGGCTTTAGACGCAAACGAGGTACTAAGCATAACCGACATACTGGTGTCCGACTACTCAAGCATATTCTTCGACTACATGCTCACCGACCGACCGATCCTGTTTCATATACCCGACCTTGAAGACTACACCGCCGACCGAGGTCTTTATTTCTCCGCCGAAGAGCTGCCCGGCCCCCACACCGATAGCTTGAACGACATTGCTGCATGGATAAACAACATTGGCTCTGTTGGGGTCGAGTATGAGAAAAAATATGCGGCCTTTAAACAGCGGGCTGTAGGCAATGATGACAGCAATGCCTCGGGAAGGGTCGTCGATGCTTTGCTGTATGGCAAGACGGAAGAGCTTAAGATAGTTGATGGTTTTGACAAGGTGAAGAAAAAGCTCCTTTTTTATGGTTCAGGCATGCCCGTAAATGGAATAACTGCATCTTTATTGAACCTGCTCGACAATGTTGATTATAACGAGTTCGACGTAAGCGTATACATCCAATCGGCGGCGACGGACAAAGAGAAGAGGGCAAACATTTTAAGGATCAACGAGAATGCCCGCATCCTTTGTAGGAACTCAACCTACAATGCCACCTTTGCTGAAACCATCTCACATAAACTGTTTATGAAGAGAGGCTATAAGAATAAATTCTGGAAAAGTATGGCACCCAAAGCCTATTTTAAGAAAGAAGTTAAGCGCTCGTTTGGGGATTCTGAGTTCGATTATGTCATTGATTACACCGGATACAATGCCTTCTTTTCGGTTCTTCTCCAGCATTTTGCAACTGGATATAAAATAATCTGGCAGCACAATGACATGTTGGCTGAAAAAACAAAGAAATTTCCCTCCCTAGCCGTTACTTTTTCTACACATCCTCATTACGACAGACTCGTGTCTTGCACCAAAGCAATAATGGATGTCAACCGCTCAAACCTTGCCACAGAGTCCACTCGGGACAAGCATACCTATTGCAGAAACATGGTTGATTACAAGCGTGTTATTTCGGCGATCGACTCAACGTATACTATTGAGCTCGATGGCATCAAGTATTGTGCATGTACTATTGAAAGCAACGAAAATGGTCCTGAAAAATTGAAACTCTTTCCATTTGAGACAAGGAATACGGTGACCTTGCACAAGGGCAAGAACTATTTGATTTCCTCGAGACTCGACAATCAAAACGGCACCATAGATCTCAGCCTACTTTCAGAGGCTCACAAATCAAGCGGGTATAGCTTTGTCACGATTGGCCGTCTGTCGCCTGAGAAGAACCATCATAACCTTATCCAGGCTTTCGTTAAGCTCTTAAGCGTCAGTCCTAAGAGTATGCTCTACATAGTTGGAAATGGGCCCCTGTATAAGAAGCTGCAAGCCCTCATCGACGAGCATGGAGTTAACGGCAGTGTGATTCTCACAGGAAACCTTGAGAACCCCTTCGGGTTGGTCAATGCCTGCGACTGTTTTATTCTGCCTTCACTTTACGAGGGCCAGGGCATAGTTCTCCTAGAGGCGCGGGTACTGAAAAAACCCATAGTCGTGTCAGGTTTCGACGCACTCCCCGACACCTTAATCGACAATGGGCAATACGTCATAGGCAGCTCCGTCGAAGACATATATAGCGGGATGATTGCATTTGCGGAAGGCAAGGTACCCGCAGACTATGACTTCGACCCGGAGCAATACAACAAAGAAGTGTATCAAGAGTTCTTAAACGTTTTGAGTATGGGGAATGTGGAAGTATGAAGAAGCTACTTAAAAGAGCCTTAAGGCTCGAATACAGCGATTCGGCTTATGTCTTCACTCTTTTTGGAAGAAAACTCGAAAAATCATCGATAAGAGTTGCGAATAAATTCATACGGAAGCAGAACGATGAGCTAAAAAGAAAGATCGAGTCGTTAGAAACACGGCCAATCGAGTACGCCGAGAAAATTGAAAGGAGAGGGGCTTCGATTGTGCCAACAACCCAGGCCCAGAAAGAAGTCCCTCAAGATTTTCTTAGGATGGAAGAACAGATTAAAGCCTTGTCGAAAGAGCATGCAGCGTTAGATGAAGCACTGGTAGGACTGGGAAAGAGGCTTGACTCATTTTTTGTAACGCAAACCAGCCAAATGCGAATGGCCTATCAACAAAGACATGAGGATAAGCTAGGAAAACTGCATTATAAGGTTAAGAACGGCAATAAGATAAGGGTGTTCTTCATTAACACCTCGGTGAGCAAATTTCCCGAGAAGTCCGTATATGAAGCCATGTTGGGATCTTCGCTCTTCGAGCCCCACATCTTTGTTCTTGCCCAGAACGGCAATCGTTCCGAGACTGCGAGAAGCAATTTCCATGTTTTTCGGGAGAGGGGCTACAACGCCATTTTGGGGTATGACGACGAGGACAACATAATCAGGTTGGAAGAGCATGGCCCAGACTTGGTTTTCTACAATGAGTTGCCGAGCTCTGGGCCATACAGGACGGATTTGCTCAACTATAAATACCTCACATGCCATATGCATTATGGAGTAGGTTCTATTAATAAAGATACTTATCATGTGGAGGCCATCAAGAAAACCCAGGCATGGATATACTTTATCGGCAATACCGATATCTTGAACAGAATGCTGGCTTCCAAGTATACTTCATATAATGGGGTATACCTCGGTTATCCGAAACTGGATGCTTACGCGCAGGATATAGAAAACGATTCATTGCCAGAAAAACTATCCGGGAAGCCCTATGTTATCTATGCGCCACATTGGAGCATAGGCATATCGAACAATCTGGCTACGTTCCACCTGCACTATAGGTATTTCTTTAGCTTGATGGAGCAGCATCCGGATATCGGGTTTGTCTTTAAGCCGCATTCTGTATTGGAAGATAGAATACTAAAAATCGAAAAGACCGCTGATCTTAACATCGGTGTCACACATGCCGAGTATATGAAATACTTCGAGGATTGGAACAACATGCCCAATGGGCATTGCGTTACTGATGGTGAATTCGTAAGTTTGTTCAAGAATGCACGCTGCCTCATCACCGACAGCGGCTCGTTCGTCTCCGAATGGCTGCCCTCGGGCAACCCTTGCATATATATCGTCAACCCCGAGCTTGGCGAGGCCGGGCTTTACAGGAAGTTCCGGCCCCACGCGCAGAGGTGCCTGGACACCTACTACCTTGCTGAGACGCAAGACGAGATCCAGTCGCTGTTCGAGAAGGTCGTGATCGACGGCATCGACGGGAAGAAAGGGGATCGGATAAAGCTCTCAGAAGAGCTGTTCCCGAACCTGGGGCATGCAGGTGAGGACATCGTGGACTATATCACGAAAAAGATAAGGGGGGGGGTGTTGATGATGGTCATCGGCTACACTAGCGGCGTGTACGACCTGTTCCACATAGGGCACCTGGCGCTCCTGAGGAACGCGAAGGCGCTGTGCGACAAGCTCATCGTCGGCGTTACCGTCGACGAGCTCGTCTCGTACAAGGGGAAGGCGGCGGTGATACCCTACCCTGACCGCGCCGAGATAGTGCGAAACATCAAGTACGTTGACGCCGTCGTGCCGCAGCACGACATGGACAAGCTCGCCATGTGCCAGAAGCTGGGCGCGAGCGTCATGTTCGTCGGCGACGACTGGTACGGCACGGAGAAGTGGGCAGAGTACGAGCGCCAGCTTGCCGAGGCGGGCATCCGCATAGTCTACTTCCCCTACACCAAGGGCGTTTCCTCAACCATGCTGTCAGATCTGTTGCAGGGGCACCTCGTGACAGAGTCCAGGTTGTGAGGCCTGTCCACTGAGCGCAACCTTGAGGGAATGAAGGGTATTTGGAATGAAGAAACTGCTCAAACGGATGCTAAAACTCGAGTACGGGGAGTCGGCCTACGTGTTCGCACTTTTCGGGAGGAGGTTCAGCAAGCCTTCGGCAAGGGTAGCGATGAGGTCTATCAGGAAGCAGGAGAGATAAATTAGTAAAGAGTATAATTATTAAATGATATATCTTCCTTAAAAGTAATTATTCGTTAAAGCAGCCGCCTCGGTTGCCTCATCGGTCGAGGGCCTTGCCGGAATACAGGAGGGTATCGCATCAAGGCTAGGCAGCCCCCCCCCCCCCAGGGTTCTTAACGAGATGCGGCCCGACTGCCCGGCCCGACTCCCTCATAAGAACAGAGCGATGAGAGTGGCTACTGCGGCGACAACGGCAGCGCCCAGACCTACGCACTGGAATAGTACGCGCTTGTTCCTGCGTCTCAACTCTTCGTTAAGGATGGGGCGCCGGTCCTCAAATTCCTGGCAAATGGCATAGAGCTCCTGATTATAGCCTCGAAGCTTGTCATTGTGCGAAACATGGTTTCTGGGGCGCAGGCCAAGCATTTCACGCCTTATGGCCTCTATCCGGGCCCTTTTATCAACATATTCTGGCCAGATGGCCGGTAGTTCGAGAAACCGATAATCGTCCTTGAAGCCTTCTATGGTTTTCAATGAACCAAAGACACCTGCTTCCAACGCATCGTGCATTGATCTTTTAGCATGGCTTTCGGCTTTTCCGATGTGCTTCGCACGCTCTACCTGATCGTCAACCAACGACTGGAGGACGTGGAAACCAGCATACCTCAACTGATTGATAGCCGGGACAACTGTCAATATGCGCTGCTGTTCGACCGACTTAATCTCCGCTTCGGCATCGGAGAACAAGTTTGCTATCCTATCATAGTCGCCGAAGGAGAAGTCTGAACCATTACCAGCTGCTGCCATATTATGATGCCCCAAGCAGCTCTTCTCGGGCCTTCTCCATGTCTTGCTCGGTCACATAACTTCCAATCTGGAGAAGGTAATTGCCCGTGCCGATCATCTTTACAATCTCACGGCTATCAGCCTCATTGCGCACAGCAAGCTCATCTTCGCTTGGCGGCTTGATGAACAGCTGCCTGAAGAAAGACGTTCTACTTTTCCTACCATTCATTGGTGCCGCTCTTTCGTTCCGGGAGGGATGGGATGCCTGTGGCAGTATATTTCCCTCGTGTCAATAATACCAACAATGCCGAGCGATACCTAGCCTTATTTCCTGTTTTTCTATTGATGAGCCGACTCTGCCCACCTTCCCCTTCGAGGACAGGATAGCCCCTGTGCTCGGCATCACCGCACGCTTCGCGGGCGATATCTGCCCGGACGAGCTGTACTACAATAGCATACCCCGATAAAAGCTTCTTGCCCTTCTCTCATAGAAAACAGAGCGGGATAATCCTGTGGTTGTCTTTTAGGGGAAGGAGCTCTTGCGAGAGGCAGACGATGCCGCCTTCGCCCCGTTTGGTTCCTTTGATTCTGTTTAGCATGTCAAAGCTTTTTATGTCCCTGGACGTGGGGGCCGAGTGCTGCTTTACCTCGATGGGGTACAAAGTGTTGTTGTGGAAGATCAAAAGGTCCACCTCGTTGCCGTTTCCGTCACGAAGATAGTAAAAATCCTCTTCCTTTCCTGCGTTCGTATAGCTTTTGAGGATTTCTGCGACAACAAAGCTCTCGAAGAAATGGCCGCTCGCTGCGCCTTCGGACAAGGTCTCGGGGGTAAGCCAACGGGTCAGGTAGGCCGCCAGGCCGGTGTCCAGGAAGTAGAGCTTCGGGGTCTTCACTGCCCTTTTGATGGCGTTGTTGGCATAGGGCTTGAGCAGGTATACGACCCCGCTGGCCCTCAGGACCGAAAGCCACCGTTTTGCGGTCGGCTCGCTGATGCCGACATCCCTTGCAAGGGAGGCCAGGTTCAGCATCCGCCCTGTCATGGCGGCACAGACGGTCATGAACCTCAGGAACTGCATCTCGTCGCCGACCTGTGTCAGGCTGCGGACGTCCCGTTCGATATAGGTTGTCACATAGTCCGCATAGAAGTTCCGCCAGTCGAAGTCCTTTTCAACGAACAGCTCGGGCAGGCTGCCCCGGTGTATGGTCCTCCAAGCCTCTTTGATGGGCAGGTCTTGCCTCGCGTCTTTCCGCCTCATCAGGTAGTCAATGGTCGGCAGGAAGGGCTCGCTCCACTTCTCGCCCCTCATCTCGCGGAGCGAGAGCCCCAGAAGCTGGAGGATCCCCGCCCGCCCGGCCAGGCTTTCGCCCACGTTCTTCATCAACTTATAGCTTTGGGAGCCTGTCAGAAAAAAATCCCCTTTTTGCCTGCTTTTGTCGAGCGCAATTTTGATGTAGGGGAAGATGTCCGGAACGTATTGCACCTCGTCGATGAAGAGAGGAGGGGGGTTCAGCTGCAGGAATGCGGCAGGCTCTTCGATGGCGCTCCTTCGGACAGCCAGGTCGTCAAAAGTGACCCGCGCCACATCGGGCATCATCGTTTCAATCAGCGTCGTCTTGCCAACCTGCCTCGCCCCCGTGACAACGACGGCCCCCTTCTCTTTCGCCCGCTCTGTTACGGCCTTTTCGCGTGTCTCACCGCTGTCAAAGGTGACCAACAGACAATAGTCCGGCTGTGGAACCACTCTTATAGCTCGGGGACGAAGCATGCTATCACCGAAGCCCTTCGATCTTGATTGCCTCTCCATCCTCGTTCCACGCAGTCCATGCGGCATTAAGCTCGGCCTCATGTAAAATGCACCAAGCCTCGATAAGCTTCTGTTGCTTTCTCGGCAGGTCTCCGACAAGAAGGTTTCCCGCCATGTCGTGAACACCTTAATACTCAGCATATTTTGCATGAAAATGAGGGACACTATGAGGGCTGTTGATTTCTCGGTACAGGTATACCAGTATTCCATAAAACTGCGATATCAGCAGCATCCCGGCCCCCTTTTCTCTATACAGGTGATTCTATCATGCTTTGACCACAATGCTAGTCCACCATTCCGTGGCCGACGGCGACTTGCGATAAACGCCAGACATGACAGTCTCCTAAAACAAGGGAGACCCGCTCTATCTTGTCGATGAATGTCCAGCTCTTGCTTTTTGGGCTCACACGCCCTCGCAGAGGAAGAACAGGATGTCGTGGCGGTTTATCTCGATGGTGAAGTAGAGCCTGTCGCCCTCCACGAAGCCGTCCGGGTAGCAGTATATCCCTGGGAAGTCGGTGAGTATGCGCCTCTCTTCCCAGCTGGCCATGTCGTCATGGGATATCCAGAGCGCCAGCGGGTTGCGGTTGGCGAAGCCCGAGGCGGCGTTGGGCGTGTGGATGAGCCCGACCCGCCCGCCGGGCAAGGCGAGCAGCTTGGGCTTGTTGCCGGGGTTGGGGATGTCGGTGGGCTCGGCCGCGCCCCAAGTCCTCCCGCCGTCGAGGGAGTCGCTGCGCCATAGCCGCCCGCTCTTGTCCACCCGCAAAAGCATAGCCACGCGGCCGTCCGAGAGCTCGGCGAGCGTAGGCTCGGTCCAGGCCCACCTGCGCCCCGTGTCGCCCTTGATGGGGATGTCCGGGCCGGGGCAGAGCACCGGGGCGCCCCCGTCCGGGGCCGTGAGCACCACGCCGTTTTGGATGCTGCGGATGTCCGCGTGCCACACGGCCCGCTGCTTCTTGTAGTCGCGGATGTTGTGGCTTGCGGTCACCAGGCGCATGTTCTCCTGCTCGCTGACAGGCATGTGCTGGTAGGGCAGCAGGCGGGTGCCGTCGCGCAGCTCAAGCAGCCCGCGGATGAAGGTGAAGGCCGGGAAGAAGGGCGGCGCACCGGCATTGTCCCAGGTATAGCCGCTGTCCGTACTCTCCATCACGAAACAACGCATGTTCAAGAAGCGGCCGGAATGGGCCTGCCCGTACACCCGGGCCACCCCGTCGACCACATTGAACTCGGTGGCATACACCGCCTCACCAGTCTCGGGATAGATGTTCCCGGGCCCTTTCCAGGTGGCCCCGTCGTCGGTGCTCCGGAATCGGCGGATGCGGTTGAGCGGGGCTGGCTCGGCCACGTCCCCCACCTGGGAGACGCACAGCAAATCGCCGTTGGGCATCCGGCGCAGCAGCGGCTCGCAGCTCAAGGTGTCGGTGTGTATCAGACGGATCGTGGTCTTCATGGCAGGCTCCCCCATGTTCGGCTCTTGTACGTTTCGGCATGCTACGATATTGTAGCCGACCCGAACCACAAAATGGGCAGGGGACGGTACTGCGTCCACTTTTTTACAAGCCGAAAGTGGACGCAGTACCGTCCCCTGCCCATTTATCGGTTGGCGCAATGCGTGTTGGTGCGGCCTAGCCTTGATAGCGGACAAGGCGAGCAGCATTAGGCCTTGGCCGTTGGAACCAGGCTCACCCCCGCAGCTACAGCATGATGCGTTGCCCGAGCTCTCGAAGGTGGTGCTCGCGCAGCTGTTTTGCCACAGGCAAGAAGCCTTCTGCCTCTTGGCCGACTGCCTCGACTGTCCTATCCAGTTGCTCTGTGATAGAGTCGCACAGCGAGCGCATCTCGGCGGCGATTGCCTCAAGGCTGATGCCTGTTTCTTTGGAAAAGAGGGCAAAATCCTCGGTGCTGATGCTGTCGATCCTGCTGTGACCCCCAATCCGCATAGCCATAGAGCGCGACAACCGGTCTCCATAAAACGTCGTACATACAAGGTCGTATGCAGGCGCCAAGGACAAAAGCCCGCTGTCGGGGTCTTGGAGCAGTGAGAAGTTCTTTGCGTGGGCGTCGCAGTTGCCAGTCAAATAGTTGAATAGGACCAGCCTTAAGAGCCGCTGAATGTTTTGGAGCGGCCGCGACGTATGGTGCAGGGCGGTGGCAAACAACTGCTTGAAACCAGGGCCTCCATCGTTCTCGTATTTTGCATCAGGCATTACCGATAAGGCCTGGCAGAAGTCTTCCTGGCCCAGCCTGACGATCTTTTCCGCTAAGCGTTTCCTGTCGAACCGCTCGACCACGAAGCCATAATGGTCTTTGCAGCGGATAATGTCGGTCTTTGGCACCTCTATGTCGCAGCCTTTTGCCAGGCGCATAGCGAAAAACTCATTAATCAGGAGCGACGGGTCGAACAGCGAGGCAGGCTTGACAATGTGCGTCGTCGAGGCAAGCCCTTTGGCGGCGAACCATTCGCCTTGCCCATAATACAGGCCTATCTTCGGCTGTGCCCCAGCCAACGACAGCCTTCGATTCGCGATGAAGCGCATACGCTCGGTCGACTGCGGCCGTAGCAATGCCTCAAGCTCCCGAGAATCGAGGGGGACATAGGCGGATTCTCGCACTATGTCGGCAATCTCCATTTCCTCATCGAGGATGACCAGGTTGCCTACGCATTCTCCCGCCAAGGCCCTTAAGAGCTTCATGGTGCTGGTGGGCGAAACATGCAAAAGGTTGCTCAACTCCCGGCGCTGCTCGCCCTCAGGCAACAGCCCTTCGAAAAACGGCAAAGCCGCGCTTTGGGGAAAGGCCTCGGCCCGAACGGGCAAGGACAGCGACAGGGGATAGGCCGTCGGGCCCCGATAGTCCTGGCTGTACTTGAAACAGACCCCTGCATCGGAGGTAAAAAGCTCCCCCGCCATCATGTCTTCTTTGTAGACGAAAAGCCTCATGGGATGGCCTGTCCTTGCTGGTCGTCACATGAGGTGATTGACACCCGCAGGCCCAATGAGTTGAGCACCGCAAGGGCCCGTCCCAGCTCGACTGTCGGTTTGCCGTTCTCCAAGTCGGAAAGAAACTCCCTGCTGAACGCCGTGAAAAAGCCAGCAAGCTCTTTTTGCGTCAACCCCTGCGCCTTTCGGGCGGCACGCACGCACCTCCCCACGTCGGCTGTGTCGATGATGCTGGTTGTGTTGCCGATTGTGCCGGTTATGCTGGTCCGCACGGCACCTCCTTCTACTGCGCGTTCGTACTGGCACATTGTATCATCGAAACTCCTTTGTGCCAGTCATGGCATAAAAATTTTTGTTGACTCCCTTATTGCTGCTCGGGGGGTTGATGCGTGCCATGTCTGAGGCTCCATGGATGCTCCAGGCCCCGCCGGAGGCCCGACCCCTCGACACAGAGCATCTTCTCCGTCATGGTGAATTCGCCAGAGAATAAGATGGAGAAGGTCGTCTTGGTGCTAAATCGCGCCATGTGTAATCCCACAACGTTACGTTTCAGGGACTTCTATAACGTAAAGCCCAGCTCAGAGAGCTAGGCACCATATAAGTCAGATCCGCACTGCAAGGAGGGATTTACGAGTATTTATACACAGCCCGTTTATCCGGCTAAAACCTGCAAGGGTTTTACTGGTATCTCAGGGCGATTAAGCGCCAGGTCTCTATTCGTTTGCAGGTTCAGCCAGAACTGCGGAGTCGTTTCAAGAGCTTCGGCAAAAAGCCAAGCTGTGGCGGAAGTGATACCGCGCTTGCCGTTGACTATCTCGTTGACACGTTGGACTGGTATCCCAAGATGCGCAGCGAACTCCACCTGGGTGATGCCTAAAGGGGTCAGGAACTCCTCTTGTAGGATTACTCCAGGATGTGTTGGTATTCTATTCTCAGGAATCATAATCATCATCTCCTAGTGATAGTCCATTATTTGCACGTCATAGGCATTCGAATCCTCAAACTTGAAGACCAGACGCCATTGGTCATTTATCCTTATAGAGTAGCTTCCCTTCAGGTTCCCCTCCAGGTTTTCAAGATGATTGCCTGGGGGAGACTTCAAGTCAAGAATGCTGGTGGCTGCATTGAGGATATCGAGCTTTGTCAAAGCTGCCCTTTGCATGTTTGCAGAAAGCTTCCGGGTCTTTGCTGAGGATCTGCCATGGAACAGATCCTCGGTCACCTTATCTGCAAAGGAAACAATCATCAAACCTGCTTTCTTGTTGTATACATGTTATCACGGATACCATGCAACAACAAGATAAAAAAATAGGGCTATGGGACAAACTTTACGCGATGGCCGCAACCTGGCAACGTAACAAAGCTTTCTTGCAGGTTTCCGGGGTTTCCGGGGCCCTTTTCGTAACTCTGCTGCGGATGCCGCTAGGGGCCGAGGGCGGCAAGGGGGATTACCGGCACGCCGACCTGCCAGTTATTCAATATAATCGGTGTCCCGGGTGACTGCGGAAAATTCAAGGCTTCCTTTTATCATGGACTGACCCTGACCCTGCCGGTTGACCCCGTCGGCTGACCCTGCCCGAATGAGAAGGGCCTGACGGCCGGCTGCAGGATGCGGGGCCGTTCTTAAATTCTGCACCCCGTGTTAGAATGAAGCCCGGGGTTTTCTTGCGCCCCGGCGGCTGCGTGCTTGCCATAGCTGCACCAAGGAACTGCCAGGAGGCCATCAGGCTGCTTTCATGACTGAGGGAGCGGACAAGGAGCGGGATGCATGAGCGAGTTGAGCGAGAGGATATACGGCGAGTTTTCTGCCTCGGGGAACGGATTCCCTGAAGCCGACAGGCTCAAAGACAGGCTGGAAGCATACAGGCCTTTTTCAGGCGACGAGGCGATCGGGCTCGCCAGCTACGCAGAGGCCTTCTTGGTGCGCTTCGTGCACAGCTCGAATGCCATAGAGGGCTCCACGCTCACGGAAGGCGACACCGCGCTGGTCCTTGAGGGCGAGTTCCTGCCGGACAAGCCGGGGCGCGACATCTTTGCCGCGCGCGGCTCTGCCGACGGGTTCGCGTATTGCCAAAAAGCGCTGTCCGAGGGAAAGGGCCTGGATGTCCCGCTGATACAGGATATCCACGAACGGGTCGCCCTGGACTGCCAGCCGGCCACCCGCGGCGTCCTCAGGAAAAGCCCTGTGTACCTCCGCGGGAGCGATGTCGTCCCGGCGAACTGGGAGGAGGTGCGGCCCCTGCTCCGTGACCTCGTTGCCGCGGAAAAGGGCTCCAAGCTGCACCCGGTAGAGAATGCGGCGGCCTTCCATGCGATGTTCGAGAAGATACACCCCTTCTCCGACGGCAACGGCAGGACGGGACGGCTTTTGATGAATTTCATGCTTGAGAGGGACGGGTATCCCCCTATCGCCATAAAGCACGACGGGAAGGGTCGCTACATCGACGCCTTGAGAGGCTGGCAGTCCGCCGGCTTGCGCGGCCCCCTGGTCGACCTGGTCGAGTCATGCGTCAAATCCGAGCTGGACGCACGCATCGGCTGCGTCGAGAGCACGCGCTTCCCCCGGACGGAGGAGGGGAAGGCGGCGCAGCTTGAGGCATAGCGCGACCACTGAGAAACAGACACGACAAAGCCTTCCTCTGGGACATTCCCCGACACACGGGCATAACGCGCCCCATTGCCCGGACGCAAGGTGAAGGAGACAATCATCGAGGGTCTGCAGACCCCCGCCTCTGACTGCGTTCCGGGATGCGAGGCGGCCTGGTAATGTATGCGAGTGTCTTTACCCGAAGGGCGGCAGCGGACATCGGCAAGCTGAAGGAAGCGCGACTGGACGGAAAAGAAAAGTCGCTGATCGAGGTGGTCCGGGGAAACCCCTGCCAGACGCCTCCGCCGTATGAGAAGCTCGTCGGCGACCTCAAAGGGGCATACCCGCGCAGGATCAACATCAAGCACCGGCTCGTCTACGAGGTCGTCAAAGACGAGAAGGCCGTGAAGATACTCAGCATGTGGAGCCACTACGAATAGTGAGCCGTTGGGGAGTTTTCGGTTCTTTGGATGTAGCTCCTGGTGCGATTCTCGGAATAAGCGAACATACGTTATGTGTTGGTGTATAGTGTATAGTGTATGGTATACACTATACAATTGTTGAGAGAGGACGGAGGCAGCATGGGCCCTAAAGCGTTGCGGGGAATGCTTAGAACATCGACTGTGTCGCCTTACGACGAGGTCATCTCTTATGAATACCTCTACTCACTCAAAGGCGCGAGCCTGAAAAAGATTGCTGAGAAAACTGTTCGTTCGGAGAAGCTCCCCTCGCAAGTCGTGGAGGAGGAGTTCGGCTTCGTCGAGCCGGAGGGCTTCGGCGAGATCAGGACGATCATAGAGGAAAAGCTCGGCAAGCTTTTGGTGGCGGTGAGCGACACCCCCTCTTGGCCAGACAAGCTCGCCGACTCCGAGCGTCCAACCCCCCTGTTCTACTACTATGGCGACATCGGCCTCATGGACTCGAAGAGCATCTCGATTGTCGGCTCAAGGAAAGTTTCCCAGATGGGATTCGAGAGGGCCGCAAGGATGGCCAAGGAGCTCGTTGCGGAAGGCATCACGGTGGTGTCGGGCCTTGCGGCTGGAGTTGATACCTCTGCCTTAAAGTCTGCCATCCAGCAGGGAGGCAACGTGATTGGGGTGATAGGCACTCCCATTGATGAGTGCTATCCAAAGGAGAATTGCAGCCTCCAAAACGAGATAGCCGAAAAGCACCTCCTGGTAAGCCAGGTGCCCTTCTATCGCTACTCACAGCAGCCTTTCAAGACCAAGAGGTACTACTTCCCCGAGCGCAACGAGCTCATGGCGGCAATATCGGACGCCACGGTTATCATAGAGGCTTCCGATACGAGCGGCACGCTGACTCAGGCTCGGGCCTGCCTGCACCAGGGGCGCCCCTTGTTCATCCTGAGGTCGTGCTATGACAGCGATCAGGTCACATGGCCAAAGAGATGGGCGGAAAAAGAAAACGTGTTCATAATCGGCAGCTCCGAGGAAATCCTTTCCGCTATAGGCCGGAGATAGCCCGTGGCAGAGAATAAAAGCTGGACATCCATCGACAAGATAGAGCGGGTTTCTCTTGTTTTAGGAGACGAGGACATTTGCTACTACTATCTTGTAAGGACCGATGAAGGCTATACCGCCAGCGATGCCAACAGCCGCATTGAAAACTTCAAGAAGCCGCCGGAAAGATACCGCGACATCCCGAAGATATGGTGGTATAAAAACAATGCGATTGAAGAATTCGCAAATGATGTAATAGGCCTCCTCTTGAGCAACGACTTCGAAGTGATGTTAAAAGATTTTCCGGCTATTCGCCCTTTAGTGTGGGTAGGAAGGTTTTTGGGTGAAAACCCGCCGCACCAACTTTCCCTGTGTTGACAGCCCTGCGGCGGCTGGTCACGGCTTTTTTGCAGGACGGCTCGACGCAG
>Ga0082212_10002848_pt1 | contig 24827 bp, 20 predicted proteins | sample TergutNt197P3_FD_71548 | JGI IMG/M metagenome (GOLD analysis project Ga0082212, IMG submission 71548) | Neocapritermes taracua P3 segment gut microbial communities from Petit-Saut dam, French Guiana - Nt197 P3 | ecosystem: Host-associated > Arthropoda: Insects > Digestive system > Gut ... | reverse complement strand
TATACGCGTCAGCATAGCGACCGGGGCGTAGAACAGGTTCAGGTACAGCAGGAACGCGACGACGTCGGAAATGTTCAGCCCGCTCCGCACAGAAATTATCGGGCCCGCGATCAACACAATGACTGTTCCGAGTGTCGTGATAAAGCCGACGGATGGGTGCAGTATGCCCGAATAGAACAGTGCCTTGATCAGCGCCGTCGCATGCTGCGTCGATTTGTCGCGCACTTTCTCGAGCTCCTGCTCCTGTTTATTGAATATCTGGATCTCCTTTATACCAGAGAAGTTATCCTGGAGAACGCCGTTGAGCTCCGCGATTTTGGCCTGCCCCTGCGCGAAAAAGCTCCTCATGAGCCTCGGTATCATAGAAAGCCCCGCGATAAACGGTATCGGGGCGCACACAAGCAGCGCGAGTATCGGGTTGATGATAAGCAGCAGGACGAGAACGCCTATTATCGTGATAACGCTTGTGGCAACTTCGGGCAGCGCGTGCGCGATCAGGCTCTCAAATGTGCCTGTGTCGTTTATAACGCGGGACATTAGCTGTCCGGTCTGCTTATCATGGTAGTAGCTCATGGAGAGCTTTTGCAGGTGGTCGTAAACGATGCAGCGCACGCGGCTGACCATCCTCCACGACGCAAGATGCGACAGATAGTTATTGAGAAACTGGCAAACCGCCCGCACGGCGAAACATGCCAGCAATATGAGCGCAAGCATCGTGATGCGCCCCAGCGAGTTCTCAAGGTCTCCGGACTCCATTATCCGGATTATCCGCCTGGTAACTTCCGGCGAAACCAGATTCACTCCCGAAATCGCAAACAAAGCAATGGTGGCGATAACCAGATACTTCGCCCACGGCCCCGCAAATTTGAACAACCTGACCAACTTTTTCAACTCTAAGCCTCATTTCAAGATTTTTCAGTAATTATACATTAATTATAAAGGTAAAAGCAAGCTTGAAAACGATTACTGCTATTTGATATAATGCTAAATGATTCGCGGGCAAAAGCCCGTCGTCTCGCAAGCGAGCCGCACAATGACGAAGCGTTTTTCGATTGATAGGAGGAAAACATGTTGAACGAAAAAGATATGAACGAAATCAAAAGGATCATACAGACATACTTCGATGCAAGCTTTGAAGGCAGCGGAGAGAAAATGGCGCAAGTCTTCCACAGCGCTGCGCACATATACGGGCATGGCGCGAACGGCGAGCTCAACGACATGCCGAAAGACTTTTTCGTCAACCTCGTCGGTACGCCGCGGCCGGGCATGCCGAAACCCGAATACCCGAGGCAGGACGAAATACTCGCCATCGACTTCACCGGGGAAAACACAGCGTCAGCGCGCGTTATGCTCCGCGTCGGTACAACGCTCTTCACCGACATGCTCTGCTTCATGCGCCTCGATGGCAAATGGGGCGTGATATCTAAAGTGTTCTCCGGTGTGCAGGTAAGTTGAATACAGCTCAATGGGAGGAAACAGTTGCATGAAAAAGCGTACATTATCCTTCATTCTGGCATTAGCGATGCTGGCAGCGCTGCCGGTCATGGCAGGCGCTTCGTCGTGGGCGGACGATATGATGAAAGACCTGTTAGGCAAGGGAATACTGGCTGCCATCCCCGAAGCTCCTGACGAGTTCATAAAGCGGGAGGAGTTCAGCGTTATGCTGGCAAAAGCGATGCTGTACCGCACAGGAGACTCGCTGAAAGCGGGCGTCGCGACCGTTTTTGCCGATAACGACGAAATATTCAGCGGGAACGTAGCATATATACTATATCTTTACGAACAAGGCATACTTCGCGGGTCGATGATAGACGGGAAGCTATACATGCTGCCAAACAGCCTGATCACCCGGCAGGAAGCTATGGCGCTGCTGGGGCGCTGGCTCGGGCTGAACCCGGACTTACCGGTCAGCCAAGAAAAGCTATTCACAGATGACGACACTATACAGGATTACGCGCGCAGCATTATATACCAACTTGTGGGCATGAGCGTCGTCACCGGGTATCCGGACGGCAGCTATATGCCGGTCAGAAACATCAGCCATGCGGAAACGTCGAGCCTGATATTCAAGGTGCTTAACGGCAAGATATTGCAGTCATACTTTGGAAACGGAGACTTGGGAAATGCAGACGGCGGCCCGCGCGCGTCAATGTTTTCTATGCCATACGGCTTATGCCTTGACAATAGCGGCAACCTGGTCGTGTTTGACACCTTCAACGCAAGTATCAAGCGGATATCGGGCGGCCTTTCGGTTACAATGCTTGGATTCACAGACGCGCTCGACGACTACGAGTTTACAATGCCCTACTACCTTGACGGCAAGCAGGAAGAGGCAATGTTCGGGCGGCCTGTCGACGGAGTGTACAACGCAGACGGCGACTTTTTCATTGTTGACCGCGAGAACCACGCAATTCGCGTACTGCTGGGCGATACAGTGTACACTTATGCCGGCGGGGTGCAGGGATTTGGCAACGGACGTAATGAAGACGCCATGTTCGACAGCCCATCAGCCATCGCAATTGACAAATCAGGCGTACTGTATGTCGCGGACACAATGAACCACTGCATACGCAAGATCGACACAGACAGAACAGTCAGCACAATTGCCGGGAGAGCGGGAACGCCGGGCTATGCAAACGCCAACGGGAGCGCCGCTTTGTTCTGCGAACCGTCAGGGATAGCTGTCGATAGCGAAGGGGCCATATATGTAGCTGACACAGGCAACCATGTGATACGAAAAATCAGCGGCGGCTTTGTCACAACGGTAGCGGGAACAGTCTCCAGCGTCGAAAGCGGCGAGGACTACGCGCCTGGCGGATCGTTCAACTTCCCGCGCGGCCTGTGCTGGGCGGATGGCAAATTATATATCGCAGACACGGGCGATCACACCGTAAAGATGCTGACCGGGGACGGAAACGTCTCGACAGTCGCGGGGAGCGGCGAGCCGGGAGACCGTGATGGAACCCCCGATACAGCCATGCTTAATAACCCGGCGTCGGTGGTATATAGCAATGGAGTCTTGTATATTGCAGACACATTCAACAATAAGATAAAGTCGGTCTGGCTTGACAAATAATTGAGAGGAGTTGAGCGCTATGAAAAAAAGAATCATATCAGTTGTTATTGCTATAGCACTGAGCATTATTCCGCTCTTCAGCGCGGTTTCGGCGCTTGCGGCAAGCAGCGTATCGTCGCGGAGCATTGTAATAGAAACTGTAACGGGCAGCGACGTTAAACTGACCAAAGGCACAGAAAAGACATTCGCGGCCCGCTCGGGAACAAGGCTTGCGTCCGGTTACACGCTGACGACGGGCAAAAACTCCTATGTCTGGCTGAAACTGGACGATAACTCCTTTATCAAGATGGACGCCTCAACAAAAATCAGTATCAGCACAGCGTCCAAAACTGAATTGAAACTGACAGTCGTAAATGGCTCGATTTCTGTCAATGCCGAGAAACAAAACGCCGGCAACACAACGACGATAAAAGCGGGCAATGTCACGATGGGCATACGCGGCACGCTGTTCACGGCGAGCTACCGGGGCGGCGACTTGAAAACAGTTTTGCTGGAAGGCGTGCTAGGATGCACGACCCCCGGCGGCTATTACACACTGGAAGCAGGATATATGCTGGATGTGACCGGGCAAGCCGGGATAGCTGCCGAAACGACGAGCATCACTCCGCTGGACATTGATACGCTGGATAGTTTTTCACTGGAAACAATACGGGACAACACCGCGAAGCTCGTCGATTCCGGAGTTATCACGCAAAGCGAAGCGGAGAGGCTGGACAGCCTGATTGAAGCGCGTAAAGCGGCGGAAGCGGCGCGATATGAGATGCTGCTGCAGCGAAGGCCAAACACTGCCCCGCAGACTGAGTACGCACCTGACGATAGCGACGCTCCGGGCGGTGGTGTGCTTACATATACTGTAGACGCTGTAAACGGAACAGAGGTTTCGGTTATTAAGTGCGAGGAAACTGCGACAAACGAGCAGGTACAGGCAGGCTTTGACGATATCGCGCGCGAGGGATACAGCGTTACGAGGATAGCAGAAAATGCTTTTCAGGATTGCGCCAACCTGACAAGCATAACATTGCCAAACACACTGACACAGATAGGCTGGCAGGCGTTTTGGGGAACGAGGCTGACAAGCGTGACGATTCCGGCTTCAGTGACTTCGGTGAGTTATCTCGGCGGGGGGCCGTTCGCGCGTATCCCGACGCTGACCAGTGTGGTATTTGAAAGAGGAATGACGTCGATACCGAACGACGTGCTCAGGGGAACGACCAGCGTTACGAACGTGACGATCCCGGATACGGTTACAGCCATCTATCCAAACGCGTTTCGGGGGAGTGGCATAACAAGCATTGATCTGCCGCCCGCGCTGCAATCGATAGATTACAGCGCTTTTCAGGACACAGCAATTACAAATATAATTTTGCCAAGTACACTGAGAGATATAGGCTGGCATGCGTTTTCGGGCACACAGCTTACAAGCGTCACGATTCCGGCGTCATTGGCGTTAACGTACAATGTAGGCGGCGGACCGTTCGCACGTATCCCGACTCTAACGAGCGTAATATTTGAAAATGGCATGACAACTATTCCGATCAATGTACTAAGCGAGGCCGACAGCGTAACAACCGTGACGATCCCGGAAACTGTGACAATTATCGGTTCGAACGCGTTCAGCGGCTGTACCGGTCTGAGAAGCATGATATTCATGGGGGATGCGCCCACCGTCCAGCCCGACGCCTTTCTGAATGTACCCGCAGCGGACTCGCCGGTGGGAGCAGGCCCCTCTCTGGGATTGGACGATGGCTTGACAATATACTACATAAGAGGAACTGCAGACTGGACAAACCCCTGGAACGGCTTCCCGACAGCGCTGCAATAATCTGTTTAGCAAGTTATTTCTTAGCAGCGAACTCGCTGCGCCCGGTGAAATGAAAGGTGTGTTTTAGTTATGGATGTTGGAATTGGTTCTTCTGTGGGATATATTGTGCAGACGCCGCCGGAGGTTTCGTTTTGCGCGGGGTGTAATACATGCGAGATAGTGTGTTCGCTCACGCATGACGGCGTCGTGAGTCCGGGGTGCAACCGCATTTTTGTCGAAAAGAATATTCGGACGATGTTCCACACGATCCATTCATGCCATCACTGCGCGGACCACCCTTGTTTCGAGGCTTGCCCGAAGAAAGGCGAAGCTATCAAGGCCGGCAGCGATGGAATAATATATATAAATGAGGAGTTCTGCATTGGCTGCGGCTTGTGCCGTAAGGCTTGCAAGCTTGAGCCGCCGCGTATCAACATGGTCAAGAGCAAGGACAAGTCGCTGCGAAAGGCAAAGAAATGCGACCTTTGCCGCACGCGCGAAGAAGGTCCGGCATGCGTTCAGTGGTGCCCCGTGCGTTGCATCAGCGTTAACGCGCCTGTGGGCGCGTAGGATTAAGGGGTTAGGGGTTAGGAGTTTACTAATATGAATGATTTACTATACGGTTACGTTGGAAAAATAGCGCGTATCAATTTGACGGATAAGTCGGTGGAGATCATCCCGACGGCGAAATATGCCCCGGAGTACATTGGGGGACGCGCTGTCTGCAACAGGATTTTCTGGGAGGAAGTGCGCCCCGGAACTGCTGCGTTCGACCCAGGCAACAAAATAATATTCATGACGGGCCCGACGACGGCGACAGGTATTCCGACGGGCGGCAGGAGCGAGATGACAGGCATCGCGCCGAATACCATGCCGGAAATGTACTCATGGAGCGGGATAGGCGGATTTGTCGGTTCGGAGCTCAAGTTCGCGGGTTACGACGGGTTCATCATCGAGGGCAAAGCTGCGGAGCGCACATATATATACATCGAAGACGATGAGATCAGCTTCCATTCGGCGCAGCCGCTTTGGGGGCTGCTAGTCCATGCGTCGCAGCGAAAACTCGAAGAACTGCATGGCAGCGATGTGAAGAGTATGGTCATAGGCCCCGCAGGCGAGAACCTCATGCGCAACGCGAGCATCACCACGTCAAACGACAACGTCGCCGCCAAATCCGGCTTCGGCGCCGTGTTCGGCTCAAAGAACCTGAAGGCAATATCGATCAAAGGCAGCGGCTCCGTGCGCCCGGCGGATATAGAAAAGCTGTTCGAGCTGCGCCTGAAGATGGGTCATCCATATATGAGGCCGAGCCCGCTGATAAGGGAAATGACGCACGGCATGGACGGCAACGAGATCCCTGTCGACGGCGGATGGCTGCGCGGTCAGGTCGCGTGCAGCCACGGTTGCAACCAGCACTGCAACAGGCTTATGATCGATATGAAATCTGCGTTTTCCGGCGAGCGTATAAATCAGGTCGAAAAATGCGTCGGCATATTCGCATACGGCTTCAACGAGGATTGCTCATGGTCGCCCATACAGAATTTCGAGACGGCGCGCAACCATTTCCTTGCATGCAAAATGCTCAGCCGCGAAATGCCGGAGCCCGACCCGGACGACCCGCATTTTGAAGCGCTGTTCAAACAGGTGCGCGGCGACCTGGTAAACTTCTGGAAACCAGACTTTGACAAAGGCAGCGTCATGATGGACATGTGCAATGAATACGGCATTGATAAATGGGACGTCATCGTCTGGTTCTTCACATGGCTCGCGATGGCAAAAAAAGAAGGACTGCTCGACGATATGGATTTCGGCATGGAGGTCGACGTAGAAAACGAGGAATTCGTCAAATACTTCCTCGAAATGATAACTTACCGCAAAGGCAAGTACGGGCCGCTGTTCGCCGAGGGCATGGCGCGTGCCGTAAGGTCGCTCGGCAAGGAAAAGTTCGGCGACACTATATATAAGGGAAGATTTTCCCAGATGACGGGCGAGAACCTGCCGCTCCCTGTAAGCCTTGAGACTGCATGGGGGCAGAGTTACCACTGGCAGGGGCGCGGGTTTGAGGGCACTATCAACAAGGTCGGCTGGCTCGCGACATCGCTGAGCTTGATGCTCTCCTCGCGTGATACGCAGACGAACGCGCACCACCATGATACATATCAGAACTACTTGAAAATAAAGGACGACCCGTGCCACAGCGAGCTGCTTGCGGACGGCGTCATAATGAATGAGGATAAGGCAGATATCAAGGATTCCGTCACCTGCTGCGACTGGCAGAGCCCGGACTTGTTCTGGCCTGAGATGGAGTCGGAGATGTTCACAGCAGCAACTGGGATACAAATGTCAATGGACGAGCTGAACGACGCAGCGGTGCGTTCCCGTTTGCTGTTCCGCGCTATCCTTATCCGCAACCACGGCAGGACGCGCGATATGGAGGTTGCCGCGATTTTTCCGACGATGCAGTACCCCGACTCATTCGGCGAGACCGTATCGTGGGAGGACTGGAACGATCTAGTGGATATCTATTACGACAGGCGCGGCTGGGATAAAAAAACAGGCTGGCCGACGCGCGCTACGCTCGAGCGGTATGGCTTAGCGGACGTCGCCGACGAGCTCGGTGTTTAGGAGGTTACAATATGGGTAGAATGGATGGAAAAATCGCTGTTGTTACAGGCGCCGGATCCGGGATCGGCAGGGCTGTCGCAGTAATGTTTGCCAAAGAAGGGGCAAAGGTCGTCTGCGCAAACAGGAATGAGGCGGATGGAAATGAGACCCTTGCAATGATCAAAAGCGCCGGCGGCGAAGGGATTTACATCAAAACCGATGTGCGCAAAAAGGGTGATATCAAAAAACTGCTGGCGGGAACGCTTGAGGCTTACGGCGACGTCACGACACTGTTCAACTGCGCCGGGGTGCTTGTGCACGCTCCTTTTTTGGAACATACGGACGACGACCTCGCAAAAGTGTTCGAGACAAATTTCCGGGGGTATTACTGGACGATGCAGGAGTTCCTCCCTGCGCTGGTTAAGAACGGGCATACGTCCATAACTAACGTCGCTTCCATCTCGGTCATGAAGCCTGAGTCGGATGCATATTTATACGGCGCGATGAAAGCCGGAATAAATAAAATGACCCGCGACATGATCCGCGAGTTTTCACCGCAAGGCGTCAGGCTGAACGTCATCTGCCCCGGCCCCGTGCAGACGAACCTCACGCCAGAATACGTCAGGAACAGCCCCGAAATACAGGCAGAGATTTGCAAGGCCGTATGCCCTGTCGGAAGGCTGGGCGAGCCCGACGACATAGCCTACGCCGCAGTATGGCTTGCCTCCGACGAAGCAAACTGGGTCACCGGCAGCACCATCGTCATCGACGGCGGCGCTTGCAACATGGGGTAACGGAATACTTACAATTCAGCCGAAACCATGGTATACTCAGTGGCAATACATAATAATTGGAGGATGCCGTATGATAAAAGTCAAGCAGCAGAGAATAGACGAAGATGTATTTTTGAAAAAACTCAGGCCGGAGGTACTGGCGCCGTGGCCAACCGGCAAAGAAGTCGATCTGGACGAAGCTATCGAATACCAGAAGAAGATGCCCGACAGCAAGAATTTCACCAAAGCGCTGGCAAAGTACCGCGCCGAGGGAAAAATCGGGCTGTTCCCCCGTTCCGGCGTGCCGGTGGTCGAAAAAGAGATCGAGCTGCTGCGGTCGCTCAACGAGGTCGGGGTTTTTCTTTTCCCCTTCACCACAGACTCGTATACGCGCAACCTCCAGCTTGACAAAGCGCAGGCGGGCCTTGAAGAGAGCATAAAGACAGGGCAGATGAAACTAAACGGTTACCCTATCATCAACCATGGCATACAGACCACGCGCAAAGTCGTCGAGTCATGCGAGGGTGCGTTCGACCCGCGTTCGTCACGCGTCGCCAACAGCTTCGTCGGCGAAATCGCTTTCGCGGCCGGCATGACAGCTATGCCCAACAGCTTTTTCGGCTGGATAGGCGGATACGACAAATCAGCGACGGCTGAAGAGTGCATCGAGACCGCGCAGTATCTCGGGCGGCTAATAGGCTATTACGCAGACCGCGGTATAATCATCAGCACCGACACGCACGGCTGGCTGCCCAACGGCGTCATTCCCATGTACATGAACATAGCCACGCAAATAATAGAAGCCCTGGTGTCCTCCACTCAGGGTGTCAAAAGCATCGTTCCGCTTATGAACTTCCAGGGGAACCTGAACCAGGACATAGCCGAAATCCAGGCGGCGGAAGGGTTGTTCAGGAAGTATTTCGACAAGTTCGGCCTCACCGACGTCGTCATACCGGGTCTCATCGGCAACCAGTCGTCTCTCTTCGCTTTCCCGCAGGACGTCGGTAACGCATTCGGCTACATCAACTACGTCGCAATGGTAGCCGCAATGGCGAAAGAGATCGACGCATGCTCTGTAAAGACTGTCGACGAAGCGATCGGCGTACCGAGCGTAGAATCGCATATGCAAACATACCGCTCCGCAAACTGGATATTCAACGTCGTACGTCAGCAGTCGCTCGACTACGACTGCGAGCAGGTGCGGCAGGAGCGCAGGATGTGCGAGCTTGCGGTATCCGCTATTTTGGATAAGGTGATCGATATGGGCGACGGCGACTTAGCAGTCGGCGTCGTGAAAGCGCTCGAAGCGGGCGTTCTGGACTCACCGTTTTCGATAAATATCCATGTCCGCGACCTTTGCATGGGCGCAAGGGACCTTCAGGGTGCGTGCCGCTACATCGAATATGGCAACCTCCCGATACCGGACGAAGTCAGAAAGTATAATGATGAGAAAGTCCGCGAGCGAGAGAAGGTCGAGGGAAAGCCTCTCGGGTACAAAACTTCGCTGGCGGATTTCTGGACGCTCAGCCGCGGTTGCCTGGTCGACCCGCCGTCGGACAACCGCGACGACGACGATACGCTCCCCTCCGAATACTCAGATATGATCAAAAAAAATCCCCCGACAGTCATCACAGGCACGGTCGGAGTGGACGCTCATGTTATCGGAACGAAGATCATTTCCAAAATTCTGCGCGAAGCCGGGTTCAAGGTCGTCGCATTGGGCGCGCAGACGGCGGTCGAGGAGTTTATTAAAGCGGCACAGGAGACGGCGGCGGACGCAATGATGATGACGTCACTTTATGGCATGGCGGAGATGGACCTGCAGGGGTTCCGCGATAAGTGCATCGAGGCCGGCGTCGGCGACATTCTGCTGCAGATCGGCGGTATTCTGGGCGTCGGCAAGCGTGTCTTCAAAGAGGACGAAAAGACATTCAAAGCGCTCGGTTTCGACAGGGTCTACCCCCCCGAATCCCCTGTAGTTCCAGCGATCATCGACCTATGCAACGACTTGAAAGCAAAGGGCAAGCTGTAGGTAGAAAAAGCGCGAGAAATAACCGTCCCACGTAGCGCGAAACGGCTCTCTCTCACGGATTATAAATCTACTGGGAGCAGCCGCCGCGCAACCGGCGAACCACCCGATTGCTCACATTCTATCAAACAATATCTATCATGTCAACAGAAAATACACTTTTAGGCAGCACACACACAACATGAATAACATCCGCATTTTTATAGATTTTGGCAGCACCTTTACAAAAGTTGCCGCATTTGATATGGAGAAGGAAGAGCTTGTTGCAAGGGTGCAAGCTCCTTCTTCTGTTGATACTGACATTACCATCGGCCTCACAGAAGCGCTTGATGCGCTGCGTGAGACCGTCAGCGTCAGCGATGATCGGATCAAAAACGCTGTGGCGTGCAGCAGCGCAGCGGGCGGGCTGCGAATGGTTTGCATCGGGCTTGTGCCTGATTATACGACGAAAGCCGGGCAGCTGGCTGCGCTAGGGGCAGGAGCAAAGGTAGTCGGTACATTTTCATATGAGCTATCCGGCAGCGAGCTGCGCGAAATCGCGGCGCTCAAGCCGGATATTATTTTGCTCACCGGCGGTACGGACGGCGGCAACAAGCAGACGATCATCCACAACTCCGCAGCGCTTGCGGGGATCGCCGACAGCCTCGCCGCGGTCATCGTCGCGGGAAATAAGTCGGCGTATGATGATATTGAAGCGAACTTCAGCGGTACCGGGTTGGATGTTAGTTTCACAGCCAATGTGATGCCGGAATTCGGGAAGCTTGAGCTTCAGCCTGTGAACGACAGGATACGCGAGCTCTTTATCGGGCGCATCACCGAGGCGAAGGGAATCACCCGCGCCGAGAGTATGATCGGCGGCGTCCTTATGCCGACGCCTTCCGCAATTCTCGCAGCGGCGGAGCTTATTTCCGGCGGTACAAAGAGCGCAAAGGGGTTCGGCGAGCTCCTTTTAGTCGACGTGGGCGGCGCGACAACCGATATTTACTCGATTGCGACAGGCGCTCCAACGCGCGACGGCGTGCATACTATCGGGCTGCGCGAGCCGTATGCGAAGAGGACTGTCGAAGGCGATTTGGGGCTGTACCATAATCTTGATTCGCTGGCGGAAATTTATTCAGAAGAATCGCAATACGAAACGCAATACGACGCGCAATACGACGCGCATCATAATAATAGCGCGCCGGGTAACGCACCGGAAATCGACCGCGGCTCTGACCTCGGCTCCAAAGGCGGCTCCGAAGGCGGCTCTGAAGGCGGCTCTGAAGGCGGCTCTGAAAGTCAGGTCGAAGAACTCAGAAAGCTCCTGAGCATACCTTCGGGCGAAGCGCAGACGCGCTACCAGCTCGCACTGTCGAGACTTGCGGTGAAAGTCGCCGTCGAGCGCCATACCGGTCGCATAGAGTCTGTACCCACAACGGCGGGCGACGTATGGGTGCAGCGCGGTAAAGACTTGAGCGACATCCCGCTCATCATCGGCGCCGGCGGCCCGCTGGCTTTCTCCTCAAACCCGCGCCACGTCCTCGAGGGCTCTGCCGCGAACCCCGCGGAACCGTATATACTCAAACCTAAAGCGCCCGGCTACTTATTGGATGAAAAATACATATTATTCGCAATCGGCCTTCTATCTGTCAGCGAACCGGACAAGGCGCTGACGATCGCCAGGAAATACTTGAAGCAGCTTAATTAACCGCTGGCGAACTCGCTGCGCTCGGTGAAATAAATCCCAGGCAGGTCTATCACAAAGTCATGAGAAAAGATGAGCAGCGGAATCTCTGATAACCGCAACGATTTCATTGACGGCTTCTTTAGTGCCGGTAAACGATGTGTCGAGTATATAGTCGTCATAGAAACGTACGCGTACGCGGTCAGGCGCGAGGTCTATGTTGTCGCGGATTCGCACAGGAGGCAGCATATCGGCCTTTTTTCCGCGCTCTATCTCTTCACGTAAAGCCTTTAACTTGTCGATGAGACCATGCTCTGTGCAGACAGGCAGCATATCCAGCCCGAAGTCGACCAGAATCGCGTCATGTTCCGGGTTTTCTCTAAAGGCAAGGAACCTTAAAGCCGCGTCTGTCTCGCCCGTATTCGTCCCTTTGTTAAGATCAGCCAGCACGCTGTCTCGGCATACCCTGACATGAGGCAAATCATTTGCCATCCTTATTGCGAGATCTTTTTCCCCGGCTTTATAGTAGATATAGCATAATGCCGCGCGGGTCGTGTGCTTGATGCGCTCTGTGGGATTTCCCGCAAGTACCGACTCGCATAATGACTTAGCCTGTTCGATTTTAGACAGGTCGTTTCCGAGCGAGAGGATTATTGCCAGCTCCATCATCAGGCTTTCGTCGTTCGGATATGTTTTGAGCGCTTCGGAGTATACGGCAGCGGCGCCTTCGTTGTCGCCTTTATACATGCGTCTCTGCCCTTCCATGAACACTGCTGTTTTTGCGTTACTATCATTGATTTTTTCCATTCCGATCAATGCGTCAACGCTTGTGCTGTAAAAGTTCGCCAGCGGCGGCAGCATCGTTATATCGGGGTATGTGTCGCCGCGTTCCCATTTGCTGACGCTCTGCGCCGAAACGCCGAGCATATTCGCCACCTCTTCCTGCGTCATATCCCTGCCCTTGCGCAGCGCTTTTAGATTCTCAGCTAAATACATCATATGTTTTCTCCTTTGGTAATCACTGAACAAATCCCACCATCATCTTTCCATCGTCTCTTTCCGCCCTATCTTGCGTATATGACTGAGTTTGAGTATATACGAGGGACAGAAGGTAATCAATAACGCGTTGCGCGAGATATTATCAACCATTGGGCGAATCGCGAGACGTTCCGAACCCATATTAGTTGCATACTAATGCGTTAAGACAATGGTTCGCTTTTGCTTGCGGTTTTGCGGTGCGTGTGGTATTATTCGGGTAAATAATTCATTCAAAAATACAAGGTGGGAGCGATAATATGGACGCGAAAAACGTTGACACAAGTAACATCGACGCCAGTAATTTATTCGCGAAGAATTTCTTCAGTGTTAAATATGAAGACTTGAGCGAAAAGGCAGTCGAAGAAACGAAAAAACAGGTACTCGACCTCATCGGGGTCGCCGCCGGAGGGTACGGACAGGACGGCGCGGCTGAGACGCGGGAGCTCGCTATCGAATGGGGCGGCGCGGAGCAAAGTACGATATTCGGCTGCGGCGTGAAAGTCCCGGCGCCAAACGCGGCGCAGGTGAACGCATCGATGGTGCATTCGCTCGACTTCGACGACGTGCATGAAGCCGCCATCATGCACCCGGGCGTCGTGACTATCCCGACAGCGCTTGCCGCCGCCGAGTATTCCGGAGGCGTTTTGTCAGGCAAGGAGCTCATCAGGATCATCGCCGTCGGCGGCGACATGATAAGCCGCATGGGGCTCGCGACGCGCCCCGGCGAGGACATCCATCAATACGGCTGGCATTTCACGTCTATCAACGGCTTCATGACGTCAGCGGCTGTTGCGTCGAAAATCATGGGGCTCGACGAGGAAAAAATGATCAACGCCATCGGCATCGGGTACCACCAGAGCTGCGGCAACGGGCAGGCTGTCAAAGACGGAGTCCTTACAAAGCGGCTCGGCCCCGGTTTTGCCGTCCGCGGCGGGATAACGGCGGCAATGCTCGCAAAAAAAGGCGTCACAGGCGCGAAAAACAGCATGGAGGGCCTCTCGGGTTATTACAAAGTCTATCATATGGGCGCATATTCGCGCGATATTCTCATTAGCGATCTTGGCAAGCGTTTCGAATGCGAAGAAATCTCTATAAAACCATACCCCTGCTGCCGCGGCACTCATCCATCAGCCGACGCCGCGCTCAGCCTCGTCAGAGACCACGGCGTCGAGGCGGAGAACGTGGACAGCATCGAGATTTTCTGCGGCAAAGGCACGCTGGGACTGCTCGGCGAGCCGAGCGAGTTTAAGAAAAAGCCGCGCAACATCGTCGACAGCCAGTTCTCCCTCGCGTGGGCCTGCGCCGCCGGGCTCGTGAAAAAACGCGTGGGCCTCGCCTCTTTCACGGAAGAAGCGATCAAAGACCCGGATATCCTGGCCATGGCTGCAAAAGTAACGGCCATATATGACGCGAAGTACGACACCGGCGGGCTTGAGCCTGTGCGCATAGACGTCAAGCTGAAGGACGGTACGCACCGCGTGGTCGAAGCGCTGACGGCAACCGGCTCCCCCGAACTTCCCGTGTCATTCGACGGCTGCATCGACAAATTCTACGGCTGCATAGAGTTTTCCGCGAGGCCCATGACCCGCGCCCACGCCGACAGCATCATAGCCGCCGTTAAGTCGCTGGACAAAATGGCGGACATCAGGGAACTTATCAAGCTGCTCGTCTGGTGATTTTGAGAGGATGTGTTTTAGATGCCGATGCCGCAAAAAGATAAGCGATACACTTACGCTGATTATTATACATGGGACGATGAAAAGCGGCGGGAACTCATCGACGGGATACCCTATGAGATGTTTCCGGACGAAACCAGAGCTATGTCGCCCGCGCCGTCATGGGCACACCAGAATGCAAGCAGTGAGCTGCACTACCAGTTAGCAACTTTCCTGAGAGGTAAACCGTGTAAAGTGTTTACCGCACCTTTTGACGTTCGCTTGAATGGTAACGGAGACGATGACCCTGATGTAGTGCAACCTGACCTTGTGGTGATATGCGATCAGTTAAAGCTCGATATCAAAGGATGCAACGGAGCGCCTGATATGGTGGTCGAAATACTGTCACCGTCCACCGCAAGAAGGGATAAAACAATTAAGTTTAATAAATACCAGCAAGCCGGAGTCCGCGAATACTGGATCATTGACCCTGATATCAAGATACTATCGACGCATATCCTGACGGACAGCGGATATATAACAAGAGCCTACAGCGAAACCGACACAGTCCCGGTCCATGTGCTGGAAGGCTGCGAAATAAACCTGACGGATGTATTTACATTGTAAAGATCAGACGGATGTATTTACTCTGTAAAGATCAAATGGGTTCGGGGCAGTCCCGTAATAAATAAGATTCTTGAATGACAAGCTGGAGGGTGACTTAATAAATGGCGTCTTTTAATAATTACAAACATCTGTTTACACCTTTGAATGTGGGGCATACGGTGCTCAAAAACCGGGTGGAGTTTGCTCCGATGGTCTGCGATATGACGAACTTCGCGGGCGAAGCTACGCAGGGGTACATTGATTTTGTCGAAAGCCAGGCGGAAACAGGCGTCGCGCTAATACATCTGGGCGCGACGCCTGTCGATCTTGAAACCGGCGCAGATTTCCGCTCCGAGCTCGACGTTACTGACGAGTTCAAGATCGCGGGACTCGTCATGATGGCTGAAGCCGCGCACCGCCACGGCGCAAAACTATCAGTCGAGCTTGTACATGCCGGGCGCGGCGCGGACCCTGAGCTGATACGAGTCCCGGACGCCCTGGCGCCGTCGAGCTTCCCGATACCGGGCCGTCACCCCTACGTCAAAGAAATGGACCAGCGCGATATCGAGCATGTGATCGACTGCTATGTCGATTGCGCCGTGCGCCTGAAGAAATGCAGCTTTGACGGAGTGCTCATCCACGCCGCGCACGGTAACCTTATTGCGCAGTTCCTATCGCCGCTCGTAAACAAAAGGACGGATATATACGGCGGAACATTTGAAAACCGCTGCCGCTTCCCGCTGATGCTGATAAAAGCTGTGCGCGAAGCCGTCGGGCGCGACTTCATCCTCGAACTGCGCATCAGCGGCGACGAGATGACCGAGGGCGGCATGAAGATAGACGACGTCATCGAGTTTCTGAAAATCGCGCAGGAGAATATCGACCTTGTGAATGTTTCCGCAGGCCTCATCGTCAACCCGAAATACCAGTTTTACACGATGCCGCCGTATTTCAGGCCGAAAGCGTCGAACGTACACCTATCGCGCGCAGTCAAAGAGTGCCCTGATATACACATCCCGGTCAGCGTCGTCGGGAGCATTATGTCCGCCGATATGGCGGAGCAGATAATCGCGGAAGGCAGCGCTGACATGGTCGCGATGGCCCGCGCCTTGCTCAGCGACCCTGATATGCTGCACAAATCATATCGCGGAAAACCGGAGACGGTGCGCCCCTGCCTGCGCTGCTGGGGATGCGCCGGCGGTTTCGGTTCGCATATTCACTGCGCCGTAAACCCGTCGCTTGCCCGCACGTACAGGTACAGTAAACCGTGGCCGGTGCAGAGCAAGAAGAAGGTCGTCGTAGTCGGCGGCGGCGTCGCTGGCACTCAGGCAGCGCGCACTCTCACCGCGAAAGGCCACGACGTAGTATTGTTTGAGAAGAGCGATAAGCTAGGAGGCTTGCTACACGACGTCGACAAGCTGCCGTTCAAGGATGATTTGCGCAGCTATACAGGGTGGCTTGACCGCGAGACGATGAGCTGCGGCGCGGACGTCCGCTTAAATACTGAAGCGACGGCGGAGCTCGTAATGGCGGAAAACCCGGACGCTATAATCGTAGCGGCAGGCTCCGTACCGATGCGCCCGCCGATTCCGGGGATCGACAGAGGCAATGTTTTCAACGTGCTGGACGTCGATTCAGGGCGAAAGAAACCCTCCGGCAAGGTGGTTGTTCTCGGCGGCGGTACTTCCGGCAGCGAGTCAGCGATCGCGCTTGCGATGGAAGGTTGCGACGTCTCTATCGTGGATATGATTCCGGAATCTGAGTTTGCGAGCAGCGTGCATGACATCACGCGAAACATGATCCACTATCTGTTTGAAGAGCATAATATCAAGCTTATCGGTAACAGCATCGTCCGTTCGATCAGCGATAGCGGAGTTGAAATTGAGGGCAAGGACTGGCAATATACGACGCTGGCTGCGGATTACGTAGTCGAAGCGTTCGGCATGAAGCCAAACGCGGAAATGCGCGACAGGTTCTTTGAACTAATCCCCGATGTATACTACGTGGGCGACTGCGCCGAAGTAAATAATATCATGCACGCAAACTTCACTGCATACGACAGGGCCTGCAACATTAATTAAGTATGAAATAATATTAAAATAGGAGGAAAAGAAAATGGATCTCCCGAAGACCAGTAAAGCGATGGTACTTACCGAGTTCAAAAAACCTTTGGAACTGCTTGACATCCCCGTGCCGGAGCTGGGCCCCGGCGACATGCTCGTGAAAGTCGACCTCGCCAGCGTATGCGGCACGGACGTACACCTCGCAAGGGACGAACTGAGCATGCACCCTCCCACGCCGATAATCATGGGCCATGAGACAGTCGGCGAGATATTCTATCTGCCCGATTCCGTAAAAACGGACGTCACCGGGGTCCCGGTCAAGGTTGGCGACCGTATTATGTGGTCGCATCTGTTTGACGGTGAATGTTATTCTTGTAAAGTCTTGCATGAGCCTGTAATGTGCGAGCACAGCAGGGGCTACGGATTCTCGCCCGCAAAAGAGCTGCGCGGCGGTTACGCGGAGTATGAAGTTGTGCTCTCCGGCACTGATTTTATCCGTGTTCCTGACGAGATCACATCCGAGGAAGCTGTCGGCGCTTGCTGCGCGGGGCGCACAGTCGTCAATGCGTTCGACCGCCTTTTTGCGTGCGGCGGCATACATCAGGGCGATTCCGTCGTCGTCACAGGCGTCGGCCCGGTCGGTCTGTTCGCAATCGTCATGGCTGCACAATCCGGCGCGGCGAAAATTATCGCCACCGACATAAGCCCCACCCGCCTTGAGTTTTCCAAAAAATGGGGCGCGACGGACGTCGTCAACTCTGCGGATTTCAAAGACTCCGCCGAGCGTGTGAAGTACATCCGCGATCTCTGCGGCGGCCGCGGCGCCGACGTAGTCATCGAATGCTCCGGCTCTCTTGCTGTGTTTGCCGAAAACCTTGACCTTCTGGCGTATTACGGCAAGTACCTGATAGTCGGCCAGACCAGCGAGAGCGACATCCCGGTCGTGCCGAACAAGATCCAGCGTAAGGGCGCAGTCGTTATCGGCAGCCACAGCGGCGATATCCGCCACTATATCAAGTGTTTGAAGTTCATCCAGGCGAACAAGGGTAAATATCCGTTCGGCGAGATCATCTCCAAAAAGTACAAGCTCGCCGACGCAAACCAGGCGCTCGAAGACATGCGCGCAGGCACCGCGCTGAAAGCCGCGCTTGTGAACAAATAGACTGTATTTTGCGTTTACTGCCGCTTTAAAAAGTAAAGTGTTAAGTGAGGGAAAACAATGAGCAATACGACTGTTCCACTATATACTATTGCTGAAATTCATTAGAGAGGAAAAATAATGAGCAAGACACCAAAAACGAGTAAGGCGGCGCTGCTGGTTGAGCATGGGGCGCCAGATGTTATCAAAGAGGTTCCGATTCCGGAGCTTCGCCCGAATTGTATTATCGCGAAAGTGCTGATGGCAGGGATCTGCGGAACTGACGTCCACCAGCATAACGGCACGCTGGAGTTCAAGCCGCCCCTGCCGAACATCCAGGGGCATGAAACGCTGGGTGAAGTCGTGGAGCTTGGCGAGGGGCGCGCGTTCGATATTGCGGGGCAGCCGCTAAAGCCGGGCGACCGCATAATGTGGGCGCACCCGTTTTGCGGCGAGTGCTACTACTGCAAGGTACACCGCAAGCGCTACATGTGCGAGAGGAGCGGCGCGGGTTATGGCTTCGCCTCCCCCGACCTGCTGCTCGGCGGATTTTCTGAATATGTATACATCGGCGAGGTAACAGAGGTCGTGCGCGTTCCTGACTCGGTGAAGGATGAGGAAGCGCTCGGCGTCGGCTGCGCTTTCCGCACAGTCGTGAGCGGGTTTGAACGGCTGCAAAAACACAGCCCTATCGGGACAGCAGACTCTGTCGTTGTTCAGGGCTGCGGGCCCATCGGGCTGTATTCGACGCTGCTGGCTTCGCATTCGGGAGCAGCAAAGGTCATCGTCGTCGGCGCGCCCGCTAACAGGCTCGAGCTTGCCCGCGAATGGGGCGCGACGCACACCATCAACATCGACGAGGTAAAAGACCACGCCGAGCGCGCAAAGATAGTGCAGGGCCTCACCGACGGGCGCGGAGCGGAGTTCTGCATCGAAGCAGCCGGCGTGCCGGACGCGTTTCTGCAGGGTTTCGACTTCGTACGCAAGGATTGCACTTACCTCGTCATGGGGCAGACGTCGACAAGGACGGTGGCTTTCATGCCGAACCTGCTTCAGCAGAAGCAGGCGTGCGTTATCGGCAGCGGAGGCGCAGACGCGAGGCATTTCTATAAAGCGCTAAAGTTCATCGAAGCGCACCGCGAGAAGGTCGATTTTTCAAAGATCATTTCATCGACATACGATCTCGAGGACATAAACACAGCGCTCGAAAACATGGAAAAAGGCGCCGACATAAAAGGCGCCATCGACAATAGAAAAAGAACCCCCTAACCCCTAACCCCTAACCCCTAACCCCTGACCCCTAACCCCTGACCCCTAACCCCTGACCCCTATATCACTTACCGGAGGTAATGATAATTGAAAGTTTACGTTCTTGAAAACGGCATGAACCATAACAGCATCAAGCACGAGCTCATCGCTTGCGACGACCCGAATGAAACGTTCTCGTTTCCGTCTTGGACGGTGCTTATCATGCACCCCGAGGGCAACATCCTCTTCGACGCCGCATGCCACAAGGAAGATTGGCAACTCCCGTTCATTATGCAAAACCTGCACATGACGCAGGAGGATACGCCGATGTACCGCATCGGGCAGCTTGGGCTCAAGCCGGAGGATATCAAGTACATCGTTCTTTCTCACATGCACCCCGACCACCATGGGTATATCGACAGATTCCCCAATGCCGAGATCATCGTTTCAGACGACGAGTTTACCAATATGATGAAGCTGTATGCACTGGGTAATCTCGATTTCGGTCAGGATTTCACATACTTCATCGAAAAGAAGCTGAAGTGGAAACTGTATCCGTCAGACCAAAAGACACAAAAATTGATGGACGGCGTGACTATCTACAACTTCGGGCGCGGGCATTCATTCGGCCAGCTCGGGCTGCTGCTGGAACTGCCGAAGTCCGGGAACAAACTGCTCATCAGCGATGTGATCTACTCATCCGAAAACGTCGGTCCGCCCGTAAGGGAGCCCGGCAGATGCATGGATATGGCAGCGTGGCACAAGCACGTCGAAGAAGTGCCAAAACTTGCAAAAGAACTGAACGCCGAAGTCTGGTACGGCCACGACCTCGCCCAGTTCGAGACACTTATTAAATCGACGCAAGGTTATTACGAGTAAGGAAGGGCAAGGCTCACATTTACAAAAATACAACCAGGAGGAACTTTATTCATGAACATTCTTGCACTTTGCGGCGCGGCGAACAAGACGCGCAATACTGCTACGATGCTCAAGAGCGCGTTTGACGGCGCGATGAGCGTACAGGGCGCTACTGGTGAGATCATCAATCTGTATGATCTGAACTATAAGGGATGCGTGGGTTGCCATTCATGCAAGCTGATCGACGAAAGCAAGTTTGCTCGCTGCGCTATGCGCGACGATTTGACGCCCGTTCTCGAAAAAGCGATCGACGCCGATGTGCTGCTCATCGGCTCTCCGATGTACTTCAGCGACATCACGGGCGAAACGCGCTCGTTCCTTGAGCGCTACTACTTTCCGGGCATCACGTATAATAAGGACCGCACGCCGACATACCCGAAGCGCACCAAAGTCGGCTGGGTGTTTACGATGAACGCGCCGGGCGAGTTCTATACTGACTTCTTCAAGGGCGTCGTTGGTACATCCGACCGTATAATCGGCGAATCCGAGCATGTGATCGCATACCATACGCAGCAGTTCGAGGATTATTCCAAGTACCACGCGACGATGTTCGACGTCGACATGGTAAAAAAACGCCACATCGAACAGTTCCCGAAGGACTGCCAAGCGGCGTTCGATATGGGCAAAAGGCTCGCCGGCGGATAAACAGGCCGCGTTGCCTAATTGCGAAATACTCGTCTGACGCTGCTGCAGACGAATACTCGCAGCATCGCGTGTCGTAGAATATGATAATGTGGTTGCTGGTCATTATGACCAGCAACCAACTTTTTATTATTAAAGCAAATCCTTTATGACCTCGCTTGCTATTATCAAGCCGGCTACGGGAGGTACGAACGCGTTGCTGGCGGGAACTTGCGAAACGCGCTGAGTATACGCTCTTGACTGTGAGCCAGGCAGCGTTCCATCGTGCATTTGCTCGGCTGAACCTTCGGGCAGCTCCGCGGTTCCGCTTTCCTGTGCGCCTGCATCCGCATGCTCCGTTGCGTATTGCGGCTTCACCGGCGGCTCCTTAGAGTAAACGACCTTTAACGCTCCCACCCCCCTCTTTCGCAGCTCCGCGCGCATGACCTTCGCCAGAGGGCAGACGGACGTATCATAAATATCGGCGACTTCGAAAGCTGTCGGGTCCATTTTGTTTGCCGCGCCCATCGAGCTGATGATTGGCACGCGGATCGAAGCCGCGCGGGAAACAAGCTCCAGCTTGGCAGTCACTGTATCTACCGCGTCGACTATATAGTCGTACACTGATAAATCGACTGTTTCCGCATTTTCCGGAAGGTAGAACATTTTATGCGCTGCGACGTCAATGTCCGGGTTGATATCCAGCAAACGCTCGCGCATGACGTCGGCCTTTCCGCGCCCGATCGTTTTATGCGTCGCGACGATTTGCCGGTTGATGTTAGTAATGTCTACGACGTCGCCGTCGAAGAGGTCTATCGCTCCAATGCCGGAGCGGCACAGCGCCTCGCAGCAGTGCCCGCCGACGCCGCCGATACCGAACACCGCGACACGCCGCTTTTTCAGTGATTCTATACCGTCCCGCCCGAACAGCATCGCCGTTCTGGAGAATTGATCCTGCATATTTTTCACCTTTTTCTTGAAAAATCAGCGTTTTCCATTTATAGTAGCATTAAGCAACCAATGGTTAACCAAAGGGGGAAAACCTGTGTTAGACATACAGAACATCAGTTATGCGTATAAAAACGGCGAAAGGGATGTGCTCAAAGAGGTCTCTGTGAACTTCGAAAGCGGCAAGCTCCATGCTGTAATGGGGCCGTCGGGCAGCGGAAAAACGACGCTGCTGTCTATCATGGCCGGGCTGGACACTCCGAAGTCGGGCGCCGTGGCAATCAACGGAGAGGACCTTGCGGAAATGGACCTCGACAAATACCGCCGCGAGCGCGTCGCAATGATATTTCAGGCATTTCAGCTTTTCCCGCTCCTCACCGCGATGGAAAACGTGTGCTATCCCATGATATTGAGCGGCACGCAAAAGCCGGACGCAGAAAAACGTGCCAACGAGCTTCTTACAAGCGTGGGCATAGACGCGGGAAAGCATAAGCGCTACCCGTCGAACCTCTCGGGCGGCGAGCAGCAGCGCGTAGCGATCGCGCGGTCGCTGTCAACGGGGGCAAGGGTCATTCTTGCAGACGAGCCGACAGGCAACCTCGACGTGGAAAACGGCGAAGCTGTCATCGGCATACTCCGCCGCCTTGCGCATGACGAGGGTTATTGCGTCATCGTTGTCACCCACGATTTGGACATTGCCAACTCTGCGGATGTAATGTACAAAATGACGGACGGGGTCATTTCTTCATAGCAGACTCAGTATTGAGCCAGCCGCACAGGAAGCTCATGATAAGCCCGCCGCCGTTAATAAATGAAAATGACACGCCTGATATGAACTGGCGTGTTTTTTCTTCAAAATTGTCGAACATTATGCTTTGCATGCTCGGCACAAAAATCCCCATTCCGGCGCCGATCAAAATGTTCATCAAGCACAGCTGCCAGAATCTGGTATGCAGCAGTATTGCGACGATGCCTGTCGCCGCGATAAGCGAAAGGCCGAAAACGGTCATGTTCTTCTTCGTCGCCAGCCCGTATCTGACAAGCATCGACACGCAGACTCCGGCGATCACCGCGACTATACCCGGCAGCGACATCACTGTCTGGACACTCTGCAGCGATAGCTCCGGGAAAACTTCAGTCGCAATGAGCTCGGTGCCCGGCAATATCGCAAACTGCGGCATCTGCAGCAGCGATATGACCAGTATCGTCCACATCAGCGTCTTCTTATTCTCACTTCTCACCCGCATCCCCCGTCCTCACTATATCCTAGTTCCTAACTCCTAGTTCCTACGCGCCGCTGGCGCGTCACCCCTGACCCCTGTTAGAAAACCCCGCCCCAAACCGGAACGCCGGTGTACTCTTTCAGCTCTTCCTCCCCGCGCATTACGCGGATCGCACCCGCGGCTAAAGCTTCGAGCTCGTATTCGCCGGGCATCACGACCGTTTCAGCGATCCATTCTACGCGTTCTTTTATCCTGTTCGTGAAATATGCATTATTAGCCATGCCCCCCGTCAGGATAATCGCCCTCACGTCGCCTTTGAGCGCGGCTGCCATCGCTCCCGCGTACTTCGCGCACTGGTACGCCATGGCGTCGATCACTACTTGCGCATATTTGTCGCCGTTATTTATCAGTTTTAATACATCGCGGATGTCCGCCGAGCCGAAGTGGTCGGAGAGCCCGCCGTCCTGGTTGAGTTTGGCGACAAGCTCTTTTTTTGAATACTTGCCGCTGTACGCCATATCGATCACCTGAATATACGGCATATCTCCGGCCCTTGTCGGAGTCATCGGCCCCGAGCCGTTGATAATGTCGTTTGAATCGACCATCCGCCCTTTTTCGTGGGCAGTGATAGAGATCCCTCCGCCCATGTGGCAGATTATAAGGTTCGTTTGCCCGTACACGATCCCCCTTGTTTCGCAGAAGCGCCGCGCTATTTCTTTCTGATTCAATGTGTGGGTATGGCTGATGCGGTATATGCCCTTTACACCTGTAATGCGCGCCTGGTCGCAAAGTTCGTCGACGTCGGGCGTATCGACTGCGAACGCTTGTTTTTGGTATCTGTCCGCAAAGAGCTTGGCTATCTGCGGGGCCAGTTGCGCGGGGTGCCCGGTCATGCCTTTTGAGGCGTGCTCTGCAAGCAGCTCCGAAATCCTGAAAACACCGGCAGCCATCGGCCGCAGACCTCCGCCGCGGCTGCAGAACACATCGACGCCCTGCATTTCAAAGCCTTCGTCTTCCACGGCTTTTTGCACGGTTTCCGTCCTATGTTCCAGTTGGGCTTGGAGGTCTCCGAACTGCGCCAGCTCATCCGCGCTGTATTCTATCGTTTTCCTGAACTGTTCATCATAGTCGTCATACATCGCGATTTTCGTGTTCGTAGACCCCGGGTTTATCGCCAACACCCTGATTTTCTTTTCCATAAAAATACCAAACTATATCTGAGTCCACACTAATCAAACGCTCTTCGTCATTCCGGCCTCCGAGCCGGAATCCCCATAGATGGTTAGGGTGTGCCCCCTGCTCCCTGGTGGCGTTCACTACTCCGCTGCTGCAACGCAAGCGGCGAGAGTTATTGAGTTGTACTTGTCGGACGCTTCGGCGCTGCGCGACGTCAGCATTATTGGAATGTTTGCTCCGGTCACCA
>Ga0082212_10002847_pt1 | contig 24832 bp, 18 predicted proteins | sample TergutNt197P3_FD_71548 | JGI IMG/M metagenome (GOLD analysis project Ga0082212, IMG submission 71548) | Neocapritermes taracua P3 segment gut microbial communities from Petit-Saut dam, French Guiana - Nt197 P3 | ecosystem: Host-associated > Arthropoda: Insects > Digestive system > Gut ... | reverse complement strand
GGTTAGTGCCCTGTAAGACGCAGGTATCCATAACAAAGGGGGGCGGAACGCATGGATACTATCCAACAAGTTCAGGAACCAACCAGGGGGAAGCGTATCTGGGACGCTCTGCGGGACCGGCGCGATACGGAACCGGTATCTTTCGAACGGGCGTATCTCGTTACCGAATCATACAAAGAAACAGAGGGGCTGCCGACTTTTCTGAGGCGCGCGTACGCGCTGGAAAATGTTCTCCGGAAAATATCGATCCAAATCGATGATGAACAGCTCATAGTCGCCGACTTCGGCAGCCGCCCGATGGCCGGCGAATGTTTTCCGGACCTGTCCGCAGGCTGGATACTCGAAAATCTGGACGAAAGCACATCTCTTTATAATTTCGGCGACCAAATAAACGACGACCTCATTGCCATGAGCAAATACTGGGAGAACAAATCCACAAAGGACGTGTTCTACCGTTACATAGGTAAAGAGGAAGAAGCCCGCCTTTTGGAGTACAGCGAACTCGGGTCATGGGTCTTTGCGGCGTCCACCGAGGTGCAGACCGGGAAAGGATGGAATGTCGCGGATTTCGAACGCGGGATCAAATTCGGCTACAGAGGGCTCATTAGCCGGATCGAAGATGAACTGTCAAACCTCAGGATCCTGTACCCGGCGGATATGCGGAAGGAAGTTTTCCTGCGCGGACTGAAAATCATGCTGCAGGCCGGTATCAGCTACTCGCACCGCTATGCCGGGCTTGCGCTCGAAAAAGCCGAAAACGCCGCCCCTGACCGAAAGGCCGAATTGCTCAAAATAGCGGAAGTCTGCCGGCACATTCCCGAATTTCCCGCCAGAACGTTTTATGAGGCTGTCCAGTGTATGCACATGACCCACGTGATAGCCTTCTGGGATACGATGTTCAGCGGGCTTTCTTTCGGGCGTGTCGACCAGTTCCTGTATCCCTACTATAAAAAAGACGTCGAAAGCGGCGTCATGAGCCGCGGGGAAGCTGTGGAGATACTGGAGTGTTTCCGCGTCAAGCAGAGTTCCAAACGCAACTTCTTCAACGCAGCCGCAAAAAAAGCGCTTTCCGGCGAAGTCCATTTACACAACTGCACGCTTGGCGGAATTACGGAGGACGGGCGCGACGCGGTCAACGAGTTGTCTTACGTCTGGCTGGACGCCGCGGAGAACGCCCAGGTCGCGCATCCCACCCTTTCCATCCGCTGGCATCACCGTATAGACCCTGATTTTGTCAAACGCGGCATGCAGGTCTGCCAGCTCGGTTTTGGTTTTCCCGCCTGGTTCGGAGACCCGGCGTCCATAGAATATTTACTGTCGCGCGGAGTACCTCTCGGAGAGGCCAGAAATTACGCGATGGGTGGCTGTGTGCTCCACACGGTCGTTGGAAAGACCGCCTCGACGTTCCCTAGCGTTATGAATATCGCCAAGGTTTTCGAACTGACGGTCTTCAACGGCCGCGACCCGCTGCGCGACGACAAGCAGATAGGCCCAGAGACCGGTGAACTGAAAAGCTTCTCAGACTACGAACAGCTTTACGAAGCCTTCGTAGCCCAGCTTCGCCACTTCATCGGTATCTCGACGACACATCTTAACCGCGTCCGTATTTGCCGCGCAGAGACGTTCCCCGATATGTTCATATCCGCTTTCTTTGACGAGTGCATCCAAAAAGGCGACAGCATAACCGGCGGCGGCGCCGCGTACCCTATAAACGCTCAATATTTGCTCAGCGTCGGCGTCATAGACGCGGCAAACTCTCTGGCTGCGATAAAAAAACGTGTCTTTGAAGATAAACTGGTCGATCCGGAAGAACTGCTTGCGGCGCTCCGCGCCGATTTCAGCGGATATGAAAAACTGTTGAAGCAGATGACTTCGGCGCCAAAATTCGGTAACGACGACGACTATGTGGATCTGATCGCGGCGGATATTTACGCGCTGCTGTGCGACATAATGACGTCTATCAAAAGTTCTTACGGCGGAACATACGAGGAGTCTCCCCACAGCTTGTCATGGCACGGCAGCACCGGTATGAAGGTCGGCGCGCTGCCCAGCGGCCGCCGCGCCCGCGTCGCGCTGGCTGACGGCGCCGTCTCCCCCTGCCAGGGAACGGATACTCTCGGGCCGACAGCGATCATCAGTTCGGCCGGGAAAATCGACCAGGCGAATATTTACGGGACGCTGTTCAATATGAAGTTCCTGCCTTCCGCCCTGAAGACCGATGAAGACCTGATGAACCTGAGTTCGCTGATCCGGACATATTTCAGCGACTATGGCGGAAAACATATACAGTTCAATATTGTCGACCGCGACACTCTGATCGACGCACAAAAAAATCCGAAAGACCACAGGAACCTTATAGTTCGGGTCTCCGGTTACAGCGCGTTGTTTGTAGAACTCAACAGGACTATTCAGGACGAAGTCATTATGCGTACGGAAAACACTTTTTGAAAGCCATGGAGAATTTGAAGACTGTAACAGGGCAGGTTTTTAATATCCAGCGGTTTTCCACACATGACGGGCCGGGCATCCGCACGACCGTGTTTTTCAAGGGTTGTCCGCTGAGGTGCTTTTGGTGTCAAAACCCGGAATCGCAGGACCTCGCCCCGGTATTGCTGCACAACAGGGAGTTTTGCGTAGCATGCGGCGGTTGTAAAGCCGTATGCGAAAGCGGGGCGGTCGCCGTGGATGGCGGGTTTGCGGTGTTCGACCGGGAAAAATGCGCCGCATGCGGCTTGTGCGTCGGTCAATGCCCTGCCGAAGGGCTTTCGCTGGCCGGCCGGACGGTATCCACAGGAGACGTTATGCGTGAGATCCTCAAGGACCGTTTGCAATACGTCAATTCCGGCGGAGGCGTCACGCTGTCAGGGGGCGAGCCGGCAATGCAGCCGGAATTCGCGCTGAGCCTGCTCAAAGCCTGCAGATCGGAGGGATTGCATACCGTCGTGGAAACCTGCGGTTTTGCGCCATGGAAGACATTTGAAAAATTCGCTCCATATGTGGATATTTTTTACTGGGACATCAAAAAGACAGACGCGGCGGGACACGCGTCGGGGACTGGTTTTGATAACGTATTGATACTGGAAAACGCGGAACGCATGGCGCATACAGGCAAAGACATGAGGTTCCGCATGCCGCTGATACCCGGCTTCAATGATACAGACGATGATGTGCTCTCGCTGAAGGAGTTCGTGACGACGCGATGCGGGCGAACGGGCGCGGAAATCGATCTTTTACGATACAACAACTATGGAGAAAGCAAGTTTGGAAGCCTGGGACTGGAAGAGCCCCGCCTGGTACCTCAGGCGGAAGAGGATATTGAGCGCCTGAGCGCTCTGCTTGAGTAAGCGCAGATCAAAACGTGAAAAGCCGCGCAGCCGGGAAGAAAAAAGTCTATCCGGCGCAAGGCGCGAAACAGACATTATTCCGGGATCCGGAGAAAGCCGGGAGGTGATGACTGGATATACTACAATAAATATCGTTCTTCCAAGGCGCCGCATTTCGAAAATATATAAAAATTAGGAGGCCAAGAAATGAGAAGAAAATTATGGGTAGTCATGTCGTGTCTGCTTGTTATGCTGCTGGTCCTTTCCGCCTGCGGTGGCGGGTCAAACAACAACAGCAATCAGCCCGCGGCGTCAGGTCAGCCGGCGGCAAGCAGCCAGCCCGCGGCGAGCAGCCAACCCGCAGCGTCAAACCAGCCCGCGGCGTCCAGTCAGCCCGCGGCGTCCGGTCAGCCGGCAGCGAGCAGCCAGCCCTCAGCCCCTGACGCGTCACAGGATAAAAAAGTGACCATCAACTGGGGAACACAGTTATCGCCTGTAGCCCAAAGGGGCCGGTCGATACAGTATTTCATCGACATTCTCACAGAAAAATCCGGCGGTTCCATAGAAGTCAACATGTACTGGTCAGGCAGCTTGTTTGAAGCCGCCACCGGTTGGGAAGAGGTGATGGTTGGCACGGCGGACGTTGCGACGATTTCAGCGGGTACGGCGCTTGACCACTTCGTTGTGGAACCGGCTGCCTCTCTCTTCATCGCCAGCGCGCCTCTCTCTTTCGATAACGCTTGCAAACTGATGCAGGAACTCTACGATATGACTCCGGCACTGCAGGAGGAATGGGCGCAGCTGATACCGATGGCCTGGGATTCGGCAGGCGGAGAACTCTATATCATGAGTACGTCCCCGATCCGCAGTCTGGATGACTTCAAGGGCAAGACTTTCCGGTATGTCGGCGATTATGTCGGAGACATGATACGTGATTTTGGCGCCATAGGCGTTAAGATGCCTCTGTCGGAAGCGCCCGACGCTCTGGCCAAGGGAATAATCGACGGGTCGATCCAGGCTGTTTATAACATGAAGGACCTGAACTACATTGACTCCTGTAAGTACGCGACCGGACTTGGGATACTGACGACCGTAGGTTTACAGACCTTTATCAGGGAAGACAGGGTCGGCCAGATGTCTCCCGCGCAGCGGCAGGTTTTCATGGAAGCGCTTGAACTGTATCGCGAAGAAATTTGGAGATGCGCCGCCGAGGCGGAAGAGGATGCTATAAAATTCTGTTGGGATAACGGAGCTGAGATCATACGTCTGTCGGACGCTGAATATGTACAGATCCGCGAGTCGATCGACAGTTTTGTTTCGCCGGAGATAGACAAACTCAACGACAAAGGCTATGACGGAACCAAACTCTATAACGACGTGCAGGCGCTGATAACCAAATACACGAAATAACCGGTATCCGAACGGCTTTCAAGCCCGTTATTCAAGTTGCTCAGCGTCCCGGGAAATGCAAGGAATCGCTGCGTTTCCCGCGGCGCCGGGTTCGGGACTCGCCGCTCACCACCGGGTCTGCCATCCGTCCGGCGGCGGATGACAGGCGCTGTTATCGATCTGATTATTTTCCGCCGGAGAAATGGCAGGATACTATGGGAAAAATATACAACGGAGTGCGGGTCGCCCTGCAATCTGTGAGCGCGGTTTTTTTCGTAGCCACCATTGCGGTTTTGGTCATCAACGTACTGGGGCGGATCATTTTTAACAGGCCGCTCAGCGCGGCATATGAACTCGTCGCGCTGTGCGTCGTGACGTTCGGGTCAGCTGCCATCGTCATTTGCGCTATGCAGGAGGGCCACGTCAGGGTGGATGTTATCACGGAAAGGCTGAAGGGACTGCCAAAATTAACGCTGGCTTACCTTTCCTACCTGATAGATATTCTTTACTATGCGGTCTTTTGTTATTGCCTGTACGCATATGGCTACACCAAAATACTGTCCGGAGAGGTCAGCGACACGCTAAAAATACCGGTCGCGCCGTTCCGGATATGGATGGCGGTATGCATAACCCTTATCGCGCTTGTCAAACTTTATCAGGCGTTAAAAGAGAAGAAAAAGCATGACGCCGCCGAAAACCAGGAAAGACTGAGCAGAGAGCAAAAGGTAGCCATGGAACTGGAAGCCGAAGCCGAAGAGCTTGATATTGAACTCAAATGACCGGGGACGGCTTGAAATAATATTGGATTATTATCTGTCCGGAAAGGAATAAAAAATGGATCCTGTACTGATTGGCGCTATAGTCCTTTTCGCGCTGCTTCTGCTGCTGGCTTTAGGCGTTCCTGTCTCGACTGCTATCGGAGGGTTGGGCCTTGTAGGAATGGTTTTGATGATCCCTCAGGCATTTGTGACCAAGACCGGGATCTCGGGCTTTATGACGCTTGAGTCATATAATCTGGCGGTGCTCCCCCTGTTTTCACTGATGGCGATGATCATAATGCATACCGGGGTCGGAGCGGCGCTTTACGACGTCTTTTATAAAACGGTCGGCCGTTTCAGCGGAGGCCTTGCTGTTTCCACGATACTGACCTGCGCCGTCTTTGCCGCCATATGTTCTACGACAACGGCCTGCGCCCTCACAGTCGGGCTCATTGCGCTCCCAGAAATGAGGAAAGCCGGATACAAAGACAGCCTGATCGCAGGAAGCATAGCAAGCGGCGGGACCCTCGGGCCGTTCATACCGCCCAGCAGCCCGATGATCGTATACGGAATAGCGACGGGGACCTCGATCACCAGACTGTTTGTCGCCGGAGTCGTGCCGGGAGTCATGTGTATGGTCCTGTACTCCCTTACAGTACTCATACTTTGTAAAAAATCTCCGGAATACGGACCGAAAGGCCCAAAATTCTCAACTAAAGATATTATGCTGGCTTTAGCAAAATGCGGCGAAGTGATCGTGTTGATCATTATCGTCCTCGGCGGAATGTTCGCGGGTTTTTTCACTCCGACTGAAGCGGCCGGCATAGGCGCCGCGGGCGCTATCATTATCACTTTAATAAGACGCAAACTCAACTGGAAAAACTTCATTGAGTCAATAAAAGGCGCGATGAAAACCTGTGGTATGGTCTATGCAATGCTGATCGCGGCCGGTTTTATGAACACTTTGATGACACTGTCGCGGCTGCCTGTGACCGTAGCAAACGCGATAGCGAGCGCAAACGTCCCGATAATCGTTGTTTTGATCCTGATCGTCGTTGTTAACCTGATACTGGGGTTCTTCATGGACGGTCTTGGAATCATGATGCTCACTATACCGATCTTCTTTCCTATCGTACATGCGCTGGGCGTCGATCCCATATGGTTTGGCGTGATCCAGGTCGTTTCTGTGCAAATAGGCAACATAACGCCGCCGGTCGGTATGGCCCTGTTTATTGTGAAAGGTATCGACAAGAGTTTGAGCATGAAGGATATCTACATGGGAGGTTACACTTTCTGCCCCGCGGCATTTTTAGCAATGGCGGCCATACTCGCCTTCCCGATCATATCGACATTCCTTCCCTCGCTGTTAAGATGACAATAGTACTGTATAAGGGGTCTTCATATCATGAGTAAAATCGACCTTGAAAACCACTTCCTGATTCCCGAAATTCTGGAGTATTTTACAGGACGGACCGAATTTCCGATATATTATCCCGAAAAAAAGCAAATGCGATATAACGAGGATTATCCCTTCATAACGCCTGTGAATATGCCGAAGCTGCTCCAGTCCCCGGAAGAGCGAATTGCCGATCTGGACGCGTTCGGCGTCACTATGCAGGTACTCAGTTCCGCACCCGGGATCACAGGCGTTAAAAACCCTGAGGATGCGAAAGCGCTGTGCAGAAAATCAAACGAGTTCATACATGAAGCCATGACGCGCTGTCCGGGCCGTTTTTCGGGATTCGCCACGCTCCCGTATCAGGACGTAGGTATGGCCGTCGAGGAACTTGAGCATTGCGTGAAGGAATGGAACTTCTTTGGGGTTTTAGCTTTTTCCAACTTCGGCCCGACGTCTCTTGACGACCCGATGTATCTGCCGGTTCTGGAAAAAGCCGCCGAACTGGACGTCCCGTTCTATATTCACCCATTGGTGGCCCACGACGGGCGCTTACGCGGCATGGGGAACTTGCTGGCCACCGCTTCTTTTGGTTTTGCCGTCGAAGTGTGCATAACAGTAATGAGGTTGCTGTTGACAGGCTGCTTCGATAAGTTCCCGAATCTGAAAATAATAATAGGGCACATGGGAGAGTTCTTCCCGTTTATTTTCCATAGGACCGACGTCCGTTTCCTGCGGGAAAACAGGGCTCCGGCTGTCAATCAGAAATCTTTCAGCCATTACTTTGAAAATAACATCTGGATCACAACAAGCGGGGTCTTTGCTCAAGAATCATTCCGCTGCGCCCGCGACGTTGTCGGCCTTAACAAAATCCTGTTCGCCAGCGACTATCCTTTTGAAAAACTCTCTCACAGCGTTGAGTATGTAGACAGCCTCCCCTTATCGACCGCGGATCGCGAGGCGATCTACTCAGGAAACGCGAAAAAAGTTTTCAGCCGCCTTGATTGATTTTTATATTGGATCGGAGGAACATGCCAATGGGAAAACGGATCGATTTTGAAGCGCATTATTACACGCCGGAAGTCATCAAAGTTTTTACCGGAAGAACGGTCCCCCCGCTATATGACCCTGTCAATAATCTCGTTCGGTACAGCAAGGAGTTCACAGCCAGCAATCCGAGGAAACTCAAAGGTTTGCTCCATACTCCTGAAGAACGCATAGCGGATATGGACTCCGTCGGGACAGACATACAGATCCTGAGCGCCTCGATGGGGTACGAACTTCTGGATCCGGAAGACTCGGTCGAAATGTGCCGTATCGCGAACGATACTGTAGCGGCGTGGATGCAGCAATATCCGGGCAGGTTCTCCGGATATGCCTCCCTGCCCGTCAAAGACAAAAAAGCTGCCGCCGCGGAACTGGAGCGCTGTATGAAGCAGCTTGGTTTCTTTGGTTGGGGCGCGTTTTCAAATTTTGGGCCCACGGCGCTTGACGACGACGAATACTATCCGCTTCTCGAATGCGCAGCGGGGTTGGGGGCGCCCGTATATATCCACCCCGCGATCCCTTATGAAGGGCGGCTGACCGGTATGGGGCCGCTTTTGCTTGGCGGAGGCGCCGGTTTCGGCATAGATACGGTAACGACTCTGCTGAGACTGATCCTGAAGGGCGTATTCGACAGGCTGCCTGAACTGAAAGTACTGGTAGGACACCTTGGCGAAGGTCTGCCCTTTACGATGGACAGACTGAGCGCGCGTTCTGTAAGGCCGGGCCTTGCCCCCGCTGTAAATAAGGAGTCTGCCGCACATTATTTTTCAAAGAACATATGGGTCTCAAGCAGCGGTGTTTTCTCTTATCCGTCTTTTCGCTGCGCCCGCGACGTCCTTGGGATAGACCGCATCCTGTTCGGTTCCGACTACCCTTACGAGGCGCCGCAGGAAGTTGAGCAGTTTCTGTCCGGTCTGGATTTCACCGGGGAGGAGAAAGCCCTGATGTTCTCCGGAAATGCCGAAAAGCATTTCGGGTTCTGAACCGGAAGCCGTCTGACGGCAACCACTAAAGGAGTTGGTACGATCATGAAGACTATTAAACTGGCGTACGGGGAAACATTTCTGACCGCCGGCATCGAAGAAAAGCGCATCAAAGAGATAGTTGAATCACCTCTGAACTCATACAGGTCCGGAACAGATTCGCTGACTCTGGTCCAAAACGCGCTGGATGATCCGGTCGACACAGCGCCGCTGTCCGAAATAGCTAAAGATAAGCGCAGGATAGTCATTCTTGCCAACGGCAAACACAGGCCCACGCCTGAACGTTTCACTATACCCGTGATCCTGGACAGGATTTTCGCCGGTGATCCGGACGCGGATGTAACGGTCCTTGTAGCCACGGGAGGGTACGGCATGATGCAGCAGGATGCGCTCGAGCGCCGTTTCGGGCGCGACGTAATGGAACGGGCGCGATTCGTTTGCCATGACGTCGAAAACCCGGAATCTATGGTGCAGATCGACACTCTGCCGACAGGTACCGCATTGTATGTTTGCAAAGAGGCGGTAAACGCGGACCTTCTTATTTCCGAGGGATCCATCGCCCCTCATTATCTGGCGGGGTTTACAAGCGCGGCAATGAGCGTGCTGCCCGGCATAGCGTCCAGAGACAGTATCAGGGGCGCTCAAAACGCGGCTTCAAAGGAAATGGCCGGGGCCGGTGTTACTGAAAACAACGGATTTTACAACGACATCCTTTTCGCCGCCCGTACCGCGGGGGTCACTTTCACTCTTAACGTAGTGCTGAATCTCGACAGGGATATAGTTTTCTCCGCTGCCGGGAGCCTGGAGGGAGCGCAGACAGCCTGCGAGGAAATGCTGCGCACAAAATGCGCGATAAGCCCCAGAAGTTCTTCGTACATGCTTTTATCCGCAGGCGGGGCTCCGCTGGACCATACGTTCTGGGGAGGGCTCCGCGCGCTGACGACTGCGGAACCGATGCTGGAAGAAAACAGCGTTGTGATACTGGCGACGGGCTGTGAAAACGGAGTCGGCAAGCCGATGGCATGGCAAAGCAGGCAACTTGAACGGGCGCTTGCAAGGTCGCGGATCGTCTGCATATCCGAGATACCGGACGACGAACTGGCGGATTTGGGGCTGATACCGGCAGACTCTATCGAGAGCGCTGTCAGGAAGGCGGACAGGCTCATCGGCGGTGAGCAACCGATGACGATCATTCCGGACGCTGCCTCGCTGATAGTTTCATAAGGCGGGAGGTAACATTATGGACCATAAAACAGCCGGTACTATAATACCAAACAGGACGCTCAACAACGGCGTAGAGATACCAACGATCGGTTTTGGCTCCGCTACTATCATACCGGACGAACTCTTCCGCGTCGTCAAAGACGCGGCGGACGAGGGCTACCGATATTTCGACTGTGCGCCGGAGTACGGAAACCAGGATAAAATGGGCGCCGCACTCCGCTCCTGCGGAGTCCCCCGTGAGGAACTGTTTATTGCTACAAAGCTGCCCGCGCCCGACCACGGGTATGAAAAGACACTTCGCGCATATGACGCCGCGTGCGAGGATATGGGTCTTGATTATATGGATTTGTATGTGATACATCACCCTCTGCTGGATTACGACGGATTTTGCGAGTCGTGGAGGGCTATGGAAAAGATATACAAAGAAGGCCGGGTCCGGGCTATAGGCGTTTCCAGCTTTTATGAGGTGCACCTTGAGCGGATATTCCGGATGTGCGAGATACCGCCCGCCGTCGACATGCTTGAATGCAATCCGTTCATCACGGCGGTGTCCCGCCGCGAGTATTGCGCCGCGAAGGGTATACAGGTAGTCAGTTGGTTCACGCTGGGCGGTCCCGCGGTCCCGAGAAGAAAAAAAATCCAAAGGACAGATTACGCGCGCGTGCTGGAAAATGAGACGATAATTTCGATAGCGCAGGAGTATGACAGGACGCCCGCACAGATCGTGCTGCGCTGGGCCCTGCAGTACGATATGATTCCTATACCAAAATCCAACATGAGGGAACGTATGCGCGAAAACCTTCAAATCTTCGATTTCACCCTGAAGGATGAAGATGCGCGCCGCCTGGATGCTCTAAACTATGATCGCCGTTACGGGATAGACCCGATGACTTTTGACGGGGTATATCCGGATTAATAAACATGCTGCTGCCGGCGCCGCGCCTGATCCGGTCCGTCTGTCCCGCTTCTCCCGGGGGCCGGAAGTACGGCGTCTGTTATGGAGGTTTTACCCATGTTTTTAACTGAAGCTCTGGCTAAGTACGCGATCGAACTCGATCCGGACAGGCTGGACCCGGAAATCATCAGACAGGCAAAGATTTTTTTCGCCGACGGGCTGGCGTGCATGGTGGCGGGCGCCGGTGAAAAACCCGCGCTGATCGCCCGCGAATACGCTGAAAAGTACGGCGGTCCCGGCGTTTCGACGATCATCGCTTCAAAAATAAAGACGGACGCCTGCAGCGCTGCTCTGGCCAACGGGATAGCCGCGCACATCCATGATTTTGACGACGTATCCGATTCTTCAAACGCCCACGTCAGCGTAGTGATGCTCCCGACTGTTCTGGCGTTGGGAGAGGAACTCGGCATAACCGGCGCCCGGGCGCTTGCAGCTTATATAACCGGCGTCGAGGTCTGCGCGCTGGCGGGACGCGGTATGGGTAAGGAGAATTTCCGCAGGGGCTGGCACAGCACAAGTTCGCTGGGGATTTTCGGCGCCGCGGCAATAGCCGGCAGATTAACGGGTCTGACGCAGGAGCAGCTAACCTACGCATTGGGTCTGGCGGCCAGCGAGTCGTCCGGAATCAAAGCAAACTTCGGCACCATGACGAAATCCTTCCACGCAGGCAGCGCCGCCGGCAAAGGGATTCGGATCGCGCGGCTTGCGTCACTGGGCTACGACTCCAACCCAGCCTGTATGGAGGAGAAATGCGGATTTGCGGATCTGACGATAGGCGGCGCTGATTTCAGCCCGGTATATGCCGCGATCGAGGGCGGCATATCGGAGTTCACAGACGATAAAATGGTCATGAAACCCTATCCCTCGACGAAAGCGTCGCACAACGGCGTCGACGCCATGTTTGCGCTTGTCACGGAAAATGACCTGCACGCAGACGATATCGAACATATAGAGGCGCTGGTGCAGCCTCATATCCTCGATCTGCTGCGCTACCCCATATCAAAGACAAAGCTGGAGGGCAAGTTCAGCCTGAATTATTGTATGGCGCAGATCATCCTCAACAGAGAACTGACTCTAAAAGATTTTGACGGCGATCTTGTGGACGACCCCGCTGTGATTGACCTTATGAACCGCACTGAGGTGATAGCTACCGAAAGCCTCAACGAAGGAGACAATATGCTGGTGCGGGGTGACACGGAAGTCACTGTGACTACGCGCGACGGGCGTGTTCTGAAAAAGCGCGTCGATTACGCCACGGGGGACCCTCACTGCCCCCTGACCGGGAAGCAGCGTGATCAAAAACTGCGCGACTGTTTCAGCCGCAGCATAGCCCCGGGCCGGGTCGACGGCATGCTGGAGTTGCTGGAAAACATTGAAAACCTGCCTGAAATTTCTCAGTTGACGGAATATATAAGCGCAAGCATTTAGGTCGCACGAGTCTGTTCAGGTAAACGCTCGTAACTCCCACTTATAACTTATAACTCATAACTCATAACTTAGGCTGCCGCAGCAGCCTGTTGGGAGGTCACTCCTATGGGAAAAAAATTCACGCCCGACCGAAAGGTCATCAAGGGGGCCAGCCTCATCGGCGGGATCGACTCCGGCCTTCCCAGCCAAGTGGAATGCAGCAAGGGCAGGATAGTCCGCATCAGGCCGTATACATACGATAAAGAGCAGATCAAAGATAATACCTGGAAAATGGAAGCGCGGGGAAAGACGTTTTCCCCGCCCGGCCGTTCGTTATTGACTCCGTACGGACTGACATATAAAAGCCGCGTCTACTCTAAAAACCGCGTCCGCTGGCCGCTGAAACGGGTGGACTGGGACCCGGAAAGCGGGCGCAATCCTCAAAACAGGGGCGTCAGCAAGTTTGAAAGGATATCCTGGGAAGAAGCGGCCCGCCTGATCGCTGGGGAAATAAAACGAGTAGTAAACGCGTACGGTGCGGGCGCCCTTCTCGCTCAGTCCGACGGGCACGGCGAGGGCAAACACATCTCCCCTTGCCACGGCTGCCTGCCGCGGCTTTTTTCCCTGCTCGGCCCGTATACGAATCAGACGCGCAACCTGGATTCGTGGGAGGGCTGGCACCTCGGGGCGCGGCATGTATGGGGCATGGAACCCGTCGGGGAGATGCTGCCCATGGCAAATCTGTACCCGGACATCGCAAAACATAGCGACATGCTGCTGTTTTGGGGCTGCGACCCGGAGACGACGCCCCTCGGCGTCGTCGGTCAGATGCCCAGCCTCCTGTGCTACTGGTTCACTCAACTCGGGCTGAAAAGCGTTTACATATGCCCCGATCTCAACTATGGCGCAGCCGTCCACGCCGATAAATGGATACCAGTGCTGCCAAACACAGACGCCGCGCTCCAGCTTGCGGTCGCTTATGTATGGATCACAGAAGGCACGTACGAAAAGGACTACATCGATACCCACTCGGTTGGTTTTGAAAAATTCGAAGACTATGTCCTCGGCCGCGAGGACGGCGTCCCAAAGACCCCGGAATGGGCGTCGGAGAAATGCGGCGTACCGGAGTGGACTATCAAAGCTTTATCCCGGGATTGGGCAAAGAAGACTGCCAGCATTGTCCACGGAAACGGCGGCAGTTTCATACGCGGCCCTTACTCCACCGAACCCGCCCGCCTTGAAGTCATTCTGCTCGGTATGCGCGGTCTGGGAAAGCCTGGCGTTCATCAGGCAAAGATGATAGAATGGAATTTTGGCGGCCGGAGAAGGACGGGTTATCCGTTGCCTTACCAGTCAAAAGCGCAAGTGATGGTCCCCAAAATCGGCTATAACAGTATGCCCGCTGCCGCCGATATCGACGACGATTGCGTACTCAAAAAAGGCGACCTGGGGCCTCTCGCCGCCGGCCGGTCGCCTAAACTCGCCGAACTCTTCAGGTTTAAAGGAAGCCTTCCCGGACAGACTATACCCCGCTGCCTGATACATGACGCGATTTTGGACGAACATATCGAATGGTGGGGAATGCAGCTGCACCCCAACCGCCAGGCTATGCATCCGGGGCAGGAACTGCTCTCCACATCGCGTTACCAGTTCCGCAAGATCGAATATCCGCGCCCCGGCTTTTCCCGCATTCGCTTTATATGGAGCGATTCCCCCTGCAATGTCACGTGTTGGAACGACGGCAACCGCTACATACGGGCTATGCAGAGCCCTGAACTCGAATGCATAGTCACGCAGCAGCCCTGGCTGGAGAATGACTGCTATTTCGCCGACCTGGTTCTCCCTGTAAGTACGAAACATGAGATGATCGACATTTGCGACGACCCCAGCAGCGGCTCGTATTCTTCAGTTTACCTGGAGGATAAAAGCTGCGACCCGGTCGGTGAATCTATGACTGATTTCCGTATCTGCGCTATGGTTGCAAAAGAACTGGGCCCCGATGTATATGAGCAGTTCGCCGGCGATATGTCGGACGATGAGATGGTAAGGGAGTTCTACAGGGCTTCGGGGGCGGAGGACTATATGCCCTGGGAGGAGCTGACGGAAAAAAAGGTTTGTGTTCTGCCGCTCGACGATAAAATCCCGGATATGCCGGCAGGGTTGTATGAGTTCTACGCCGACCCGAAGGGTCATCCGCTCACTACGCCGACGGGTCTTTTGGAGTTCTGCTCAACAGAGATCGAAAAATATACCCCGGATGATGAAGAGCGGCCGCCCGTACCTCACTGGATCGAAAACGGCCCCGCCCACAGCGAGCGGCTGACGAGCGGGAGGGCAAAAAAATACCCGCTCCTGTGTATGTCGAACCATGGCCGCTGGCGCATGCACGCTCAACTGGACGACGTCATCTGGACGCGGGAAGTGGAGACTATGAAAATACGCGCACAGGATGGTTATCAGTACGAGCCGGTTTGGCTGCATCCTGCGGAGGCTGACCGCCGCGGGATCCGGCACGGTGATATAGTCAAGGTCCTTAACGAACGCGGAACCGTTCTTTGCGCCGCATATGTCACTCAGCGCCTTATCCCGCAAGCCTGCTATGTCGATCACGGCGCGCGAATCGACCCCATAATCCCCGGCGTACTGGATCGCGGAGGCTGCATTAACTGCATCACTCCGACAAACACCACTTCCTCAAAAGCGACGGGAATGGCGACAAGCGGCTTCCTGGTCGAGGTGGAAAAAGTGGAAGACTGGGAGATGGAGGGATGGAAGCGCGATCATCCCGAAGCTTTCTCGCGTAAACTCGACCGCGCGGCCGGCGTTTGCCTCGACGGCTGGCTGGCAGACGACCGGCTATAAACTGTCGCCTAAGTATACTTTTGTTGTCTGTTCAGTACCTTGCGCCCGAAAGACGTTTTTTTCACCGGTGCTGAATAGTTACCATTATTGGAGGTTCATATGTCTGTAAATACAGTTATCAATACCTTTGCCCTTCCGTTCATGAACGTTCCTCTCACCGCCAACGCTTTTTTTGTCAGGGGGGAGCGTGGAGTCATGATCGACGCAGGCCCGAAACAGACCGCCGCCGAAAACCCGCTGCTTAAAGAACTGGATGCGCTGGGCGTGAACCCCGGAGACATAGAGCAGGTATTTTTCACACACTGGCACCAGGATCATACGGGAGGCTGCGAAGTCCTTCTGGAAAAAGGCGCGCGATTATACATCAGCGAAGCCGAAACTGAATTTCTTCAAAATCACGACGCCGCTTTTGCCGCGGAAATGCTCCCGTTGAGCCTGGCAACGGGCGAGAGCGACGAAGAAACCGCAGCTTCCCGGGAGGAACTAATTGCGACTCTTCCGTCCGAACTGACAGCGCCCGAACTTGTCGCCCCGGGCGATAATATTGATTTAGGCGGCGCCTCGCTCAGCGTTATCGGACTGCGCGGGCATACAGCCGGCTCTGTCGGATATTTTCTGGCCAGCGAGGGTATCCTTCTGGCCGGCGACGGTATCTGCGGCTCCGGAACGCGCGCCGGATGCATGCCGCTGATAAACTCGCTCGATCAGTACATTGCGACGGTCACCGGCTTAATGTCGCTCGACATTGGCACTGTGCTTCTTTCCCATGACTTTCAGGCGCCGGGGCTTACCCCGTCCCGCAGTTACAGCGGCGGGCCTGTGCGGATGTATCTGTCTGCATCACTTGAGTTTGCGGAGCGCCTGCGTGACGAATCCGCCAGGCTCGCAGCGAAACGCGGTCATCCGTTCATTGATGCGTGTAACGAGATCATAGCCGCAATGCCCGTGTCGTACGGTTTTTTGCCGGTCGAAAAGCAGGCTTCCCCTAAACTGACGCTCAGGACACTGTTATTTGCCCTGCGTGATTTTGCCGGGTGGTCGGCAGCATGCTCCCTGAATGAATAAAGAGGTCGAGGCGGGCAAAGCCAGGGAAAAAAGTGAAGAGCGTCGTAACCTTATGCTGGAAGGGAAACTCCTGAAGGTGATATTTATTGTCGCCCTTCCTCAAGTCGTCACGATGCTCATAGACTCGCTGTACAATATGGCCGACGCCTTTTTTGTCAGCGGGCTTGGCGAGACGGCGATCGCGGCTGTCGGTATCAACGATTCGCTGATGATGATAATACGGGCTATCTCGCTTGGATTCGGAATGGGTTCGGCGAGTTTTATTTCCAGGGCGCTGGGGGCGAAAAGGGACGAGGACGCGTCGCGAGCGGCGACTACTACGCTTTTCACCTCAATAGCTGTGCTGGGCATACTGGCCGTTTTAGGCTCTGTTTTTCTTGAGCCTCTTGTCAACCTGCTCGGCGCGACAGACAGCGTCAGGCCCTATTCAATGGATTACGCGCGCTGGATATTGATGTCCGCGCCGGTAACGTCTGCTGTGATAGTCCTTGCCCAGGTATTAAGAGGAGAGGGAAGCACGGCTTTTTCTATGGTCGGCAATGTTGCGGGCTGTGTTATTAATGTCGCTCTCGACCCTATTTTTATCACCGTTTTGGGCATGGGCGTGGCCGGCGCAGCCATAGCAACAAGTATATCCAAAGTTATAAGCATGCTCATTCTGCTGTGGCCGTTTATAATGAACCGCTGTGTCATGCAACTGAAGTTCTCTTACTTTTCCCCCACCAAAGAGATATATTCCGAAATAGCGAAAATGGGTATCCCCACTATGATACGCACCGGTATGATGAGCATCTCGACTATACTCATCAACAATATCGCGGCGGGTTTCGGCGACGCGGCCCTGGCGGCTATCTCAATCGCGAACCGCACTATGCGTCTTGTCTCTTCCGCCGTGGCGGGGTTCAGCATGGGCTACCAGCCGATAGCCGGATACTGCTGGGGGGCAAAAAAATATGGCAGGGCGCTAAAATCATTCTTTTACACCATGGCCATCGGCGGCATTATTGGTCTTGTCCTCGGGGCGGGGCTTGCGGTATTCGCAAAGCAGACTATTCGGATTTTCTCCGGAGGCTCCGAAGTCATGGACCTGGGGCTGATCTTGATCCGCTCCCAGAGCATCATGCTCATACCTCACGTATATGTTCTTATAATAAGCGGTTTTTTCCAGGCCCTGGGGGAAGGGCTGAAAGCGGGCGTATTGGGTCTGTCGCGGCAGCTTTTCGTGCTGATCCCCTGCGTGCTGATTCTGTCGCACCTTTTCGGAGCGGTCGGGTTAGCGTACTCTCAGGCAGCCTCCGACCTGCTGTCCTTCCTTATGTCGGCCATAATGGTTATACCGCTCATAAGAAAAATGATCAGCCTCCGTCAATTATCGGCAGAATAAGCACGTCGTCGCCGTCATTTATCCTGACGTCGACGCCGCCGATAGCCGCGGCGCTGTCGCCGTTTATCAGTATCGCCACCTTGTCGTCGGGATACCCTGTTTCGTCGCAAACAGCGTCGTAAAACTCCTGCCCGTAAGCCGCCGTCAGTTCCTTCAGCAGGTCGCGAAGCGTCGAAGGCTCCGCTAGTTCAAAAAATGTTTGTCTTGCCCCTATTGTTTGTGCTATATTCATAACAGAGCGTAGTTGGATTTTCATATCGATCCCCTGAGCACGAATAATAAAGGAGTTAATAAAATGGAAAACAATTTTACAGACGTATCTCTTATAAGAGACTTGATTGAAAGGTGGGCGGTCTACAGGGACTCTCTGATTTGGGACAAGTTCCGCACTGTGTGGCACGACGACGGCGTCATGGCTGCTACCTGGACGACAGGCCCGTACGAGGACTTTATCAAGATCACAAACGAAGGCGTCAAGCACGGGCTCAATATCATGCACATACTCGGCGGGAGCGCTATCGAAGTAAACGGAACCAGGGCGGTTGCCATGACGAAATTCATCATTCTGCAGCGCTCCGTTGTGGAAGGCGTGCTTTGCGACGTAAACTGCTATGCCCGCCACTACGATCTGTGGGAGAAGCGCAGCGGCAGATGGGGCCTTGTTTACCGCGAGACTATCGCCGATAAAGACCGTATCGACCCGGTAAACAACACCGAAACTCTTGTTCTTGACCAGTCGCTGCTGGAGCAGTTCCCGATCGAATACAGGCACCTCGCGTATCTCCAGACAAAAGCCGGCTATAACGTCAACAAGGACTGCCCGAGGATGAGCGGCGGCCCGTCTCTGGACGCCCTTTACAAAAAGGGTTCAGACTGGCTGCAGGGCGGATAATGTCTTATTTTCTGTAAGCCCACTTGTTGCTTACTGACTGTCTGGTGCTGCGTGGTATGATTTTTCTGTTGAGGGAATTCCGGTTTTATCCCGGAACTGACCGAAACAGCAAAAATCATATCACGCAGCACCGTGGGCAGGACACACTATGAATAACAAAACTACGAAAAAACCATAACATCGAGGCACAGGCTCTCCGCGCCTACTATTACCTCGCGTATGAACGGCTCATAGCCTTCCATCGAGCAGATAAGAGTATACGTCCCGCTGTTTTTTGGCAGACGGTCGATCTTGAACTCGCCAAAAAAATCGGTCGTCACTTCCGAAATAGTGTTATCATCCTTTATAAGCCGCACTGATACGTCAGGCGCGGCTTTTTCCATGCCGTCGCCAGGGAAATCGCCGCCTTTACCTGCAGCGCCGCCGTCGCCGGCCTTGTACGCGAGCGCCCCGGCAATGAAGCAGGTGTTATACTTGTACAAGTTGCGGTATAAAACGCGCGGCGCGTTGCTCCCGTCGGTCAAAGGCTCCAGCCCGTGAGTCTCAATAAATCTCCCGTACTCATCGTCCCCGCAGCGCACTACGCTGAGCGCGCGAAGCGGGCAGGCCTGTACGCAACGCGGCTCGGGCCATCCGTCGTCCAGCAAATGCGCGCACATAGTACACTTTTGCGCCGTCTGCAGTTCTTCATTCCATGATATGCTGCCGTACGGGCACGCATCGACAAGCCCCTTGTTCCCCGCAGCTTTGTCCGCATCCAGAAGCACGACCCCGTCCGGGCGGCGGTACACAGAGTCCGGCGCCGCTTTCTCGCACGGCGCGACTTTACAGTGCTGGCAGGGTTTTGTCACAAAACACATCTCGGTGAAAGGAGCCGCGCCCCGCTCATGCTTCTCGTGAACTATCCATTTCTGCTCATGCTTCTGCTGCTCCCGCGTATACGGCAGCCAGCTGTTTCCAACATGCTCGTCTTTACAGGCAAGCATGCAGTTATAACACCCGACACATTTCTCCAGGTCGATAACTATATGCATTGTTTCCTTTTGCATCGAAACCACCTCACCTTCCCGTTGTGAACATCCCGGTGTTCACGTTATCCGAAAGCCCGCCTTCATACGGGCCCCACTCCCATTTTCTGACCTCGACAAGGCACGCGTTTACCGAAAGCCCGTGCCCTTGCTCTATTATGAACCTTTTCGGCGTCAGTATGTTTACGCAGCCGTTCGCCTCCGGCGATTCGCCCGGCGTCCCAAGCGGCTGATAATCCGAACATGATTCGTAAGAGTGCACCGTCCCGGCAGGCAGCCGGTCGGTGACCTCGAGACCGCAAAGAACGCTGCCGCGGTCGTTGTAAACCTCGACTATGTCCCCCTGCCTGACGCCGCGCTCCGAAGCATCTTTCGGGTTCATGCGGAAAATCCAGTACCTGTAACCATCGATAAGCATTCTGTGCTGGTCGACGTCGTTGACCGTAGAATCCTTTCCGTCCCCCATAGTGTGGTAACTGAATTTCGGGTGCGGCGAAACCAACTGGAGTTTATACTTCTCATACAGTTCGGACTCAGGGCCTTCCCACGACGGGATCCATGTGCAGATCGGGAGGCGTTCCGGGTCGTCGGGGTTGAATCGCTTGAGCGTCTGGGATTCAAACTCGAACTTGCCGGACGGCGTCTGAAGGCCTTCCGCGAATTTACCGTAAAACTCGGACGGCGGCGGTATCTGCTCCGGCGTATCTCTCTTTTCTCCCCGGGCAAACCAGTTAAGCGCGAGCGCGTCGCGCCTGTTTTCCGGCAAAGGCGGTACGACATAGTAGCCTTTCTTCAGGAACTGCTCCCATGAGATTTTTTCAGGGAGGTCGGTGATACTGAAATACCTTTTCACCCAGTCAAAATCACTGCATCCCTCTGAAAACACCTGTCCCATGCCAAGCCTGCCGGTCACCGCCGTAAATATCTCGTAGTCCGGTTTCGATTCTCCAAGCGGCTCGATGCACTTGTGCTCCATATGTATGACGCGATGGTTGTTTTGCAAATACGACTTTTCTATATACCCGCCGCAGCTCGCAAACTCCCCGATGTCCCAGCGTTCGAAGTTCGTGCAGGCCGGCAGGATAATATCCGCGAACCGCGTCTCGCCCTCCATCCATATAGCCTGGTTGACGACAATATCGAGTTTATCGCTTCGGTACATTTTGGCGAATCTGTTCGATTCCGGCTGCGTTCCGAAATATGAACCGCCGTACTTATACAGCATCCTTACCCCGGAGTGCCCGGGAGCGGGATACCTGACCTTGAGAAACTGCCCGTGTACCGAGGCGTTGTCATAGTTATTCGCCTCCGTCTCGCCGTCGAGTACAGCCTCCGGGATACGCAGCCTCGGTATCTTCTGATATTCCGAGTTTACCGACGGAGTCTGCGGCAGCCTGTTATATGTCTGGACGCCCGCTCCGGTGCCCAGATAATCTCCGGAAAAGCCGCCGTCAGAGTATCCGGGGAACCAGAAGTGCGTGTCAAGCGGCGTACCCATCTGCAAACCGCCGAAATTCACGCCCTCTTTGCCAAGCCCCTGCAGCGCCATCAGGCAAACCATCGCGCGCGCCCACTCCGTTCCGTACGACCCGCGGCACGCCCCGCCGAAAGAGTGGATACCCCCGCTGGCGAGATATGTTTTGCGCTTTCCCCATTCTTCAGCCAGCGCCCGCACCGTCCTGGCGGGTACGCCCGTCTTTGCCTCCTGCCACTCCGGCGTTTTCGGAACGCCGTCTGTTTGGCCGAAAATGTAGTCCTGCCATTTGTCAAGGCCGACCGTACGTTTTTCGACATAGTCTTTATCGTAAGTTCCGTTTTTGAGCCATGTGTACGCGATCGCCAGGGCCATCGCCGTGTCTGTCCCCGGTTTCGGCGCAATCCAGCGCCCGCCCATGAACGCGGCCGTGCAGTTCAGATACGGGTCTATGTGTACGACCGGTATCCCGAGCTGTTTGACCCACTCGCGGCGCACCGTGCCCTCCTGTCCGGCGTAGTTGCCCGAAGTGGATTCCGGGTCCGCCGACCAGAAAACGATCATCTCCGCGTTTTTCATGCAGTCTTCGACAGTTGAAAAAGGCTCTGTCGCCCCGCGCCTTCCGCTGCCCCCGTAATGGTGCACGGCGCCCCACGCAAACCCTTCCCAACTGTCAGGATTTGCCATCATCTCCGTAACTCCGAGCATATTGAAAAATCTCTTCAGCGCGCTCTGATAATACCCTATATTCCCCCATGTGTGGTGCGAACTGTTCACACCGAACACGGCTCCGGGCCCGTAAACCTGCCTGACGCGCATGATCTCTCCCGCAACGACGTCGAGCGCTTCGTCCCATGATATGCGCTCATAGCCTGATATCCCGCGATTTTCATGATTGCGCTTCCCGTTCGGGTCAAAGTCGACGCGCCTGAGGGGATAAAGTATGCGGTCAGGCGAGTATACCAGCGACTTCCAGCCTATAGTATACGGCGTGACCGTCGCGCGTTTCGGCGGCGTGAAGCTTTTTCCTCTCGCCGTTATCGTCCATGGCTCGGCGTCGTCGTCGTCGAACTCGATCGGGGTGACCCGGACGATCTTCCCGTCCCTGACATAGGCAAACAGCGGGCCGCCGTTGGTTCCGGTCACATATCGCGTCTCCCCGTTCGGCATTTTTGTGCCGTAGTTTTTCAGGTAGAGGACTTCAAAGGAAAAAGCTTTCAAGAGCAATGTCGAAAACCACATCGCTTTTTCCTCCGGACCTGTCAGAAACAGCGCGCCGTTCTTCTTTGCCGCGGCAAGCGCGTCCATTTTGCCCGTCATCTGTCCGGTCAAAACCTTACGCGCAACGTTCCCGTCCTCAAAAATCATACCGACTTCGGCGCCCGGCCCCGTGCCGGCGCCGGCGGCGAGTGCGCCGTCAAGCCCCGCGCTTGTTATTCTTCCGCTTTTAAAAGTCAATACCTGTCCCCGGCTCATGTCTTTGAGCCGGACCGCAACCGTCGTATCAAACACCGACAGTTCGGCAAAAAACTCCGGCGAGACAGCCCCTAATTCATTCAGGAGTTCATCAAGGACGAACAAATCTCCGCTTTGCAGCGCTTTTCTGAAGCTGTCGAGGGCCTGCCCGGCTTTTTTCTCATCCATATGATCGCATTCCTTTCAAAAACCTTTGCGTATTCCGTTATCGTCCATTATAATGGTTAACGCTTATTAAGTAAATATTAATATTACAGTAAAGTGAGTGATTATAATGTCAACTACGCAGGAACTGTACAACGAAAGGCTCGGCCGTATGCGGGCGGTGCAAGCCCTGACCGAACCCGACCGGGTACCCGTCGTTCCGAAGATGAACTTCTTTTTCGGCGACGCGTACGGGATAAACAACTATGCCTCGATGACCGACCTGAGAAATACCATTCCGGGGCTGAAAGCCTACCTCCGCGAATTCGAGCCGGACGCCGTCTGGGCGCCGGCGCAGTACCCTCTCCCGGCGCTTGAAGCGCTCGGCACGAACTTTATACACTGGCCCGGATATGAGCACGGTATCGGCCTTGACCAGAGTTTTCAGGTCCTCGACGGTGAATACATGACCGCGGACGAGTACGGCGATTTCGTCCTCGACCCCACGCATTTCATTGTGACCAAATGGATGCCCCGCAGAAACAATAACCTGGCCGGACTGTCGAAACTGAATTTCCAGGATCCTATTGAGTTCGGGCTGTTTGCCGAAATTGCCGCTTTCGCCGATCCTGAAGTCAAAAAAGCTGTGGAAGCCCTGCTTTACGCCGGGGAAAAATCCGCGCAGTGGCTGGACGCGATGGTCCTTTTCTTTGAAACCGCCGTCGCGGAAGGATTCCCTCTCGGCCCGACGCTCGGTCAGACATGCCCGTTTGACATGCTGGCAGACAATTTCCGCGGCATGATAAACTGTGTCATGGATATCAAGGAGCGGCCTGATGAACTCCGCGAGGCTCTGAGAGTCATGACGGAGCTTTGCGTCAGAAACGCTTTGGGCGGCCTGAAGGCGCTGGGGCATAACTATCTGTTCATTCCGCTTCACATGGGCGTGGACGAGTTCATGAGCCCGGATGATTACGCGGAGTTCTACTGGCCGGGGCTGCGCGCGCTTATGATGGCGGGCATCGAAAACGGCCTTACTCCGTATGTTTTCTGCGAGGGCAATTACAACACAAGGCTGGAGCAGCTTTGCGACGTACCCGAGGGCAAAGTCATTTATATGTTTGAAAAGGTGGACATGAAAAAGGCGAAAGAAACCGTCGGGAAAGTCGCCTGTATCTGCGGCAACCTCCCCACCGCGACCCTGATGTTCAGCACGCCGGAAAAAGTAGCCGACGAGACAAAAAAACTCCTCGACGTCTGCGCTCCGGGCGGAGGTTTCATAATGGACGCTTCCATCGTTATAGACAGATGCCCGAAAGAAAACCTGCACGCAATGTTCGACACGACGAGGAAATACGGAACGTATTGAAAAATAATAAATAATAATGCGAAATGCAGAAATGGGGCTCACTCATTTCTGCATTTCGCATTATTACTATTTATCATTCCTTAGGAGGTTTCATGACGCGCCGGACTGAAAACAGTTCGAAACCTGTTTTGTCGCGCAGCGACCCCATGACCCCTTTTGGCACTACCAGAATTATTACAAGGGCGATCGCGCCGAAAATCAGCAGGCTGACGCCCGGGAACCGATAGAGATACTGCCTCAGAAACACATATATAATAGCGCCGAGTATCGGCCCCTCGATCGTCCCGATGCCCCCTATGATCACCATGAATACCATATAGACAGTCCAGTCAATGCTGAAAGCCGCGTACGGCTGAACAAAGCCGTCAAAAAGATGCATGATCGCTCCGGCAAGCCCGGTGAAAAAGGCGGATATCAGAAAGCACACCAGCTTTGTCCGGTACTTCTTTACGCCCCGGACTTCAGCCACGCTCTCGTTATCGCGCATCGCCATGATACCAAGGCCAAACTTTGTTCGCAGTATCAAGTATACTACCATAATCGACACTACCCCAAGAACAAACGCTAAAATATACCGCATTGACAATGTCAGGCTGCGCCCGGCGGCTATCGAAAAACCGAACCCGTACCTCACAAACCCCCAGTTTGTGAAAAAC
>Ga0082212_10002846_pt1 | contig 24839 bp, 20 predicted proteins | sample TergutNt197P3_FD_71548 | JGI IMG/M metagenome (GOLD analysis project Ga0082212, IMG submission 71548) | Neocapritermes taracua P3 segment gut microbial communities from Petit-Saut dam, French Guiana - Nt197 P3 | ecosystem: Host-associated > Arthropoda: Insects > Digestive system > Gut ... | reverse complement strand
ATCCCTTTTTGTTCGTTATCGACCCGGACGGCATTGTAGATTGCCGGGAGTTTATCTTCTGCAAATTCGGCATCGAAAGTGGAGCCGATGACCTGTGTAATCCGACCGATATTTTTGTCCGCTGACATGTGCTGTTGTTGAAGGGGCTAAAATGTTGGGGAGCATTGTACACCGGAAAGGGGGAGAATGCAAGCGGTCTGCCGGGAGAAAATTGGCGGGTTGGCGGGCAAAATTTGAGACAATTCCCATCGATAAATAACTCATACAGTAAATCGTTGTATAATTTTGCCACGGAAGATACGGAAATTCACGGATTTTTTGGAAATACCCCAGAAATGAATAAGTGGAAATTTCGACAAATTTGGTACTAATTATTTGCATTATCTACAATCGGAATGTAAGATACACCACGTTTCAGTAATGCTTTCATTAAATAGGGGGAAATAAAGTGAGTGATACGTATGAATCAGCGAAACCGCACCATAAGCATCGGCGGTGGTTAGGAAAAGGGATGGTAGCGGCTCTTGGTTTTGGTCGGCTGTCCGAACAAATGGCTACCCCTCATGAATCGGCACCACCAACCGATAGCGAAGACGTTGCAGACGAAGGGTATGTATCGGAAAATATTGAACCCGTCCCGGCTAGTTCGCCCGCTATGCAAATACCAGTATCAATGGGAAACACAACTGGCGAAGGGATGTCCTATATTGAAGCCGTCCAAGCCGCCAAAGATGGCTGGCGTATCTGTCGCTCCGGCTGGTCGGAAGGGATTTACGTGTTCGTTGAAGACGGTACAAGAATCTTGAAGTGTACCGAGAAAGACCATTTACCCAATAAGGCGATCATCGACAAATTTACACCCCTTGTCGACGACGTGTTGAGCAATGACTGGGAGATACTTCCGATGCCAAGCAAAACATTCCTTGAAGCCCTCGCTGCGATGACAAGCGGGCAATTTGCCCGGCGACCCGACTGGCAGTATTTGCTCCAAATCAAAGATGGCAAATTCTGTCTTCTCGATAATCCGCAGCAGGAATATGCCATACGCTATGAAGATGTGATAACATCCGATTGGGAAATCCATACAAATTGATGGGGCACGTTTCAGGGCTCAAATGCAAGCGGATAACGTACGTGTCATTCGTCGGCAATCTCATTCGGGAGCGTCCGGGGAGTTGAGCGGCGTTTGATAATCTGGATGTTTTGGAGCACCGGGTCTTGAATTTCCTTCACTGCCATCCGTCGTGCTTCCAATTCTGCTCTGTCAATGTTTTCATGATCGAGAAAAATATACGCCGCTATCCGCAATAAACGGTCACGTAGCACTGGTTCATTCAAACGCATTGCCGATTCGACCGCATCGTCCAAAAAACCGTGTTCCATTTGAGAGCGAACAATCTGCTCAATATCCGAATCCCGCATGCGCCAATCGAGTATGTCGATATTCGTAGTTGTAGTTGTATTGGCGAATTGTCCGCAAACATCGTCAATAGCCAAACGGTAAATGGCAGAAATAGCATCTGCCGAATTCATCGCTTTCAACGGAGGAATCGTTGACAGGAGCATCGGAACCGATTTCTCATAACCAGACATGTGGGTTGTAACCTCAAGTACCCGGTCGAGTAACAATTGTGCCGATTTTATCCGCCCCACTTGTACCAGTGCATTCGCAAGATGCACACAAACACTCCCTTGCTGTTCCTCGTCTTCCAACGCATTGATCTTTTTCAGACACTCCGCGATCAATTGTTCGGTTTCTGCAAAAGCCTGAGCGTGCGTTGCTTGTGTAAAAAGCGGCATCGTCTTCAGTCTTTGGAGATTTGGGGCTTCCAAGATGTTCTTCGCAACAATCAGTTGTGCAAACAACAACGCTTCGTCCGCCGGTTCAGTAATTCTTCGGCAAGAATCGATTGCCTGTGTCCAAAGTTTTTTTCCGTCTGTCCGATCCGCCTCGGTTATCAATTGTCCGGTGAGGTAAGTCAGCAGTTCCGTCAAAATCGCCGTCTGCATAGCCGGTTGGGGAGTATGTGTTACGACCGTCAAAATCGCCTGTTGAATCTCATGTCGGATCGTGCGATTCGGATCGTTCGTGTCGTTGAACGCTTGGTAAAGCAACAGGTATTCCCGGCTGATTCTGGTTCGGGCATTGGTGCGTTTTTGCACGTCGCGGATTCCGTCCGCTGCTTGATTGGCAAGACGTAACAATCCTTGCTGAATCAAGCCGATGCAATACTGTTCCCAATCCTGGCGATCTCCCTCTGGAATAGTGAGCCCGAGAGTGTTGAAATCTTCACGGCTTGCCGTCTCTTTGGCGACATTCAGCAGACTCCGACTTTCTGTAGCCGCTCTGCCTTGAGGCATCAGAGTTAACGTCTTTTCGGCATCGTGAAGGCGGTTGATCCGTATTTGTTCCCGAAGCAAAAATGAACTGACGTATTCTCGAATTTCTGGTGATTCGATGCTCGAAATCGTTGCAAATGCGTCATTAAACAGGCGGGCAAGGATTTGAAGCCGCGCAAGGTCACTCTGTTGATTCGGATTCAACGTCGGGGCAACAGTCGCAAATGTTTTTTGCGCATCTGCCGTGGAACCAATGCCGATTTGCTGTTCTCCAATCCGTAACAGAAGTTGAATCCGTATGGTCGGATCAACAAATTTTTGTGCAACAACAAATGCTCTTTTCAATATCCTATCGGCATCTTGAAAACGTTTGACCGATTGATAACTTTGTGCGATGGCAAGCAATGCTTGTATCCATTGCAGATCGTTTCGTGAGCGCAACGGCGTGGGATCAATATCCACGATTTCTACATATACGGGTTCGTCGGAGGTTGTCCAATCGGCAACCGCCAAATCAACTTGCGGAATTTCGGAACGAAGTCGCGGCGGCATACCTAATGCCGCACGAATGGTCGGTGATTCAGGGTCGATGAGAAGTTTGAGTACCGGTTCCTTGACACGATCATCAAGTTCCTCACTTTCGATGAGGCAATGCCGAAATATCTTATACAACTCCCTATCGCACATTAATCGAGACCCGGCAATCCGGAGCAAGAGAGCCGTTTGGTCATTGATCTCTTTGTTGTCTGCAAGGTACTGGAAGATTTCGTGAGCAACCTGCTCTGCGGGATAGGGGGAGTGCGGCGGTGTCGCTGGCGGATCGACAAGAAGATCGAGCATGGTCGGTTCCACCGGCAGAACGCGCGGCGGACGAGCCGTGTATTGTAGGATGAGTGTCCAAGCCCGCGCCAACTCAATAGGATTGTTAATGCGCTGTGCCGTCTCCAACGCCGCCGGAGTCATGCCGACCCGCACTTGTTCACCGGCAACCAGCCGGTACGCCTTGATCTGCTGATCGAGTCCCAGAATGGGAATGGATGCTTTTTGACTGCGAAACAGTTCTTTGAGTTCTTCGCCGCCGCCGAGATATTGCAACACGGTAACGGCACCAAAAAACGATTCTTCATTGAGAGTCGAATCCAATTTAAGATTGGCTTCATTGACTAGTTGATTATATTGCTGTAAGGCAACGCGGGCTGCCGGGACTTTTCCCACGCGAACGTACATTAACGCCTGGGAAATTAGCGCACGGGCACGCATCGAAACAATCAAATAGGTGTCTCCAAGTTGTTGTAACTGATTATTCAGTACGATGTCAATGTCGTTCTGTGCAAGCACCATCGCAATGCTGGTGGCGGCTTGTGCTCGAGCATACGGTGAAGAAATGTTTAGCGATTCAGAGAGAGTTCGATTGGCAAATCGGCGGAGACGTTGCTGGCGAACCTGCTCCGTTCCCGGAGATTGTTGGGCTGTCTCAATATCAATGAGAATACGATCTGTCCAATAGGTATCGCTGTCCGCTTCTAATGAAGCATAGTCGGGATTCACCGGATCAACATACGTCATCCGGCGATAAACCGTTATGCCGGACACGAGCAACAGCAAAACACAAACGGTTGCGACCGTCCCGCCGATGAGATAGATTCGGAAAAGGGTTTTACGGATACTCTGAGCAAGGGACGTTTTTGAACGGGTATCCGCAACCCAAGTATTATTTTCAGCGTATGAATCGTCAGCGAAACGTCCCTCTCCCAGCACGGGGTTGGGCGGATTCATCTCCGTTTGTAATTGCGGTTCGTTGCTCAAAATAAAGTGATATTGTGAAATGTCAAGGGATTACACCGATTACTGAACGACCGGTACTTCGGTCGCACCTCGCTGAATGTACGGTACTCGGGTTGGTTCCGGTCGCTCATTGGTATCGGGGATTTCCCTGACCCAGATATTGCGAAACTTGATTTTGTTTCCGTGATCCTGCAACCGGATCGGCAACTCCAGTTCGTGGGCTTCATAGACCGGCGGACGATGCCAGAATGTCGTTCCCAAAATTTGGTGATGATTGACCACGAGAACACCATTTTGGAAGATGGTAATGTAGCCGGGACGGAGCACATAAACAACATTGTCTTCAATTTTCAAATCGGGGCGGTTAAACACGATGTCATACGTCTGCCACTCCCCTGGCTTGCGGCAAACGTTCACAAGCGGCGGAACCTGCTTGTAAATCGAAGCACACTGTCCGTCGTAGTACGTTTCGTTTTCGTAGGAATCAAGAATTTGGACTTCGTAGGGTCCAAAGAAGACACCGCTGTTGCCGCGTCCTTGACTTGTGCCGGATACTTCTGAGGGCGTGGCAAATTCAAGGTGAAGTTGAATGCTGCCGAATTTCTGTTTGGTAGCAATGTTACCTTTTCCTGGAACGCAAACGAGTTCGCCGTTGACAATTGTCCATTCTTTGTCCCAGGAGGACATATCTTTGCCGTCGAATAAGATGATGGCATCGGACGGCGGGTCGCCCGGTTTGGCGGCGGGGGTGATGACCTTCGGCTCTTTCCAGGGAATTCCGCTCCGATAATCTTCGGCGGACAAAATGGCGAAGGTGAAAACTGCCAACATCATGAAACACGCTGTTCTTTGCAACATAGGAAGCCTCTCGTCGGATTTGTGGACTGTTAATGACGGTCCCTCACTGGGAACCAAGCAAAGACTAACGTAACAAAAAAAAACACAATTTCAAGTAGGGAATTGACTCGTTCAGGAACACTGTTGCATCATCGAGTCAGTACAATTGCCGTTGAGCGTCCCATTCGGGTCTGATTCATTTTGAGAATTGCGGATGAACCCAACGAAGCCGATGTTCCGTGGACAACGTTGATGGAACAATCGGCGGCGGTTTTTTCGTGATTTCGCGTCGGCGGAATCGTACTGGTCTGCATTGCCAACACGGCGGCGGCAAGTTCCACCGCTCCTGTACCGCTGCCCAGATCGCCGAAATTTCCCTTCGTTGCCGAAACGGAGACATCACCAAGCGTTGCCCGAATCGCTTCCGCTTCAATCCGGTCATCGTGTTCCGTTCCCAAACCGTCGGGATTGACCAATCCGATGTCCGACGGTTTCAAATCGGCACGTTGCAGTGCCAAGCGGATTGCCTGCTGAATTGCCGCACCGGTCGGTCGGTTTTCGTGAAGTGTCGGTTCGTTCGTTTGCGCAAATCCTTTGACCGTCGCATAAATTGTTGCTCCGCGTGCTTCGGCAAATTCCCTGCTTTCAAGGACAAACGCCCCGGAACCTTCTCCCAAGACTGCGCCGCAACGTTCTGTATCAAATGGACGTGGCAAACTTGCCGGATCATCACGACGAGGTGCGGTGAGGTAGGAGCGTGTTCGCGTTTGAAAATCCTGATTGACCCGATTGCCGCAACCGCCACCGATCATCACGTCGGCACCGCCCCGTTCGATAATCCGAACGGATTCAATAATTGCCGCCAAACTGGAACATCGGCAAAGTGTGATGGAATTACTCGGTCCCCGAGCATCGAGACCAATGGAAATCTGGCAGGCGGGCATGTTTGGCAAAAATTTTAGCATCCAAAGGGGAAAAATCTCCCGCATCGCATCGGTTCCCCATCGGGAAAAGTCGTACCGTCCTTCGGCGATACCGACCCGAAAAGTGCTCAACAACATATCGACTTCGGCACCGATCAAGTCGGAACCGAAAATTACGCCGAATCGGTCGGGATCGACATTTCGATTGTCTCCCTCGGTAACGAGACCGGCATCCTGACACGCAAGACACGCCGAGACGAACGCCATTTGGATGTCCCGACTCATAATTTTGATATTTTTCCGGGGCTTCACGTAATCTTTTGCGTGAAAATCCGGCACTTCGCTGCCCATCGGTCGGAGCGTCTCATCGGCAGTTTCGATGTTAAGAAACCCGACTCCGCTCTTGCCGTCCAGAATCGCATTCCAAAATGTATCTTTGTCGATACCGATGGGAGTAAGGACACCAAGACCGGTAAGAACGACTTCTCTTTTTTGCATACTCCCCATTTTACCGAAAAAAGGGGCAATCGTTAAGTAGTCCCCCGAATGCCCAAACGAGAGAAATGCGTTACCCGGTTTGCCTCTGAACTTACATTAACCACCCGTATATGGTAAACTACGTTTTTCCCATTTTGTCGCACAGCCTGTAAATCTATGCACATTATCATTTTTGAGGATCACCATACACCGCAACTTTTTCCGGCGACAATAGCCCGACCAGCATTTGCCATCAACATCGGCACTTATCGGCTTATTGACCTTGCCCAGCGGTTCGGCAGTCACGTCGAAGTCATGGTGCGCCCCTATCTTCGGGAAATTGTTAAAGTGGACTTTCCCAACATCTGGACTCCTGAAAAAGGGAAACGTTCAGAACCGATTTTGGCAATCAACGCCAGAGTGGTGCCGCACGTTGATTTGCTCCTTAAAATTCAGGAACTCATCAAACAGGGGCAGTCTGGTATCGTTCAGGCACCGGACGGAATCGCTTGTGCTCTTTTTGCGAATGAAAATCCCTTCCCGCACGATTTTGTCGGCACAGCCCAGTTGACCGGGATTATTGAAGACCTGAATCTCAAGCCGCTTGACCTTCAAATTCCGATGCTGGAATACGCTCACGATATTGTCCGGCACCACTTGCGAATTATGAACGATAACTTGAATGACCGGCTCAAAACCGGTACATATTCGGAAATTGCCGACGGTGTTTTCGCCGCCGATGGAAATCCACTGGGTCCGCATTGCATCACCGACAGCACCGAAGGTCCGATTGTTTTTGAAGAAGGTGTCAGTGTGGGACCCTTTTGTTTTTTCCGGGGACCCGTTTACGTCGGTAAAAAAACAAAAATTATCGAATATGCCGCTCTCAAAGATTTCGTCTCCATCGGTCATACGGCAAAGATTGGCGGTGAAGTCGAAGCGTCCGTCATTGGTTCGTTTTCCAATAAGCAGCATCACGGCTTTCTGGGACACAGTTACCTCGGCAGTTGGATCAACCTCGGAGCGGGAACAAGTACCAGCGACTTGAAAAATACCTATGGCGAAGTCGTGATGGAGTATTCAGGAGCGAAGGTCAAGACGGGAATGCAGTTCGTCGGTAGTTTCATCGGCGATTATGCCAAGACGGCAATCAACACAAGCATCTTTACGGGCAAAACCATCGGGGCATGCAGTATGCTGTACGGCTTCATTACGACGAATGTACCGAGTTTCGTAAATTATGCCCGAACATTCGGACAGGTTACGGAAACATCTATTGAAACGCTTGTGGCGACGCAAGCCAGAGTGTTTGCCCGACGTAAAGTGGAACAGCGTCCGTGCGACATTCAACTGCTCCGTGACATTTACGAGATGACAAAGCATGAACGGCAACTGGCGAGTGAACCGCTGTCGCTGTGAGCGATTTATCAGATACAATACGCGACGCAACTAAAACGCAGGCGAAGGATTGCACCTTTTTCCTGACTCCTGCCCCTGACTCACCTCGCCAGTTGGGGTTCAAGCCAAAGTCCCCAATCGTTTGCCCAACCATCACCGGCATCTTCGGTTATTAGTTCCAGTTTCTCCACATTGGAAACGTCGAGTTTTTTGGAGCAGATTTCTCCCGATTTCACCGTCTTGCTTCGGAAAATCTCCTTGCCATCGCCGCGAACAACGAAAACGACCGTACCCGGTTTGCCATCCTGAATACCGTATTTGAAATTGAAATCGTTCCACTTTTTCCCTATCGAAAAAGCGTAAAGCGAGTTGGAATGAGCATAAATGCCCGATGCAAAGAACGTGCCGTCAACCTCGATAAAACCGCATTCACGGAGAATGCCGCGCGAAGGTTCGTACCAACCGACTTGGGCTTCGATTGCCTTGGCATAAGTCAGATCAATTATTTTTTCTCCGTCCGGCACTTTAGCCGGCTCAAAAGCGGCGGGGGGATTTTTGACGGTTTCCAAGTGTTTCCGTTTTTGTGTCCAAGTTCGGTTGTTTGGAAATCTTTCGATCTGCCTGTCAATCACTTCGGCAACGATATTCCACGCTTTTTGATCGAGGAAGGCATTGCAAATGGCACGCGCCAAGGTATCGGAAAACGCCTGCACGATGGGCGTGCCGCTGACATTGGAATACCGAACGGAGAGTTCCAACCTGCCGCTCGGAACAATAAAGTTCAGCCTCATTTCATAAGGTGCTCTATCCAGTTCGTCGATTTCCAACCGAAATTCACCCGGTTTATCAGGGGCGGCAAGCCAGCATTTGGCATCATAATCGCCCTGTGTCGACAAGTTATCATTGTAAGCGATGACGGCAATCAGGGGAGGTTCCGCTCGAACTTTGATGTTCACAATCAGTTTTCCGTCTTCGTAGGATGCGTCCAGTTGATCGATGTCCAGTCGTCTGCTCTCCTGCGTGAAATCGGGATTAAATGCCCGACCTTCGGAAAGTATTAAAGCCGAAGCCGCCGGGAGAAATGCGTCATGCCCTTCGTTGCGTAACGCCTTGCCGTAATGATGATTTCCTACGCCCATGAGCGAAACACCGAGCGTTTTCCGTTGCGAATCCCGCTCCCCTTCGTGCGGCAGACCGAATGCGTGTCCCAGTTCGTGAGCGATACCGCCGATGTACAACGTGTTGTACATGCCGAGCGAGCAGGGACCGACCATATAGTGAAATCCGCCTGGCTCTTTGGAAGCAAGCAGATCGGCATCGATGAATTTATCGTCGCAGGCAAACGCAACACCGGCAGCCATATTTCCTCCGCCGGAATAGGGACCGATTTCTCTGGCAATACCATCTTTCCATTCGACCCACGCTCCGAGAATGAGCACGTATTCTGCGTCTATGTTGATTCCTTTCTGTTTCAACGCATTTCGTACTTCTTGGTGGACAATTTGTTCGGAACCTTTGGGATAGTCCTCGAATTGCTTTTCCCCTCGCACATCGTACAAACGCAGTTTTTCCGGTGTTTCCCATTCAAGGGCAAAGGTTTTCGGACCGTGCCCGTTGGCTTCTAATCCTTTGCGGTAAAAATCCTGAATGTTTTTCATCACTCGACCGAGCCGCTCTTGCCGGTCGGCGGGCGGTGTGCGGTCGGAAGGGGTGAAATAGACGACTTTGATCGGCGGTACGCCTTTCGGTTCTTCTGCGAAAACAGGAAGGGCGAAACATGCCGAAAAAAGAAGAACAAGGAGGCAAAAAGGTATTTTGGGCATGAAAAGTCTAATGGGACAATGTATCGGCATCATTGTACCGTTTTTTCGCGGTTTTTGGCACCCAGAACGGGGGGATTCTATCAAAAAGTTCTTCTCAATGTACAATAGCACACAAAGAGAGTGCCGAAACGATTTCTATTTCCATGAAATATCTACTTCCTTGCAAATGTGGTCTGTCCATTGAAGTTGAACCGGGGCAGGCGGGACAAACGGTTGTTTGCGTCTGCGGAAAAAATTTACTTGTCCCCTCCATGTTGCAGGTGAAGGCGTTGCCCGCTGTTCAAGAGAAGTCTTCATCACGTGAAGAGACCGGTATATTGCGTCGAACTTTTCTCATCCTTGGGGTGGCACTTTTAATTCCATCGATTTGCCTTGCTATCAATTTATATCAACGGGCACCACAGCCGCGGGATGTTTCTTTGAAGCCGATCTATTTTTCTTTCGGTACTAATAAAAGGCTGTTGATACAGGACTCCACGCCGATTCCCAATCAAGAACACACTATTCTTTGGATCACCGATGAGGACATTGACCGCATGATGCCGATGGACTTGTACTTTTTTTTCCAAACGCTTGAGAACCCCACGTTCAGTTACAACTATATTGATAATTACGATGCGATTAAGGTTACACACCGCATTTGGGTTACAGCAAACGTTATTCTGTTTCTCCTTTCGATATTGAGCATTGTTGCATCGTTTTTCATGCCGAAGCAGCAGACTGTCGTAACTGGCTGGAGCGGTAGCGAATGGCGGTGATACCACCAAAAGCGAGGGGCTTACGCCCCTTGTTATGCCGCACAAGTTACTTTGCTTTTGGAGTCTCCACTCATCGCTCTTTCGCTAAATTCTCCTGTTCAAACTCCAAGAGTTTTTTCTTTCGCCAGAGACCGCCGCCATAACCTGTCAAGGAACCATCCGCACCGATCACCCTATGGCAAGGTAAAATAATCGAAATCTTATTTTTCCCATTGGCATTGGCAACGGCTCGCACTGCCGAAGGTTTGCCCAATCGTTCGGCTTGCTTCGCATAATTTGTCGTGCGACCGTAGGGTATTTTTTTCAGACTCAACCACACTTTTTTCTGAAATTCGGTGCCTGCCAAATCCAGCGGAATGTCAAAATTGCGCCGATCTCCCTTGAAATACTCCGCCAACTGATTTTTAAGCGTGTGAAAATGAGGATTCTCTCCCTGCACGAGCGGTGCCTTAAATGTGTCGGTTAATTGCCGAAATTGCAATTCAACCAATTTATAATCGGCAAACTCAAACAGACAGAGACCTTTATCTGTGGCACCGGCGATCATCAATCCTAACTCTGTTTCAATGTAGGTGATGTTCACAACACGTTGAATTTTACTTTTCTGCGGCGAGAACGTTTTTTTGAACTTGCTGTTGAAATCTTTCAACGAATCATAACCGGACTGGTCAGACTGCAAACGTTGAAAAGTATTATTCGACCGATACATTTTTTGATAGGCATGAAATGTTTGCTTGTGGTTTTCCAGAAACCATTGGCGAACCTGATGGGGCTCCAACCCGAAATCTTCCAAGTCGGTATCTTTTATTTTGACCGTTGGATTTTCCTCCATGTATTTCAGTAATTTTTTTATTCCCGAAGGCGGATCCCCCAGTTTTTCCAATGGCTTACATCTCTTGCATGGTCTGTAACCATTTTGCATTGCCTCGCTTGCCGAAGAGTAAAATTCGACATTTTCCGGTTTAGGTTTCGCCGGACAAGTAGGACGGCAAAAGATGCCCGTAGTCTTGACGGCAACGAAGAACACGCCGTCAAATGCAGGGTCTCGCTCTAAATACGCTTTGCAAAAGATTTCATTTTCTGTTTTTGCCATACGTTTATTTTAACACAGGAGGAGCAAGCCCGATAGGGAGACAAATGCAAGCCGGCAAGCCAGGAGTGTAACAACGTGGAGCGACCGGATAAAGGTAGGCAATCGACCTCCGGGTGGTTGCGTCGGCGCAGCCGACTGGAGGTGTGAACGTGATGCCAGTGCGGAGTACCGCACGTTGCCGCCCGGAGGTCGGCAACCTACCTCACCACCATTCCGGCTTTCATGGCATAATGCAGTCGGATATAATCACGTCGTCGAACCCTCGAAATCTCATGAAATCGAAACTCTTCCTTACCGTCTCGTGTTTGTTCCTCTTTACGGTCATGGGACATGCCCAGCAAACACGACAACTCAACATTGGAGAGCAAGGCAGAAAAGTACAACTCAAAGCCATCTGGCGGTCGTCTTGGGAATACAAAACCGACCCGATGACATTTGGATTGTTGCACGACCCGGTCATCCGTACTGCTTGGAATGTTTCCGACGAACAGTTTCAACAACTCAACACTTTGCTCACCTCTTTCTCGACGAGGGAGGAAACCCGAAAAATTGACGAAGACGCAGAGGCACTGGATAAATTGGTTGACCATAGCGCGGAGAATATTGATGCAGAAACAATGCAAAAAATCCTCGAACTCCATGAGAGATCGGGTGTACGGAATGCAAAATACATCACCGAAGCTGTAGACTTGACTCTGACCTCGGAACAGCAACAAAAGATCAAAGAGTCGCAGTTGGCAAACATGGCGGAGTTGCCGATTATTTTTCCGAGCATGTTTGAGGCTCTCGACCTGAACGATGCTCAAAAGCAGGAAATGAAGCAGATCAAAAAAGAACTCGAACCCGAATTGGAGGAGATTCTCGAATGTCTGGCGAGTGCAGAAATTGAATTGCGTCATCAAATAGGAGAGATACACAGCGAACAGCAAGAACAAAATAGGGCTATCACACCCGCCGACGAGTTAAGTAAAAAATTGAAAGTAACTGATCCGGTGATCAAAAAGATGTTTGAGGAAAGCCAGTCCCGGAATAAAGTGTTTACGACGAAATTCAAGATAAAGATGTTCGATGTATTGACGGACGAACAGTGGGATCGTCTCCAAAAGTTGGTTGATGGTCCGCCGGAATACACCAAAGCGTTTGGCAAAAAATTGAGGGAGCAAAGGGACGAACGTGAGAAAACCGATGTGTGGGCACCGGGTCCGAATTCGTGGCGACCGGGCGACCCGATTCCAGAAGGTTATCGAGAACAACGTAATGAAAGGCGACGGTTTCCGCGGACAGAGCAGGGCGAATAAAAAATCAATCCCACTGACTTTTGTGGATAAACAAGGGACTTACCTCTCCGCTCTTGGGGTTATTTTTTGCCGCCGTAAGAGGCACCGGCAAACTTTTTATTAAACTTATCGACGCGTCCCTCTCTGTCCACAAGTTTTTGCTTGCCCGTGTAGAACGGATGGCAAACATTGCAAATATCGACCTTGATTTCAGGTTTGGTTGCCTTCGTCGTAAATTTATTTCCACAACCACAGGTAACCTGGGTCTCGACATACTTCGGATGAATGTTCTTTTTCATGGTGATTCTCTCATAATTTACAACGAACCGTCGCCTGACTATTGTACCAGAACTGCGAAAAATGAAAGGGGGAGCATTACTGCCCTTGCTACAACTCGCAGAACCGGGCAGGAGAAACCGAACGCTTGTCTTACGAAGAAAAACAGACAATCACGCCACGACATCTTCGGGATCAATGTCGAACAGTCCTCGTTTGCGTGGAATAAGCCAACAGAAAAAGACACCGCCAAAGTACAGAATCGTCAAAGCAATCGCCATCAAAATCATACTGCCCGGATCGCCCGGTGTCAGAAACAGCGACAGTACACAAATCACCAAAACGGCAATTTTCCACCGTGAGATATATTGCTTCAATGTAAAAATACCGACTCTTTCCAAGACGAACATCACCAGCGGTAATTGGAAACTCACGCCGAATCCCAGTGGAAACAGCAAAGCAAAACTGATCCACTCGCTAATCCGCAGGTCGGGTTCTACGCTCATCCAGGCATTGAAATAGAAGAGAAAATCCAGTACGAACTTGAACACCACGAAAAACGCAAAGAGTGCTCCACCGATGAACAGAAACACGCTGACCGGTATGAAATAATAGACGTACTTTTTTTCGTGTGGATATAAACCGGCAGCAACGAATGTCCAAAGATGATGGATCACGAGCGGCGATGCGACCACTAAACCAACGATCATGGAGGCAAGCAGATAGAGTTTGAACATCTCATACGCTCCCAGTGCCTTCATTTTGGAGAGTTCTTCGGCTTGTACGAAAAGAAACATCCGAATCGGCGGTTCGTCAAGGTGGACAGTGTCATACACAATTCCTACGTCGCTCCGCCTTTCTTTTCGTTCCATTTTTCGCTGGTGGAGGTTATCCACACTATCGAGTCCTGATGTTGCGTTGGAGCCATCGGACAACATTCGTTGCCGGTTCTGAATTCGTTCGAGTTCACCGGGAAAAATCCATCGCTCGTCGAGAACCAAATGGTTTTTTTCCAATTTGGATTTAATTACGCTGGGGTAGCCTTCTTCCTGCATGATGCCGGCTTCGGCATCAAATTTCCGTATCGTCTGTTTTTCGTGATAGGCTTCGACGGAACGCCGGACAGGCACTTGGACGTATTCGAGTACCGGGGCACCGAGGGCAAAGCCGAGCAGGGTTCCGACGAAGATGCTAATGATTGACCTGATGAAGCAGAGGCGGAGTTCCTCCAAATGCTCCCCAAAACTCATGGAAGTTTCGGCAAAAAGATCGTCGTCCTTCATTGTGTAAATTGCCCCTGTTTTTCAGATTTCCCTATTTTAACCTTTTGAAAAGATTCGGCAAGGCAAGCCATTATTAACCAAGACAACTTTGCGGAAGCGAGGCGAGAGCGGATTCATGTTGAAAAAAGTTACCTTCCTGTTACAATAGGGAAAAGAGCAACACGATTCGGGACAACCCATGCCGGAATACCGTTATATTGCCCGAAATCAACTCGGGGTGAAAATCGAAGGACAGACCGATGCCGCTACCGAACCGGAAGCCGCAGCCGCCCTCGCTGCTGCCGGGCTGTTTCCCCTGGAAATCAAACCGATTCTGCGGCAAGCCGCCACCGGAAAAGTCAGACGAGTCGGTGGACAGTTGCTCGCCGGGTTTTACGCTCAACTCGCTGACCTACTGAAAAGCGGTGTGCCCCTGTTGCGGTCACTAAAAATTCTGCAAAATCAAACGTCGAACAACAATTTGAAATTCGTGCTCGACAATGTCTATCGCCGGGTCGAAGCAGGCGAAACGCTTTCCGAAGCAATGGCACGGTATCAAGTTGTCTTCGGAGATATGGGTATCCAAATGATTAAGGCAGGCGGAGAAGGAGGGTTCCTTGAGGAATCGCTCTACCATATTGCCGATTACACCGAAATCCAGGACGATTTGAAAGGCAGAATTACTGGTGCGTTAGCCTATCCAGTCATACTTCTCGTTTTTCTCGTTGCGGTCGTTTCGGCAATTATGCTCTTTGTCGTTCCCAGTTTCGCTTCACTTTTTGAAGGATTGCGAAAGCAGGGGAACCTTCCGATTGCCACGGAGATTTTGCTCCGCATTTCTACCGATATGAAATACATTTTGGCGGTGGGGATTCCCGTTGCCATCGTCGGTTTTGTCTGGTTTCGCATTTGGACCAGCACCGACAAAGGGGGCAAGACCGTTGACCGTTTCAAATTGCGGGTGCCCGTCGCCGGAAAAGTGTACGAGGGTTTTGCGGTGGCGAGGTTCTGTCGCGTTTTGGGCACACTGTTACGCAATGGTGTACCGATTGTGAAGTCGTTGGAAATCTCCGCCGGGGCGACTGGGAATAAAGTGTTATCGGGAGCGATTCATGATGCGTCGGAAAACATCAGCGGTGGTTCGCGGCTGGCGGAACCATTGGCAAAGTCAGGCTGTTTTCCTCAAGTAGTCGTCGAAATGATTTCTGTTGCCGAGGAAGCGAATACATTGGATACCGTTTTGGTAGGAATTTCCGATTCCCTGGAAAAACGAAACTGGCGGACATTGGATTTAGCCGTCCGATTCATTGAGCCGATGATGCTGATCCTGTTAGGGGCGGTGATCCTCTTCATCGTGCTTGCACTCTTGCTCCCGATGTTCAGGATGGGTATGTAAACCGGAATAAGGGCTTGCCCTTTTTTCGGTTTCGCCTATTGATTCCGCTGAACTTGCAAGATTAAATCGACTTCGCCGAGAGAAATGTTCAATCGCCGGGCAATTTCTTGGGTGTCATGTCCGTAATTTGAGAGCATTTCCACTTCGTCTCGAATGCTTTTCGCTTGGAGTTCCGACAATCGCAGAATCGTTGCCGGTTCCACCTGCTCAGCAAAAGTTGTGCTTTGCCGGATTGCTTTGTGAAACCCTTCCAGATCGTTGGTTAATTCTTGCAACACTTCGGTCAACGGGGCGGCATCGGGCACCGGCTCCGTTACCGGAATAACGGTCGATGGCGTACCCGACTCGGTTTGAACCAGTTGACTCTGTTGCCATTCGATTTGTTGCCGGGCAATTTGTTCCAGATGTTCGACCAAAATTTCGAGTCGGTTTGCCGTCCGGTTTGCATCCAGTGAGATCGCTTGCAATGCCGCCATTTTGGAGTCAATCTGCCCGATGACTTGGCGACCAATCTGATGAATTTCCGCTTCCCATTTAGCGGCAATACCTTGAATGTTCCCCGTAAAAGCGGTGCCGAGGGGGTCGGGCATCGGTCCGCGCGTTTGGGACGGCTGGACCTTCGACTTCGGAATGACGAGTTCCCGTTGCCGTTTGCGTTCCGCTTTCTCGGCGGCTTGCTGCATTGCCTCCTGTTGCCGCCGTTTCTTGGCGTTTTCCCGCGTGCGCCGGCTGATCAATCGCAACTGCACCACGATAATGATGATGATGCCGAGCATCAGCCCCAAATAATGGGGTTCTATATTACGAAAGGTACTCAAGTCCATTACTCATAAGTGTATCGAAAACGTCGATTCGGGACAAGAGCAACAATGGAATGCGAACGTTTGTGTTCGATGCGTAGAGGTGTATGGAAAAATTGCAGAGGTTTTTCTGCCAATATCCCAATTTTACACACCCATTACAAGAACAACCATTCATATCCATAACTCGGCAACAGCCAATGTTGGTGAATCCGGTGATATTCTATTTTTTCTTCATCGCTTATCCAACCGTCGCCGTCTGTATCGGCTTCCTTAAGGATCTTCTCAAATCTACTGCGTTCTTCGGCATCTACTTTACCATCGCGGTTGAAGTCTCCTTTGAGGTCAAAGATACTTATTGGCATCTGACCGTCCTTTGCACCGAAACGTATTTGCGATTCATTGAGCGAACGTTCGTCGCCCACTCGCCACCAATCCGTTCTCAGCACTCTCCGTTTGAGGATCCGACCCTCGCCGATTTTGCCTGTATTTTCGTACGCTCCATCCGCCGTCATCCTATCTGCCCATTGATAGGCATTGGTCAAACCACTCACGTAGATCGAAAACTCGTGAATTCGAGGCTCAATGTCCATCCACATTGCCACTCCCCATAAATCCTGACCCGGTGCAACTTCCTTTTTCGGGAATGTTATCGTTGTTTCCGGCGGAGGATTCTTCATTCCTTCTCGTTTCATAATTGCCGGTAATGCCAGTGGAATAATGCGGTCATTGTAGGACACCGCCTCTGTTTCCGACTGCCATGTCGTCTTTCCTGTTTCGGGATTGGCAACAGGTACACTCCCTAAAACGAGCCGTTGCGTTGCCAAAACGAACTGCGGCACAAAACGAATCGGCTCATTCTTTCCCGGACTCGGCACGAAATCTCCCGACTGCTGTCTGACTTCCAAAGGTGCCGAACGAGGTACATCTTCTAATGTTTTATCTACTGGTACGGGCAAGTTCTTTTCGTTTCCAGCCGGAACCGCCGAACCGAGCGAACTGTTAAGTTTCCTTTCGTCCAGTTCAGCGGGACCACGATTCGCAACGTTGTACACCAGATACCAAATCTTCTTTTTGTCGAAAGTTCCTGCGGCGTTGGGAATATCGACATCGATCACCCGAAGCGGTTTGAAGGAGAACTGCAAGCACCAAACATCCCGATTGTGGCGGATGTCCTTTGCCCACTTTTCCGACATGAATGGCACTTCTCCTTGCAGGTCGGGATCTGTTTCGGGCAGGACCGCCAATAATTCGGTAATGTCGGCACGATTCGTAACTGATTCGTAGTCGATGTTGGGGGGGACGGTAATCAGTCCGCCCGGAGCAAGCAAAGGCTTTGCCGATATTTCCTGACCCATCAAGGGGGCACTCAACAAAAACAAGAGCAAAAATGGTGTAACAACTCGCATAGCACTCAACGGGGACAAAGTTTCAGCACTCCGACGGTGACATTCCCTACATATCGTATTTTCGGCAATCTCACCCACATTATTTTAAGGTAAATTGCAAAACGAATCAAGAACGCCAGCAGCGAATCCGCAGAAATGCGACAAAGGGAAAATATTGACGATGCCGAAAAGAAACGAAATTATTGCGATGGAACAACAAAATGCCTGTTCAACATCCTCTGACTGTTCTATGACATCTACGTCAAGACAGATGCACATATTTGTGGCAATTCTCGTAGGTATGCACTGTTTTTGATATGCCTTTTCCGGTATATTGACAATTATGGAACGTCATTTTCGCCGCCCTATCAACGCCGTCCGATTTCGGCAACGAATTCAGCAGATATTGAACGATGCCGCCTGGGGAACACTCGCCGCCGCTCTCGTCGTGTTGTTCTCACCGCATCTTGCCGCTGCGCTTTTTGCCGTAAGCATCATCGTCGGTTTGCTTCGTCCGCATACCGTTTCGTCATCGGCTCGGCTCATTGACCGGCATTACCGGCTCAAAGACCGAATTCTCACGGCATTCGCTTTGCTTCGGCATCCGAACCGAACGTTGATGCAGCAACTCCAAGTCGAGGATGCCGCCGAACATCTGGAAGCCGTTCAGCCCCAGGCGGTTTTGCCGATAAAACTACCGAAAATGTTTTGGATCGCCGCCGGTGTCGTTGCCGTCGATCTTGCTGTTGTTGCTCTCATTCATAGTGATTTTTTTCGGTCGGACAACACCGTAGCAAACTTTCAAACTTTGCCGATTGACAATGAAGCACTTCGAGAAGAAATTGTTGCCAAAGCCGAAGAACTCGCACGGCAATACGCAGGCGAAGAATCGCTGTTGAATCTTTCCGAACAGTTGGAAAAGTTCATGAAAAAATTCGAGTCCGAAAACATGGATGCGAAAGAGGCACTCATGACGCTTTCCGAAATGGAAGAGGCGATTCAAGCCGCGATGGATGCCCTGCAACTGGAAACGATGGACGAACTGATTCAGGAACTGGCGAAGACTTTGGAACTTGCCGAAAAGACGGTGCCGATTGGCAAAGCCCTCGAAAAGGGGGATTACAGTCAAGCCGCGATGGAACTCAAAAAAATTGATGCCGAAACGTTGGATTCCCTCTCGCAGCCAGAACGCAAGGCAATGGCAGAGCAAATGCAAGCCATTGCAGAAAATGCAGAAAAGAAGAATCAAAAACCAATGCAAGAGGCGGCACAACAAATGTCCGATGCTCTTCAAAACGATGACGGTGAATTAGCAAAATCGGCTGCCGATTCAATGGCAGATGAAGTGGAAAAGCATGGAATACGTCAGAGCATCAACAAAGACCTCGGCAGTAAACAAATGATGCTGGGAATGATGAAAGCGGAAAGCGGACTCGGTATGAGCGGCGGCAAAGGGACCGATAAATCGAAGAATGCCAGTGAAACGTGGGGCAGCGGAACGGCTGGTGATCCCAATTCGGGACAGGAAACAAATTTAGAAGGACAACGACAGCAGGAATTATTGACCGGAACATTAAACGAGCAGGGGGATTCTCTCACGGAGACGATTGACTCACAGGAAGCGACAGCGGCGGGAAATCTCCTGGACTATCGGGAACAGTATTTGCGTTACCAAAGAATATCGGAGGCGGTTCTCGATTCCGAACCGATCCCGCTGGGACAGCGGCAAGTGATTCGCCGGTACTTTGAATCAATTCGACCAATTTCGGAATGACCCGTGGACGAAAAAACATGCTATGTCGCTTGCGTTTTAGCCGTGAAACGCGCTCTAACACAAAAACGTAGCGACCACAAAAATAATCGCCGGGACTACCGCAAAGACAAAGCATAACCACAGTATTTGCACGTAGAGGAGCATGGGACTTGTGCGGAAGATTCCGTCGAATTCATCGAACACGATCCCTTTGGGCAGGGAGTCAAACAACAAATTGCGGTTGGGTTGTGCCGGATCGTAAAAAATGAGTTTGAACGACTCATCTGCAAGTGCCATCGCCTTCTTTATTTCGGCTGTTACAAAAAAGGCGTTGCGCGTATTGCCGTCCTCCGTTGTAAACTGGTATTGCAACTGTACTTCGGCAAAGTTATCGACCGTTTTGCCTGTTGCCCCCATCCCGAAAAAACGTCCTTTTCCTGCGAGTCCGTTTTGCAATAACCAGATGATTCCCGTTGTTTGCCGCATTGTCAAAATGACTTTGGTCGCCTTCATAAACGCAATGGGCAACAGTGGGACGAGAGGAACTATCAGAAAACCAGCGAAGGCGGCAAAGTCCCCTCCCAGCAAATACAGTATTCCGACGGTGCAGACTGTTCCCATGCACAGGACAATCAACAGCAGTTCCATTTCGCTACGGAGCAACACTCGCCATCGAACCAGAGGCGATACCGTTCTCGGCGGCGGGGTGAGTTTTCCGAATATTTCCGGTTCTGGACGTTCTTCGGTTTCGGCAAGAATATATTTCCTGCCGTCCACAAAAACGAAAGGGGAAATTGCGGGTGGGGGTTCCATTGAGACATGCTGATTCTACCTGGAAATGCAGAGACAGGCAATAGAGCGATTCCCATCAAACTTGACTCTGTGATACAATAATGTTGCGGACAAGATTCCATTTACAATGTATATCCAATCACGCAAGGACAACAACGATGAGTCAAAATAACCCCTACCCAGTACAACAGCAGTTTACGCCGACTCCTTACGTCCCGGACTACTTGGTTTGGGCGATATTGGAGACACTTTTTTGCTGTCAACCATTTGGCATTGCCGGCATCGTCTATTCTGCGATGGCACTCGGAGCGAAACAGCAGGGCAATTATCAGCAAGCAATGGAAAATGCCAAGACCGCAAGATTGCTTTTGCTCATTGGTATTTCGGGCTACGCACTCATCGTCATGGGTGTGGTCGGTTTTATGCTCTTGGGAGCACTGGTGCCGTTGAGTGGCATGTAGGACCGGCTATTCCCCGTGCCTTTTTTTCTTCGCCTTTATGCGAAAAAGCCGGAAAGGACATGCCCTTCCGGCTTCAACGGAAAACCACAAAACACTCTCACACGAACATTCGTATGCGAGAACTAAAAACCGAGGTCTCTCGGATTGAGAATCACGCCACTGCCCGGTCGGCAGAGTTGGATGAAGAGCCCCTTGTCCATGTCATCTTTCAACACCCGGACACCGCCATCGCAAAATGCCGCTACCACTACACCCGGATGCCCCGAAGAAGGACGAGCCGTTCTGGTCGGCTCCGAAAATGTGAAGGTGCTGTTCTTTCTGCCTTCATTGATGAACAACGGCTGAAAAGTCGTGAGATTATTTGCATGCGTCAACGGCGTGTAAACAAAATTACCATTCACGCCATTGGGATCAGCACTTGGATAGCAGAAGCCGACAAAACTCTCAATTTCCCAAATCGAGTCAGCCGGATCGAAAGTTAAAGCCGTGTGAGTCGATGCAACCGGAACATCCGCCACTGTTGCAGTGGGGGTTAAACCTTGCCAAATCCAGGTACCCGCATCCTCGTTTTCGGAAAGCATGATCGTCAGACTTGTCCCATCCATCGCAGCGATATTGTCCACTGTGATCCTTGTTGGGCACAGCGTGTCCGCTGGCTGAATGGAAGTTCCTGGGGTGGTGGGACCGTTAGCCCACTGCCCCACATACGAAAAGTGATCGAAGAACATCGTGTACATTTTCGCCGCACGGTCTATGTCGGAGGGACCTCTTAAATCCGACCGATAGCAACCAAATTCAGTAGGACAAGGATCAGTGGCGGGGTCTCCAATGTTTACCGGACCGGCGTTGACAACATAACTAATGCGGCTGTCATTGGGAGAAACGCCGCTACTCACACAGCGCATCACGGGGATAAGCAAGTCGAACAATTGCAGATTATTGGGCGTGTTTCTGGAGGTGATCACTTCCCAAGCCGTGTTCTGTTCCATAAAGGGCAAGAGGAACCCGACCCAAGTCAACTCGGTGAAGTCAGGATCAGTCGTACCATTACCGGGAAAGTGGACGCAGTTATAACTGGCGGGTTTGAGCGGAGCCCGAAGAGCCGGGAAGGACCCTTTCGTGTGCTCAAAGTTCAGCAGGGCAAAGGCGACTTGCCTTTGGTTGTTCATACACTGGGCTCGTCTTCCGTTTTCCCGCGCCGCATTGATGGCGGGAAGAAGAAGACCTGCAAGCATGGCGATGATCGAAATCACCACAAGGAGTTCCACTAGGGTGAAACCGGATCGTCTGTTTGTTTTCATAGTAAACCTCTACTTTCTGAAGTTATCTTGTGTTTGTTCCTCTGGCGGGTTTTGTACGTCCACCTATTGTCTATTCTACAATGCAACGGTGAAAAATGCAAACAAAAAAAAGTTTTTTTCCCAAAAATGTGAATTTGGGGAAAATTTGCCCCTCTAAATGGTAGAATCGGTGTAAATCGTTAGAGCGGAGGGCGTAAGCCCCCTGGTTTGGACACGTGTTACTCCTTCGACGGGAGCACCCATTTTTCGAGCGGACGTTTGATTCGGGTGTACCAACGTTCCTCTTCGGGATGGATCGGCGTTACAAGAATCGTGAAGATTTTGGCAAATTTTCCGGCAAGAATGTCGGCAAAAACCTGATCGCCGACCATTGCCGTTGCTTTCGGATCAAAGTTCATCGTTTTGATTGCCGTGCGGCAACCGAACGGAGTCGGTTTCATTGCCGGGGCGACAAACGGCATCTGAATCTGCTCCGCAATCGGGCGAATCCGGCGTTCGCGTCCATTGGAAAGAATACAAAATTGGATACCGGCTCCTCGCAGCGACTCGATCCACTGGGCGGTTTCTGCCGGTATCTCCGTTGCCCGATAGCGTTTGAGCGTTGAATCGACATCGAGTAGCAAAGATCGTAGCCCGTGCCTTTCCAACAATTCCGGCGTGATTTCCGCGACGGAGTCGAGTATCAAATTAGGAAGAAACCAGTTGAACATAGAAGGATCAGGTAATATACCCTCTGTTTACGCTTGCATCAGTGGCAACAGATACTCGACGGTGCTGTTCATGTTATCGAGTTTCGGATAATCCTCTTCGGGAATCTGCACCCGATAGCGTTTGCGGAGTTCCAGTACGATGTCGAGCAAGTCCATACTGTCCATCTCGAACTGGTCCCGAAAGGGCACGTCGTCTTTAATGGCGGAAAAATCTTCGTCGGGAGCAATGTCGGAAAGGATATTGATAACGGCTTCTCGTATTTCGGGTCCGGTCATGGAAAAGGAAGTCGATACTGGACTTTATCGCTCCTATTGTTACCGATTAAGGAAAAAAGTCAATGGGAAGGGCTTTCGGTTAGGGCGTTTCCAAATCGAATCGTTTTTGTATAATCGTACCCAGTATCATGACAGAATCCAGGAGTTTCGAGACAACATTCTTTGCCCCGACAGAGCAGACCAGCAAACACGCCGGTTCGCTCGCGCCGGGAACCGTGCTCAGTAATAAATACGAACTGCTCGAACAAATCGGTCGCGGAGGAATGGGAGTCGTCTGGAAAGCCAACGACAAAATCGCCGACCGACTCGTCGCTCTCAAATTCGTACCAAGAGACCTGAAACGTTTCGATACCGAAATGAATCGGGTACGAGAATCGTTTCGGAGAGTACACGCTCTTAATCATCAGTGTATTTGTCCAACGTATAGTTTAGAAGACGGCGGTCCTCTCGGTTATTACCTCGTGATGAAGTATCTCGAAGGTGAAACGCTGGACAGTTACGTTACAAGAAAAGACCCCCATCGAGGAGGACTGCCTATTGATCATACGGTTGCCATTCTTTCACGCGTGGCGGTTGCATTGGACTATGCCCACCTCAATAAGGTGCTCCACCGCGACATCAAGCCGTCGAACATTTTCCTTGTCAAAGCCGCCGGGAAAATTCACGTACAAATCATCGACTTCGGTTTAGTGGACGAGATTCGGGAGACATTAAGTCAGGTCAGCCAGGTACACTTTGACGTATCGGGAACGCGTCCCTACATGTCGCCGGAACAGTGGCGAGGCAGGCAACAATCGGCGGCGACAGATCAATACGCTTTGGGAGTTGTGGCGTATGAACTGCTGGCGGGCTATTTACCGTTTCAGAATAGCGATGTGCAGATATTAGGGAATGCTGTCCTAAATCTGGTGCCGGAACCGATCCCCACGATTTCGGACGATGCCAATGAGGTGCTACTGAAAGCATTGGCGAAGGACCCGGCGGAACGTTATGGAAATTGCCAAGAATTTGTTACCGCTTTGAGTGCGATCTGGACTTCGGTGGCAGAGGGAGCACCTCCTTCTTCTTCCGCATGGACTCACCATTCATTGCCGTTTACGATACCGCATTGGGACTGGCGTTTTCTTTTGGGACGATGTGCCATGTATGTTTTTGTGATACTTTGCATCATCGGTGCTGTTGTTTTTTCCGGTATTGGTTGGCACAGACCTGTCGCTCCTGATCCATTGCCGAAGCAACAAGACGGAATGGAAACGGAACCTGCTCTGCCGCTGAAAACATCTGGAACGGCAACAATTTTGCCGCTTATCGCTTTTCCAGTATTTTCGAGGTAGCGGCGATTGTATATCAAATTACGCATCCCTATCCAAACCAAGACACTCCCATATTATACTCGGAAAAGAATTTGGACAAGGGATAACAACAGGAGAATAACATATTTGTGACGCAGGCGCAAGATGTTGCGGAGAGATGTTGCATTCGCATTACACGGCGAAAACGCAAGTGAAGTTAATATGGTATAATACCCGCTGTCCGACATCATCGTCAAAGGCGCACGGAAACATAATTTGCAGAACGTCAATCTCGTTCTGCCACGCAATCAGTTGATCTGCTTCACCGGTGTCAGCGGCTCCGGCAAAAGTTCGCTCGCCTTCGACACCCTCTACGCCGAAGGACAACGCCGATACGTCGAAAGTCTGTCCAGTTATGCTC
>Ga0082212_10002845_pt1 | contig 24851 bp, 16 predicted proteins | sample TergutNt197P3_FD_71548 | JGI IMG/M metagenome (GOLD analysis project Ga0082212, IMG submission 71548) | Neocapritermes taracua P3 segment gut microbial communities from Petit-Saut dam, French Guiana - Nt197 P3 | ecosystem: Host-associated > Arthropoda: Insects > Digestive system > Gut ... | reverse complement strand
TGCTTGAAAATGTCGCGGGGCTCGTGGACAGCTATACCGAGTTTGCGAAGCACCTGCCCGAAAAGATGGACACATTGTTGGATTTAGGGTGCGGCACCGGTCTGGAACTCACGGAGATTTACGGGCGCTGTCCCGAAGTTCAAGTAACAGGTATCGACCTGACGCAGTCCATGCTGGACAAACTGTCCGAAAAGTTCAGCGATAAAAAAATCACGCTTATTTGCGCGAGCTATCTCGGCTGCGATTTCGGCAGCGATAAATATGATTGCGCCGTTTCATTTGAAACCATGCATCACCTTACGCATAAAGAAAAACTCGCGTTGTACGCAAGCATTTTCAGTGCCGTAAAACCGGGCGGCAGGTATGTCGAGGGCGACTATATGGTTGAAACGCAGGAAGAGGAAGACGATCTTTTCGCAAAACGGGAAGAGTACCGCAGCGTACAGGAAGAGCCTGACGGGGAGATATATCATTTCGACACCCCGTGCACGATCGAAAATCAAATCAAACTGTTTGAAGCCGCCGGCTTTGTAAACGTGAAAAAAGTGTGGCGCGAAGGTAACACGACAATAATCGTCGGCGAGAAAGCATAATATTCGTCGTGGTATTTAGTTGTTGCCGCTTGCGCCCGTTTGTGGTAGACTGCACACACGCGCGAAAGGAGCAAGGCTCATGAAAAACCTCAGTGTAAGGACAAAAATTCTATTTGGTTTCGGGATTTCCATCATTATGCTTCTTATTGTCGTTTGCGTATTTTTGATTTCGAATATGCGGACGGACGGCGACCTGCGGGAGGTCAAGTTTTACACCGACCTTCAAGCGGCATGCAAGGAGTTTACCTTTCATTACCTGGAGGCAGGCATCGACGCGGAGTCCGCGCATAAAACCAAAGGCGAAACGGTTTACGCAAACTTGATCCGGCAAATAGACTTAGCCGACGCCGATTTGAAAATAATGCTGGACTACACCGGCGGAAATTTGGAATATAAAAACGAAATCAAAAAGATCGAGGACGCCTTTTCGGCTTGGGAGCAATCCCTTGTCGCGGTACAAGAGAATGACAGGAGCCTGCAAAATACCGTAAACGCCGCCAAGGGCCACCAGGAAACGCTTCGCAGGACGGCTGACGCCACATATCAGAACCAGCAATCAATCTGGCAAAGTGAAACGCGGGAGAACACCACGGCGGAAGATAAACTCCGCAGGGCCGAGAGGCTGGATGAAACCGTCGTTTTTATCCGAGACATAGAAAGTCTGATCCGCGCAGGCGAGTCAATTTACAGCACATATGATACCGGCAGCATGAGCGCTTTCCTTGCGGAGATGGATCGAATCATTGCGGACATTCAGGAGAACGGGGATGTGGCGCGGAATCAAGGGACGAAAGATACGGCATATGCCACGGTAGACGCCTTGAAATCTTTCAAGGAAGCGATGATCGCTTTTGAAAGCGTCAGCGATCAGAACAAACTCCTTATAATTGAATCACAGCGATTGGGGGCCATCGCCTCGACTTCGGCAGGAGCGTTTTTAGATAAGCTGACGACTTCCGTCAACCGCAATGTTGACAGAACCGTCTCAGATAATAAAACTCTTCTGATAGTCGTCATTGTTGTTGCGCTGGTGGCCATTTCCGTTGCCGTCGGTGTTGCGTTGTATCTTTCAGGTATTATCAGCAAGCCGCTGGTCGTACTGACCGCGTTCATGAAAAGAGCAGGCGCCACCGGCGATATATCCCTGGACCCCGATGATTGGGAAGCAATCGATGCATACTCCCAAATCAAAGATGAAATAGGGCAGACTATCGCAGGCTGTTCAATGTTTATCCGGCATGTTACGCATATTTCTCAAGAACTGGAGACTGTCGCGTCCGGCGACTTGACTACGGAGGCTGAACTGCTGTCCGATGCTGATGTAATGGGAAAAGCCCTCGTACATATGATAGACAGCTTGAATAAACTCTTTGTTGAAATCAACGCGGCTTCCACTCTGGTATCTTCCGGCTCGAAGCAAATCGCCAACGGCGCGCAGTCGCTCGCGCAAGGCTCCACAGAGCAAGCCGCGGCTGTTGAAGAATTATCAGCTTCGATCGCCGAGATAGCGGAAAGGACAAAAGCAAACGCCGCGACCGCTGAAAAAACCGAAAAGCTGTCCGAATCTATGCGTGACAGGGCGGAAAAAGGCAACCGCCAGATGGATGAGATGATATCGGCAGTTAAGGATATAGACGACGCAAGCCAGTCGATCGGGAAAATCATCAAGACGATAGACGATATAGCTTTCCAGACCAACATACTTGCTCTGAACGCGGCTGTGGAAGCCGCCCGGGCCGGGCAGGCCGGCAAAGGATTCGCCGTTGTGGCCGAAGAAGTGCGAAACCTCGCGTCCAAGAGCGCCGAGGCCGCGAGGGATACCGGCGCTATGATCCAAAACTCAATAGAAAAAGCCGGGTTAGGTTCCCGAATTGCGGACGAAACTTCTGACAGCCTCAAAAAGATCGTTGAAGGTATAAACGAATCAAACCTGCTCATAGAAGAGATTTCAAAATCATCAGAGGAGCAATCATTGGGGATATCCCAAATCAACACAGGTATCGATCAGGTCGCGCAGGTAGTCCAGCAAAACAGCGCGACAGCCGAGGAAGAAGCCGCCGCCTCGGAAGAAATGAGCAGCCAGTCCAACATGCTGCAAGGGTTGATCGCGCAATTTAAGTTAAAAGACAGCGGCTCGATACGCAGCGGCATTCCTTCGATCGAAAAATCTGAGCGAAGGCGCTTCGGCATACCGGAAAATACCGGATTTTCGTACCCGGATAGCGATTGAGGTATCAGTCCGTAATCAACCGTAATAACTCATCCGCGGAGTCGACGATCCATGTCGCGCCGGCAGTTTCGAGCTCGCTGCGCGAACCGTAGCCCCAGGTGTTGCCGATACTGTCGATCCCGGCTTCACGCGCCCCGAAAATATCCAGCTCGCGGTCGCCGATCATGACCGCGGGCATTTTACGCTCCGGGTCGAGGGCGCCAAGCGCGATGCGGATGATATCCGTTTTACCGTTTTTCGTCAGGCTGCCGTCCATCTCGTCGCCGGAAACGAATGAGAAGTATCCGGCGATGTCAAAATGTTCAAGTATAAGTTTTGAGTAAATGGCGACTTTGTTTGTGGCGACTGCCAGCGTCCTTCCGCTGTCCTTAAGTTTTTGTAATAATCCGGGGATATCAGGATATACCGAGTTTTCAAAAAGTCCTGTTTCAGTGTAATACTCCCTGAATTTTGCTACCGCCTTTTCCGTATCGGATTCTGTGAAGTTATAGGATACTCTGAACGAGTCGCGCAGCGGCGGCCCGATGAATCTAGTCAGATTATCAAGTTCCTCATTAATACCGAATGACGCCAACGCGTATTGGAACGACCTTGTTATGCCGAGTTTCGGGTCGGTCAAAGTCCCGTCAAGGTCGAATATGCATAGTTTGTATGGCACTCTGATTCCTCATTTCTTTCTGCTTATTCCTTGCGCAAAACATCGGATGAGCGGCAGCAAGATCGTCCACTTTTGATCCCTTCGGCAGCCCTGCTCCGCTCTCATGCCTCTCTGCCTGCGAGCTCTCTTTCCAGAAACTCGCTTATGAACAGATCTTTTTTGTCCATATGTTTACCCCTTGTACTACAACCGGATCCGTCTATTGCTGGCTATTATATCACCACAGTGATATAATGCCAAGCAGAATGCATACGAATACAACGACAGGAGATACAGACAATGAGCCAACTTAAAAGAGTCGCGGCAATACACGATATATCAGGAGTAGGCAAATGCTCCCTGACGGTAGCCCTGCCTATTATTTCTGCGGCGGGCGTCGAATGCTCAGCCATGCCTACGGCGGTATTGTCCACCCACACCGGAGGTTTTGAGGGGTTTACTTTTCGCGACCTGACCGACGATATGATGCCGATCGCCGAGCATTGGAAAAAGGAGAACATCAAGTTTGACGCCTTTTACAGCGGTTACTTGGGTTCGCTCGGCCAAATTGATATAGTGCGGGATATTTTTGAAATGTTCCGGACGATGGAGACGATCATCATGGTCGACCCTGTGATGGCGGATAACGGCAAGCTTTATAGCCTTTTCACCATGGACCATGTAAAAGGCATGGCGAAGCTATGCGGGCATGCCGACGTTATTGTTCCGAACCGCACCGAGTCAGCTTTTATGCTGGACCGGGAATATAAAGACGGCCCTATGACTGAAAAAGAAGTAAACGACCTTCTTTGCGCGCTTGCCGGATTAGGCGCTAAGCAAGTGGTGCTGACCGGCGTGCATTTCGGAAACGACGACCTGGGCGCCGCGTGCTATAACGCCGGGACAGGGCAGATCGATTACATTATGGACAAACGTATCGAGGGGATGTATCACGGGACAGGGGATGTTTTCGGCTCGTTCCTGCTGGGGGCGCTTATTCGAGGGCGGAGTCTGGCCGATGCGACAAGGATCGCCGTGGATTACACATGCGCGTCTATCCGGTTGACAGCGGCGGACGGTACAGGGCCGCGAATGGGCGTGAGGTTTGAATCCGTATTGCCCGATTATGGAAAACTGCTGCAAGCCGATTAGCGGTATAGGGTTTATTAAATATATTATTATCATTTCGCTTGCCGAATGAAAATAATAGTGCTATAATCCATACATTATTTTCATTTACCGGGAGATTTTTTGAATGGCAAACCGAGCCGGACAATATGTTAGTCAACTCAGCGGAGAGTTCAGATATCAATCGTTTTTACCAACCCCTCTCCAAGAAGTCAGGCTTAAGGATATGGGTGGCGATTTTCAGGCTCTGCTGGCAAAAACGAGCCGCCTTATCGGGCGTATCGACGGAATCACTTCCGGCATACCGGATATTGATCTATTCATCTCGATGTATGTTCGCAAGGAAGCTCTTCTTTCTTCGCAGATAGAGGGAACACAGGCAACGCTGGACGATATACTTGATCCGGAAGCGGAAGAAAACCAGAACGCCGATGTTGCCGAGGTACTGAACTATATCAAAGCGGCAGATTTCGCTGTTAAGCGCATGAATGAGCTTCCTCTGTGCCTGCGGCTGCTGAGAGAAACGCATGAAATCTTGATGACCGGGATTCGCGGGAGTGAAAAGGATCCCGGCGAGTTCCGCACAAGCCAAAACTGGATCGGTCCGGCTGGCAGTTCACTTAAAACAGCGAGCTATATACCGCCCTGCGTGGAGGATATGACCGCCGCTCTGGGCGAGCTTGAAAAATACATCAACGCGGATGATGCGGAATCGGACGCGTTGATCCGGGCCGCTCTGATCCATTATCAGTTTGAAACGATCCACCCGTTCCTTGATGGTAACGGCCGTATAGGACGCCTGCTGGTCATTCTCTACCTCATCCAAAAACAGCTCCTTGAAAAGCCGGTACTGTACATTTCATACTTTTTGAAACTTAACCGCCCGGAATATTACGAGTTGCTGACAAATGTGCGAAACAGCGGTAACTACGAACAGTGGTTAGTTTTCTTTATCCGTGCGCTGTACCAGACAGCCGACGACGCTTTAGCCGCTATTGAGAAACTGACCGATTTGCGCAGAATAAACCATAAAAAGATAGCGGGACTCGGCCGCAGCGCAAAATCCGCCGGACAAATCTATGATTATATCGAAAAGCGCCCGATTATTGACGTTGGAAAGACAAGTTTGGAACTGCAAATGCCTTTCACCACAGTATCAAGAGCGGTTGAAAACTTGTGTCAGCTTGGCATTCTGCGTCCGACTAAAACCGTGAAACGCAACCGGCGCTTCGCCTATGAGGATTATCTTGCGATTCTCAGAAAAGATACCTAAGAAGAACCCACATGAACAGAGCCTTCCGGCTTGCAGTTTCGTGTGTCTTACCTCATGCGCCCTTATTCAACATTTCTGTCGCTATTTCTACTAGTTTATGATATAATAGATTGTTGAATGTTTATCAACAATCGAGGATAGCATGGATATCAATAAAGAGTATAACGTTGCGCCGTTCGCTGAAATCGAATATGAACCGGACATAAACCGCAAACCGGCCGCCGCACAGGCTTTGCGTTTTTTTTCCGGTGAACCCGGTAAAGCGGTTTCAGTGGGGCCTCAACCCATCGTGCAAAAAGCGGCCGACCCGATACGCGAGAAATTCTACGAAATGCGCAGGCTCGCCTCCGACAGGCCTTTCGCCCGCAACGATTCCGAACTGTTCTACAAACAGGCGAAGTTTATGGAGGACTATACGGACAATTACGATGGCGGCGCGAAGTTCTTCATGTACTTTCCGTACTATCAGCATATGGGTTACGAGCAGCTCCGGACCTACTTCACATGGCGCGCGAAAGTCAGGCGCGGCGAAGTGTTGCCGACCGCGACCTCATACGCGTTCCTGTACGTTTATGAGCTGCTCTCCGGTATCGGCGCGGACAGCCCCGCCGACGGTCTGAACAAGCTGATGGTGATTTGGGATGAGTTTCTGAAATATGGCCCCGCGCTCGAAAATTACATGCCGCGGTGGATAAAAGATTATCATATATATTATGAACTGCCGCACAGCTTCGCGGACTTTATAAAGACGCGCGGCATGGAAAAGTATTATTCCCTGACTTTGCTTTTCGACTCTGAAACAGGTAACAACCTTGAACTCTGGAACAGTGTTTCCGGCTATGACGTCACACAGTCGAAGTTCTATAACGAGGGCAATCAGCAGCTTTTCGGCGAATGCTTCGACTTCGTACTAAGCGCGATACATGGGTTTTGCGAGAAGAAAGACAAGCGTTTCGACGACCTTTTTATATATAAAATCAGCAACAGAAACATGTGGACTCCGTTCAAGAGCGCTCTGTTCCACCCTCGCGGCGGCCAGTCTGACCGGACGGTGAGCCTGCCCGGCAGGGAACGTTATTATTGCAAAAACGACAGATGGACCGCAAAATTACCGATATACTACTCAAACTATAAAGATTACGCGAGCTACATTGTCAAAAAGACGGAGTCCTGCCTCCGGGAAGCCGTGAAGTACAAATACACGCTGAAAGCCGAGTTAAAAATCCGCGGCGGATACTATAAAGAGCTTGCCGCTGCGGAGGCGGAACTTGATAGAATAATAGAAAAAGCGGTCGCAGATTATTTCAGGGAAAAGAATCGTACTGTCGTGACCGTCGACCACGCCAATCTTGCCCGGATACGCGAGGAGGCTCTCGAAACGCAGGAAGCGCTTGCAGTGCCGGAGGGCGTCGCGGGCGCCGTTAATGCGGAAAGCAGAATACTGAATGCAGAAATGGATGATGTTGGGAAATCGGATGGTTCAGTCGCAACTCCTGAAAGCAGCGGCGCCTCTAATATGCAGGTACTGTTGACTGAGCTTTCAGATCCGGCGACCGACGGCTGGCAAGCCTTAAAAGAAGCGCTGACAACGATGGAACTTAAAGCGCTGGCGCTGGTGCTGGAAGGCAGCGTCAACCTTAAAGCGTTTGCAGATGAAAATGGAATAATGCTGGAAGTCCTCCTGGATTCCATAAACGAAAAAGCCTCGGACTACATCGGCGACAATATAATGGAAACAGGCGATGAAATAAATGTCTACGATGAGTACAGAGAGAGTATTTCGGAAATAGCGCCGACCAACCCATTGCAGCGCAAAGGCTGAGGTTGATGGACATTTTGTCCGTCAACCTCGGGGATAATTAACCAAGCCCCCTCATCACACCTTGCCCGGGAGAATCAGCATGGAAAACACAGTACCGGCGCGTATCGCGAATATTCTGATAAACTCGCTCAAAGGCGGCGTCGTGCCGCGCGTCGGGCTCGAGTATATTACGGTCGGGCGCGCGCAGGAAATAGCGGCGATTTTGCACGATATTGACATAGTCTCCGACGGCGGAGCGTCGTTCCGCTTTATCGTTGGCAAATATGGCAGCGGGAAAAGCTTCCTGCTTCAGACCATCCGCAATTACGCAACGGCGAAAGGCTTCGCGGTCGTCGACGCGGATCTTTCCCCCGAACGCCGTTTCGCAGGGACTAAAGGCCAGGGGTTGGCGACGTACAAGGAACTGCTGCACAACCTGTCCACGAAATCCAAACCGGACGGCGGCGCGCTGCCGCTTATCCTCGAAAAATGGATATCCGGCGTCCAAACCGGCGTCTCGCTGCGCATCGGCGCTTCGTCCCAAGCCGACGTCCCATCCCAAGCCGGCGCTTCAATCCATAGCGGCGTCCCCTCCCAAGCCGGCGCTTCGTCCCAAGCCGGCGTCCCCTCCCAAGCCGGAGCCACGGCCCAAGCCGGAGCCACAGCCCAAGAAGCGGCAGCCACGCAAACGGCCCTCCGGGGCGAAGACTTCGACCTGGAAGTGGAAAAACAGATTTACTCGGTCGCCGGGTCGCTCGAGGGGATGGTAAACGGGTTCGAATTCGCCAAAGCAATAGTTACATACTGGCGCGCTTACAAGCAGGACGACTCCGCGATGAAGAGCAACGTACTCAGATGGTTTAGGGGGGAATACCCCACCCGCAGGGAAGCTAAAGCCGACCTGGGCATCAACTTCATCGTTACCGACGAAACATGGTATGACTTTCTCAAAATACTGGCGGCGTTTCTCGTCAGCGCGGGGTATAAGGGGCTGCTCGTGCTGATCGACGAACTGGTCAATATATTCAAAATACCGAACTCTATCACAAGACAGAACAATTATGAAAAGATTCTCACCATATACAACGACGTATTACAGGGGAAAGCGCGGCACATCGGGTTCCTTATGGGCGGCACACCGCAGTGCGTGGAGGACAAATACCGCGGCGTTTTCAGTTACGAGGCGCTGCGCTCCCGGCTGGCAGAAGGCCATTTCGCAACCGACGATCTGAAGGACCTCTCGGCGCCTATAATACGCCTGCAAATGCTGACGCAGGAGGAGATGTACGTCCTGGTTGAAAAACTGCGCGACATACACGCGCATTTATATAATTACACTCCATCGATGAAGCACGAGGATCTACTGTATTTTCTGACCGTCGAATACAACCGGGTCGGCGCGGATACCCATATCACGCCGCGTGAAATAATCCGTGATTTCATAGAACTTACGGGGATCCTGCACCAAAACCCGCAAAAAAGCGTCGCCGACATCCTCGGAAGCAACAGCTTCGAAATGGCAAAAGGCGGCCTCACCGATGAAGAGATCCACGCTGAGTTTCAGGAATTTGAGGTTTAGCAATTGTTTGGGAGTAGCACGAGGGAGGAATAATCTTGGATACCAGGATCATATTTTTACTGCTGTCTGTCGGTTTCACTTACATAGACACTTACCTGGTCTACCGCATCTGGTTTCGCGGGAAACACAACACATACTTGAAAATATTCTTCACAATGGGGCTGATAATGTCGGTTTGGGCGCTTTTCAACGGGATCCTCCCATTATTAAGCGAGGAGGTCTTCGCTCAAATATCCCCTTATTACCTGTTGATCGGATGTGTCATTCCGGCGCTGTTCCTGATGTACATATTACACTTTACGGAATCGAAGCTCGCGAATTCACGCAAGCTGGTAACGGTTCTGATCGTACTGGCTGCAATAGACGTCATTGTGCTGCTGACAAACCCGCTCCACCACGAGTTCATCGCAGGGTATGACGGCCATTTTCCCATAGTGGGCAGATGGTTTCTGGTGCACGCCCTGTTTTCATACATTCCGTTGGTTTTCGCCGTATTGCTCCTTATACGTTATGTAATAAAAAACATCAAGGCTACCCCCTTGCTTGGGGTCGTCGCGCTCGTAGTGATCCTGCCTCTTGTAACAAGCATCCTCTACTCCTTTGAGATCCTGGGTTTCGGGTTTGACCCGACGCCCCTGTTTTTCCTTATCATGTTCATCATATTTTCCATTTACTCCTCCAGGTTCAGGCTGTTTGACAACAGGATCGCCGCATTCCTGAGCCTGTTCAACACGTTTTCCGAAGCCTTGCTGGTCGTAGACAACACAGGCCACGTATCCGACGCAAACCAGTCTTTCAGAACCGCGTTCCCGTCGGTGAAGCTGGAACTGGACAAGACGACGATAGCGGAGTTGGCAAGCTTTTTCGAATCTGTCGTAATCGAGCAGAATCCGGCGGATGTTATCGAACGGCTGGGGTCCGATACGGAAGAGATCAGTAAGGCCGAAATAGCCCTGGCGCACGGCGGGACTGTATATTACTACGTCCTGACAAAAACCAGCGTGTACGAGCGCATGCATCATGTCGGGTTCATTGTCAGCCTGATCGATATAAGCAATAACCAAAGAACGCTGCAGATGATAGAAGAAATAAAACGGAATAATATAGAACTTCAGGAGTTGAAAGACCTCTCCGAATCCGCTAATCAGGCTAAGAGCGACTTTTTGGCAAATATGAGCCATGAAATACGCACGCCGATGAACGCGATAATGGGTATGACCGCCATTGGAAAACTGGCTACTGATATCGAACGCACTAAATACGCTTTAGGCAAGATCGAGGACGCGTCGGTCCATCTGCTTGGAGTTATAAATGATATCCTTGATATGTCAAAGATAGAGGCCGGCAAGTTTGAATTGTCCGAAGAAGAGTTCAGTATGGAGAAAATGCTGGAGAGGGTAGTCAACGTCGTATCGTTCCGGGTAAACGAAAAAAAGCAGAAATTCAACTTGTTCATTGACCAAAAGCTCCCGCCCGTGTTTATCGGCGACGACCAGCGGCTGGCGCAGGTCATTACCAACCTGCTGGGCAACGCCACCAAGTTCACGCCCATAGAAGGTAATGTAAGCCTCAATGTAAAACAGGTAAGCAATATTGACGGCGTCTGTGAAATACAGATCGAGGTCACCGATTCGGGTATCGGCATCAGCCCGGAACAGCAGGCCCGCTTGTTCCAGTCCTTCCAGCAGGCAGAAAGCAATACGACAAGAAAATACGGGGGAACGGGGCTGGGGCTTTCAATATCGAAAAGCATCGTTGAAATGATGGGCGGAAAGATATGGGTCGAATCGGAGCTCGACAAAGGCGCTACTTTCGCTTTCACCTTTAAAATGGCGCTTGGCGACCCTCAAAGATACAAACACGCGGTCAAGGAGACGAACTGGAAAGGCTTACGCATACTGGTCGTCGACGACAACAGCGGCATTTTGGGGTATATAAAAAGTTTCGCGGAGAACTACGGGGCTCTTTGCGATACTGCGGTTTGCGGCGGCGACGCGATGGACCTTGTCCATAAAAACGGCGCTTACGACCTCTATTTCGTCGACTGGAAGCTGGCCGACATAGACGCCATACAGCTTACAAAAGCGCTGAAAGCGATGGAACCGGAAAAAAGCAAAATCGTGATCACAATGGTTTCCAGCCTTGAATGGGAGGATCTGCAGGAAAGCGCTAAAAAAGCGGGCGTCGATAAATTCCTTCCGAAACCATTGTTTCCATCCGCGCTTGTCGATACGATCAACGGGTGTGTCGTACCGGGCGCCGCGTCATTAGCGGAGTTATCCCAAGACGGTGATTCAGAAAGCCGCTATAATTTCAGCGCCCATACCATACTGATCGCGGAAGACGTCGAAATCAACAGGGAGATCATGTCGGCTTTATTGGAAGAGACAGGCGTCGTTATCGATTATGCTGAAAACGGCAAGATCGCTGTTTCCATGTTTGAAAATCACCCCGGTAGATACAGCCTTATATTGATGGATATCCAAATGCCTGAGATGGATGGATACAGGGCGTCGCAGGCGATCCGGGCTATGGGCGCCGACGTCCCGATAATAGCGATGACGGCGAACGTTTTCCGGGAGGACATCGAGCAATGCCTGGCAGCCGGGATGAACGACCATGTCGGAAAACCGATAGATACAATGGAACTGTTCAAAAAAATCAACCAACACCTGACTTCCGAAACTCCCGGCGGTGAGTAACTTACGCTAACTCATTAAGTGATCGTGGATGACAGTTCACGGTCACCGGAGGCAAGGGTAACAGCGCAGCGGTTTTCATGATTACTTGTGGGCGCAGCGGCGCGAAACATGCTCTATTGTTGGCGTTTGATTGCAAGCGTCGCGTAAGCGACTAGGAAGCATGGAAACCGATGCGCTGTTACCCTTGCCTCCGGTGACCGTGAACAGTAACGAATAATCAACCCAAATCAGAAAGGCACATGCACATCGATGGACGTTTTCAACAGGCTGGCGCCGTTTATACAGGACTTTATTTATCAAAACAAATGGGAAGAGCTGCGCGGCATTCAGGTAGCAGCCTGTGACGTCATATTCGAAACAGACGATAACCTGCTGCTGTCTTCCGGCACAGCCTCCGGCAAAACCGAAGCCGCCTTCCTGCCGGTACTTACGGAGCTCTATAACAACCCGTCCAAATCGATCGGAGTAATGTACATCTCGCCGCTCAAGGCGCTTATCAACGACCAGTTCAAGCGGCTTGAGATGCTTCTGCTCGACTCGAACATCCCCGTTACCAAATGGCATGGCGACGCTTCGCAAACCTTGAAAGACAATCTTGTCAAAAACCCGGACGGCCTTATCCAAATCACACCGGAATCGCTTGAAAGCCTGCTCACGAACAAGCGAGGGGCGTGCCTGCAAATGTTTTCCGACCTGCGCTTCGTCATCATCGACGAAGTGCACCAGTTCATGCGCGACGCCCGCGGCGTACAACTGCTGTGCGTACTGGAACGGCTGCAAAAATTGACGGGGGTCATCCCCCGTCGAATAGGGCTGTCCGCCACTCTGGGCGACGTATCGCTTGCACAGACATGGCTGAATACCGGCACGGGGCGCGACTGCGCCGCCCCGATAACGGAAGAAGGGAAAAAGCGCGTCAGGATATATGTTGAAAGGTTCGTTAACTACAGCGATAAGCGGGATACCGTCGAGCGCGACGGCAGCGGGAACGTCATTAACGTCACCGCGAGCGGCGACATCGGCAACCGCGAGCATTATGAATACCTGTTCAATATGACGCTGGATAAAAAGACCATCATTTTCGCAAACAGCCGCGAGGAAATTGAACTTATAATGGCGAACCTGCGCGAGATAGCGCTCAGAAAAAAAGCGCCCGACGTATACCGCGTGCACCACGGCAACGTTTCGGCGCTTCTGCGCGAAAGCACCGAGGACGAGATGAAGACCGAAGACGAGAGGATAGTGACCGGCGCGACGGTCACGCTGGAACTCGGTATCGATATCGGATCGCTCGACCAGGCGGTACAGGTCAGTTCACCGCTGACAGTTTCGAGTTTTGCGCAGAGGCTCGGGCGCTGCGGGCGGCGCGGACAAGTGCCGCAGCTTTTATTCACCTTTGTGGAAAATATCCGGATAAACAGCGACGACATCCTCGGCCCGATAAACTGGGAGTTTATCAGAATGATAGCGATCATCGAGATTTACACTAAAGACCACTGGATGGAACCGCTCTACCCGCATAACCACGCATATAATCTGCTCTACCACCAAACGATGAGCCATCTGAAAAGCAACGGGGAACTCTCCGCCGCCGCCCTCGCCCAGTCCATTCTCACGCTGGGCTGCTTTAAACATATATCCCACGAAGACTACAAGCGACTATTGGCATACCTGATCAACACCGATCAGCTTGAACGCACCGAGCGCGGAGGCCTTATAATCGGCAGGGAGGGCGAGAAAGTCGTCAACAGCCACAAGTTCCTTACCGTGTTCCTCTCCACGGATTATCTCCTCGTCAAAGATGAAAACCGCATGATAGGCACGGTCGACAAAGTCTACCCGGTCGGCACACGCTTCGCGCTTGCGGGAATCGCCTGGGAAACGGTGGACGTCAACGAAGCGGCAAAAGTCATATTCGTCAAACGCGTCCCGGGCATATCCGTGGTCGATTGGGACGTGGATTTTGACGTCGACCTGCATACCGTACTCGTGCGAAAAATGCGCAGCGTTATGCTCTGCGACGACGTCTACCCTTATTTGAGCGACCGCTGCCGCGAGAGGCTCGCCGAGATACGCTACATCGCGCGAAACAGCGGCATACTGGATAATCTGGTCACGCAATTGTCCGATAAAAAATACGCCGTGTTCCCGTGGGTGGGAACACGGCAGTTGTTCACTTTACATTACGCGCTGCTGAACAGGAAAATAAAAAACAGGCTGCTGTGGATATCGACCGTCTTTCTCGAGGTGGTTTTTGAGGGGCCCGCGGAGGAACTGGAGCTGATAATCTTCGACATCCTGCGCTCCGAGCTGAACATGTATGAGCTTCCGCTGCCCGACAAAGTGCAGGTCAGAGGCAAATACAACGAGTTCATCCCGAAAGACCTTTTATTGAAGCAGTTCGTGGAGGACTATCTCGACTTTGAGGGGTTGAAGGAAGCTTTGCTGTAATCTATCCTCTCATGTCCATCCATCCGGAATTGTCTTCTCTTAAAAATACCTCCCCGAAATAGTGGTCGGCGTCGGCGGTGATAGTCGCTTTTGCGGCCCTGTATCCCGCCGCCCTGATCACAAACTCATATTCCGCGCCCTTTTCAAGCCATTCGAACTCCCAATCACCGAAGCAGTTTGTTACGGTTGTGCGCTCATCGCCTGTTTTCAACTCGGTCAGCGTAACCACGGCGCCCTCGATCACTTCGTTATCCAGCGAGCTTACCGAACCGGCAAAGAAAATCGCCGGTATATTTAAATGTACAACATTAGTAGCCTGACCGGCCAGTTCAGGCAGTTGCGTCAAGCGGTTTTGCGTGATTTTTTTTGAAACCTCGCTTTCGGGGTCGTTCAGGTCCCCGAAAAACAGCGCGCCGTTCGGGCAAGCTCCGACGCACCTCGGCTGCGCGAAACCCTCGTCCAGCAGCTCGGCGCACATAGTGCATTTTTGCGGCAGCTTGAGATCTTCATTCCAGTATATCGCCCCGATTGGGCAGGCGCCGACGATGTTTTGCTGACCAACCGCTTTTTCGGGGTCTACTATGACCACCCCGTCGTCGCGGATGTATACAGCGCCCGGCGCGCCGGCCTCCATGCAGGCGGGCTCGGCGCAATGCGAGCAGGGCGTCGGGACAGAAGCCGTTTTGACCAGCCGGTTGTCGTCACCCCGTTCCTTTTCACGGATATCCATCCAGCGGTGCCCCTCGTGCGGCTGCGGCGCCGAGAGTTTCGAGGCGAACCCGCAGTGCTCGTCGCGGCACGCCATAAAACAGTTGTAGCAGGACATACAACTCGCCGAATCAATAACTATCCCATATCGCGGTTTATTATTCATAGTTCCTAACTCCTAACTCCTAGTCCCTGCGCGAAGCGCTCTGAGCGCTCAGCAAATCATACAAGCGCATCCCCGGGATAAGCGGCTCGTTGTATTTTTCGATCTCAACCAACGTCGAGTTCGGCGTCATACCCGGTATCCTCCAACTGTCCATCATATCCCCGGAGGTCATAAGGTTCACGCACCCGCCTTTATCCATCGACTTTTCGCCGGGCTCAACAGGCTCATACATACCGGATGAACCGTAACAGTGTACCGTGTTCTCCTCCAGACGCACCGTTACCTTTGCCACGCAAAGTATAGCGCCCCGATCGTTGAACACGCGCACTATATCCCCGGACGCTATCCCCCGCTCCTCCGCGCGTTTCGGGTGGATACGTATCACCGCGTACGGGTTCCCCTCGACGACCTGCCTGTGTTCCGGGACTTCCCACAGCCATTTCGCGTGCTGGTCATATTGCGAATGGAACCCGAAACGCGGGTGCGGCGAAATAATATGCAGCGGATATTTTTCATGCAGTTCCGAGCAGTGGCCTTCCCTGCTCGGCTTATAATATGCCATAGGGCCGCGGACAGTGCTGTCGGGCTCTTTTTCGGTAAGCAGTTCTGAAACAAACTCGATCTTTCCTGTTTTTGTGCCGAGCTTACCTTCTTTCATGCACTCGTCCCGCGCCATTTTACATTCAGTTTCTTCGGCGAACCACGAAAACGCCCTGCGCCTCTCCCAGTCCTCCGGCACGCCCGGCATATAGTAGCCCCGCTTTTTGAATTCCTCCCAGCCGATCCGTTTCGATAGGTCGGAGAATTCCCAGAAACGCTTGCACCAGGCTTCCTCGTCGCGCCCTTCAGTGTACAAGTCGCCGAACCCCAGCCGCTCAGCCAGCTTGCTGAATATCCAGTAATCGCTCTGCGACTCGCCGAGGGGCTCCACCGCCTTCTCTTGGTATACAATGACCTGCCAGTTATTCCCCGACTGCCCGTGCGAGGCGTACCCGCCGTTCCCGCTGGAGCAGAACTCGCCGATATCTGTTCTTTCGAGGTTGGTACACGCCGGCAGTATAACATCGCAGTATTTCCCCTCCGGCGTCAGGTGAATATCCTGACTGACCGTGAATTCAAGCTCGGGGCTTTGGTACATATCTACCCATTTGTTCGTGTCGACCATCGTGCCGAAGAAGTTACCCCCGTAGCGATAGAACATATGCACCTTGCTGCAGCCGGGCAGTGGGTATTTGTGGTGATTGAACTGCTGCTCAAGGCTCTGGCCGCAAAAGCCGTCGCCGCACCATTCATCGCGCCCGTTGAGCACAGCGTCCGGCATGGTGAGCCTGTAAAGCTTCTGTTCCACACTATTTATGGCGGCATGGTCGGCGACAGGCTCGTTTGCTATCGAGGAGCGCGGGTCGGAATATCCCCCGAACCAGAAACCGTAATCGACCGGAGCCCCCGCGTTTGCCGACCACATGTTCCGCCCCGGTTTGCCCATACCCTGCATGGCGAAAAGCTGGACCATGATCCGCGCGTAGTCGCAGCCGTTGTCAGTCCGGCAGGCGCCGCCCCATCCGACGCGGACGCCGGAGCCGCCCATCGTTTTTGTCGAGGCCCACCTTCTTGCCAGGGCCTTGATGACCGAAGCCCTGACGCCTGTTATTTCCTCGGCCCACTCGGGGGTTTTCGGGGTCCCGTCCTTCCCTTTTCCGAGGATATGCAACGCCCATTCATCGAAACGGTGGGCGTGTTTTTCTATATATTCATGGTCGTATGTGCCCTCTGTGAGCCAAACATACGCTATCGCCTCCATAAGCGCGGCGTCTGTACCGGGGCGCGGGCCTATCCATTTATCCGCCTGCTTAACGGCGGAAAAGTTGTAAAACGGGTCAATGTATATAACAAATATCCCGAGCTCGCGGATCCACTTGCGCCATATGTTGCTCTCGTTCGCGCTGTAACAGGCGTGGGTCGAGTCCGGGTCATGCGACCAGAGGACCAGCGTCTCGCAATTCTGCAGGCAGTCCTCAAGCAAATCGAACGGTTCGGGGCATCCGAGACGCCAGTAATGCCCGTACACATGCGCGGCGCCCCAGTGGAAGCCCTCCCAGGAATCCGGGTTGTCAAATACCTGAGTATATCCCAGAAGGTTGAAAAAACGTTTGAAAGCCGAGAGCTTATACCCGATAAGGCCCCACGAGTGGTGCGAGCTGGTGCACGCGGTAACGGCCTCTTTGCCGTAAACGTTTTGGATACGCTGTATCTCCCTCGCCACAAGCCCCAGGGCTTCGTCCCACGAGGCCTTGCGGTATCCCGATTTCCCGCGGTTCCCGGTGTTTCGGTTTTTCCCGTCGGGCGTCTCGGCAAAGTCCTCGCGAATAAGCGGGTGCAAGAGCCTGTCGTAGGCGTATGTTTTGTCCCTGTCCTGGAGACCGGAGCTTGTGACCGTGACTTTCCTCGGCGGGGTAAACTCCCTGCCGCGGGCTTTGATCACCCATCCTTCCGGATCGTCGTCCTTGAGCGTGATCGGCAGTATCCTTCGGATCTCGCCATTCTCGACATGGATCTCGACCGGGCCTCCAAGGGTGTTCCCGTAAGATACTTTACGACTCATGTGCATCGCCCCCTAATATCCCCTTTAGTAACCGCTGATTAAATTTCTATATCAGATATACCATATTTTTATTGCATTGTCGACAGTTTTTCAAAAGAAATCCCCGCAAAGCCAGTCGGGCTGTACGAGGATCGTTACTCTCATTAGGGCGGTTCCAAAAACCTCAATGTCATCCTGAGCAACTCCTTTGGCGCAAAGGAGTTTACGAAGAGATCTCATTGCGATGCAGTACAGGCGCTTAGGGATTCTTCGCTGCGCTCAGAATGACACTTTGTGTATTTTCTTGAAATCAATTAGTCGCGTTTTAAGTTTTCCTGAATTTTCGCGCCTTATCAGCCGATCGCTGTCAGGCCGCCGTCGGGGTACAGCGTGCAGCCGGTCATATAGTCTGAAGCCGCTGACGCGAGGAATACGGCGGTGCCGATGAGGTCTTCCGCTGTTCCTATCCTGCGCAGCGGGATCCCGGCGCCCTGCATCTTGATGTATTCATCGACCGTGACGTTGTTCTCTTTCGCGCGCATCTCAAATATCGCCACCATAGCGGGCGTCGGTACTATATTCGGGCCGATCGCGTTGACTGTGACGCCGAACGGGCCGTACTCCGCCGCGAGCGCCTTTGTCAGCATGTCTACGGCGCCTTTGGTCGCGCAGTAGGCGGCGTTGCCGTTGGCTTTCGTAGCGATCCTGCCGCGTACGCTCGACAGGCTGATTATTTTGCCGTAACCGTTCTCTTTGAAGTGCCGGCCGAAATACTTGCTGGTCATCATCAGGCTCGTGATGTTCGCATCCAGCATAGCGCGGAAAGAGGTCATGTCGAAATCTAGCGCGTCAAACTTTTTATTGAATCCCTGCGCGTTAAGGAGGATCGTGATTTTACCGAGCTTTTCTGTAGCGAAAGCGACAAGCGCTTCGACTTCAGCCTCGACAGTGGCGTTTGTCACCTTGTAGGGTATTTCCACGCCGAAAGCCGCGCCGATATCCGCAGCGGCAGCCTTCAGCGGCTCCTCCGCTATATCGGCGAGAAGGACTGTCGCGCCGTTTTCAACAAAGCCTTTCGCAAGCGCTCTGCCGATACCGCCGCCGCCGCCCATTACGACGGCATTTTTCCCTGTTAGATCAAATAAACTCATTATAATATACTCCCTTCAAAATAGTTTAATACAGGCACTCTATGATCGTCGCCTGGCCCATTCCGCCCGCGATACACAGCGTCGCGAGGCCGTACTTGTTGCCCCTCCTGCGCATTTCGTGCAGAAGTGTCACGATCAGCCGGCAGCCCGACGACCCGACAGGGTGCCCTAGGGCGATCGCGCCGCCGTTGACATTCGTTATCTCCTCGTTCAACCCGAGCTCGCGGATGCAGCCGACCGACTGCCCGGCGAACGCTTCGTTGAGTTCGACGAGCTCCATCTGATCCAGCGTCATGCCGGCGCGCTTCAGCGCTTTTCTTGTCGCCTCGACCGGGCCGAGCCCCATGATGCGCGGGTCCAACCCTGTCGTCGCGTAGCTGACAAAACGCGCCAGCGGCTTTAGCCCCAGTTCCGCCGCCTTATCAGCCGCCATAATAAGTACAGCCGACGCGCCGTCGTTGCGCCCGCACGCATTCCCGGCAGTGGTTACGCCGTCTTTGCCAAAGGCGGGTTTAAGTTTTTCAAGTTTTTCGAGGCTGGTCTGTTTCGGGTATTCGTCTACGTCAAAAACGAGCGGGTCGCCTTTTCTTTGCGGGACCATGACCGGTACGATCTCGTCCTTGAATTTGCCCTCTGCGATAGCCTTCGCCGCGCGTTCCTGGCTTTGCAGCGCGAATTTATCAAGATCCGCGCGGTCGATGTTCATTTTCGCGGCGACATTATCCGCTGTAACTCCCATATTGAAAATACCGTAAGTCTCCTGCGGCTGAGCCTGGAACTGCCCCTCCGTCACCGAGTCGTAAAGGGTGACATTACCCGTGCCAAGCCCGTAACGGGGGTTTCTGAGGTAAAATATCCCGGAGGACATGCTCTCTGTACCGCCCGCCAGCACGACGTCATTGTCGCCGACCTGGATGCTCATTACGCCGTTTACGACCGCGGACATAGCGGACGCGCACTGGCGCATAACAGTATACGCCGGGGTCTCTTCCGGTATGCCGCAGCGCAGAGCGACTATACGGGCAATGTTCGGGTTGTCGGATGATTGGCGGCAATGGCCGAGTATGACCTCGTCGATCTCATTCGGGGCTATACCGCTTCTGTCCAGTATCCCCTGAACGACGACGCGGGCGAGTTCTTCAGCCATCACGTCCTTTATCGTCCCGCCGAACGACCCCACAGCCGTCCGGCACGCTTCTACTATTACTACATCTCTCATTGGTTATTTCTCCAGATAAGTCATGTCGACGTAATGGTCGGCGTCGGTCAATGCCTTGTAAGTGACGGCTTTATACCCCGGAGCCTCTATCACAATATCTATATTTTTGTTCTTGGGCAGCCACTCGACTTCCCAGTCGCCGAAATAGTTCGTCTCCGTCTCCCACGTCTCGCCCGTCTCTTTACATGCCAGCTTGACTTTCGCCCCGATGCAGACTTCTTCAAGCTCTTTCGGCTGATAGACCGTCCCCGCGAGGTATACGGTCGGGACGTTGAGATACTTGACGTTTGACTCCTGGCCCGCAAGCGGTTCGAGCTGGGTATTCTTTTCAGACGCCACGAGCTTTGATATCTCGCTGCCCGGGTCGTCCAGATCGCCGAAAATCAGCGCCTTGTTCGGGCAAGCCTCGACGCAGCGCGGCTTTTTCAGTGCCGGATCGTTCAAATACGCGAGGTAATCCGGGTCGTCCAGCAGTTCCGCGCACATAGTACATTTCTGCGGGATCTCAAGCTCTTCGTTCCAGTATACGACCTTTATCGGGCACGCGTCGACGATCGCTTTCTGGCCTTTTGATTTTTCCGGGTCGATGATCACGATGCCGTCCGGCCTTTTATATACGGCGCCGTCTTTCGCGGCTTTCATACACGCCGGGTCCTGACAATGCGCGCACAACGTCGGCACGGAGCCTGACTTTACGCGCCGCGAACTGTCCCCGCGCTCCCATTCGCGCACATCGATCCATTTTTGCCCCATCATCGGCTGAGCCGCGCTCAGCTTTGAAGCGTATCCGCAATGCTCGTCCTTGCAGGCCATGAAGCAACTGTAGCAAGCCATGCAGACCCGTGAATCAACAGCAATACCTAACTTCATATCGCACCCGCCCCCTTCTTCAGATAATTATCCTTGACTTTTGCCTGGATCTTTTCAAACCCGTGGCCTTTGATTATATCAATACTGCTCTCCGCGTCGGGATCCGCTTCTTTCGCTACTTTCTCGAGTTTATGCTCGAAAAGCTGGCTGTTCGGCAGTCCGCCCTCGTATTTGCGTATGTCTATCAGGCATGAGTTCGGCACCATGCCGGGCGCCATGTCGCCCTGAAGCCTGCCCGGTACAAGTACATTGACGCAGCCGCCGATATCAGTCGACGTCTCGCCGGGTTCAACCGGGTTATATATACCGGACGAGCCGTACGCGTGGATCGTATTCACCTCGACTCTGTAGGTAACGCGCGCTACGCATATGACTGATCCGCGTTCATTGAACAGTTCGACCATATCGCCGTCTTTTATACCTGTTTCAGCCGCCTTTACGGGATGGATACGGGCTATAAGATACGGGTTGCCGTTAATGTATACCCTGTTTTCCGGGATTTCCCAGAACCACGGGGTGGACTGGTTGTGCTGCGTGTGGTAGTCAAACCTCGGATGCGGCGAAATCAGGTGGTACGGGTATTTCTTCGCCCTTATAGCATGATGCCCTTCCCATGAGCGCTTATATGTCGCGATCGGAGTCCTCGCTTCATCGTGAGGAGCGTAATACAGCAGGCTTTCGGATACGAACTCGAACTTACCTGTGAACGTGCCGAGTTTGCCCTCTTCCTGGAACGGTTTGTGGTTCGGCGTGTCGCAGGGATACTCTTCGGCAAACCATCGGAACGCGAAGTGGCGCTCCCAGTCCTCGGGCACACCCGCGATGTAATACCCTTTCTTTGTGAAGTCTTCCCACGATATCCTGTCGCACAGGTCGGACTTCTCCCAGAAACGCTTACACCAGTCGAGCTCCGAGCGGCCCTCGGTATATTCGTCGCCCCAGCCGAGCTTCTTCGCCGTTTCCGAGAATATCCAATAGTCGGAACGCGATTCCCACAGCGGCTCGATGGCCCTGTCCTGGAAAACGACTATCTGCCAACTGTTGCCTGTCTGTGAGTGCGACTGGTAGCCGCCGTTGCCGGAGTTGCACAGTTCGCCGATATCGTAACGCTCGAGGCTTGTACACGCCGGGAGTACGACGTCGGCAAATCTTGCCTCGCCGTGGAAGTGAATATCCTGATTGACGACAAACTCAAGCTCAGGCGATTTATACATCCTCACCCATTTGTTCGTGTCGAGCATCGTGCCTATGAACGTTCCGCCGTAGCGCCAGAACATATGCACTTTCGAGCAGCCGGGTTCCGGATAGATGTGTTCAGTGAATTGCTGGTCGAGGCCGCCGCCGCAGAAGCCCTCGCCGTACCAGTCGTAATGACCTTCAAGGATCGCGTCCGGCAAATTCGGTCTGTAAAGTTTCTGCGTAACGGTGTTGACAGCCGCTTTATTCGCGATTGGCTCGCCGGCTATCGACGACAGCGGATCGGAGTACCCGCCGAACCAGAAGTCGTAGTCCATCGGCGAACCGGTCGAACCTGACCAGATATTCTGGCCGGGTTTGCCCATTCCCTGCATCGCGTAAAGCACCACCAGGCTGCGCGAGAATTCAGTCCCGTTTGAAGTCCTGACTACGCCGCCGAAACCGCCGCGCATACCGCAGCCGCCCATCGTTTTGGTCGAAGCCCAGCGCCTTGCCAGCGCCTTTACGTCCGCCGCCGGGATACCTGACTCTTCCTCGCACCATTTCGGCGTCTTCGGCGTCTTGTCGGGGCCGTTCCCAAGAATATAGTCCGCCCACTCGTCGAAACGGTGCGCGTGCTTTGCGATATATTCTTTATCGTACGTCCCCTCAGTGAGCCAGACATAAGCAATCGCTTCGGACAGCGTCGTGTCTGTTCCCGGGCGGGGCGCTAACCATTTATCCGCTTGCTTGATCGAAGAAAAGTTATTGTACGGGTCGATATAAATGAACTGTACGCCCATATCGTCGAGCCAGTGGCGCCACAGAGTCGATTCGTTGCCCGCGTAGCCGCCGCGCGTAGTGTCCGGGTCGTGCGACCACATTATCATTGTCTCAACGTTCTGCAGTCCGTCCTCAAGAAGGTCAAACGCTTCGGCGCCGCCGAGCCGCCAGTAATACCCGTAGGTGTGCGGCGCGCCCCACATGAACCCTTCCCAGGAGTCGGGATTGTCTTTTACCTCGGTATAGCCGAGCATTCTGAAGAACCGCGCGAATGTGGATATCTTGTACCCCAGAAGCCCCCATGAATGGTGCGACGAGGTGCAGGCTGTGATGGTTTCCTTGCCATAAGTGGCCTGAAGGCGTTTTATCTCTCGCGCCACGAGGTCTAAGGCCTCGTCCCATGACGCCCTGCGGTAACCTGATTTACCGCGATTTTCGGTGCTGCGGTTTTTACCGTCCGCCGTTTCAACGAAGTCCTCGCGGATCATCGGGTAGCGGATACGGTCGTATGAGTATGCCCTGTTTTTCTCTGTGAACGCGATAAAGCCGGGCTGCACCTTGCGGTTCGGGGTGTACTCCGCGTCCTGCGGGCCGCCGACTTTCGAACGCGCCTTGATGACCCAGCCTTTCGGATCGTTTTTGTCAAGCACGAGGGGCCGCACGCGCCTGATAACGCCGTCAACCGTGTGTATAGCGATCGGGCCGCCCACGACTATACTATGCGTTATTTTTTCAGCCATATATTTAACTCCTTTCTCCTAATCAGACTTCTACCAGAGCTTTTGCCCGCTCTGATTCAGGGTGTATTTTTATCATCGGGCCGGTCATTTTACCGTCTTTGATCTCAAAACACCGAAGGTTCCATACCTCGGAAACCACGACTTTTAATACAGTGCCGTCCGGTTCTTTGTAAAAGCCGTCTTTTTTATATAAGTGCTGTACCATCATTTTATTTGCCACGTCTTTAAATACTCCTTTCAGCCTTAATTTTTACTACGAACGCTTAAAGCTCTTCTGTACGCCGTACTTTTCATACCGTACGCCGCCGACGTCCGTCCAGCCGGGCGCTTTCGCGATAGCATCCTGTATCGCGGCTATCTCCGCCGTGTTCGGGGCCCCTTGTCCGCCCAACCCTTCGTACCAAAGCTGCAGCGCGCAGATAAGGTCGCCGGGGAAATCACCCAGATACTTTTCAACAGCCGCCAAAAGCGCTTTTGGATCCGAAACGTCAATTTTCGCCATGTTTTCGCCTCCTTGTATTATCAAATTAATAATTAATGTGTATTAAATAATAAACCACGTGATGAATGCATTGTCAAGGCTAACTTTACACCAAACGGTATATTTTCACAGTTCAGTATAGTACGGGCCGTTGTTCGCGTTCCGCTCAGCCACCAGTTCTCGAATGGTCTGATAAAAAACACGAAAACCGCTTGACTTTTTTGCCGCAATGGCGTTAAACTGATAAAGGGCGTCACGGTGTAGCCCAACGTTGGGCTCACATCCCGAAACCCCGGTAAAAAATCATAATATATTTAATAGGAGGAATATAACTATGGCATACATGCCGCTGGACAAGAGCAAATTCTACCTTGACAAAACAACGATGCCGAAAATATGGGACCTGTCGCTGCCGTGGGGCGTAGACACGCCGCTGTGGCCGTTCGCCACACGGGTCGATTTATCGTTCCCGCGCGGGCAGTATCTGGAGCGTTTCCACAAACGCACAATGACGTATAACGGCACGCTGCACGCCGCCACGCACATGGACTCGCCGAACCACGTCATGCATCTGGAAGAGGT
>Ga0082212_10002844_pt1 | contig 24855 bp, 19 predicted proteins | sample TergutNt197P3_FD_71548 | JGI IMG/M metagenome (GOLD analysis project Ga0082212, IMG submission 71548) | Neocapritermes taracua P3 segment gut microbial communities from Petit-Saut dam, French Guiana - Nt197 P3 | ecosystem: Host-associated > Arthropoda: Insects > Digestive system > Gut ... | reverse complement strand
TCTTCGCCCTGTACATGGCCAGCACCGGGGACAGCTTCTCGTGGGCGAACTCCTCCGTCAGCTCCACGCTCTCGACTTCCCCTATGAGCATTTTCGTGTTCTCAGGCACCTTGACGCCTGCAAGCTCCGCTATCCTGGTTGCGGGCTGGCCCACTATCTTTGCGTTGAGCGAACCGTTGACGATGATGGTTCTGCCCACTTTCCCCGTTTCCTCGCCTTTCAGGAAATAGCAGCCCCGCGCCGCGAACTCCTTCTTGACTTTCTCGTAAATGCCGCCCACCACTATCACCGCCTGCTCCGAGGCGCATATGACCCCGTTGTCGAACACCTTTGAATGGATGACTGAATTCACTGCTGAAAGAATGTCTGCGCTGTCATCGAAGATGGCCGCCACGTTGCCGGCGCCGACGCCGATGGCAGGTTTGCCGCTGGAGTACGCGGACTTGACCATGCCCGGGCCCCCGGTCGCCAGTATGCAGTCGGCTTCACGCATGGACAGGTTAGTCAGCTCAAGGGTGGGCGCATCCACCCACGCTATGATGTTCTCCGGCGCCCCCGCCTCGACTGCGGCCTCAAGGACGATCCTCGCCGCCTCGATGGTGCAGTCCTTGGCTCTGGGGTGCGGGTTGATGATGATCCCGTTTCTGGTCTTCAAGGAAATCAGCGTCTTGAAGATGGCCGTCGACGTGGGGTTCGTGGTGGGGATGACCGCGGCGATGAAACCGACGGGCTCGGCGATCCTGCGTATGCCGAACTGCGCGTCCTCTTCGATGACCCCGCAGGTTTTGGCGTTTTTGTATTGGTTGTAGATATACTCGGAAGCGTAGTGGTTTTTTATCACTTTGTCTTCAACGATGCCCATGCCCGTTTCTTCCGCCGCCATTCTCGCAAGCGGGATTCTCTGCTTGTTCGCCGCCATGGCGGCTGCCCTGAAAATCGCGTCCACTTTTTCCTGCGAAAAATTTGCGTAGATTTTTTGCGCTTCCCGGATCTCCTCCATTTTTTCGGCTAACTGGTCGATATTTTCGACCGCGCCCCGATTTTGCGTGCCCATAGATGCCATGCCCCCTGTTTCCAAAATATATTGCCTTCATTATACTGCGCCCATGCGCTTTTTTCAAGGCGAAAATTGTAAATTTTCGTCTTTGCGGTTGGTATTATTTTGCATTTTTCCATATTGCCCGAAAGCGGCGGCATCGATCGCCAAAAGGCGTTTTCCGCGTTTGCCGGCTATTCGCCTTCGTCGGTATCGTACCCATATGACACTTCAAACAGGTAGCTTTCCATGCGCTGCCCATCCAATTCGAAGAGGCAGTCGCCGGCGATGTGCCAAAGCCGCATAGATCCTGAATACATATACGGCAATTCCGCGAAGTACGAGCAGGCGAGCCTGTCCGGGAGCCCGCCGGCAAAGCTCCGGTTCCCTTCGGTCCACTCCAGTTCCAAATCGAATACGAAGCTGCCGGCCATATAGCCGCTTTCGTCGTCTTCGGCGAGGACTATCCTGTAGCTGCCTTTGTAGCCGGCTGCCGTTTTTTTATTCCGCGTTCCGATTTCAAAGTTGACGAAGCCTTCGTCCGCGAAAACCAGATATCCGACGTATTCGTCCGTTTCCGAGGGGGTTTCCAAAAGCGGCGCGGACCATACCATCCATTCCCCGCCGCTCGTCACGGTATATAACGTCATGGGAACCATGATATCGTGCTTTTTGCCGTTTTTGCCGATGGCGTAAATTGTATTTTCGCCGTCTTTGCCGCTTTCGTACGAAAGCGAGGCGATGCCTTCGAGCCAATGCAGCGGGTTGGAATGATGCCCCATGGATGAATTGTCCATGGCGAGGCTCGCTGGAGAATGCTCAACGCTTCCGTCCTCCATCAAGAAAATGACCGTAGGCTCCACATATTTTCCGTAATATCCTCCCGCGGGCGTTTTGCCTACGCACGCGTCCGCGACTTTGTCCATGTACGTGGAAACGGGGAAAGGCCCTTTTTCCATCACCGCTTCGCTTCCGGAATCGAACAGAAACCAATACCAATCGAAATATTCGGCCATATCGTACATAGCGTCCCATTTTTCGAGGTCGTACTCGATTTCGGCCTTGCCGTCCTCTATCGTTATCGTCACGAGGCCTTCTTCGTCCCGGACCACCTTCGAGCCTGCATTTGGCTTTGGGGCATCCGTGGCATCCGTGGCATCCACGGTCGGGGCATTTTGTTCGCTTGTGCCGGTTTCGCCGGGTTTCGCGCCGCCTTTTGTGTTTTCGGTATTTTCTATCAGAGCTATATGGCATGCCGAGAGGCACAAAACGCAAGAAACCATGATAATCGCCGCCAATTTTCTTTTCGTCCTCAAAATCGATCCCCTCCATTTTACATATCCAAAATTTTTTTTGTCGATGCCTGACAAACCTATTTTACTACCATCAGCCTTTTTCGTCAATGCGTTTTGCGAAATGTTTTCAAAAATATAAAAAATTAAGTTTTGCGCAAAACCGATTTTGCGCTTGACAATCGCCGCAAAAAATGGTATATTGTCAAAAGAGCATCGAATGTGGTTCGAAACACATTCGTTTCATCAAAACGAAATGAGGTATATGTCATGTTTTTTGAAGAACAGAAGTTCCGTAAATTCAAAAAGGCGGCTACGTTCGCTTTGGCCGCGTTCGCGCTGCTTGTCCCGCTGGGCGGATGCACCGAAGGCTTCGGCTCCGAAGACGACTCCGCGCAGGACCCCGCCCAAGCCGATTCCGCAGGCAATTCCGGAGGCGGGACCGAACCCGAAAAAAAGCCCGCGCAGGCCGAATTCGCGTCCTATGTCCAAAAAAGCCAGGCGGGCGACTATGTGTATATGTGGTGGCCAAACGGCTGGCAAACGCAAACAAAGGACAAAGGCGACCTTTATTTCAGGTCCGGCGCATACGCCATGGTTTGGAATGTTGGAAGCGGCTCGATAAACCGCCTCGGAGTGGCCGCCGACGGCAAAACGCAGGCGCAGGCGGCTTTGGAGGAGAACAGCGTCACGGAGGCCATGCCGGAAAGCTCCAGCTCCATCTTTTTGTCGGTGGGGGGGGAATGGCACAGCCCCTTGTCGTTTGGCACGATAAAGACCGACATGACCAAAACCCCCACGCTGAGCTACGACATGGGCCAGGACACCCAAAATCCCAGCAGGATCGAGGACAGCGGGATGTACATGCAGCGCTCCGACATACCCTACATCGCATTCGAGGGCGGATATGTGGGCAGGCTGAAAGTGGCCGCCGCGCCGAGGCACATAACGATAGAGTACAGCATGCGCAACATCGAAACGGCATTCGAGGACGCGACCCTCGAATTCACGCTCAACCTGAACGAAAAATATTCCGGCGCCGAGTGGAGCGACGACAAATATGCGCTGACCCTTTCCGCCGCCGACGGAAGCGGATTCACTTTCGTTTCTCCGATCGAAGAAAACCGCCCCGCGATAAGCCTTTCCGGCAGCTCGGTCACATTTACGAAAACCGGGGTGTCCGGCTCCCCGGATGCCGACGGCAGCATGGGTTTTTCGATTATCCCATCCAAAAATGCGTCGGTCGCCGACGGGCTCGATTTTTTGAGCGTGCAGGGCGATGTTTCCATCGAGTACGCCAGGCTGTCGCCCGGGGGCGCGGCTGGCAGCTATTCGCCTTCGCGCTATGATCCGCTGCGCGGGATGCATGTCATATCGCTGGAGGCGCTCAGCGCGGACCGGAACGCCGGCGAGCACAATGTCTACAACCGCGTGCATTTCACGCTCGATAACCCCACAGACAGGGATCTGTACGTCCCCTTGGCATTCGACGACGATATCGGGGCCGCCGGGCTGTACATCATCGGGGGCGCGCCCATGCTGCGCGACGCCGAGACGGGAGAACCCATTGGCATACCCGTGCAGATATCCAAGAACTGGCACGACACGCTCCTCGGGCATAGCTGGTACCATCTGTACACCGGGCTGACCGTGCCCGCCAACAGCAAGATAAAGCTCGAGTTCTGCATGGCGAATTCCAAATGGGGGCAGGCCTACGCCGCGAGCCACAGCCAGCTGTGCCTGATCGGATATGCGAACAACCAGCTGTGGTGCGAGTCGGCGTTGGGCTGCAACGGGGAGAGCATAACATACGACGCCGACAAAAACCTGGGGCGCAGCAATATCGACGACGTTCGCCCGTTTCTCGTGCTCACGGGGACCGAGGCCAAATGGAACTGGAGCGGAAACGTGGGCGGCGGGGATTTTTTGCGGTATTTCGACTCGTCCGGAAAAGAACAGCGGCTTGTGCGCATGAGGACCAACTATGCGCAGCAGGCCCCTTCTTTGACCGACGTATCCTATAACGGCATAACCGCGGACGGCAACATACAGATGACGGTGCGCGCGCGGCTTGGCGGCACCGACGACGTGCTTCGCGCCTACTACCAGTTCGAGTACGAATTCAAGAAGGACACCTCATATAAGAGGCTCGCCCTGTTCCAGATGCAATCCGACGGGTACAGCCTACCGGGCTTCGAGCGGTACGCCATAGGCAACGACGAGGGCATACTGGAAGATTCCGAAATGCCTTCAAAAAGGCCTTCATCTTTCAAGTATGCAAATGCAAAGGACCAAGCCATAGAGACGTCGGGGACAAATCCGTGGTTTTACATTTACGGCAACCCGGGCTGGCAGCAATACGGATCCGACGACGCGGGCGTGATGTTCACGGTAAGGGAATACAGCGCACATATCAACGGGCAGACCTGTGCGCAGCCCTATTACGGGAAAATAGGGATGCCAAACGGGCACGTCGCCATGGGCTTTGAATTGGCAATCCCCGAAACCGACGTGGTAGAGGCGGGCTCCAAGATTTCATTCACGGTGGAATACGCGATACTCGGAAACGACAAGGAGAGCTACTACGGCGAAAGCGCTTATCTGCTCGATTTGCCCGCCGAGACCTGGAAATCCGCAGAAATGGCGCTCATTCAGGCGCAAGGGAACATTTTGGCCGCCGAAGCGCTCACAGGAGAGCTTGTGAGCACATATCCAGTGGAGGTAAAGTGCGCAGAGGGCGATGTGGCAGCACAGCTGAAACTCTCGGGCGGGCTGGGCTATACTCCGCTTGTGTTCACGCACTTGGGCCGTTTCGACGGCTGGCGGCTGGAATCTTCGCCCGACGGATCCAATTGGGAAAAGCTCGACCTTTCGGCAAACGGGAGCGATTACTGGCAATGCTACTTTGACGCGGCCGCCGATGCGTACCAGCTGATATACTGCGTGCCGAACCGGCGGGAGACCCATTACAGGCTCATCAGGGACAAGTAATCTATGCCGAAAGGATCGAAAAACATGAAAATATTCAAACGCCTGCCATATATAGCCCTGTTTTGCCTGCTGCTTGCCGCGCCGGGCTGTTCCAAAACATACAGCTCCGATTATTTGAAGGAGTACGGCGCATTCTTCGATTATTCGCTCGGCGAGGGCAACTGGGAGCTCGCCGCAACGGGCAAGGGCGAAAACGCCTATGCCGACTTCGCATATTACTACACCTGGTGGGAGATCAGCTATACGGACATCGACGGCGAAGAGCGGATTTTGTATTTTGACAATTACAGCGACCACGCCATAGCGTCGGATGTGCTGCGGGCGGCGCGGCACGCCGCGGGCCAAAAGATCGCGAAAGCGCGTTTTGGCTACGGCGAATTCTTCGTGCCGGAAGAAGCCTTGGGCTTCCCGGGAAAGATGGGGCCGGAGGCATACAATCCGGATTCCGCCGAACCGGGGCTGATCCTCGAGGTGGGCCATACAAAAGATTCCAACTATGATTACAGCCAAATCACATCGACCGAAAACGGGCTCAGGCTCTATGATTTCGACGTTGTTTCGTTCATTCGGGATTACAGGCACGTGATCGCCATAAAAGGCCGGTTTGAAGACGAACAGCTGTACCGCGAGGCGGTTGCTGAAATATATGGGAACATAACGGATCTTCTCGGTTATGAGGCGCATATTTTGGTCGATGTTTCTTTGTATGAGCCCGGCTCCGGCGAGGCTTTGGAACGCTTCAATCAAATCTGGAAAGACGGCGAGCGGCAATATCCGGATTGAAGCGCGGTCAATCGACAAATTCGCGCCCCATGCATCAAATTGACGCACGGGGCGCGTTCTTTTTTTGCAAATCGATTACACGCTGTAATAGTCCGAAAGCTTGGTCAGCCGCGCATATTTCAGCTTCGCGTCCGCCTCTGCGGTTTCAAACAGCTGCGCCGCCCTCTCGGGGAACTTGCGCGTAAGCGAGCTGTACCTGTTCTCGGTTTTTATGAATTCCGCATAGGATCCGGTCGGCTCCTTTGAATCCAGCGAGAACGGATTTTGACCGGCCGGCAAGAGCGCGGGGTTGAAGCGGAACAGGTGCCAGTACCCTGCGGCCACCGCGAGCTTCTCCTCGGCCATCGAGTTGCCCATGCCGAGCTTTATCCCGTGGTTTATGCAGGTCGAGTACCCGATCACTATCGAGGGGCCTTTGTAGTTTTCGGCCTCGGATATCGCTTTTATGCACTGGTTGTAGTCCGCCCCCATCGCGATCTGCGCCACATACACGTTGCCGTAGCTCATCGCGATGCTCGCCAGGTCTTTTTTCTTCTGGCTTTTTCCGGCGGCGGCGAACTGCGCCACCGCGCCGGTCGGGGTGGATTTCGAGGATTGGCCGCCCGTGTTCGAATACACTTCCGTGTCGAACACGAATATGTTTATGTCGAGCCCGGAGGCGATCGCGTGGTCGAGCCCGCCGAAGCCTATGTCATAGGCCCAGCCGTCGCCGCCAAACGACCAGAACGATTTCTTGACGAACACGTCCTTCATGGAAAGCAGCTGCCTCGCCCCCTCGCAGGCGTCGCAGGGGCATTTGTTTCCCGCCGAAACGAAGCTCTCTTCCCATTGGGTTCCCTTCACGTCGTCGTAATCGGCAATGCCGTATTCGAGAGCCGCCACGAGCCTGGCCGAGGCCGCCTTTGATTTTTCGCCGTCGTCCATCGCCTCGAGCCATCCGTTTATCGCCGCTTTCAGTTCGTCCCCGCAGTAATCGACCGCCGCAAGCGCCTTTGCCGCCTCGGCCGCCTTTTCGCGCCTTTGGCCGACTGCGAGGGCCATGCCAAGTCCGTACTCGGCGTTGTCCTCAAACAGCGAATTCGCCCAGGTGGGCCCTTTGCCATCTTTGTTTACGGTATACGGGGTGGCGGGCGCCGAGCCGCCCCAGATCGACGAGCAGCCGGTGGCGTTGGCTATGTACATCCTGTCGCCGAACAGCTGGGTTATGAGCTTTGCATACGGCGTTTCGCCGCAGCCCGCGCAGGCGCCCGAGAACTCGAACAGCGGCTGCTTGAACTGGCTGCCCTTGACCGATTCGGGCTTAAATTTTGCGAGCACCGTCTCGTCGTCGGTGTATTTGTAGGCCAAGGCTATGTTGTCCTTTTTGTCCATCTGCGAGTCTATCGGCTTCATCACAAGCGCTTTTTCGCCTTTTTTGCCCGGGCACACGTTCGCGCACGAGCCGCAGCCCGCGCAGTCCAAAGTCGAGACCGCCATCGAAAACTTGTATCCCGGGACCCCGGTCATCGCGATTGCGTCCAATGCGGCGGGCACTTCGTCCGCTTCGGGTATCGCGAGCGGGCGTATGACCGCGTGCGGGCACACATAGGAGCAGAAGTTGCACTGTATGCAGTTCTCCGGCACCCAGCACGGTACGTCCACCGCTATGCCGCGCTTTTCGTAAGCCGCCGAGCCCTGCGGGAAAGCGCCGTCCGGCTCGAAGGCTGAAACGGGCAGATCTTCGCCCTTCTGCGCATTTACGGGGTTCAATATATTTTTGACGAAATCGACCATTTCCGGACGGCCGGAGATTTCTTTTTGGGCTGTGTCGTCTGCCGCATTTGCCCAATTGGCGGGAACCTGTATCTCCTTTATGTTCACAAGCCCTTCGTCGATGCAGCGGTAGTTCATGTTCACCACTTCTTCGCCCTTGCTGCCGTAGGATTTCACGACTGCGTCCTTGAGGTATTTGACCGCGTCGTCGATGGGGATTATGCCCGCCAGCTTGAAGAACACCGTCTGGAGCACCATGTTGACGCCGAGCCCGCGCTTGTTTATGCTTCTGGCTATGCCTATGCCGTCGATGGTGTAGAATTTCGCCTTTTTGTTCGCCAAGTCGCGCTTCATCTTGGCGGAGAGCCTCTTGCCGCATTCGTCCGCGTCCCAGGCGCAGTTCAAAACGAATGTGCCGCCGTCCTTTAAGTCTTTTGTCATGTCGAATTTGTCAACGTAGGACGGGTTGTGGCAGGCCACGTAATCCGCTTTTGAGATATAGTAAGTCGAGCGTATGGGGCTGTCGCCGAATCGCAGGTGCGAGATCGTCAGACCGCCGCTTTTTTTGGAGTCGTAGGCGAAATATGCCTGCGCGTATTTTTCGGTGTAGTCGCCGATGATCTTGCAGGCGTCCTTGTTCGCGCCCACCGTGCCGTCGCCGCCAAGCCCCCAAAACTTGCACGAAACCGTGCCCGCCGGGGTCGTGTCGGGATTTTCGCCGATTGGCAGCGATAGATTGGTCACGTCGTCTTCTATGCCGATTGTGAATCCCCCCTGCGGGAATTCTTTTTTGAGGTTTTCGTAAACCGATATGATATTTGACGGGGGCGTGTCCTTTGAGCCTAAACCGTAGCGCCCGCCCGCGACCGGGATGTTTTCGAATTTCGAGCCGGTCAGCGCGGTCACCACGTCGAGATAAAGCGGTTCGCCGAGCGCGCCGGGTTCCTTCGTCCTGTCGAGCACCGCTATTTTTTTGACTGTGTTTGGCATCGCCTCAAGGAGCAGTTCCCTGTTAAACGGCCTGTACAGCCGGACTTTCACGAGCCCCGTTTTTTCCCCTTTCGCGTTCAGGTAGTCGATGGTCTCCTCGATCGTGTCGCAGACTGAGCCCATGGCGACAATTATTCTTTCCGCGTCGGGCGCGCCGTAATAGTTGAACGGCTTGTAGTCCGTGCCCGCCCTTTTGTTCACTTCGTCCATGTAGCCCACCACTATATCGGTGATTTTGTCGTAGTAAGGGTTGCAGGCTTCCCTCGCCTGGAAGAATATGTCGGGATTTTGGGCGGTTCCGCGCAAAACGGGGTGGTCGGGGTTCAGGGCCCTGTCCCTGAAGGCCTGGACCGCGTCCATATCGACCATTTCGGCGAGCTCGTCATAGTCCCAGGCCTCGATTTTCTGCACTTCGCTGCTCGTTCTCCAGCCGTCGAAAAACTGCAGAAACGGCACCCTGCCCCGAATTGCCGCCAGATGCGAAACCGCTCCGAGATCCATCACTTCCTGGGGGTTGGTGGCGCACATCATGGCAAAGCCGGTCTGCCGGCAGGCCATCACGTCGGAATGGTCGCCGAAGATGGACAGCGCGTGGGTGGCCAGCGCCCTCGCCGAGACGTGGATGACCCCGGGCAGCAGCTCGCCCGCTATTTTGTACATATTGGGAATCATGAGAAGCAGCCCTTGCGAGGCGGTAAATGTGGTGGTGAGCGCCCCCGCCGCGAGCGAGCCGTGGACAGCTCCCGCGGCGCCCGCCTCGGATTGCATCTCGACCACGTTGACCGTCTGCCCGAAGATGTTCTTGCGCCCTTCGGCCGCCCATTCGTCCGCCCACTCCGCCATGGTGGACGAGGGGGTTATCGGGTAAATCCCCGCCACTTCAGTGAACGCATAGGCCACGTGCGAAGCGGCGTTGTTGCCGTCCATGGTTTTCTTTTTTCTTGCCATCAAAAAAATCCTCCTGTGATTATATATATTTTTTAATACGGATATTGTAACATATTTTAAGGCTGTATGTAAACATACAAAATGTTAATATTTTGGTTTTTTGTTAGGGAGTATCGGCTTCTTTTGCTACTTTATTTAACCCGGTGACGTAATCCTGTAAAACGTCTTTAAAATATTTTGGGCAATTTTTATCCCATATTTCGCCCTTGCCGTCTTTGACTAAGAGCAAGGGATTCATTATGTCGAAAGCGCCATTCCCAGAGTTATCGTGAATTTGAATATTATCGCATAACGGCAAAACCAATTTAAGGTTTTCAAACGAGTTTGTGTATCTTCTTATCAAATCTTCTTCGGGAACACCGTGTCCGCCGCTACGTCTGCGCGCTGCGACGCGCTCTATCGACAGTTCCATGCTTTCTAAGCCAACATAATATAGATTGATTTTGAATCCTTTATCTTTCGCTTTTTTAATGACGGAAATAATCGTATTGCCGGCTAAAGTTGTTTCCTGATTGAATGATGCGCCGCCATCTATGCAGTCTTTGCGCATTTTAACAGCAATACGAGCCGCTGCCGTCTGTGTGTTCTTATTTTCCCAATCATTGTTGAATTGGTCTTTCACAATTTCGTCGGCATTTATTCTAATTCCAAAGTCGAGGTTCAACAGTTTATAGAACGTAGACTTGCCAGCCCCGTTGACACCTGCAAAGATGGTGTACACCTTTTCGAGGCTCATACGCGGAAACCGTTTTCTTCCAACTTTTTTACAAGCCCTTTTATTCCTTCTTCTCTTTCATCAGCTATGGCTTTCCACGCTCTCGCAGACCTGTTCTTGGAAAATATGTGCGAAACCAATTCTTTCTTTTCAGATGGAAGCACGGAAAGATAGTCCAACAATTTATCCTCGGTTAAATTGTCAATGGCATAGATTTCTTCCGCTGTCAGATATGCCCCGCTCATTAAGTCATTCCCGCCTTTCTTCTGTAAAAAATCCTCATGATTTATTGCATATATATTTTTTAATACGGATATTGTAACATATTTTAAGGCTGTATGTAAACATACAAAATGTTAATATTTTGGTTTTTTAGAGGTGAAACATGGGAAGCCAGCCCTCATGCTCGGCGAACATATCGTCGACCATGCATTTGATCTCCGCAAGGCTCAGCACCGCCGAGGACAGCGGGTCGAAATAGCAGGCCTGATAGATCAAGTCGCGGTTTCCCGTCAGCGCCCCCTCGACCGCCATTTCCTCGCAGCGCGACGAAGTTCCGCAGAGCGCCGCCAGCTGCAGGGGGAGGCTGCCCACCCTCATCGGTTTCAGCCCGCCCTTCGAGGCCAAAACGGGCACCTCGACGCAGGCCCCATAGGGAAGGTTGTCTATCAAGCCGTAATTGCGCACGTTGCCGTTGAACTCGAACAAAGCCTGGTCACCGAAGACCGCGTTGAATATGTACGAGGCAAATTCCTCGCTGCGGTTTAAATTGATGGGGTTGTTTATGAATTCATTGAACTCCTTTTGCCGCCGCTCGCTTTTTTGCGCCTTTGTGCCCGCTCTGCGCTGGTGGCCCGGATTCCAGTTCGTGCCGTGGGCGCAGTATTTTTCCATCAGGTCCCCGCGCTTCCTGTACCAGGCCACATATTCCGAATTGTGCCCGCTCGATTCCGTGACGTAATATCCCAAGTGCAGAAACATATCGTTTCGGACCTGCTCGGCATCGAGTATCTCCGGCTTTTCCATGGCCTTTCTTAGCAGCGGGTATGCGTCTTCGCCGTTCCATTCGTATTTCAGGTAAAAAGCCTGGTGGTTTATTCCCGCGCACAAATACGATATCTCGTCTTTTGGCGCGCCTATCCATCCCGCCAGCATCCCCGCCGTGCCCTGCACGCTGTGGCACAGACCGGTTGTTTTTATCTCCGACACCTGCTGCACCGCGCGGCAGATCATTGCCATGGGGTTCGTGTAGTTCAAAAACACCGCCCTCGGGCAGTATCTTTCCATGTCCCGCACAATGTCGGCTATGTGGGGCCAAGTCCTCAGAAACCTGAAAATCGCCGACGGGCCCCGCGTGTCGCCGATGTTTATGCTTATGTTGTATTTCAGGGGCACGTTCACATCCGAGGCCGTGGTCACATCGTCGCTGCACTCGATGGTGCAGAGCACCCCGTCCGCGCCCCTTAAAGCCTGCGCCCTGTCGGTGGTGGCCGATATCAGAGCGGGATATTTGCCCTCCGCGACGATTTTTTCCACCGCCCTCTTTGACAGCTCGAGATTGCCCGCGTCTATGTCCATGAGAGCGATCTCGCAATCCGCGAACGCCGGAAATGTCAGTATGTCCCTTGCCAGGTTGCGCGTGAACACCACGCTCCCCGAGCCTATGAACGTTATTTTTTTGCGCCCATGTTCTCCCATCTCTTTTTTCCTCCATAAATAGTTTAAAAAAGGCTCATATAGCCGCTTCCATATGGATTATACACGATTATAAAGAAAAAATCAAGCAATTTTCGAAGAAAACCCGAAAAGAGTTGACAAACAATGATTTTGGTAGTACAATAAAACAAATGTATATTTGAACAGATTGGGGAAATTCAATATGCCGCAAAGACTACAGTATCACTTTGAGCCCAAAAAGGGCTGGATAAACGACCCGAACGGACTTGTGTTCTACAAGGGGAAATACCATGCGTTTTTTCAGCATTACCCGTATGCGCCAAAATGGGGCCAAATGCACTGGGGGCACGCCGCGAGCGGCGATCTGATCCATTGGGAGGAGCTGCCCATAGCGCTCTATCCCGACAAGCCATACGACAACGGCGAGAACGGGGGCTGCTGGTCTGGAAGCGCGGCGATCAAAGATGATTTGCTGTATTTGTTTTATACCTCCGTTTCTGACGAACTCGGACAGACTCAATCCGTCGCGGTGAGCGAAGACGGCCTGCATTTCGAAAAATACGAAAACAACCCCGTGATCAGGCAGGCCCCCAAAGATGGAAGCCGCGATTTCAGGGATCCCAAGGTGACGAAGATAGGCGATGCGTATTACATGGTGTGCGGCTCGGGCAAAGACAACATAGGGAAAATATTGCTCTTTTCGTCCGAAAACCTTTTTGAGTGGGAATATATAGGCGTGCTGTTTGAGGGCGGGCAATACGGGAGCGTTTTGGAATGCCCCGACTTTTTCCCGTTTGAAGGCAAATATATGCTGATGTTTTCGCAAATGGGCAGGCAAACCCATTCCACGATGTTCGTGTACGGCGATTTCGACGGAAAAACGCTTTCCCCCATATCTTTTCACGCCCCGGAAGCGGGTCCCCATTTTTACGCCCCGCAGACTTTTCCCGACGGCAGGGGGCGAAGGATAATGATAGGCTGGCTGAGCTCATGGGACAGGCAGGCCGATGCGGGCGCGGATTACATGGGCGCGTTCACGATTCCGCGCGAGCTGAAAATGGCCGATGGCAAACTATATTCGTTCCCGGTGGGCGAGGCGGGAAGCCTGCTGAAAAATGACGACGAATTGGTCAAAATCGAAAAAAACGGCGTGACGGTGATGGCATCGGGGCTTTCGTTCCCGCTGGAACACAAAGGGGAGGCGAAAAGAGTCGATATTTTAAGGGATTCCAAAACCATAGAGGTTTTCATCGATGCGGGCGAAGAATCGTTCACCTATTGGTTCGGCGCATAATTTTGGATAAGCATAAACGACAATACCCAAACGAGCGTTATCGCCGCTTTTTTGGGTTCTTTGGTTTTGAATTTGAAAAAACAAATTTTTTGCCATGCAAAATGCAATAAAATGAGTTTTTCGGGGGTATTGCTATTGAAAGGAGTTATGAATCATATGAATACAGAGTTATCATTTGGCGATGGCGGTCTATGCGCGGACGATGGGGACATGATTTCGGCGATTTTCAAAGACCACTCCGATATGGTATACCGGCTCGCGGTTTCGCAGGCAAAAAACAAAGCCGACGCGGAAGACGTATTTCAGGAAGTCTTTGTCAGGCTGATCAAATCCGGCAAAACTTTTGAAAGCGACGAGCACGTCAAGGCGTGGCTGATCCGGGTCACGGTGAACTGCTGCAAGAAGCAAAAAAACACGGCATGGCTTCGGCGCACCGTTCCCTTGGAGGAATGGTCGGAGAGCCTTGCAGCCGAAGAAAGTGACGATTTGAGCGATGTATGCCATGCGGTGGCCAATCTGCCCCAAAAATACCGGACGATCATTCATTTGTTCTATTATGAGGATATGCCGGTCGCCGAAATCGGCAGGGTTTTGGGCATGAAGCAATCGAACGCGCTTTCGCGGCTGCGCCGCGCGAGAAACATTCTGCGGGAAAAATTGAAAGGGGAATACAGCTATGAATAAATTCAGGGAAATGTACAGAGAAGCTATGTCGGCCGAAGCTCCGAGCCAAAAATTGGCCGAAAAGACATTGGCCGCTATGGAAACCGGGCGCAAACCGAGCATCGCGGCCCGCCGCTACAGATGGAAGCTGATCATTCCGGTGGCCGCGCTGCTCGCCTTGACGATGGCGACTGCGGCGACGGCAATCGTATCCAAGCTTTTGAAGCCGAGCGAAATCGCGGGCATGATGGGCGACGATGTTCTGAGCGCTTCGTTTGAGGGCGGGGAGGCGATGGATATAAATATGTCGGTCGAATCGGAGGGATATACGTTTACGCTGCTTGCGATCATGACGGGCAGCGATCTAAAGGACAAAAACCTGTTCGGCAGCGCGGAGCAGGCATCGGACGAGCGCACATATGCGGTATTCGCGATCGAACACGGCGACATGGGCAAATTAATCGACGACGGGGGATTTGTCCGGGCCACGGATTTTTACGCGGCCTTCATGGTAAAAGGGCTGAAGCCTTGGCTGGTGAATTCGACTTCGATGAACGGAGGCTTCTATGCGACCATGGCCAACGGGATAATTTACTACATCGCCGAAAGCGACGCGGTCGAGATGTTCGCCGACAGGGGGATATATTTCGTCATATGCAGGGGCGCGGCGATATACGACCGCGACGCGATCATCTACGACGAGGCGACGGGCGAGATCATGGCCAATCCCGGCTATAAAGGCCCATGCGCGGTTTTCGAGGTGCCGCTCGACAAGTCGCTCGCCGACCCCCAAAAGGCGGAAAAATATTTGGAAGGCATCGGCTATTACCGGACCCCTCATGAACCGGGCGAGGATTTTTGGCCCGAGGCGGACCAAATCGCCGGCCCTGCGAGCCGGGAAGAATGGCTCAAATGGAAAGCCGAGGACCGCATCGAATTTTTTATGAGCTTTGACTGGGAAAATGCCGCAGCGGTCGATTCCACCCTCGAAGAGCTTGGCATCGACGAAAACGGCATGATCACATATTCTGGGTTTATCGAGTATTACGAGTGGCGCGGCCCGCCTATGTCCGTTTTGTTTGAGGATTGCTTCGAAGAGGGCAAAACGGCGCAGTCCCAAATCGTGGAGATGAAGTTGCGCTGGGACGAAACCGACAGGGATTACGCCGTTATGGGCATACGCTATTCCATCGACGAAAACGGCAAAATCACGGGCGTGGTCGTGCTGCCGGAAGACAGGCGGCCTATTGCCGAACGGAAAACATTTTAGACGGCCAATAAAAAACCTCGGAACATATATGCAAGTAGGGGACGCGCCCCTGCGCGTCCCGCAAGTCTGATTTTGCGTTGGTCTTGATTCGCGGGACGGCGAGGGCGCCGTCCCCTACATGATTTCGCCCAATGTGCCGCATTTATCCACCATTGATTTGTCGATCCCACGTTTGTTTTAATGTTGCAAAATTCTTTTTAACGCAGGTATTAAGATTTGTTCATGCCGTATAGCAATCGCTTTCCTGAGATATTCTTTTCTGATATTAGAAATTTGCTCAGTAGAATCAACAATACTGTTAATTTTATTTATGTGAATTTTTGATATAGTACGTTTTGCGGCTTTTGCTAAATCATTTGGCGGATTTTTGAAAATCTCGTGATAGAATATCCTCTTGCTTTCCATATAATAGCATGATGTTATATTATATTCCCTGTTCTTAAATTCCGGCAAATTGGCGTCGGTCAGCAATTCGCCCATCGTGGAATCGTCAAGCAACGCTCCCAAAGTTGAACCGCAATCATAAATAGGGGCAAATAAAATTTGCCCATTTTGTTCTAATACGCCCCAATTATCAAAGTGCCTGTCGGAATTACCCAATAAAGCGTCGATTACAAACATATTCCAAAAGCCATCAAGCATGTCCCTTTTATTTTTTATTAAATCGCATTTGTCTATTATCAATCCGACATTCTCTATGGTAGTCCCGAATTTGCTGTCAATTTCGACGATTTGATTTCCAAGTTTGGAAAATTCATGGAGTATTGCGCCGTTTTGTGTAAAATCTTTGCACCCAACCACAATTTTTTCTTTTCCGGTTTTATCTGTGTATGTCCCTAATGCCGTTTCCTGTGTGACAAAACCGCAAGCACGAAATATATTGCAACCGATATGTTCGGAATACTGATTGTTCATATAACTTAATACATTTTTTTTATCTCTTATCGGGTCGGGGAATTTTATCATGTATAATTCGTTATTATATAAAATCGTCGTCTTTTTTTCCGAACCACTGAATTTATTCAGCTTTTCTTCGCCTGCATTAAAATCAATCATACAACAGTTCCTCCATATACTCTCTTAAATCTGCAGCCGTTGCGCGAGTTAAATTCCCCTCAAGTTCTCTGTGTTTTATCGTAAAAAATAAATCTTCTCCATGTTTTTCAAGAGCAAATCTGCATCGGCTTGTTTTTTCTTTATTATATGCTTCGTGCAATTCATAAAAAATATTCAATTCCTCGGATAATCCTAACATTCCTTTGAAATCTGCGGGATTATATCTATAATTACCGTTCATTATTTTCGACCCTCACATTTTTTACCTAAAATCTTCTATATATAATTATATCCGTTATTTGAAATTAAGTCAAGATTTTTATTTAAATATTTCGAGTTGTGCAAATGAAAAGCAAAAAAAAGACGCGCGCGATCTCGCGTGCCACCCTCTTTGCCTCTAAAAACCCCGGAACATATGTGCAAGTAGGGGACGCGCCCCTGCGCGTCCCGCGTTGCTGTTCGGCAGGGCAAGCGCATAAAAAATAATGGCCGATATCTTGTTGCGTGCCGGTTCCCGAGCCTTTTGTAGCGAAATATTGACATCGCTGTGAATATATGGTACAATATCCGCGTCAAGGTGTTTTTTTTGATGAAATTTTGAAATGGAAGGGAGCGGCATATGGACGAAAAACGAAAAACAGGGATAATTGCGCTTATAATCTATGTTTCCATCGGCATTTTAACTTTTGTTTATTCGCTGAGATTCTTTTTTGCAACTCAGTTCTCCGAGCTTTTGCAGTTTGAGCAATTATTTTTGTTGTTCTTGTACGCTGTGGTCCCATGCGTGCCCGCCATCATATTGCGCGCCAAATTCGGGGCGCGCGCGCTTAAATGGATTGCGCTCGCCGCGACCGCGCTTGCAGGATTGTGCGTTTTGACGCACATACTCATGCCGGAGGAAATATTGTACGGCGAAATCGCATTGTCTTCGTATTCAAGCGGGTTTGCAATGTCCTACGCGAATGAATGGATATTTGTTTTCACGCAGTTTGCGCTGACTTCCTCGGTCCCCGCTTTGTATTGCGTGGCGTTTGCCGGAGATCTGTACCGTTTCCCGTTCGTCTTCAAAAAAGAGCACTCGATCTCAGTTATTCTCGCGCCTGCTTTGATGTTTTTTTTGAGCCTGATCATTCGCGGCGCGATGGCAAACGGTCTTGTTGCAACTTTTATATCTGCCTTCAGCGGCGACATGATGGTGAAAATGATACTTGGCGTCGTTTACGTTTTGTGGGCTCTGCTATTGATATTTATTTCGCATATGCTTTATCGGGGGATAAAAAAATCCGCTTTCTTTGAAAATCCCAAAACACAAAAATATGCGCCGATAGTTTTGCTGTGCATATTGATTCCCGTACTGGCGCTTGCCGGTTTGACAGTATTTGCAAACAATAAAGGGGAATTGGTAAAAACCGAAAACGAAACGTTGGGCAGCTATGAGTTTTCGTACAAAAGGAGCGTGCTTTGCATCGGAAAAGAGATATTTGACGAATACGAACTCTCCGACGGGCATATCCAAAAATTTTTTGACGTCGCCGAAACGGTTTACGGAAAGCTGACCGGGTTTTTCCCGAAATACGATTTTCCAAAAGAGATCGTCTATCATGCCGTGCCAAAACACTGGGATCCCGGAAGCGGCTATGACTATTACGGGGACAAAATCCATCTTGAGTCTTGGTGTGACCCTTGGACAAACGAAACTTTTTATGAAGAGAATTTGTTTGCGCGGCTTCTGGCCATGATCGACGCGGGATTTCCCTCGATTGCCTGCCACGAATTGGGGCATCTTTTCACGACATCCGCCCACGGGCCGTATCAATACTATCACCCGCCTTATGTATGGGACCCCGAGCTTTTGGCCGTGCTGGCGGAACATTACATCGCTTCCGTGATTTCTGTGACCGGGGAAAGGGCGGCGGACGAAGAATGGGCGGATTCTTATCACGGCCAATTCTTTGCCTGGGCCGACAAATACGGATACAAGGCGATAAGCGACACCCTGAAAAAAGTGAGCGGGGCCTCGCCGGACATTGACAGCGCGCAAAACCATCCGCTGGCCCTGTTTGTGAAATGCCTGTCGAAAAAAACGGGGGAAGATATAAAGCTCGACGTTGGTTAATTAAAAATGAAGATTCTTATTTGCGGAGTGGCGATAAACGAAACAATTATCACCGCAGCTGTCGATAGTATCAACAGCAGCAAAGAATGGCCGTTCCTTTTCCACAATATCGCAAATTGCACCATCAAAGGCAGCATCAAACACCAAACAAGCATCGCAAGATACCATAGAATCGAAAACGAAAAAAATGACAGCACAAATATAAAAGTCCAAATTTTGGCCAAAACTATCATCAATTCCTTTTTTTGGACTTTTTCGCCTATGTCAAAATTAGCGATATATTTTAGCGCCTTTGATCCGTTATAGTTGACAAAACCGACTATGAGGCTCACGGTCAATCCGCCCAATAACGCGAACGTGAAGTTCATTTTTACGCCTCCAATCATTTTTTTTGCCTGCCGTTTCATATCCATTGTATCATGCTATGCGCAAAAAAACAAGGGGCGAAACAAAAAAAAGCCGTTTAAGGGGTCTTTTTTTGTGCGCGTCGGATCCGAGCTTCACCGCCAAGCGGCTCTTGAAGCGTTAGGGCGCGGCGTTCACGAAAAGAGTTGACAAATAACGATTTTGAGAGTACAATAAAAACAATTGATAATTGTATTTTTGCTTCGGTAATAATATGAGGGCGGTTTATGAAAGAATTCAATGTGACGGGGATTTGCGTCCCCGAAAAGAATTACATGGTGGATATAAGCGGCAAAATAGCGCAAATAAAAAAACTTGTTGACAGCGGCAGCTATTTCACGATCAACCGCGCAAGGCAATACGGCAAAACCACGACATTGCATGAGCTGGGAAAAAAGCTGGCGGGCGAATATACAGTGGCGTCGATCAGCTTCGAGGGATTCAGCGACGAAAATTTCGCGTCGCAGGAAGCGTTTTGCCCGGCGTTCATCAGGCAGATAGCGAAATCGCTGAGGTTCGTCCCGAATTCGAGGGAATACATGGAAAAGTGGGCGAATTGCGGCGCAAGGAGTTTTGACGAGCTAAGCGACAGCATAACGGATATGTGCGAAAACCAAAAAGTGGCGCTATTCATCGACGAAGTGGACAAAACGAGCAACAATCGGGTGTTTCTCCATTTTTTGAGCATGCTGAGGACGAAGTTTTTGAATCGGCAAGCGGCCAAGGACTACACATTCCACAGCGTGATACTGGCGGGGGTGCATGACATCAAAACCATCAAGTTGAAAATGATGAACGAAGGGTTGTACACGCCGACGGCATACGAGGGCAAAATATACAACTCGCCGTGGAACATAGCGGTGGATTTTGAAGTCGATATGTCCTTTTGCCCCTCCGAAATATACACCATGCTTGAAGATTATGAATCGGATCACGGCATTGGCATGGATGCTATGGCAATATCGGAAGAAATATACGGGTATACGAACGGCTACCCATTTTTGGTCTCGCGGGTCTGCAAACTTATCGATGAAAAGCTGGGCAAAGCCTGGACATCGGAAAGTGTCAAAAAAGCCGTCGAAATCATGCTCAAAGAAAAAAACACATTGTTCGATGATTTGTTCAAAAATATTGCGGCTTATCCTGATTTGAAAAAAAGCCTGTACGAATTGTTGTTCCTTGGAATAACCAAAGCCTTCAACATAGACAACCCTATTGTGAATTTGGGATATATGTTCGGGTATTTCAAAGACGAAAACAACCAGATAAAAGTTTCAAACAAAATATTCGAAATGCGCATATACAATTATTTCATTTCGGAAAACGAAATATCCGGGGAAGCGAACGTGAGGCTGCCGCAAAAAAGCGAAATAACCGAAAGCGGGCGCTTCGACATGGAATCATGCCTGAAAAAATTCGCGCAGCATTACGCGGAAATATACAAGCAAAAAGACGCGGCGTTCCTGGAGCGCCACGGGGGATTGCTGTTTTTGACGTATCTGAGGCCGCTCATCAACGGGCACGGTTATTTTTACATCGAAAGCCAAACGAACGATTTTAAAATAGATATTGCGGTGGATTACGAAAGCGAGCAATTCATCGTCGAATTGAAAATATGGCACGGCGAAAAATTGCACGAGGCGGCATATGGGCAGCTTGCCAACTATCTGAAAATAAAAAACGCCGAAGCTGGGTATTTGCTGACCTTTGATTTCCGAAAGGAATCGAACAAAGGCAAAAAAGCCGAATGGGTCGAGTATGGCGGCGTAAAAATTTTTGACATCGTCCTTTGACAAAGCCCCATTCCCTCGGAACATTTTGAAGCAATATCAAGTCGATGATGTGATAGATGCATTGACGGAAAGGGGACTTTTATGAAAGCGGCAAATAGGAATAATTTGCACTACAGGGGTTATGTCGGAAACATAGAATTTTCGGAAGAAGATGCCGTATTTCACGGAAAAGTTGTCAGAATCAAACCGCTGATATCTTTTGAGGGCGAAAGCGTGAAAACGATTACAGAAGACTTTCAAGCGGCGGTAGATGAATATCTTGAACATTGCGAAGCAAATGGCATTGAAGCCGAAAAGCCGTTCAAGGGGTCTTTTTTTGTGCGCGTCGGATCCGAGCTTCACCGCCAAGCGGCTCTTGAAGCGTTAGGGCGCGGCGTTTCGCTCGACGCTCTTGTGGAGGACGCGCTTATGCAGGTTGTTGGGCGAAAATAGGCTGTTTTCGAAGCGTAAACAACAAAAGAGGTTGGGCCTCATTTTGAGGCCCAACCTCTTTTCGCAAAAACAACGCTCACATTTTAGACGGTTTCTAAAAACCTCGGAACATATGTGCAAGTAGGGAACGGCTTCCATGCCGTCCGCGTTGCTGTTCGGCACGGAAATTGAGCGAATAAAATATCTGTGAACAGAACGATACAAAAGGAAGGATATTGTTGTAGGGCACGACCACCGGGCGTGCCGCGAGTCTGATTTCATGTCGATTTTGCCAGCGGTACGCGCAGGGGCGCGTACCCTACTACATTCTTCTTGTTTCGCCATCGCCTATTACACATTCTTCAGGCGATTGCGAAACGAGAAGGAGTATCTTTCATGGATTATACCGTTGAGGTAACCTGGGATGAAGCTGTCGGCGCGTGGTGCGTCTCCACGAATCGTGGAATTTAAAACAATGAATTGATAATTGTATTTTTGCTTCGATAACAGTATAATGGAATCACGCCGGTGAATAAATTGATTTTAAATATTTTGAGGTGATTTTATGAATATTAAAATTGGGGCAAAAATAAAAGCATTGCGTAAACGCGATGATATAACGCAGGAACAGCTTGCGGAAATTCTTGGCGTATCAAATCAAGCTATATCTCGCTGGGAAAGCGAATCGGGTTATCCTGACATAGAATATATCAAGCCTATCGCAAATTTCTTCAATGTCACTATCGACTATCTTTTCGACCACGACACAGAGGAAAAGCAGCGGAAGATTGAGGACTATTGCAAGCAGTACTACAAATATCTTCAAAAAAAGCCGTTAGCCTACGATGAACAGATTGATCTCATGCGCCATGCCCTGGCGGAGTTCCCTGCGGAAGAGAAGCTGCTGATAAATCTGGCGCGGGCTTTGTATTGGAAGTGGAATTCTAACAGATTTTGTGGCATAAGCAACGAAGATAATAGCCCTGATATCGAAAAGCGCAAATCCTTCGGTTCTATGGAAGAGGCGATGAAAATCATGGAGGAATTGCTTGCTTCTTCTACCGACGATGTCATCCGCGGCAATTGCCGCGATATGCTGGCTTCTATTTACGGCGCCATGGGCGAGAAAGAAAAGCTGCTGGCTGTCGCCGAACAATGCGGAAGTTTACATCATTCCAAGGAATATATACTTTCCAAATGCTTATTGGGGGAGGACGGCATAAAAAACAGGCAGGAATTTTTGGGCATACTTCCCCACATAACTACAAACGCCTTAATGACTTTTCCCGATTATGCGGATACGGACGCGGAAATTGAAGCGTATGAGTTTCTCATTAAATTTTGGAAATTTATTTACCGCGATGATTACGGACCATGGCACAGCCAGTTGGCAGTGTTATATAGGGCTTATGCGAGCCTCCTCCATGAAACAAAGCCCGAAGAAGCGGCAAAAGCTTTCAAGCAAGCGTTCGCCCATGCGAAAACCATGGAAATATATGACGGCGAAGAAGGTGAAAAAACGTGTACTTCTCCCTACACAAACCGTTTAAAGTATAGCCGGTTGAATTTTGGCCAGCGCGGCTGGGTGCATGATTTGTATATAGCGATGACGCAAGATAAATATCAAGCGCTGTGCGAAAATGCCGATTTCGCTGCGCTGGTCAAAGAAGTGGAGGCTTGGGTAGCCGAAAAGGGCTAAGCGCCTTCATTGACAAACGCAAGCATGGAACAACCATTTTTTTGCCTGCCGTTTCATATCCATTGGATCATGCCATGCGCAAATGGGCAGTATCGGCAAAGAAGCAATCGAAAGTTATTACAAATTACGAAAAGACAGCCAACAAGACGATAATGTAAACAAGAACGGTTATTTTAAAGCTAAATAGCCGTTTTTTGTTTAAAATTTAATAATCATCGATTATAATTATAGATAGGAATAATTTTATTAAAATTTATAAAATAATGATTTTCCACCTAACAAATGCTCTTTTCAAAAGACTTTATATATAGAACGCCAAAGAAACGGAGGTGAGGACATGGACAAAGAACTGAACGATATATTGTGCGAACAGCTTGACAGGCTATATAAATTCGCATATAACCGAACCCGCGACGCTTACAAAGCGGAAGATTTAACACAAGAAATAGTGTTATCTGCAATCCGCTCATATCACGGAATAAAAGACAAAAATTTAATATTACCGTGGCTGTGGGGCGTTGCGAGAAATGTTTATATGCGGTCGACAAAATCTTCAAGGGAATTTCCCGCAGAAGAAAATTTTATTATCGACAAAGCCGGAATAAGTTATGAAACTCCCGAAGATATATATATTGCAAACGACGAGATATTTAATGTAAGGCGCGCCGTTTCATATCTCGCAAAGAATTACCGCGACGTTGCCGTGATGTATTATATTGAGGGAAAAGATTACACCACAATATCCCGTGAACTTACCATTCCCCTGTCCTCTGTAAAATGGCGACTAAACCAATCAAAAAGTCAAATCAGAGAGGAGCTTGAAACAATGGAATACATGAACAATGGTTACAGAAAGGCGCAGGATTTATTTGTGAATTTTGGCGGGTGGATTGGCAAATCAGATTGGCGTGGTAATTATGAGGGCGCAGACAAAGCCCTTGAAACATTACTCGCAAAAAATATCGCCATATTCGCTTATGAAAAGCCCGTTACTGTGACGGAAATATCCTCCGCGCTCGGAACGTCGGCAGATTATGTTGAGGACATAATCGAAAAGATGGTTGAAACAAGGGTGATTGAAAAATCCGTCAACAAATATCAAACCAATTTTCCGATACTCAACGGGACGCAGACAAGAGATATTTATCACGGCAATTTGGCATTTGTAAAAGAAAAATCCGTTCAGCTTTCCCGGCTGCTTTCGTCGTTGCCGCCGCTTTTATGCACGTTGGCTTCGTCCTGCTCGATCTGCTTGCTGATCAGTTCGACCATTTTCACGCCATAAGCGATGGAATTATCCAAAGAAAAGATCAGCTCCGGCACCGCGCGCCCCTGCAGCATCCTGCCCAGCTGCAAACGTATATAGCCTTTGGCTTTGTCCAGAGCCGCCAAAACGTCCTTATCGGAAACCTGCCCCATATTGCTGAAATAGACCCTGGCCGAACTGAAATCCTTGGCGGCGTCCACCTTCAAAACCGAAACGAAAGATAGCCGCGGGTCGCTGACCTCCTTTGCGATGATGTCGGCGATCAGTTTTTGGATTTCCACCGACAAACGGTCGGCGCGGTGCTTGCCCATCAAGATCACTCCTTGTTAAATTATAGTAAACAGGTTTGTCCTTATAAAACTTAAGCCTTTCGTAGAGAGGTTCGGAGGCCTGGAAACGCCTACTGCCTCCCTCCCCTCCGGGGATGGAGGCAGTAGGAAATCTCCTGTTAAAGCTCCCTTTTGATCTCTTCCATGATGAAGCCCTCGATCACGTCGTTGATCTCGAAATCGTTGAACCGTTCGACGCCGATGCCGCACTCAAATCCGGACGCCACTTCCCTGACGTCGTCCTTGAAACGCCGCAAGGATCCCAGGTTGCTTTCGTAGATCACGATATTGTCCCGGATTACCCGTATCTGGCAACCTCTGGTGATTTTGCCGTCCAATACATAGCAACCGGCGACAGCGCCGACTTT
>Ga0082212_10002843_pt1 | contig 24857 bp, 31 predicted proteins | sample TergutNt197P3_FD_71548 | JGI IMG/M metagenome (GOLD analysis project Ga0082212, IMG submission 71548) | Neocapritermes taracua P3 segment gut microbial communities from Petit-Saut dam, French Guiana - Nt197 P3 | ecosystem: Host-associated > Arthropoda: Insects > Digestive system > Gut ... | reverse complement strand
CCGGCGGTTGCTTCCCGGCAGAGGCCATGCGGTGTGCGAATAATTATTCATACCACCTCATCACTTAGACCGATGAACAAAGAAATGCAGTTTAATCCACTCCCAACATTCATGTCAGCGGCGCGGCGGCGTTAGCCGATGGGCAAGCCTTACATCTACGGCTTAGAAAATCCCTGCGGTCACGGATGCGCCTTGGCTGATCGAAAGGGGTTGTCGAAAACAAAACGCCCAAGCGTGTCCGTTCTGATGACACGATGGCGTCAGGATGCTCTGTATTGAGTTTTCATGGGCTTTCCGTCGGTTGTTCCACTCGCATTGACAACGAACAACAAAAGTGAGAATATCGTGTCAGTGGCGATTAGAAAAAATCCTTTTGAAGCAGGAGGGAGATATGAAATGAAAAAGATAGATTTGAACATGGTGGCAGAAGAGTTTGAAATGATAAACCCTGAAACACATGTGTTTTACAACATAGAGACAGGGTGCTTTGACTTTTACAGCGATTTATACGGCTCACCGGATGATGATACTGAGAAATTCGAGGATGAAGCTTGGATTGCTGCTCCACACCATTGGGACATTAGAGAATATGACATGATGGAGAATTTTACTGAAACAGTATCCGATCAACATAAAAACGAATTACTCTGTGTTGCATTGGAAGGAAAAGGTGCATTTCGACGCTTTAAAGACACCTTGCATCGTGTCGGACTGACAGATGAATGGTACAGATTTAAGCGAGAAGCGTATGTGAAAATCGCCAAAGAATGGTGTGACGAAAACGGAATTGAATATGACACCCATGATGAATGAGCCACCTCCATTCTTGTTGATCAATGGCGGGTGACGCCGTAGGCGGCAAAAGAAAGCGACGACTCCCAAAATGATGGAATCCGTCACTCGCCGGAAACGTTGCCTTGCTTTACAAGGTCTTTGAGAAAACGTATTATTCATCATCAGCTAAAGAGAAGCCTCTTTCCTTCACGAACTTTTTCATGTCCGCAACGGCTTCAAGGTGATCCTTTTTAATACTCTTTGTGGTTTTAAGAGTGTTTAATACGGCAATACAAATCAGCATTATAAGGCTTTCTCGACAACTCTTATCCTCGGTGTAGTTATCAATAAAACAGCAACCTTTACAGGTGGGGCTTTCTTCACAAATCTTCAACGATTGGATTAATTCTTCAGCGATCATGATTAAAACATCCTTCAAAATTGGGCATTGACCCCCAAACCGAAAGAGGCTATAATCAGCTTATAACCTGAGTTCCGGCTTGGGTCTTGTGAGAGACGCTCGTGTTCTTGGTCGGAAATGGAGCGTCTTTCTGTTTTGATAGCAATTTACTTTTTTGGAGTGACATGATACCTTAGTAGAGTACGCACTTTTCTGTGGTTAAGGTGCACTATAGTGCACCACTATCTCAACTCTATTATGTGCACCATAATGTGTCAATAGTTTTTTCAAATTTTCTTTGGAGATTTTAATATGCCATCTTTTCCCGATAGGTTAAAAGAGCTTCGGAAACAAAAAAATATATCTCAAAAGGCTTTGGGAGAAATAATAGGATTAAGTAAGCGCGGAATACAAAATTATGAGTCAGGGACTAATAACCCTACCTCAGAAGTTCTTTCCAAGCTGGCCGACTACTTTGATGTGTCTGTTGATTACTTATTGGGCAGAACAGATTCCTGAATACGTCACACGCGCTTCATAAGATAAAACGACGGCTCCGAAAGGTCGGAAGCCGTCGCCGTCGTCTTAGGGAATATTCCGCCGCTAATCAGGTAGAATCAACCACAAAGAAACCCGGAGAAATATACTCTGCCAGCCAAACCCCATTTTCTGCTTGGAAGAACTTCAGTCCGTGTTCAAGCATACATAAGGTTTCAATTTTCAAGACAACAGGTGTGCCATAACGCATACCCACAGAAATTGCCGTTTGTCTATCTTCGGACAAGTGTACGTGATGCCGATTGCCGGGCTTGATGCCCTCTTTCATAATCGATTTCAGAAAGCGCGTTGCTGTACCATGATACAAAAAAGCCGGAGGGGTCTTTTCTGCAAAAGTTATTGCTACAGTGGAATGCCCCTGAACCGCACGAATACGTAAGCCGTCTTCTGAGATCGCAAAACGTTTCTTATCATTCTCAGCCACAATTTTCTGGATGAGCGCAATATCAAAACTCTTCCCCGCACGCTGTGCGCCTTTAACCAGCATATCAATCTCAACCCAGCCTTCATTGTCAAGGCTCAAGCCAATTGCCTCGGGATTATGGCGCAAAACGTAACTCAAAAATTTGCTTACTTCAATATCTTTCTTGCTCAAAGGTGCTGGACCATCCTTTCTATTCTATATTGCCTAAAATTTCGCACGAATCCGCAATCACATGTATTGCAACACCTACAGAATGAAGCAATAATTGATAATGCCTATAGCCAGTTGCTCCCGTCATCTTGTGATCCATGTCCAGTATCTTCGAATGCCGATACTCCACTAAAGAATGGAGCAGGGATAAGTCTTGGTCATCTAGCGAACAATCTTGTTCTTCCGGCGATGAATCCAAACCAATTAGGCAACCGAAGAATCCATAATCGGGAAATGGAGTCTTGAAAAAATATTTAGTATAAGGAAAGCTGATCCTGAATTTCGCAGTATGTGACTCAGAACCTTTGGGCTCATAAAAAATATCCAGATTCAAAACGCCGCCGTCTGTAAATATCTCAATGTTGTCTTCGCCATCCAACGGCAAAAAATTATCTAAGTTGAGTATTTGTATTGGATCATATAACTGCATTTTGAGATTGCCCCCTGCTCGTTCTCAATTCCTCCTGGCGTTCCCAACTGAGCCGCCATAGTTCTTGTTCAATTGGTCACGCACCAAATCATCAAAGGTAACAGGTTTTCCGGTTTTAACGTCCATATAGGCTGTTTGGCCAGTCTTGTCGACTCCATACCATTGGCTCTTGGGGACACCTGCATTTGTGAGAGCTGTCGTAGTTCTAGTATTAGCAATAACCTTTTGTCCATCAATCACGACATAGTCAACAGGCAACTGATTCGGCTTAATTAAACCTTGTGTTAAAGCCTCAGTAAGATCATCAACCGTCTTAATAGGCTTCCCAGCTATTTCTGAATAGATCTTTTGTCCCTCTGGACTAAATGCTTTTGTCGGTTTCGCAGGTACTTGTGCAAATACAGAATCATCCAGTGTCCCTCTGATGCCTGTGCCCTTGGCGATATCATCTACAGGAACACAACATCTATCTGCAAAATGCCAGATTATTTTTCCTTCATTATGACAAACAGTCGATCAAACATCTCTTCTCGGGGGAGCTTGTCAGTCTTGAATTCGTTAGCAATAAAGGCTGCTGGACTTACTTCTACATCATGACCCTTTTCAATCAGGGACCACCACTTCAAGTGGTGGTATGTTTAGCCCTATAAGGGCGGATGCTGGCAAACGCCTAAAGGCGTGGTTTCGCAAGCATTTTTCTGGTACTTGGCACCCCTAAAGGGGCATTACTTCTTCTCTATGCTATCTTCCAGCTTATCGTTTTCTTCCTGATCTGCGATATACCCTCGTATCTGTTCTTCGTTCCTGCCCACTGTATCAACATAATAACCGCGTGCCCAAAAGTGTCGATCTCCTCCTTTTCGCTTATACTCCGGAAATCGATCAAACACCATCAAGGCACTCTTACCTTTCAAATACCCCATGAAGCCTGATACGCTGATCTTTGGCGGTATCTTAACGCATAAATGTACGTGATCAGCACATACAGCACCTCCCAAAATCTCCACTTGTTTGTACTCGCACAGCTTTTTGATTATCTCCTGTACTGCGACTCGCTTTTCTCCATACATCACCTTCCTCCGATATTTCGGAATAAATACGATATGGTATATGCAATTCCACTTCGTATGTGCTAGACTGGTATTGCCCATTTGGGGCACCCTCCTTCTCTGAATGACTTTGGCCTGCGAAACCTTTGTCATTATATCAGGTTAGGAGGTTCTTCATATCCGCTCTATCGCTTCTGCTCATTCCGTTCTCCCACGCATAGCGTGGGGCTTAATCTGGAGTTAGTAAGAATTTTTATTGCTGAAGCGTCCGATAGGTTAACTTTGTTACCCAAAAATGCGTTTATGGTTTTTTCACTATCCATTATTGTTACTCCCATTCGATTTATCAGAAATTAGAACGGTATAATATAATGTTTCATTAAAACACCCTTCCCTGAATCTCATTTTTAGCCAAAATGTATAATTCTAATGGGTGTGAATCATGGAATTCCCTTTCAATAAGGTTAATCAAGTCCTCTTTAGTTTCAACAATATCCAAATCTGTGTAGAAATCCGAATACCAAAGTACCATTGTTTCTGAGACATCATAAAGACTCTCAAGAAGATGATGGATATGATTTTTCTTTCCATATGGAGCATCACAATAATCACTAATCTTCTCAATAATCCAGATATTTTCCGCATTAGATTGCTGAAAATGATATTCTAATATGGTAAGGAAATTCCTGCCAGTAGTGTCTGTGAGGCGCTTCCCATATTCACTCAAGTCCGAATTTGATTTGCATAACATAAACTGACTCAAATCCGCAGCCCTCCTTCCGCCACTACGCGCCCCCCCGCGCCCTGTGCGCTGATCGTCCGAAGTAACAGAAACAGAATCAACTGTTACCCCTATTTATTTTCTAATTCGAGACGGTTCCCTCATCAGGATTTGGAATGGGACATGCAAAGAGACATCGGATAGTGTGCTGGATCGAAAAGATGTCCGTCACAACATACAGGCCGACCGGCTTATCAAGCTGACTGCTATCCGGAATCTCCGCCGAACATGCTCCAACCAGCGTGATTTGATTAGCCGGATCAGGCTGGTATTTGATACCTGAAACCGAGAATCGAGCAATCGTTCCGTCGCTGTAACCTTGAGCGGGCAGACCGACTAGCTCATTAATAGTTGGGACATGATCAAAAACATGCCCATAGAACTCAATGACAGGACACTCATTAGTACCTGCCAGTTCACGGACGTATGCAGCGTAATAATGGCCATCCAGTTGAAGGGCGATCACATCCTCAGCCCGATAGAAGGTCATACCGTCCTGATAGGGGGGCTTACGCTTCAGGGGTGTTGGAGCCTCGCGCAACTCGTTCTTGAACATCGGGGACCGCCGGTAAAACTCGTCACTGAGAGCCACAGCTTCATTCAGTTCATCGATGGCGACGAGTGCCTGCTCGGTGAGAGCAGGGTCTGCAAACCCATACTTGTGCAGGAGCGTGACCATTGCAAGTATCGTCTTTGCCTTGTACAGAGGAGACACGCCCTCATCAGAGGCAAGAAGCACAGCATTCCATCGATCAAGTAGCTTCGGCAACACATACTCTAACTGCGACTCGACCGTTGCACTATGAGTCCCTGTCATCGACCGCCACACCAGACGGGCTAGATCCTCGTCAAGCGCCTTCACCAGGGTCTTGGCGGCAAGCTTGTCAAGCAATTGTTGATGCTTCATCTTTACACTCCTAATAGGCAGATAGGTAAAAGAATAACTTTAAACAGGCTAGAGTACCAGAGTAAATGACAGATTCAAGCCAGCCTTTAGAAAGCATATTCAATTACAACAATAATACCATATTTTCTTCTTAAAGCCACAAAAATTTTGCCAAAATTTTGCCGAATTCTATTCTTCTGGGGCTTGTTCAGGCACAAACGGGCGATATTCGGTCTTGTTCCAATCATGCCATAGACAATGTTCACCAAACGGCGCATAATACTTATAAGCGGTGTCCGCATCGGCGAGTGTAAGTGGCCTGAGTAATGGCCTTTCAGTTTCAAGTTTGTTCGTCATATCTGATTAACCACCTATGATTTTTTCATATTTAATGCCGCGCATGCCTCTATCATTCATCTCTCCAACCTTAACGTATCCCAACGACTCATAGAATCTGTGCAAGCCATAGCTTTCGGCTGGCGTTTCAAGTTTCCACCTCTTCACTTTAGGATACATACCCTCGAACATAAGCATGGCCTGTTTTCCAAAGTCTTTATGCTGCTCACTTGGGTCAAGGAAAATCGCGCCGATCTCGCCTTTACTGCCAAACCCAGCAACAAATGCTCCGCCAATAATCTTGTTGTCGGCAATAAAGGTCTTACCAAAAACAAGCGGTGGCATAAAAGCTTTGCGTTTTAGATTAAGCAAAGGCGGACACATACCATATTTTTCATAATCAGGCTGGAATGAGCGCATGGCAATATCGAAAAGTATCGCTACGTCAGCTTTTTTCATTTTCCTGATGGATAGCATTGTCATCCCAAAATCACGTCTCCGCCCTAAAGAACTTTTATAAATAATACTTCCTGCGGCTGCTCAAACGGCGTGTTGTCCAATAATAAACAACCTTTGTCTATATAGCCAAGCTTTCTATACCCTTTACTTTAACCCGCAATTTTTGAGCAACCTTAACCGCCACTGCCCCTTTGCCGCAAGCCAAATCCAATATTCTTGTCTTGCTCGATATGTTTACATGCTTTTTGAGCAAATCAACCATTACGTTAGGGTCGCTTCCAAGTTCCCAAAAGTCTTGCAGCAGATACGGTAAGAAAGGTAATAATTCAGTTGTTTCCCATGATAATGAACAGACTAATTTTTCTTCGGTTTCTCTTGATAGATTTTTCATATTCTCATCCTCTGTTTATTTACTATCTATGGAATTTGCTTCATAAATCCATGTAGCTTCACCGCCAACATCATAGCCATGTCCAATAAATCGCCAGCCATACTTTTCATAGTAACCCACATGGCCAGCGGGATGTCACTTATTTGAGCTGCTCTTACGTCAGTCATTTCGATATCCTCGTATTCTTCAATCTATCTTTTAGTACTTCACTGTTCGAGCATTTGCCTCCGCCCCGAAGAGACGGGTGTGTGAGAAAGTCTAAGCGGATGTTGCACGAGTATCCGAGCATTGCTCCAATATTCGTATGGGTTATCTGATCAAATTTCTATTCCAGTACTTATGATTTCCAATGCGAACGGGTTCCCGTTGAGCAATTCAGAAGAAGGTAATGCCAAAGGCTCAAAACCCACATCATCATATCCATCCGTCAGCTTCAACAATTCTTTGATAATATCGACTTTCCGCTTCCCATCAAAGCTGTCCAGGAAAAAACAAATATCAACATCACTTTTTTCTGTCGCAGTTCCTTTTGCATAGGAGCCAAACAAATACGCCTTATTAACCGGCATCGCTTGCCGTACCTGAGAAGCATAGGCTTTCACTTTATTGTTCACGCTTTCAATGTCAACAGCCATATGAATACCTCCTTGGTTGTTGCAAGTATATCAACTGCTTCTTGCTCATTGATTTGCGAGCTAAGCTTACTTACATAATCTGGATAGCGATTATTCAGGTAATAAGAGGTCAAGGTATCGAAAACATCCATTGTATCCGAGGGAACTGCTTTAGGAAGACTTGGTTCATACTTCTTGATGATTGACTTGATATTATGGGAATGCGGCGGCGTGTCCGGCATGTAATAAGAGTACAGGCCTTTTACCATCTTTTCAATGGCTTGCTGGCACATGAATACCACATAAATCCAGTGTCCATTCTCTGCCATGCTTTCAGCCACACCTAAATCATATCGGGCAATATCCAACCAATATTCGAATTTTTCTTGGGCATCCATATGGGTTCCCCTCCCTGATAGTTCCTTGTATTCATTTTAGCATGTTTTACAAAGAAATACTTCCTGTGCTACATGTCCCCCAAATCCTCAGCAAACCTTTGCTTCCGTTACCCCACCGTCGGAAGCGGATGTCAGGTGGGCGAAGTTCATGTTGGGAGTGGTTCTTCACACCATGACGACCCGTTCTCTGAATCAGCATATCCAATTAGTAGGGTGCGATGCTTGTCTCGAATTTCATTGGCATGTGTCAAATAGTACCTCTCCGGTCAGACTCCCGTCGGGCAGGAGGGCGCCTCTCATAATCTTCCCTTCTTATGCCCACACCAGACAGTCATCATGGATATCGCCCCAATCCCATCCTGGAAACACTTTCACTTGTCCAGTCTCGCGGTCAGAGACAGTCAGGGCCTGCTCCTTTCCTTAAAAAATCAGTCACATTTTGTGGGTCGCCTTCTGTGACTATATTCAGTAGTTCCCCATCAATTGACCGCATTACAATTTGTCCTTTCAATGTTTTCATCTTTGCATGGGTGAAGCAACAAGCGGCAGGCGGGGCGGTTTACACGAAGCTCCCCCCGCGCAAACCCACCGGTCTTGGAGCCCCCGCACCTGTGCAAAAAATGAGTCGATTATTTCCATGAACCGCCGAAACTGCTTAATTTCGTCAGTCATCCTGTGAATAGAATATCTTCATTGCATTCTGCGGATCAGCCACTATGCAAAATTTCTGCTGCGGGCAAGATTCTAGGGGTGTCTATTCCAGCTTCCAAAAAGTCCTTGTCACCCGTAATGTATCATAATAATTTTCAATGACATCCCCGCACCCCACACCTCAAACACTTCCCCCCGCGGCAATCCCCCGTCCGCGCCGCCTCATAAGCCCGCCGCCTCTCCCGCAGCAGAAACTCCCTACTCACTCCGCAGTCAATAGGATCCCACGGCAGCACCTCCTGCTCATCCCTGACCCGGGCCGTATAAAAATCCCCATCCACCCCCAACTCCTCCAGAGCCTGCTGCCACAGATCCACCCGAAAAAATTCCGACCAGCCCTCAAAACGAGCCCCCGCCTTCGCCGCCTTCTCCAACACATCCGCCACCCGGCGGTCGCCCCGGGCCAAAAGCCCCTCCACCCAGCTCATATACGCATCATGATAGGAAAACTTCACCCGCAGCGCCTTCAACTCCCGCCGCAAATACGCCTGCTTCTCTTCAAGGGCCTCCACCCCCTCCTGGGCCTCCCATTGAAAAGGCGTATGACACTTCGGCACAAAACAACTGGCCGACACCGTCAAGCGCGCATTGCGCCGCCCCACACGCCTTGCCGTCTCCAAAACACGCTTAGCCTGCTCCACAATCCCCGCCAGATCCTCCCACGTCTCCGTCGGCAGTCCAATCATATAGTAAAGCTTGATATGAGACCATCCCTCCCGAAACACCGCCTCCACCGTACGCAGCAAATCCTCATCCGTCACACCCTTATTAATCACATCCCGCAGCCGCTGAGTCCCCGCCTCCGGCGCAAAAGTCAACCCCGACTTGCGCACCTTCTGCACCTCCCGGGCTATGGACACATCAAAAGAATCCAGCCGCAGAGACGGCAGCGACACACTAATCCCCTGTCCCTCCAAACGAGCCAACAACGCCCCCAGCAATTCATTGATACACCCATAATCCCCTGACGACAGCGAAACCAATGAAACCTCCTCATATCCCGTTGCCTTTAAACTTTTTTGCGCTTGCTCCACCAGCGTTTCCACAGAACGTTCCCGCACCGGCCGGTAGATCATCCCCGCCTGACAGAAACGGCATCCCCGGGTGCACCCCCGCATAATCTCCAACGCCACCCGGTCATGAACAACTTCCAGATACGGCACCATCGTCTTCTCCGGAAAATAAGCCCTCTCAAAATCCTTCACCACAGCCTTCGTCACCCGCTCCGGCGCTTCCTCAGCCACCACCACCCCCTCCAGAAGCCCTATCCCTTTCGCAGCTGCCGACCCTTGTCCCGTTTGTATATCATCACCCACAGGCAACAGCCCCGCCCCTCCATATGTCGGCACATAAAACTCCGGCACATAAACCCCCGGCACCCCCGCTGCCCGCACAAGAGTTTTTCGCCGGATACCCCGCCAAGCTTTCTCACTGTGGGCCGCCCTCTGCTCCATCTTTCCCGCTGCCAAAATTTCCAACAGCCCCGGAAGCTGCTCCTCAGCCTCTCCAATAAAGAAACAATCCACAAAAGGCGCCAAAGGCTCCGGATTATAGGCACAAGGCCCCCCGGCAATAACCCAGGGATCACTCCCCGATCGTTCCTGTGCCCGCCAAGCCAACCCTGCCAAAGCAAGACAGTTAAGAACATTCGTATACGAAAGCTCATATTGCAGTGTAAACCCCACCACATCAAACAGCTTCACAGGCGTTTTCGATTCCAAAGAGTACAGCGGAATACCCTCCTCACCCATCCGCGCCTCCATATCCGGCCACGGCGCAAAAGCCCGCTCGCACAAAAGATGAGGCTGCTCATTCACCAAAGAATAAAGAATACGCAAAGCCAGGTTCGACATGCCCACCTCATACACATCCGGAAACACAAACACCATGCGGGCCTCCGCAGCCCTCCACTCCTTCTCCACCATATTCCACTCGCCCCCCGTGTACCGCCCCGGCTTGGCCACACGAGGCAAGACAAGTTCAATTTTTTCTTCAAGGACACCCCGAAGACTGTCTCGCTCCATATAAGATCCTCTCTTTTCATCTCGGATTGTTATGCATACACCGACATTATATACTTTTGTTAACCTTTTGTAACCTTTTGCCCCCTTACCCTGATTTATTAATAGAGGGAAAATACACAGACGATAGGGATGTGCTTATGAACAAAGCCACCAGACCCAAAGCCGAAGCCAAAGGCAAAACCGAAGCCAAAGCCAAAATCGAAGCCAAAACTGGCCGCCCCTCCCTGCTTGAGGAGGATTTTCAGACTGTACTCGAACACTACCAAGACCTCGTCTATCGCATCGCGCTGACCCACACCCGCCATCTCCAAGACGCCCAAGACGTATTCCAGGAAGTATTCCTCATCTATTGGCGCAAACAACCTGTGCTGCACAGCGAGGAACACCGTCAGGCCTGGCTCATTGTCACGGCACGCAACTGCGCGCGGCACATTACATCCGGCAGCTGGAGGCAGAAAGTGCTCTTGCTTGATGAGGCTCGTCTCACACATGAGGCTTTCACAAACGAAACCTCTCTCACAAACGAGGCTTTTCTCGCAGACGAGGCTGCCCTTACGCACAAAACCCATTCACAGCCTTCAAAACCAGCCTATCAAGAATTCCAATTCCAGACCGACGAACAAAACGAAGTCTTCAACGCCCTGCAAAACCTGCCGGAAAAATACCGCACCGTGTTGCATCTCTTTTATTTTGAGGATATGCCCATCGCGCAGATCGCCAGCACTTTGCGCATTAAGGCTGGAACTGTCAAAGTCCAGCTGACTCGAGGACGACACATGATGCGAGAACACCTAAGTGACTAACGTGAACTAAAGGAGGCCTCCTATGCCCAAGAATATTTTTCAAGATATGCGGGACCAAATGAAACCTGATGACGAAACCCTCCAAGGGTTGCACGCTCGTTTAGAAACACAAAAAACAGCCGATAGTTTAGAAACGCAAAAAGCAGCCAATAAATTGGAAGTGCAAAAAACGGCCGATCAAGCAAAAAAAACCAAACCAACCCTCCTGTGGCTCAGATTCGCAGCACCCTTGGCTGCCTGCCTGATTGTCGCGGCTTTCGCACTCTTCTCTGTCTTCATGAATGCCCCGGACACACCAGACACACCGAACGGATCCCCACAGGAAGGATCCCTCAGCCTGACTATGACAAATCCAAGCTCTTACACCGAACTCGGCCATATCATTGCATCCTATTACACAACACAACGCAGCGATGATCTTGTCACTGAATCGGACGCCCTCCAGGAAGACCGCAGCTCAACACAAAATAGTCAAGACTCAGCAATCCAACCGGATTCAATCCAAAATGCCGCCCCGAAAGAGTCAGGGCCGCTTTCCGCCCAAGATGCCGAAGACTCCTCAGGATCCTCAGGATCTTCCGATTACTCCCGAACCAACATCCAAGTCTCCGACATTGATGAAGCAGATGTTGTTAAAACCGATGGCCGTAACATCTACACGCTCTCCGGCCCTGACATTATTATCTTTTCCGCTCAGGGAGCCGCCAGCGAACAACTCTCCCGGCTGCGCCTTCCAGATACCTTAGACACAAAAATATCCGACACCTATTCAGCAGCATCGCGACATGGTTCGCCGCACGATCTGTTCATTTACAAAGATGTGTTGGTGGTTCTAAGCAACCCGCTCATAATACCCAGTATACCAGAAACCTCGATCCCAGAGTCCAGCCCCAGCCCGCTGACAGAACAACGCTATAGACAGGTTACCAGCGCAACCCTCTATGATGTCTCCGACCCCCATAACCCCATGATGCTCACCCAAATCAGTCAGAGCGGCAGCTACCGTTCAGCGCGGCTCCAGCAAGGCATCCTCTATTTGGTCAGCAGCCACTCTGTTGGCAATCCCACAGATCTCAATCACCCCATCTCCTATGTTCCTTTCACCATTACCGACCAGACCTCTCGCCTGATGTCCCTGGAAGATATCCATGTGTTTCCTGAGCTTCAGGCCGCCGATTATACAACCGTCTCAGCAATAAACCTTAACACCCCTGCGATCATCAGCCAAAAAACCATTCTCGGCGGCGGGGATACCTTATATATGAGTTATGACACCCTCTATCTTGCCGCATCCAAATCCCTGACTGAAGAAAGCGAGCCTTACCAAGACAGTATTTATACCGCCGTGGATATCACCACGAAAACCAAAACCCACCTGATCAAACTCTCCCTAAACCAAGGCCTCCTCAGCCTCACTGCGGAAGCTGTCCTTAACGGCAGCCCGCTTAATCAGTTCTCCATGGATGAGTATCAAGGCAATCTCAGAATAGCCCTGACCACATCGACCTCCTCCAGGCGCAAGCTCGTTGACCAAAGCCACGACATCATAAGTTATCAATCTCTTGCCACCCCGGCTCAAAGCAACGCGGTTTATGTCCTGAGCCCCAACCTGACCGTGCTGGGCCGTGTCGAGGGCCTCGCCAAAGAAGAACGCATCTATAGCGTGCGCTTTTCCGGCGATGTGGGCTATGTGGTAACCTTCCGTCAAGTCGATCCGCTTTTCACCCTGGATCTCTCTGATCCTGCCCATCCGACCGTGCAAGGAGAGCTGAAGATCCCAGGGTTCAGCACCTATCTGCATCCCTATGCCCCAGGACGTTTGTTCGGTCTCGGTTATGACAGTGACGGCATACGCAGAGGCAGCGTTAAGCTTAGTATGTTTGATGTCTCGGATCCCTACAACGTCACAGAATTACACACACTCACCCTCGACAGCTCCTATGCCGAGGCCACGGATAACCACCGGGCGATCCTTGTAGACGCCGCCCGGAACCTCATCGGGTTCTGTACCCGCAACACCTCCTCAAGTTACACTTCCCCAAGTTACGCCATTTACGGCTACAGCGATGAAGCCGGTTTTTATCAGCGCGCCGATCTGAAATCCGGCAGCGGCACATACTCTGACCAGAAGACCCGGGGGTTCTATGTGAGAGATAGTTTTTATGTCAGCTCGAACTCTTGCCTCGATGTGTTCTCTTTGTCAAGCTTTGAGAGGATTGCGACTCTGATGTATACCCAGTGATATGGGCAACGCGGGCTTTGCCCGCAAGTGGTCAGTGATCAGTGGTTAGTGGTCAGTAAAGGTACTATCGGATTTTTACAGATCTAAGTACGTGTCACGTTTTTTATAATAATCCAACGCTGCTACTAACTCATCTATAGTTGGCTGAGTATTTTGCAAATCTTTTTGCCGCACAGCCTGGTAAATAACATCTTCAAAAAGCCAGCCGTTACAATAGAAATCAAGATTTTTTTCAATCACAAAATCCGGATAAACTTCTTCATCCTCATCATTGACTATTAAACCATCTACTGCGTAGCAAACCAAATTGGCATAACAAGTATCTTCGTAATTTTCTGTGTACAAGTCAAAGCCCGTATCAGCAAAACTGTGTCTGGAGCTATCTTCAAATTCATTTGCTTCGTCGGCTATTATTGTAATCAATTCGCTTAACTTATATGGTTCCCTCAGTTTTATTTTGTCATATATATTCCTTTCCGCTGTCCTTTTATATAATGTTACAGCGCCCCATTCAACGAGAAGTTGTACAGCATTATAGATGTTTCCATCTGCTTTATCTAACGCATTTTTACATTTGGCGAGAGATAAGTCCCCATGTGTTAAATCTCTTAGCCGCTTGATCATATCAGTTGTTACAATTCCGCTTGGCATGTCTTTGAGTTTATTTAACAAATCGATTGCAACCTTTATCTTTGGCATAAACACACTCCCCAACATTTAAACAAATGATTTAGAAAGCCTAAGGCCTGCCTCACATAGCTCCGATCAAGAAGAGCATAACACCAATGCGCTAAATTGTCACGGCTTTGCACCATGGTGACTACCATAAAATGTTGTTCGTTGAATGTAAAGCGCTTTTGTCGTGCCTCGAATAAAAATCCCTTACCGAGCTCAAGAAGAAACGTTTGTAATTTGTCAATAATCGCCGTTTCCAAGTCGCTTTCGCTGTATTGTGCCCGTTCCTCCATTTCAAGAAACTCCAGCACCAGCGGGTTTTTTAGGATATCACGAGGTTTATCAATCGTTTGTCCCTCCTTAGCGAGCTTCATCACTTCATCCTTATCGCGAGAAAGCGCTAAGCGTTCGTAAAGGCTACTTCCATATTGTCGTTGAAGTTGTTTATATGTCCATTGCTGTTTTTCAGCCTCGATTTCATAGAAACGCCGTTCATCTGTGTTTTGGATACGCATCAGAATAAGGTAATGTGACCAGCTTAACCTGAATGGGTAGATTTCGCTAATCATCGATTGTTGCTTTTGGGTAAGTTGTAATCCTTTAAATTCAGCAGAAATCGTCTGTTGAACTTGAAATTGAAGTTCATTTCCCAATTCAGCAGACGCCGTCTGCTGAATTGAAGGTGCATAAACTTGATAAAATTTTCTTGCGTTTCTTAAGTTCGTTTCCGAAAAACCTTTTTGGAAACGGGTAGTAAGATATTCGGATAATCTCGTGAGTAACCCTCGTCCATACTCAGCACGAGCTTTACCACTCTGTTCTTCCTCGACAATCAAGCGTCCAACCTCAAAATAGGTCACGCACATTACGATATCGGCTGTACGCCCTACATGCACCCGCGCCTGCTCAATTATCTTCGCAACACCCTCAAAAAATCCGTTTGAACCATTGGCTTACGCAACTATCTGCTTGGGTTTCGCGATATAGACATCGGACATATCATAGAGAACATTGTCTATTTCGAGCTGCTCCGCCGCGGTTATGATGTGGCAATCGGCAAGGTTAGCGACAAAGAAGTGGACTTTATCGCCACGAACACCAACGAAAAACGATATATTCAAGTGACAGAATCCATGAATGATCCCGCCACAAGGGAGCGTGAGCTTGCACCGCTTCGCCAGATCCGAGACAATTATGAGAAGATTGTCAATCGCCAACACCTGTGACACTCCTGTAACACAGGATGGGATCAAACTGATCACGTTAACCGATTTTCTATTGGAGACTTAGGAGCTTGGCTATTTAAATCTTTAAGTTCTCTAAGCCTATCTCATCTAAATACAAACAGATACACATCTCGCCTAAATTGCCGGGGTCGTCAAAAGAAATCACTAATGTTCCAGAACTATGAAAAGCATTCGCAGAAGGCGAAATTCCAATTCGTATGCTGTCAAGAGAATTTCTAGCTTTTGTTTCTGAGAAAGAGTGCTGTGTATCATCATCTTGATCTTGATTGCAATAGCGGATTTTGGTGATTTTATCAACAATTATCTCTTTCCAGCTCTCATTTTTAAAGATATCACTTGGAGTCAAAACTTTGCCTGTTTTGTTGGATATTATGGTGTCACTATTTGCATAAAAATCCCCATAATCAACAAAAAAACTTATATACGTGTCAGCCGCGTCATGCAGCTCAGCACCTTCCACACTTTTTATAGTGCGGCTAGTATGGTCATTTGGATTGATTATCTCATATTTCTCTGTGTATTGCTGGTATAAATCTGAAATTTCATTAATATGATAATTTTTATGAGCTTTTATCTTTTCTAATTTTTCTAACCACGGCTTGTCTCTGATGTCTCGTTTTTCCTTCATTTCATATGCTTTTGCCTTATATTTTTCCAATTCTGCCTTGGCCGGTGATTTCTCCATAGAAGCGGGATATTTAAAATATGTAGCCGTCCGAGGAAGTACTCCCTCCTCACCGTACTCAAAACCGTACTCAAACACCTCGCCTTGAATATATCTTTTTAACTGTTTGGAATCTTGCCTAAATACTATTTTAGAGCTTGCTTGATCCCATCTGTTAAATACTGCTATCTTCCCCGGGAATGCTGAATAAGGAATAAAAAGGCGGGAATATGGCAAAATTCTTTGCTCCAAAATAATGCCATCTTCATGTATGCTAAAACGGCCATTCATATCTACGCCATTAAAATTAAATATATCACCACTATCAGACGCACCACTATCAATTATACTATTGAGGCAAAACAACGAGATATACCTGTTTAATTCCGTTTCAGCATCGACATCATCACAAAAAACAGCTGAAAGAGAAATGCTTTTTTTCGGAATAGCCTCCCAGCCAGCCCAGCCTTCTATTGAAATATACTTTGGCAGCTCACAAGGATAGTTTACGGCTAGACTCATTTCATTTTTCGGCTCGGGGGCATCTATGGATGGTTCCTGGTCTGACGGTGTGCCTGCTTGCTGCTCGGATGCTTCCATGGGTATCATCTGATCAGACAACATGTCTGGTGCTTGCCCTGTTGAGTTATTAGCCAGCAGATAGATACTGCTGGTAACAAAAAATGCAGCAACAAGTGACAGAACAACAATAATTACGAGAACTCGATTTTTCACCAGAGCCCTTCTTATCATGGTCGCCGTTTGTAAGAAGTTCCATTTTCCTTCCATCATTACACCCCACAATTGCTATGATCTATAATCCTATATAACCCACTTGCTCTGCCAGATCCTGGCCCTCTTCTGATAAAACAAATTCCTTCAATGTCTTTGCGAATTCACTTCCGTCGTCTTTGCGCGTAATGACATAATAAGAAACAACTTGCGGATATATTTTATTTTTTATATTTTCATCAGTTGGCGCGACTCCGTCCAGGGAAAGTAATTTGACAGTGTCTTTGACATACATGGATTCCACGAAATATTTATAGGAATACCCAATAGTGTTTTTACCTGTAGAGACATCAGCTATTTCAGATACCAGTCTTGCCATGTCCGGATATGTGTATTCTATAGATACAGGTGGCTTGGCAAGTTTCGTTGTGTCCATAAAAGATATCATTCCTGTTTGGCTGCCCGACCCTTCCTGGCGCTGCAAAGGGATAATATCAGCATCAGCGCCTCCAAGGGCCTTCCAGTTTGTTATAGAATTGGAGTATACCTTACGGATTTGGTCGCTTGATAAGTTGTTGACAGGGTTTTCCGTGCTCACCAGGAAAACAAAAGCATCATTCAAGATAGGCGTAACTTCAAGCGTAACGCCTTTATTCTTTGCTAGTTGTAATTCCTCATCGGATGGATATGTGGTGAAAACAATATCTTTATCTTTGTCAATTAGACCCAGAATTGCGTTGTGTGTCGTGTGAAAAAGGATAGCTTCATCTGCCTCTGCGGCCGTTGCACCTGTGGTCTGCTCTGCTATTTTTTTAGCTAAAGGGATGGCCACAGTAGAACCATCCAGCTTTTCGAAATCATCAAGAGAAAATTTCGCAGTTGCCTTTGGTGAAGTATCAATGGGCTGCAGTGTTTCTTGATCAATAGGCTGATTTGCTGTTTCTGGGGTGTTCGATATTATGGCCCACAACGATACGGTTCCTGAAATAAGAATGATTCCTACTAAACTTCCAATGATTATTTTGTTTTTCATAGACTCACCTCTTGGCATAATTGATTAGAAAAAGAAAACTTTTAACGATGGCTATTCCAGTATTATATCTCTCTATGTTGAAAAAGTCCTTAACAAATTATTAAATCAATCATTTTTTTTAGTTTTTATACGATATGCGTCGCCGGGATCGTCAAAAGAAACAACACTTTAAAATTTAAAATTTACGATTATGAGAAATGGTTGAATGGTTGAGGGAAAGATTGACGCCTATTGGGAAGAATATTATAATATATAAAAGGAGTGTACCTCTATGACTAAAAATAGGAGGGATAGCAATGGAGGTGGAAAGTTTGGCCTATGAGACAAAAGTGATTCTGATTGCAATCCTTAATGCAGTCCGTAAAGCAGAAAATCTCCAAGAAGCATATGAAGAAATTGCAGAAATGGCAAATGCGGAAGGTGTTATCGCTAAAAAATGGGAAGAAAGAAAAGAGGAAAAAGTTGTGAGCCCGTGAAAGCGGGCTTTTTTACATACCCCCTACAATATCATCTCATATTGACAGGAGAATATATCCCAATATATAATACCTATTAGATATTATCTTTTTAATAATATCTAATAGGTATTATATGCAGAAGGCGAGGTGAAAACGATATGTCAAAAATAAAAGACCCACATGGAAAAGGTGTTAATGCCAAAACAACTCAAAGCCATCTCCCTAAGGCAGATCACTCGCACGGCAAGAAGGCATACCCGCAAAACGCTCTCAGCGAAAACGAATTTCTGGCCGGGTACAACCCCCAAGAGTTCGAACGCCCTTCAGTTTCAGTCGACACCGTGGTATTCAGTGTCGACACCAGACAGCAAACCGAGAACATCCGCAAGCTGGATGAGCAAAAACTGACCGTGCTGCTGGTCAAAAGAGACACCCACCCCTTCTTCGACAAATGGTCTCTGCCCGGCGGATTTGTGGGCATAACAGAACCCCTGGACAGCGCCGCGCGGCGGGTTCTGCGAGATAAAACAGGATTGGACGAACTCTATCTTGAACAGCTTTACACCTTCGGCGCTCCCAATCGCGACCCCCGTATGAGAATCATATCCTGCGCCTACCTCTCCCTGATTGACCGCAGCAAGCACTTTCTAATTCGCCAGGAATCAAATGACACTCAGGAATCAAATAACACCCAGGACCCCATCAACAGCCAAAGCCAAAACCAAGAGCAAGACGACACTACCGAAACCACCCTGCAAACAGCATGGTTCGAAATCGAGTTCAGCCAAAACGCCAACACCATCCTTATGAAGTCCAGCGAAGAAAGCCTCACAATCCCTGTCCACTCCCAAACTGCACGAAACGGTAAAATAGAGACCCTGTCATATGTCGCAGCAACCGAATCCCAACTGGCTTTTGACCATGCCACCCTGATCCTTGAAGGACTTCTGCGATTGCGAAGCAAAGTTGAGAACACAGATATTGTGTTCAACCTCATGCCGGAGCGCTTCCCCATCTCCGACCTGCAGCAAATTTACGAGATCATTCTCGGACGAAAACTCCTCACGCCCCTATTCAGGCGGCAAATCGCTCCCAAGATCGAAGGCACCGGCAGTTATACCCAGGAGAAAGGACACAGACCTTCACAGTTATTCAGGTACAAGATCGGAGCAGGCCCTTGAGAAATCACACTCAGAAAGACTATGAACACTACACCCAAATCATACAAAAATATAATATCAATTAGATAATAACTAAAAGATATTAAGGTAGGGCCGAGGAGACTCTCCCTCTATCTCAACACCCAAGAAGGCCGCAACCTCCCCGTCCCCCACTGCATCCGCAGCACCCCAGGCTGGCAGATCACAGAGGAAATCATCAAATATAGCTCACTGGCACGATATTGTCCAGTTCTGTTACAGGCAGGACACTATCATTCATGCAAACCACCGCGCCTTCGCCCCGTTCATATACACTGGCCGCTTCCACAAATCGAAACGCCTTAATATCTGCGGGTGTCGGATTGCTGCTTTTCTTGACCTCAACCGGATGAAGCTTGCCATTGAAGTTAATGATAAAATCGATCTCATTTCCATCCTTATCCCTATAAAAATAGAGATAATTCTTTGGATCAATCCCCGCGTTGTAAAAGCTTTTGAGCATCTCACAAAATACAAAAGTTTCTAGAAACGCCCCGGACATAGCGCCAGCCTCGATTTGCTCCGCCGTGTGCCATTTCGTCAAATAAGCCATGAGTCCGGTATCCAGGAAATAGATCTTCGGCGTCTTGATAGCCCTTTTCATCACATTGTTATGATACGGTGGTAGAAGATAAATGAGATTGGAAGCGCGTAAAACAGACAGCCACTTCTCACAGGTGGGATGATTGATACCAATCTCTTTCGCAATACCGGCAACATTAAATAGATTGCCTGAATTGGCGGCGACAGCCTGCATAAACTGATAAAACTTGACTTCATCACCGATATTTTCAATCTTCATCACATCGCGCTCAATGTAGGTGTTAATGTAGCTATTGTAGAAAGCCCCCCAATTAAGTTCCGGCGTTGAGTAAAGCTCCGGGAAGGCACCTTTGTGAATCAGCCGCCAAATTTCGTTGTAGTCAAACTTCAATGCGCTTTGTTCATTCCGCCCACTCAAATAATCATGTGTGGGGACAAAAGGCAAACAGAAGCTTTCCCCATGAATCTCGCGCATGGAAAGCCCCAACAGCTCAAAAATCCCAACCCTGCCAGCCAAGCTTTCGCTCAAATCCCTCATCATGTTATACCGTTGTGACCCCGACAGGAAAAACACACCTTTTTCTTTGGTTTTATCAATATGCGCTTTCATATAAGGAAACAGCTCCGGTGCGTACTGCGCTTCATCAACAAATAACGGCGTCTTGTGTTTAGCCAGGAACACTTTAGGATTTGTCTTGGCCAGGGTGCGGGGTTCCAGTTCATCCAGAACCACAGCGTTCAGGCCTTTGTCTCCAAAAACGTGTGCAACAACCGTGCTTTTCCCGGTCTGCCTGGCTCCTGTAACAGCCATCGCGCCACGTAGAAATTCCGGCGAATTTAAGACCTTCTCTATATGACGTTTGATGTACATGCTTCATTCCCTTTCGGCTGATTTTAATATATTTTGATTATAGCCGAGTTGGAGGAAAAAGCAAGCTCACCACAATGGCTCAATTATTCATTTCAAGGTTCAGGGGGCATCTTCTGCGTGGTACTTTGCGCAGCCGGGAAAAAAGAATTAGAATGAAAACAGGCCCTTGAGAAAGGAGACAGCACCATGACAGAAAAAATCACCCTCATTCACGGCGACATCACCAACATCACAGCCGATTGCATCGTCAACGCCGCCAATTCCTCACTGTTAGGCGGAGGCGGCGTAGACGGAGCCATTCACCGCGCCGCCGGTCCCGATCTGCTGCACGAATGCCGACACCTCGGCGGCTGCAAAACAGGCGAAGCCAAGATCACCCAAGGCTACCGGCTCCCAGCCCAATACGTCATTCACACAGTCGGCCCGGTTTATCGCGGCGGACAGCAAGGTGAGCCGGCACTTTTGGCCAAGTGTTACCATAACACTCTCAAGCTGGCCGCCGAACGCAACCTCCGTACCATAGCCTTCCCCTGCATCAGCACAGGAATCTATGGATACCCCTTTGAGCACGCCTGTGAAATCGCCCTGGAAACCATCACAACCTTTCTCCGGCAAACCACCCCTATTGAGCAAGTCCTCCTGATCTGTCACACTCAGAAAGACTATGAACACTACACCCAAATTATACAAAAATATAATATCAACTAGATAATAACTAAAAGATATTAAGGCAGGGCCGAGGAGACTCTCCCTGGCAGCCCAATGTACCACAAAAGACAACAGAAAGAAGGGGTATTCTCATGAAAAAAGCCTTAGTCGTTATCGACATGCAGAACGATTTTATCACCGGAGCCCTTGGCTCCCCGGCAGCCCAGGCCATTGTTCCAGAAGTTGTGCGCAAAATCAAATCTTACGCGCACTCCAACAGCCAGGTTCTCTTCACCAGGGATACCCACGAAGAAAACTATCTCAACACCCAAGAAGGCCGCAACCTCCCCGTCCCCCACTGCATCCGCAGCACCCCAGGCTGGCAGATCGCAGAGGAAATCATCCAAGCCGTCGAACAGACAGGTGACCTGAACACCTGCCCCCTCTTCGACAAAGGCGCCTTCGGCTCTTTGGAACTGGCGCAGCACCTGAAAGACACCGGTCCCTATGAGGAAATTGAACTGGCCGGCCTGGTCTCCTCCATCTGCGTCATCTCCAACGCCCTCGTCATCAAGGCCCACTTACCCGAGGTCAAACTCACTGTGGACGCCGCCTGCACAGCCGGTGTCACAGAAGAAGACTACAAGGCCAGCCTATGCGTCATGAAGATGTGTCATGTCCAGATCACAAACGAGGAAACCCCATGATCAAAATCAACAACACCCTTCAGCCCATAGAGCACTTCCCAGCGGGAGAACAGCGTCTGACCCTTGCCGTCCAATCCGGCACATCCTATACAGTAGAATGGGTATATGAGCGCGAGGACGAACTCATCACCCTGCTCTACCTGTGCAGCCATATCAAAGCCCAAGGCGCTCATCTCAGCGTGCTGTACATCCCCTATCTGCCCAACGCCCGCATGGACAGAGTCCAATCCGGCAGCGAAGTCTTCACCCTCAAATATTTTTGCCAGATGATCAACTCCCTCAGCTTCGCCAAAATTTACATCAACAATCCCCATTCCGACATCTGCATGGCCCTCCTCCACAACGCCGAGGACGCATACCTCGCGGGTGGAAAAATCCGCCACAACAACGATATCATCCTTCACCTGCTCCAGCGGCTGGAGCTCGATCCGGCCAAAGACATCCTCTTTTATCCCGATCAGGGATGCGCCAAAAAATACGAGGGCGTCATCCCCTTCCCCTTCATGAGTGGGCACAAGCACAGGAATTGGCATACCGGCAAAATAGAGAGTTTTGACGTGCTCGGCGCCCAGCCGCGGCCCCCGTTCAACGCACTCATTGTGGACGACATCAGCAGTTACGGCACAACCTTTCTTCACGCAGCCAAAAAGCTGAAAACCCTCGGCGCCGATAAAATCTGGCTCTACGTCACACACTGTGAGAATTCTATCCTGCAGGGCGACCTGATCAACAGCGGCCTGGTAGAAAAAATCTATACCACCCAGAGCATCTTTACCGCCCCCTGCCCGGCTGTGATTGAAATCCTGGAAGATATTAATTAAAGGAGGACATCCGCCATGCACACCACAAACCCCCTTCTCTGGCTGGACTTCTACAAAACCACCCACGCCGAGCAGTACCCCAAAGGCCTTACCAAAATCGTTTCCTACTTCACACCGCGCCTTTCCAGGCTCGACGGCGAGAATCACCTTGTGATGTTCGGCCTGCAAGGAACTCTCAAAACCTACCTGCTCAAAGCCTTCCAAGAAAACTTCTTCAACCGTTCTTTAGATGAAGTCATGGCAGAATACACCCGGATCCTCGACAACACCCTGGGCCAAGGCATCGTCAACTACGACAAAATCCGGCGCCTGCACACCCTCGGTTATCTGCCCATACAAATCAAAGCCCTGGACGAAGGACTGCGTGTGCCCATGAAAGTCCCCATGCTCGAAGTCACCAATACTCATCCCGATTTTGCCTGGCTGGTCAACACCCTGGAAACCGCCCTGAGCTGTTCCCTGTGGCATCCGATGATTTCCGCCAACGTCGGATACATGTACCGGAAGATTGTAAACAAATATTTCGACATTAGCGTTGAAGACAACATCCCCCGCAGAAGAGCCCTGGGCGACTTCAGCATGAGAGGACAGGAAAGCCTTGACAGCGCTGCCGTCTCCAGCGCCGCCTTTTGCCTGTCCTTTGTCAACACCGCCACAGTTCCCGCCATTCTATATCTGGAAGACAACTACAACTGCGACTGTGCCCAAGAAGAAGTCGCCTTCGGAGCAATCTCAACAGAACATTCCGTGATGACCTCTAACTTTGCCGTCGACGGTGACGAGATCACCATGCTCAAACGCCTGCTCACCGAAACCTACCCCAACAACGGCTTCAGCATGGTATCAGACAGTTATGACTACTGGAACCTCGTAGACACCCTCCTGCCCCAGTGCCGCGAGGAAATCCTGAATCACAACGGCTATCTGGCCATCCGGGGTGACAGCGGCAACCCGGTAGACATCTCCACCCAAACAGTGTCCCGGCTCTGGGACACCTTTGGCGGCCATGTCAACACAAAAGGCTTCAAAGTCCTCGACCCCCATGTCAAAGTCATTTATGGTGACAGCATCACCCCTCAGCGAGCCGAACGCATCTACCAAAAACTTGTGGAAACCGGCTTCGCCTGCAACAACGTTATTTTGGGCGTCGGAAGCTTTTCCATGCAGTGCTTGGAGCAGGGCAGCCAACTGCAGCCCTACACCCGGGACACCTTCGGCATCGCTATAAAAACCACTTACGGCGAAATTAACGGCCAACCCTTGATGATCTATAAAGATCCTAAAACCGACAGCGGCAACTTTAAAAAATCCCAAAAAGGCTGCTGCGTTGTCACCTGGGGGTATGCCAATAACAGTAACAACAATGATGACAGCCGTAGCAGCGGCAGCGGCAGCAACGGCAGCAACGGCGGCAACAGAGAGCTCACCTACACCGATGGGTTGACCTTCGCCGAGGCGGAATCCCATCCTGAAAACCTGCTGAAAACAGTGTTTCAAGACGGTACCCTGACCCGTGAACAGACCCTTGGGCAAATCCGCCAACGGTTACATGGGGAACAGTTCTGAGGATACCTCTAACGTGGGCTACACCCGCAAGTGGTCAGTGATCAGTGGTTAGTGGTCAGGGATTTTCTCTATAATAGAATTGTCAATAACCTCTAAAAATGTCACCCCCTATCCGTGCTAATTATCTCTTGAAAATGTCACCCCCGCAGAGGATATCGATGTAAATAATTCCCATTTCTAACGAAGTGGCGCCTTGTTAAGTG
>Ga0082212_10002842_pt1 | contig 24860 bp, 22 predicted proteins | sample TergutNt197P3_FD_71548 | JGI IMG/M metagenome (GOLD analysis project Ga0082212, IMG submission 71548) | Neocapritermes taracua P3 segment gut microbial communities from Petit-Saut dam, French Guiana - Nt197 P3 | ecosystem: Host-associated > Arthropoda: Insects > Digestive system > Gut ... | reverse complement strand
GTTGTACACCATCTCTGAACCATCCATTTGACGGAATATTCCTCCCGCTTCCTCAACAATACAGTGCATGGCGCAGGTATCCCATTCACAAGTAAGCCCGAAACGATAATACACATCCGCCTTTCCTTCGGCGACCATTGTTCCTTTAAGAGAACTGCCTGCCTGTATCATCGTCTTTATAAGATGGCTCTTTTGCTTTACCAAATTTTCTTCTTTTTCCGTGGAGTGGGATTTACTTCCCGCCCAGATTAAATCCTTTGTCTTGTCGCTTACATGGATAGCTGTTATTGTATCATTTTCCTGCTTAAAGGCACCATTACCTTTCGAAGCAAAAAAAACGATTCCTGCTACCGGAACGGCAATAACCCCAAGAACAGGTTTTTGGTTTTGAACCAGGGCGATGTTTACGGTGAATTCCCCATTTCGTTTGATAAATTCTTTTGTACCATCCAGAGGATCCACAACCCAGCAGTATTCAACGTTTTCCGGGATATTGTCCTTAGCTTCCTCGGACAGAACAGGAATATCAGGGTAGTTTTCTTTTAGGCGGCTAACGATTAGTTCATTTGAAGCCGTATCGGCGAGGGTAATCGGACTATTGTCATCCTTGGAAGTAAAAGAAAAATCTGTATTATACACTTCAAGGATTTTTTTACATGCATCCCAGGAGATTGTTAAGACAGTGTTCAACATATCACGCATTTCTGTTTACCGTCCAAGAACTCGTTTTATTATTACTTTTATTTTGCGTAACGGCTTAGTGATACACCAACTTCGGGAATTAAGGAGAGCGTCTAAATGTGTGTTTAATCTCGCATTTTCCTCATATAAGGCATATATCTTCCACGGGATACTACCTTCAAAATATAATCTTTTAAACTTTGCCTGCAGTGTTTCCGCGTATTTCTTTTCAAAAAACCTCAGAAAGAGCTTTTGAATCACCGGGCTTAGTTTAGGAAATGTTTCAATAAAACCTTGTATGGTCTCTTCGCTATAGGTTTCCTGTTCAGAGGATGGATATATTTGATAACCTGTATAATCAATGTTTAAATTTTCTTTAAAAAGCTGTACCGTCTCCGTTAAACGTTCCCAAAGCTCTTCCTTACTCTGATAGGACAGGTCAAATTTTATTCCTTTTATATCACGTAATGGCCAATTATCACCCCTGTACCTATTTGGATTCACATTCATATCATTTAATAATGGTTCTATGCTTTCAGTATAATTCGCCAGCTCTATTACTTCCATGCACCGGGATTCATTCATCTTTGAGATATTCATACTTTGTATCTCTTCCCTGGGAAAACCTATGGCTTTTAAAAAACAGCCTACAAGACCATCTTCATTGGTAATGGCGTCCTCAAATTTTATAATCAAAGAATCGGGAAAATATTTTTTTAGATTAATGATTCCATTGAGCCCTCTTTTCCTTTCTTCAAAGTAATCATAATGGAATCTATATCTCCCTGATAAAAGTTTTTGCTGAAGAGAACTGATCATCCAGGCAAGCGGATTTCTGACAAGTAAAACTATAGTGGTTTCAATGCCTTTGCTTTGAAAATATTCTTTCAAAAATTGACTTATTTTAATATTTACAGAATCATTCCAAAAAAGCCAATATTCTCCTGAAAAAATTATTGTTTCACATATTGTTGAATTTATAACCTCCAACATTGAATCAATTTTACTTTTTACAAAATCTCGTCTCTCTTCATCTGTGTGAATGCCCAACTTAATAGTATCTATAATATCAACAGGATTTGGTGTAAATAATTGATGAAGAATTGTAGCATGGTTTTCTCCCCATTCAGTAAGATAACGGAAACCGTTCCTTTCCAGTATCGAGGAATTGGTAAACAACGCGTGTTGTATACTAGTGCTTCCCGTTTTTGTCATTCCCAGGTGCAGGATTAATCTTTTAATTGCCATGGATTATCAATTCCGTCCAAGAACTCGTTTTATAATTACTTTTATTTTGCGCAACGGCTTAGTGATACACCAGCTTCGGGAATTAAGGAGAGCGTCTAAATGTGTGTTTAATCTCGCATTTTCCTCATATAAGGCATATATCTTCCACGGGATACTACCTTCAAAATATAATCTTTTAAACTTTGCCTGCAGTGTTTCCGCGTATTTCTTTTCAAAAAACCTCAGAAAGAGCTTTTGAATCACCGGGCTTAGTTTAGGAAATGTTTCAATAAAACCTTGTATGGTCTCTTCGCTATAGGTTTCCTGTTCAGAGGATGGATATATTTGATAACCTGTATAATCAATGTTTAAATTTTCTTTAAAAAGCTGTACCGTCTCCGTTAAACGTTCCCAAAGCTCTTCCTTACTCTGATAGGACAGGTCAAATTTTATTCCTTTTATATCACGTAATGGCCAATTATCACCCCTGTACCTATTTGGATTCACATTCATATCATTTAATAATGGTTCTATGCTTTCAGTATAATTCGCCAGCTCTATTACTTCCATGCACCGGGATTCATTCATCTTTGAGATATTCATACTTTGTATCTCTTCCCTGGGAAAACCTATGGCTTTTAAAAAACAGCCTACAAGACCATCTTCATTGGTAATGGCGTCCTCAAATTTTATAATCAAAGAATCGGGAAAATATTTTTTTAGATTAATGATTCCATTGAGCCCTCTTTTCCTTTCTTCAAAGTAATCATAATGGAATCTATATCTCCCTGATAAAAGTTTTTGCTGAAGAGAACTGATCATCCAGGCAAGCGGATTTCTGACAAGTAAAACTATAGTGGTTTCAATGCCTTTGCTTTGAAAATATTCTTTCAAAAATTGACTTATTTTAATATTTACAGAATCATTCCAAAAAAGCCAATATTCTCCTGAAAAAATTATTGTTTCACATATTGTTGAATTTATAACCTCCAACATTGAATCAATTTTACTTTTTACAAAATCTCGTCTCTCTTCATCTGTGTGAATGCCCAACTTAATAGTATCTATAATATCAACAGGATTTGGTGTAAATAATTGATGAAGAATTGTAGCATGGTTTTCTCCCCATTCAGTAAGATAACGGAAGCCGTTCCTTTCCAGTATCGAGGAATTGGTAAACAACGCGTGTTGTATACTAGTGCTTCCAGCTTTTGACATTCCCATGTGCAGGATTAATCTTTTAATTGCCATTCATTACATCACCAAACAAATCATACTTTTTTATTGGTTGTTTTATTGAATTGAGCCTGTTTTCTTCTGAATCGAAATAACCAATATATTTTCTTTGCTATTGCATATAATACAGGAAACCTTTTTAATATTTTACGAATAGCCACAAAACTTAAGTACCGGCATCTATTTATAAAACGGAAAGAAAATCTCGGTTTGTAATTTTTATCAAGGTATTTTTTATATTCTTTTTCCCATCTTTCATTTGTATAAAGTCCGGAATAGTCAATGTCTGATAAAGAATGTTCTTTAATATCATATTTAAAATTCATTATTCCCAATTGTCCCAAATTGGCAATATAAAAATTATTTAACATACATAATCTTGAAATATGGACATTCCTTGAGTTAATATCTGTTCTGTGATCAAATTTTACAGCGATTTTCTTTTTAACCGCGTTGTAAAATATATACTGTTCGGGAGTATACTGAAACAAATTATAATCATATGGATCAACAAACCTTGAATTCTTTAAATTATGCTTGTAATACAAGCTAAATTCAGGCTCCTTTGGAAGTTCGATGTTAAACAAATATTTTAAATCATCACTGAGTCCAAAAAATAACCAGTCGCTGGGATGAAATAGCATTGGTGTAATCTGATTATTTTCACTTAAATATAATTTTGAATATATTGAGGGAACAAGTATTCGTTCTTTAAAAACACAATATTTATTATTTTTTTTTAGATTTTCAAACTTAATTTTTAAAATTTTACTATTATAAAATATTAAATCGGAACGAATCTTTAATGTATATTTTGTATTAACATATTTAAGACCGCCGTATGTTGAAACTATTTGTCTTGAAAGATTATTTACTTCCTTCCTTTCTATTGAACATACATTACTACCCGGGTCTTCATTTTCAACTAATTTATCATAATCAAACCCATTTAATTCACTTCCCTTCCATGTTGAGAGAACAATATTAGCTCCAGGTATATATTTGCGAATACTTCTCAGACATTTTTGAGTACCTTTACCGTCTACTGGACCTTGAACAACAACTGATATATCTTTGCTATCCATTTCAATTATCTTTTTTAATTAGTTTATATAAATTAAAAAAGCAACTAAATATAGTAGCAATAAGATAAAATGTCATTGCAAGAAATTCTCTTATAAATATTTTTAGACTTGGCAATCTATTTTTATGTATATTATATTTTAAAACAAAATTCTCAACTTCCAATTTTTCTTTCCAAGAATATTTAATTGAGATTTTATAATTGTTATTACAATATTTCTTGTATAATTTTTGCCATATGAAATAATCCATTTGGGATTGATAATCCCATTTATAAGGGTCGAATTTAAGAAATTTTATTCCGTACTCTTCATAATTAACAATTACAACATTATTTGCAAAGGCCAAATCATTAATCTCAATATTTCTTTCATTTAAATCTGTAAAATATTCAAATTTAATATCTATTCCGTTTTTTTCAAGACAAGATTTCCAAATGTATTGTTCAGGAATATATTGGAACAACCATGTAGAAACAGGATCAATAAGCGGTCTTTCTTTGTTAAGAAAATATTTACTTGTTTCTGGTTCTTTTTGTAATTGAATATCCCATAAATTAAATATATCTTCAGTTAAACCAAATTGTACCCAATCACTAATATGAAATAGAAAATTAGTTTTTTTTCTATTTGCACAATATAAGTTATTAATAATAATACGATTTTTAAAAATTTTACATTCTTTATTTCTAAAATTATCAAATTTTGTAAAATATTTTAAAAAGTTATTATTTTTAAGGACAATATCACTTCGTAATTTTAATGCATATTTTGTTGTAGTATTCATAAGACCATTTTTAGTTGACAAAATTTGTCGATTAACATTATTTTTAATATTATATTCCAAATCACATAACTCTGCACCAGGGTCTTTATTTTTAATTAAAACATCATAATTTAAACCCTCAGCATCTGATCCTTCCCAAGTTGAAAGAATTATAACCGACTTTGGTAATAATAATCTAATGCTATTTAAGCATTTTTGTGTTAAGTTCTTGTCAATAGCACCTTGAACAACAACAGAAATCTCTTTTGAATCTATCATTCATCACCTCGAATAATCCTTTTCAATCTTGTAAACGGAACAAACTTAGCTATTAAATGTCTTAAAAACCATTTTGGATTCTTTAGATTAAGAATCCCTTCATTTATTTGCTCTAATTCATTGGATATATATTCAATCCTTGTTTCTAAATCTTTCGATTTTACAGCCATTTCAGCCATTGTTGGTTCTTTTGGCAATAATTTATTTTGATTAACATGTTCTATAAGACATTCTAATAATTTAAGTGCATCATTTTGTAATTCTTCATCCACTCTTAAACTTTCTTTTGTATCATTTATTTTACCAAGAAGATTGTAAGAACTATCAAGCTCCTCAGATAACCATGTTGGTTTTAATAATATATCTTCAAATTCTAAATTTAAAAATTCAACAACTTGCTGTATTACTTGTTTATGATTAAGAATTAGTTCATTAAAATCTATTACTAAAAATCTATTATTATATTGTTGTTGATATTCATAACATTCTAAATCCATTTTTATCGTATTGTATATTCTAGGATCATTTTTCATAAAATATAAAACATTTTCATTAGAATATTTTGGGAAAATATTAAAAATGCGCTTTGTTACTGTTAAAAACCATTCATTAATATTTCTCTTTATATAAATAACTTTAACATCTCTATAGTTTCTAAATAAATAATCGTATTGGCAAAATCCAGGTTCTGAGGCAGATATAAAATATTTAGTGTTTTCGAATGTATTTTTATAATCTTTCCAGTTTTCAATAAAACTCTTACAAAACAATTCAATTAAATTGAATAAAGTTATATCATCAAAAGATAAATTATAAATACTTTCAAAGAAAGTTTTGTCGTGTTTATAAAAGTCAAAATTAAATTTCAAAAAATCATTTTCATCGGCAGAAACAATCAATGCAATTTTTTGTTGCAACGCAAATTGTTCAAGCATTGGATAATCCTGATTTGCCAACATCTTTCTTAAATTTATTACTCGCTCATTATTTCCACGAAATGAATTTACTTGTATTTCCTTTATATTTTTGATATAAGACAAAAATATATCAATAAGCATATCGTGCCACAATGGAATTGCAAGTATTTTACTATGACCCTCCAGTAATGATACTAATGTTGTTTTACCTGATGTATATGCTCCTGAAATCATAATTGGGGTTATTTTTTTGCTTTTCATTTAAACTTTGCTCCTATTCTTCTGGATCAAACGAATAAACCCATAAGGTAATAGACACTTTAATATTTTCTTGACTTTTGTTTTTCGTATAACCATGTTATCATTAGGACAATAAGTTTTTATAAGTTTTTTTAAAAGTTCTATTTGTTCAGGAGTCGCCATTTTTTGTGAATTATCTTCAATACTACCAACAGATTCTATTTTTATTCCCAAAACACTTGAATTATAAAGCTTGTCTGATTTTTCAATATTCAAAAATTCTGCAACGTCATCCATTGTTCTTTTAGTATTTAAAATAACCTCTTCAAACTTTACTATTTTAAGTCTTTCAGGATATTTTCTTTGAATATCTTCAGCTACTGATGCCGCTTTCAGTGAATTATCAATAAAACTGTTTTTTTTGTCATGTTGTTGAGTTAAAGTAAAAACATTTTTTCTAAATTCATTATTATTGCTCTCACTCATTCTGTTTATCCAAGAAAAAAGCCAATCTATTATTTCTCGTTTAATAAATATAGCCTTTGAATCAGGATACTTATTAAAAAATAATTCGAAATCATAAAATCCATTTATCCCTTGAGAAACAAAATATTTTATTTTCTTTTCCGGTGTGATGTATTTTATTAAATTCTTTATTATTACATAAAGTGATCTTGAACCAGTGAAAAAATATTTTTGGATTTTTGATAAATCCAATAAAATATTTTGATTGATTTTATTAAAATCAATATTAAAAGGGACCTGGATGTTTTTTGAAGAATTAAGCGGAAATATCAATTTTTTCTGGAATGCCTGGATTCCTAAAGTCTGCCAATCTGAATTTGCTAATATTGTATTATAGTATTTAATTATATGAGCATACTTCCCACTATGGGATGTACCCGTTATAATGTCAGCATATAGGTGCGAGTTTACCAACTTATCATGCCATGCCGGTATTGTAAAAATATTATCATGGTCATCAAGCAAACTTGTAAAAGCCCCTTTCCCTGACGTTGGAGCGCTTGTTATTAGTAATAATTTTGGCTTGCTTTTTTTTTCTATTTGTTCCCATAATGGTGAAAATAAATAGTGGAATTCATTTTCATTATATCCATATTTTATTAATTGTCTTGCAGCTTTTTCAGCTTCCTTTTTGTCTAACATTGATAATAAAATAAAGTATTCGTCTCTTTTATTATTTAATATTTCAGGATTTTGTACAACTAAATTATATATAGAATTTCCATACTTTTCACCACTCCCATCTACTAATAAATCCGCATAAATTCCTTTTGCTGCAAATTCTGCCATTATTGTACGTATTGTATTATCAGTACCATAAAATATAAGTTTTTTACCACTTAGAAAAAGTGATATTTTGTCAATAAAATCTCTAAATATTGAATTCATATTACGAAAAATATATTCGTATTCGTCATAAATATATTCATTAAAATTCGATCTTTCTAGTATTTTATATTTTTCGACTAGAATAGTATCTTCTTTAATATTAGCAAAACTTGAAATTGATTTATAGAAATAATATCTCTCTATTATCTTACTATCATATCGCTTTTGCTCTCCTTCTAAAAAGGATGGGTGGTTTAATCCGCCAAAATGAATTATTAACGGTTTAGTTATTGCATTTGCAGCTTCTTCAAGACATATAAAATCATTATTTAGATGCATGTATATATTTGGCATTATATTGGCTCTAAATGGAAGAATCGCAACATTCCCATTTAATAAATAGTTTAAAACATCTTGATCTGAACTCCACTTCAATCCTTGATTTGTTAATTTATTATATATTTCAGGAATTTTTGTGTATGGCTGATAAAGTAAATTAGATTCTCTTAATAATTGCAAATCAAATAGTATTACTCCTGCATTAAAATAACAGTTAACTTTTAAACATTTTTGCTTATCCGTGTTTGGTTCAACCATATAAGGTACCGCAGCTGCATATTTTCCATTTAAGTTAAAATTCCATATCTCTGAAACATCATTTTCAGCTATAGTATCTCCATCAATCCATATTACTTTTTTTAAGTTATATAATATTTCTGTTAAATGGAGTCTATAATAAGTCTCAATAGTCCAGTGCATATTTAGAATATAATCTTCTGGATTCTCAATATTGAATTCGTAAAATGATATTTTATTATGTGTCAACATTAGTTTATTTTTATTTTTCTTTGACAATTTTTTATAAATAATATGAAAACTAATATCGCTTTTTGTATTATACAAGATAGAAGTCATTGAAACACATGTGTGTTCAGTATATTTATCGTCAAGGGCATACGCTATATGTATAGTATTGGCCATTTTTTTACCTTGCTATTAATATTTTTGAATTGAACGGACAATTCCATAAGGCAATATATACTTTATTATCTTCCTTATGGTGTTTTTGTTATCATTAGGGAAATAGGATGCTATGAGTTTTTTTAATAGTTTTTTATGTTCAACAGTCATCATTTTTTCTGTATCATCCTCAATAGTACCGATGGCTTCTATTTTATTTCCCAAAATGCTTGAAGTATAAAGAGTATCCAATTTTTTGATTTTAATAAATTCTGCAACATTATTCATTGTTTTCTTTGTATTTAAAATAACATCATTAAAATTAACAATCATTAATCTATCAGGATATTTTTTTTGAATATGTTCAATTATAGAAGAAGAATTTAAAGAATTAAATATAAAATTACTGGATGGATGCTGACGTTGTTTTAAACTCAATGTAATTTCTTTAAATTTATTAATTTCACAGCCGCTAGTCCTATTTATCCAAGAAAAAAGCCAGTCTATTGGTTCTCTTTTAAGATATATTGCCTTAGAATTAGGATATTTTTTAAAAAATAACTCATAATCATAAAAACCATTTAATCCTTGAGAAATAAAATATTTTATTTTTTTTTCCGGTGTAATGCTTTTTATTAAATTTTTAATAACTACATAAAACGCTTTTGAGCAAGTAAAATCATTTTTTTGAATATTTGATAAATCTAATAATATATTTTCATTTAACATTTCAAAATCTAAATTAAATGGAATTGAAATACTTTTTAATGAATTTAGTGGAAATATCAATTCCTGCTGAAATGCAAACACCCTTAAAATATGCCAATCAGAATTTGCAAGTATTTTATGAAGATATTCAATTAAATGGGCATATTTTCCACATTGTAATAAACCTCTACTTTCTATATTATCTATATATAAGTGTGCGTTTAATAATTTGTCATGCCAAGCTGGAATTGCAAAGATGTCATCATGGTCATCCAGCAAGCTAGTAAAAGTTCCTTTACCAGATGTTGGTGTACCTGTTATTAGTAATATTTTTGGTTGCATTTTTTCATCTTCTAAAATTATTTTATTTTATTTTTATAATAATTTTTAATAATATTATTTAAAATATTATTTTTATAAATATATCTAATAATTAATTTATAATACCATCTTATAAACGAACGAATATATTTTTCATCACAATATTTTTTGTACAATATTTCATATTCTGGAAAGGTAATAGTTTTTTTCCAATAGTCATAAGATTGTCCGAAATATTCACATCTATCTTTTTTTAAGAAATAAAGAGAGAGTTGAAAATGACTTAGTATTAAAAAATTGTTTGCTATAAAATGATTTGAAATATCATTTATTTTATCGTCATTACAAAATCGATGTTCAAAACAGACTTCAGGAAAATATTTTGAAAAATATTTATATCCTATATATTGTTCAGGGTGGTAACGAAAAGGTTTATTTGAATATTCTTTTAATGTATTTTTGGAGTATTCTTTTTCAAAATACAAATTATCTTCATCTGGATAAAACGGTATGTCGAATAACTTTATTAAATCAGAAGTATTTCCGAAATAAAACCAGTCGCTAATATGGAAAGGAGTTTTTTCTTCTTTAAATTGGAATTTTGAAGTGAAACAATATAATATTACTCTGTTTTCAAAAAGCCTATATTCGTTTGAACGTTTTGGAAATTTAAACAAATATTTTACAAATCTATTAGATAATACTGCCATATCCGAGCGTATTTTAATAGCGTAATAGGTTTGCACATGTTTCAAGCCATTATATGACGACACAATTTGTCTGTTTACATTATTATATATTTTTTTTTTATCATAACGTTCATATTCAAAACCACCTGGGTCTTTGTTTAAAACTATTGTCACACTTTTCCTCTCAAACATAGAAACATCACTTCCTTCCCAAGTAGAAAGAATAATCGGCGAGTCAGGAAAATACTTTTTTATACTATATAAACAAATTGGAGTGTTAACAGAATCAATAACTCCTTGCACGACGAAAGATATATCTTTTAAGTCAATTCTATGTTTCATACACTTGCAATCCATTCCTCAACCAGATTCGGGATATCTCAACATCTAGTTGAGTATGAACATCCTTACCCGTAACCCAGTTTCTTAAAACAGGGATACAATTATCTCCCATCCACCACCAACACGCAGGACCGGTTTCACAACGTTTTGAATTTAAAAGTGAAGTAAAACGAACAGACCATGGCCCCTGGTCATAATAATAAACATCGGGGTAACTTTGACGATTGGTATCTGTATTATTTAATTCTATGAATCCTTCTAAATAACCATCTTCATTAATTTTCATAGCACGGTAAGGATGATCGTCCTGTGCTTTCCAAACTGTCATAGACGAATCCGCAGTGGGGTTTTCATTTAAAACCTTAATACTATTGTCAATATCTTCTGCCGTATTCATTGCGGTATTGCCAAGCAAAATTGTTACTATACCAATTTCTTCGCCAAGAATTTCATATGCCGCTTTTGCTCCATGAAGAATTGCATCTCCGTGGTTTGTAAAAGCCTGCGCTAAATCTGTAGGACGATCAATTATTCTAACACCGTATTTTTGTGCTTCAGCTTTAATCAAAGGACATTCAGTAGAAACAAATACTTCATTTACCAATTTTGCATTATTTGCTGCCGTTAATTGCCAGCCAAGAAAAGTCTTGCCCTCTACCATAATTAGGTTTTTATTTTCTATGGATTTATTGCCGCCTTTTGCAGTGATTAATACAATATTTTTCATACAATTTCAACCCTGTTTTTTATTTTTATGCCATCAGGAAATATCGTTTGGCTGCCAGGGATTTTTATTCCCAGAAAATTTATCCTGTTTACCTTAGCTGCATTGTAATCAGAGAGGGCATCTCCAATAAAAAGACAGTATTGCGGCTTAAGATTGTATTTTTTAAGTAAATTGGCAGCATGTTCATCTTTTTTAACCGGAGATCCGCAAAACTCAGTAAAAAAACTGTAAATGCCCTTTTTTCTTGCAATTTCCTTCATTTCCTCTGTTGGGGTACCTGTAACAACGAATAATTTTGTACCTTTTTTATGTTCAGCCTTGATCGTTTCCAGAGCGCCGTCAATATATTCAGCCGCTATAATTTTTTTCATCACAAGCTCAGAAAATTCCAGCGCCAATTCCTGAACTTTTTTTTCATCAATATCTATCCCCAAAAACTCTTTGTAATAAAGCTTAAATTTCTCAAACCGGCTCATGCCGCCATTTTGCAGATGATGGCTCTTGACCCTTTCCTGCACGTCTTTCCCATAGCTGGCAAACATATCAACAAAAGCATCTGTTTTTATATTAACCGAATCTGTAATTACACCATCCCAGTCAAAAAAAATCGCATCGTAACCAGTTTCTGCCATTACTGTAACCGGCACTCCATCCGCATATTCTACCTGCAGAGGTGCAACAATAAGCTTTTTTACCGGTACCGAAAGAGCGCTTAAATCCATATCTTCAACAATTAAAATATTGGCATTAAGCAATATTTTATGTGCTTTCCTTCCTTCTTCTTTGTCTTTGTAACCATTTATTGAAATTGAATCAATGCCGATCCCCTGCAGATTCGAGAACTTTTCCACAAAGAATTTAGCTGTTTTTTCGTCCAGTCCGATATTATTTAAAGGATCTCGTTGTTGATCCGTTTTTAAAATAATAAAATCTGATTCGCCGGGTAAATCTTCCATTGTTGGGTATGGCGTTATTGATACATTTTTAAAAATAAAATCATCTGCTGTATAGTCTTTCAGTGTTTTACCGTCTTTAATAAAATGCAGGGGAAAATCCACATGTGTCCCGCAATGACCGCGCAAAACTATCTCAACTTCATTTTTTTTATAAGGTTTGATTGAAATATTTTTTTCGTTATTATAGCAGGTTAAATTATTACTCAATGTACGCGAAAGAAATATCATTTTTTATTTCCTTAATTAACTCCAAAATACCTTGACCCAAATCAATATGCGGGTTATTGGAGATTTTTTCACCCAATTTCGGTGAATAATGATATGGAGTTATATTGTAGTGCATTGTTTCCGGGTTTTGCACAAAAGATATTTTTATATCCTTTCTCAAAATTTCCTTTACCATTGAAATTAGATCTTTCATTCTGAATTTTTCAAATCCCGTTAAAACAAGGCAACGGTTTGCAAATTCATTGTCAAGGCATTTAATCGAAATCTTTGCCGCATCAATAACATTAATAAACTCTCGCACCTCTTCACCTGTTCCCCAATAGGTAAAGCTGTCATTATCCATTATTCCCTTAATAATTTTATACATACCATTATTTTCATCTGCTCTTGTTCCATAGAGTGAACCATATCGTAATATGGTATAATTTAACCCTTTTGTTTTTCCGTAGTTTTCTAATATATTTTCACATGCTTTTTTAGTGGCAGCATAAAACCCGCCCAATTCAGAGTGCACATACAATGTAGAAGCAAACATAAACCTTTTTACATTATTTTTCAGCGCTGCTTCGATAAGGTTTGTTGTTCCAAGAATATTAGTACAGATGGTCTCGTAGGGGATTTTATTTGTAACATCAATATCAGCTATCCCTGCAAAATGAAAGATATAATCTACATTTTTTGTTACTTCATTCAGCAATACCAAATCGGACAAATTTCCTATAATCATTTTTTGAGCGGCTGAACACCACTGAGAATCCCTTTTATCAAAAATAATCACATCAAAACCGTTTGCGCTAAGTTCATCTGCCACATGGCTTCCGATAAAACCCGACGCTCCCGTTACCAATACTTTCATTAAAGCACTCCCAGTATGTTGTTAATTGAATCCAATTCCTGCCTGACTCTAGCCTCTTCTGCATAAGAACCAATGTGGGATGTTAAAACAACATTGTTAAATTTTATTAATTCACCGTTGTAGGGTTCATTCTCAAAACAATCAATTCCGGCGCCTGCGATCTTACCTTCTTCCAACGCATTAACCAAAGCTTTTTCATCTACAAGCCCGCCGCGCGAAATATTTAGAAGATAGGCTGATTTTTTCATTTTATAAAACACATTTCCGTCAATTATATATTTATTTTCAGATGTAAACGGTATGTGCAGGGTAATAATATCAGAAATTGCAATGAGTTCATCAAAATTTGTAAGTTGTATTATATTATGTTTTTTTAAAATATTATCGCAGCCAATAATAATACACTCAAACGGCTGCAAAAGCTTTGCAAGATGGGTGCCTATCCGTCCACAGCCAATAATTCCAACAGTTTTGTTGTTCAAAAGATTGCCCATAGGCTTAATAAATCCGCCATTACGGATATTCTTGTCAGAAAATGATATTTTACGCAGTAAATCAAGTATTATTCCCAGCGCTAGCTCGGCAACAGGCATGGTAGGCGCATCAGGTGTATTTGTTACTGCAATACCAAGCTCCTTTGCTGCAGACAAATCTACATTATCCATTCCCGTTCCGCAGCGGGAAATCATTTTTACATAGGGTTTCATACTTTTTAACGCTGACGCATCAATATTTTCAGTTCCTGCTATTATATAATCCGGCATGTGTTCTTTTACAAGTGTGATTAATTCTTCTGTAGTTAATTTACGTTTATAGGGATTTAAAATGTAATCCAGTTTATTAAGTGCTTCTGTTTGTCCGAAATTTGATGTTGTTATTAGAACTTTTGCCATAGCTTGCTTTTTCATTTTCTTCTTATTTTTAAGACGGAATAAACCAAGAAATAAGTTTTCTTGCAAATCTTAATTAAACAAAGCAAGAGGCCATACTTTTTTTGAGAGTTTATTATTTTCGTATATATATATGTATACTCATGGTCGATTAATTTAAAATTACGTTTTTGAGCATGCATAACGCTATTAACGATATTTTTTCTTTCAATAGAAAATTGATCAAATTCCTCACGATTTGATAGCAGTCCTAAAGTTATACAGATAGTATTATATGCACTGAATTGTTTTTCAGCGTTTTTTCCCAAAATTATGTAAATATTTTGTATTATATTAAAAACTGCATTTTGTTTACTTATCGTATGGTTAAAAGTAGCTTCAAAATCAAAAAGAACAAAGGTGTCACCAATATAAAAACAATTTTTAGGTAACATATCCCAAGCTTTTCCTGAAAGTAACATATCATTCGTTGCTTTACTTTTTAAGTCTTTATTAAGCATTTCAATTTTAAATCTTTCAAAAATATAATTAATAAACCTTAATATATGTTCAAGTAAAGCTTCCTCGCCCTGTTTTACATACAGCTGTTTTAGAAAATTACTATATAATTGTCCGTTTATATAGTCTATATATTCTTCACTTTTATAAGTTACATTTTGTCCTATAATACATTTATTTCCTGATAACAGCCTTTTGGAAAAATAATGCTCTTCTGGAGTCCAAATGTAGGATAACACCATAATATCGTCATATCGATTTGAAAATTTCCAAATTATTTCACTTTTTTTTAGTCTCTTCAAAAGAATAGCATATAACTTTGATTTAGAACTTAAAACATGTCTTTCTAAATCTACAAATAAATCCAACGGTTTAACCAAAGATGTCACTAACTCAGGATTAATCGAAATTGCCTTTTCTTCAAAAACAAGCAAAGTATGGTTTGCTTTATGTAAATATTGATAAAATTTTGGCTTTGTGTTTAACAATGATTTATCATTAATATTATCAACCAACAAACGCCCAGAACGCAAGTCCAGATGCTTTTTAATGCCAGTAAAACCATTGGACTTTAAATATTTGCATAAAAGAGGTGTTAAATATTCCTTGTTATCTTGATAATCAATATTTAATTTTTTTGCTAATTTATGGAAAATTTTACTGTACTTTATAAAATTCTCTTTATGAAATAAACCATGGTAGAGCAATGACCAGAAATACAATTCATCTGATGGAACATAAATACCTTTATCATTTAATACGCGTGTTTCTAAAATTGCTTTTTGCATACCAATTGGATAATAATTATCGCCGACGAATTTTGGGTGAAATAATAAACTAGGATTATCCACTCCCATATTTTCCCAATTAAAAAATTTAAAAGCGTTTACATCAACACCACTTGCAGGGCGTAGAATGCTTAAAAATGCCTGCATATCATCAATCAACAAATCAATATCACCGTTTTTTTCATATGTATGCGTATCAGGCAATGATTCAAATGTTCTTAAAACGCAATAATTACAGCATTCATTTAAAACATAAAAAAAGTCTTTTAAGTTTTTCCAACCATTTACTCCTGGAGTATCTTGAAAGAGTTTTTCAATTTTACCATCTAAAGTCTCTGTTAATAAAAAATCATCCAAGCTTTTATGTGTTATTAACGCTACCGCTCTCCTGGCTTCTTTTTCATCATTTGTAGCATGAAAACTACTTGTCCCTAAAATTGCTCTGACTCTTTTTTTTAAATCAAAAGATTTTGGATCAACAATGACTTCCCCTCTATTTCCTTTTCTTTTTTCTAAAATAGGCGTTAAATTTTCTGTAATAATAAAAATAAATTCACCATCCCCTCGCATTTCAAGTTGATAAGGATTATTACAAAAATCATCCGCATAAAAAGCACTTAAATTTTTCCCGAATTTTTCTTTTGTCCAGTTTACTTCGTAAATTTTAAGAATTATAAAGTTATCTCTTATTAATTGTATAATTTCTTTTTCTTTATTTCTGGCTGCTGACCAAATGCAAAAGCATTGTATATGCCTTATATTTTTAATAAATTCTTTGAACATTATTATGGTAATATCTCTTCTTTATTCGTCAAATACTTATCATCATTCGCCCCCGGTATTTTAACAACAACATTTGTCGTTCCTTCTTCCAAAGCTTCAAAATCAGTCGATTCGCCAGGTTCCATGACGATAATATCGCCGGGGCCGTATTCAATGCTATTCATTTTCACGCGGCCGCTGATAACAACTGAATATTCGGTAGCGATCTTATGATAATGCTCCGCCTCGTAATCACCTTTTTTATATGTTTTTATGGCAACTTCCACATCGTTTGTTTTGAACAGCGATGGTTCAAAGTTTCCGATAAACCAGCCGCCTTTCATATCTGACAATTTCCTCACCTTCATTCTTTGGCCTCTTATTTACTGTCCCTTTTTTCCCTGTATTCGCTGATGTATTCAGCAAGGTGCACCTCGGTTTTAAGGGGATGAAATTTTTCATTGGGTATTTTGCGCATGGCAATTTTTTTTTGTTTCAATAACATTTCGTTCAGCGTTTGGCTGATATAAAAACTGCCGTTTACCATATTATCCTTACGGATAACTTCCTTTGCACATTCAACAAAATCTTTGCCATACTTAAAATAATAGAACGAAACCAGTGCGTTTTTACTGATCGGAATTTTTTCGGCAAACTCAACCGGGGTTCCGCTGTTATCTGTCCTGGCAAAAGAATATCGCGGGTGGACAGAATTAAAAGATACAACACCGGCATCCGCCTTTAACGTGCGGAATTCGCCTATTACATCGGAAGATTCATTGTCCATAAAATCGTCAATTGCCATTATAAGCAGTTCTTCTTCTTTATCTATATATTCCACACCCAATAGGGCAGTACAAACTGCGCCTCTGGTTTGTGCTTTTACAGGAATTATCTTTGCACCCGGCTCTATCTGCTTTATTACCTGATCCACATTAAATTGTTTTATATCGGTCTCTTTAACACAAAATAACAACTGCTTCGGCTGTATTTCTTGTGTATTTTCAATCTGCTGTTCCAAAATGGTTTTTTCGCGGATTTCGGTAAGATACAGCGGATATTGTTCTTTATTGCTGTCTGCACGAAAAGCACCCATTAAAAACATAATATTCATTTTATTCCGCCTTCCACCTGTGCAATACAGGTTTTAATGCTGTCATAATTTACATCATCAACAGTCGTAATGGTCATAAGATGCCCCCCGCTGGCAATCGCCGCCTGTATTCCGTGTTCGTTGTCTTCGCAGATAAGACATTCGTCCGGTTGTAAACCCATCTTTTCCATGGCATAGAGGTATATTTCCGGATCGGGTTTTGCTTTCTTTACATCCTGGTTTGATACAATAAATTCCAAATAGTTGCTTAGCCTTGCAAAGTCCATCATCAATTCAATCGTCATTCGGATGGAATTAGAGCAGCAGGCAATCCGATATCCTTCGGCTTTAAGTTTTGACAGCGCATATTCATGGTTAAAACGCGGGCGACATTGGTTTTGAATTATCCCAACTGTATATTGCTGCTTCATTTCATTTATGAAACTATGCAATCCCTTGGGCAGACCTTTCTCTATACTTAGCTTTTCCAGCTTCACGCTTGTCGGAAGGCCGTCATAGCCGGACAGGTGTTCGGAACGTGTAATTTCGTAACCAAACAGAGCCAGCGCTTTGTTCAGCGCTTCGTAATGCCAATCCTTGGCCTCTATCAGAACGCCGTCCATATCAAATAAAATCGCTTTAATTTTTGCCATAGAAAAACTCCTGTGCTTTTTCAGGGAAGTCAGTACAAAGCAAAAGGTTTTGACTGTTAATATTTTTACAATTTTTGATTGTATCCCATTGAACAGTGGTTTCCCGTTTATGCAAATCAGCGGATACAACACAGACCGATTTTCCGTTTGTAATCAAATCGTCAATTGTATCTGCATCATACCAATCGGAATTAAAACAGTCCAGCCAAACACCCGCACTCTTATCCAGCAGGACGGATGTTGGCATAATATCGGATAATCCGGTAAATACCCTCATTCCACGCCTTATCTGAAAAACCATATCGGGAATAGACATATCGAATGTAAAATAGTTGGTGTGCCAATATTTATCCAGCAATTCCACTATGGCGTCTGCTTGTCCGTCCGCCTTTATATTCAATGCCAGTGGCAGGTTACGCCCGTTCATTATTTGTAAAAGTTCTTCGAATGTAATTTCATTTCCTGTAGGCATATCATGGGAAATGACTATTTTACCTGTAATATCGCGCAGATCTGTTTCCGTACCAAACCCCATATCAAAAGACCGTACAAAAGCAGAACGTTGATTCCTTTCCGCAAAATCTTTCCAATATCCGCGGTGCGACAGGATTATCACTTCTTTTGCTGCACTTTATCTTTTATTTTTTGCGAAACAGGGTGATTAATAAAAAAATCCAAATCCTTCGGTATCCCCAACCCATACATCCCATTGTATTCTTCGCCAATCGGATAAATACCTATTTTTTTATGTTCGCGGATAAGGTAATTGTAGCATGGACAGGTGTAGAATTCGTTATTAACGCGAATATCGTCCTTAATCATTTGTTCGGCCGAGCGAACTAAATCCGAACCTCTGGCAAAGTTAAATATACCGACTGTTGCATCCTGTGAAATAACTTTTTTTTCCGCCGTTTCAACAACAATACCGTTCTTATCTGTTTTTGCGTAAGACCATTTTGGATCCTGGGACTTCATGGTCATAATTATCCCGTCCAGATTACGTGATTGCATAGCGTCAAGATATTCATTAATGTCAAAATCAATATACTGATCGCTGTTTGCATTCATAAGCGGTTCATCATTGTTAAAATACTTTTTAGCAAGCAGGGCAGTGCAGACCTGTCCTTCGGTCATGATATTTATACCTATAACTTCAACATTTTTTGCATATGTTTTCATTATCGGAATCAGATCATATTTGTCTATGTGTTCCTGCTGTGCAACAAAGATAAAACGATGTTCACACTTAGGCATAAGGTTATCAATAACAACTTTTATCATTGGAACACCGTGAATTGGAATTAACGGTTTTGGCAATGTATAGCCTGCATCAGCAAAGCGACTTCCCCTTCCGGCCATTGGTAAAACAATATTCAGCATTCTTACTTCCTTAAAACACTATTTTTTTAATAATATCATCAATTGGATAGGCTGCATAAAAAACATCATAAACAGACTTGCTTTCTTCTGCCATCTCAGCCAGAAGTTTCGGATTATTTACACATTTTTCCACCATTTCAACTACTTCCTTAATACTTCCAGCCTGATGATACTCCTTTTCAACGTCAATCCCAATACTGGCTTCTTTTGTACAAACGACAGGCCTTCCGTATGAGAACGCTTCTACGGTTTTTATTTTCAGACCGGACTCCATAATATCAGGATTTACATATAAATCAAACCCGGAATAAAACTCATCCAGGCTATCTACGATTCCCAATAAATGTACATTCATGGGACATTGTTCAACATCCGCTGAAATTTCTCCTGCAATATATATTTCAATGTTTTTCTTTCTTTTTAATAATCTAATTAATTCTTTTATTGCTATTATATTTGGGCTATTACGCGATGCAATATAACCTATCCTTAGAGGAAATCCAACATAAGGAAGGTTTAAATACTTTTTGGGGGGGACATAGGGCAGCGTTATTACAGGCTTATCTGTAAGACTTTCAAAAAATAATTGTTCCTTTTTTTGTACTGCAATAATATAATCCGCACGATCAACCCCTTTTTTTTCTTCACCGGGAACAGTACCAAAAAAGAATGAGGTTATTCCAAGATCGTGTAAACGTTTATTTCTGCCCGAAAAAACATCGTGAGTAACAAGGATTTTTTTTGTCTTGTCACTAAAACATATTAATGTTTTGGAAAAAAAAATATAGTTGCAAAGAAATAATTCAAAATGACAATTTGTATCCAATTGCCTTATAAATGAAAGTAAATCTTCTCCAACCCAATCATCTATTAAATTCGCATCTAAATTTGAAGTTTTCGTGCCATAAGGATGTGCAAGGCTATAGCCTTGCGGTCTTGGTCTTAGTGTATATGTATAATTCCAGATTGAATCAGACGGGGCTGTGCTGCCCTGGGAATAAACAATTAAATGTATCGTATAACCAATACGATGCAGTGCACTGCACATATGCATAACGTTCATACATGTAGCATTTACTCCCCAGTAAGGCATAAGTACCAATATATTTTTTCCGTTCGCAGAAAAGCAAATTTGATCGAGGAACACATTGTCCTCGGATAAACTTAATAGATGACTATAGTCCAGTAATTTTACTAGAATTTTTTTAATATATCTGTTGTTTGCTACTTTCTTTAAAAGACTCCATATTAAAAATCCAACCTTCGATCTATAAAACGCCAAAACGATTTGTTTTAACTTGTGACGCATTTCTTCTTTAAAAGTCTCATCGTATAACCTACCCCATTATCTCTTAGACACCTGTAGAATCTATAAAAAATAGCACGAGGCTCCTCATCCACCATTACCGGCAATGTTGCATACTTCAACTGGCTTTGCTGCGACAGGTAATAAAGAAAAAACGCCGTTATTCGTTCCAAAACAAATGTCCGGGATTTTTCCGCAGAATAATTCGAACGGTCAGAATAATCCATGAACTTAAAAGCAATATCAAAAAGAAACTGACAATAATCAAAAAACAATGCTTTTTTCATAATAAACATATTATAGGCATTAAGCAGATTTTGATTAAAAAATGTTTGCGTATATGGGTAAAGATCAGGATAACCGTTGCGTATCGTATTTATGCAAAAGTCAAGTTCGGATATTGTATGGAATTTTTTGTATTGCTCATACACCGTTATTATTAAATCCAAAGGGCTTGCAGCAATTACATCATAATTATCGATCATATCCTGAATAACATCCGATGTACAGTCAAAATGCCGTCTATAATGCATAAACCCGATATAATCCGGATTATCAATTTTTTCGTAATTTTTCCATGCCCAATATATTGTTGTCAGTTCGTTAAAAGCGTAATTAAGATGCGAAACATTTTCCCCGCTGTCGTCACCAATGGTATTTTCCATCATCCATTCATATTGATCTTTGGGGATACTGCCGGATGCAAATTTTCTGACATACTCAGAACGCCCTGCATGAATTGGTATCATAACCTTATCTTTTAATAAAACAGACGGTTTATGATACGATACCAATAGTTTTACTTTTGGCGCCATTTATAACTGTAATGCCTGATATACATCAAATGCCCGTAAAACAGCAGCATCCATATTGTAGTATTTATAATCAGCAAGCCTTCCGCATAAAAACAAATTGGGAATATCGCTTACATCCGAACGATATTTGTTATATAAGTTAATATTATCGTCGTTCAATACCGGATAATACGGTTCGTTGTTATGTGCTTTACCGGCGGACAACGGGTATTCATAAGCCAAAGTAGTTACCCCCGGAATGTTCTGTGGGGGCAGTTTTTTATATTCTGTTATTCTTGTATACCCCTCGGCCATTGGGTAGGCAACTACAGAGGCATCCTGGAAACTGTCTGTATTTTCCGTATGGTAATCAAACTGTAACGACAGGTAAGGAAGCTGTCCGTAGCAATAGTCAAGCAATTCATCTATAGCGCCGGTATAAACAACCGGAACATATGTTGGCTTACCATCAAACAATATTTGTTTATTTGGTACATCAACCTTAAGCATATCCAAAGCGTCTGTACCAAGCTGCACTTCTATGTTTCCATGATCCAGAAGGTTCATAAAAAAATTGGTGTAACCGTTTTCCGGCATACATTGAAACACGTCATCAAAATATGCGTCGGTATAATTCAAACGGACAGGGACACGTTTTAGTATAGCCGGATCGATTTCTTCCGGCGAAAGGCCCCATTGCTTTACGGTATACGGCCGGTAATTTAATGCAAATAATTTTTCCGCATAATGTTTTATTATTGTATCATCACAATCAAGCAGCTCAAGAATAGTAACGGTTTTTTGCCCGTTATAACGGGTTTTCAGGCTGTTTTTTATAACCTCTGCCTCTTCGCTATTATAGAGCAGATCAATTGTTTTAAAGTTAGCCGGAGAAGGTGTAATTACCCCGTCTACCTCTACCATCGGCTCATGATTATATTCGTCCCATTTGCCGTATTTTGTAATAAAACCAAAAACATCCTTGCTGTTTGTATGGAAAATATGCGGGCCGTACCGTTGAATAAGGATGCCGTTGGCATCAAGTTCATCATACATGTTGCCGGCAATATGGCCTCTGCGCTCCAAAATCAAGACTTTTTTATTGTGTTCGGCCAGTTTTCGGGCAATCACGCTTCCGCAAAAACCCGCGCCGATAATAATACAATTCATCGATATTTTTACACTGCCTCACAACTAATCATTTCATACACAATACGATCTATATCTTTACGGAATATTGCAGATAATTTATTTGAAAGAATATTTCTAATCGAATCAGTGCGATAATAAAAATCTGTTTTTACTATAGTACCAAAATTTGGAACCATGTCATTGACAAAATCAAGCTTTAACAAGGTATCTGAACTTTTATGACCTATTCTCAGAGTAGTAAAATTCTCTGCTCTGGTATATTCGGTATTTACATCCCAAAAAAAACCATTTTCATGAAGAAGTGCAAAAACAGCATCTAATTGATCATCGTAATTTTCGCTATTATTTAAAAAGAAGTCCAGATCGTCAGAATAACGATGTTTATAGTAAGCTCTGCTGAGCGCTGTACCCCCGGTTAGAAAAAAATCTGTACCGCTCCGACTTAAAATACTTAGAACCCCATCTTGTAGAGGGTAGAGTTTCTCTTCGTAATACTGCGAGGGCAAAATCAAAGTGGTACCTCCTGCTTTTAGGCCAGATGCGGCTTGCGATTTCCGGTGTGTATAACTCTTTTATTTTTTCTATACCCCAAAGAGCGGTTACATAATGCCAGGGAATTCTTTCCAAAGATCTAACAAAAAGTTTTTCCTGATTGAAGGAACCCGATGATTCCATGCGTCCTTCGACAACTGCAAGCATATCTTCGTATTTATCAAGGTAATCCCAGTTAAGAGTGCGCATGAATTTTATTTTTTCTTCGTATGTAAGCGTTAACATTTATTCAGTATGGATCAAATACCAGTCCACAGTGTGCTCCAGTCCTTCATTAAAACTTACATTCTGCTTCCAGCCTAACTCTTTTTTGATTTTGCTGCAGTCGATTGCATAACGGCGATCGTGACCGGGACGATCTTTGATATACTTGATAGTGGATCGGATTTTTTCGGCATCTTTATTTGCTTTTTTTGCCACAATGTCAACAAGCATATTGAGCAGCTTGATGTTTTCCCATTCATTCTCCCCGCCGATATTATACTTTTCCCCTGCCCTGCCATTTTGCATAACAAGCCAAACGGCAGCACAATGATCTTCTACATACACCCAGTCCCGAATGTTCTTTCCGTCTCCATATACAGGCAAAGGCTTTTCTTCCAGAATATTAAGGATCATCACAGGAATTAGTTTTTCCGGAAACTGATAAGGGCCGTAATTATTGGAACAGTTGGAAAGGGTAACCGGTAAACCGTAAGTATGATAATACGCCATTGCTAAATGATCGCTTGCCGCCTTGCTGGCCGAATAAGGCGAATGCGGATCGTAAGGGGTGTCTTCGGTAAAACAGCCTGTTTCCCCCAGAGAACCGTACACCTCATCGGTACTAATGTGGTGGAATAACACATCACCGGCAAATGAACCTTCGGTATTTTTCCAATGGCTCCTTGCCGCTTCAAGAAGGGTATATGTCCCCATCACATTGGTTTCGATAAAAGCCCTTGGACCCAGAATTGAACGGTCAACATGGCTTTCAGCAGCAAAATGGACTATCGTATCTATATTGTATTTCTTAAAAATGGCCTCTACCAGTTCGCTGTCGCAGATACTTCCGTGTTCAAAAAAATACCGGCTGCCGCTGAATTGTTCATCTATATCTTGCAGGATTGCAGGATTGCCCGCGTATGTAAGGGCATCAAGATTGATAATCCTGCCGGAAAAATCGGTGCTTTTTTCAAATAGGAAACGGATAAAGTTAACACCGATAAATCCGGCGCCGCCTGTTACAAGGATATTATTCAGCTTACGCATTAAAGAGGCGCTCCGCTCATCATTTCAAGAACAATTCTGTCAATGTCGCTACGGAACTCCTGCCAATCGGGTTTGTTAGTCCAGGCTATAGTATCAAGCTCACTTTCTGGCATACCTCGAAGAATATCGCAAAGTATTGGTATTTCAACGCCTGCTTCTTTATGCTGCGCATC
>Ga0082212_10002841_pt1 | contig 24864 bp, 21 predicted proteins | sample TergutNt197P3_FD_71548 | JGI IMG/M metagenome (GOLD analysis project Ga0082212, IMG submission 71548) | Neocapritermes taracua P3 segment gut microbial communities from Petit-Saut dam, French Guiana - Nt197 P3 | ecosystem: Host-associated > Arthropoda: Insects > Digestive system > Gut ... | reverse complement strand
TGAACGCAAAGAACGCCAAAGTTTTTTCAAACGCGAGCAGAGCACGCATTATCAAAAACTTGCGGGCGGCGGTGACCCGCCGCCTTCATACCAAGTTGATCCCGTTTGGATGCAACTTGGTATGAGACAGACAGCTTTAGACGATGAGCAGTCTGCGCTCGATTTCCGTTATCGAATGGGTCAGATAACCGCTCTACAACTAGTTGAACTCGAGAGAGACATAATAAACCGCCGTTATGAAATACAACTGGAAGGACTACAGAGAGAGATTGCACTCGACCAGACACAGCCTGAGCGTAAAGCGCAGTTATATAACCAGATTGAAATATTGGACAGAGACTTCCAGAACGCCATCAACAACAATGCCCGTCAAGCTGCATTAGAGCAGAAAGCGATATGGCAGGACGTAGCAAACTCAATCAAAATGTCCATGGAAGACTCCTTAGTCGGCCTGATGAACGGCACGATGTCCTGGGGAGACGCTACAAAGAACGTATTAAATGACGTTCTGCAAGCATTTATCAAAAAGACTGCCCATGAATTAGTCCAGCATAAGACAATCGAGGGTTTGAAATTACTTTTCACAAAGCAAATATCCAATCAGGAAGTTGCCACAAAAGTCGCAGCAGGTGTAAAAGCGAAGGGCGTAACTGTCTCTAATGCCGTTACAGACATAACAGCCGCTGCACCTGTAGGAGGTGCCAAAGCATTTACAGCAATGGCAAATATCCCATACGTAGGCCCGGCTCTGGGGGCAGCAGCAATGGCAGCAGCTATAGGAGCAATCCTGGCACTGACAGGTAAGCTCTCCAGCGCAGCAGGAGGATGGGGTGAAGTCCCATCCGATCAGCTTGCAATGATTCATAAAAAAGAAATGGTACTACCTGCCAAGTATGCAGAGCCGCTCAGGGAGCAGTTAGAAAGCGGAGACATGGGAGATAGCAGTCCCATTGTAATAAACCTGAGTGCCATGGATGCTAAGTCAAGTTATAGCTGGATGAAAGACAATGCAGGTCAGTTCAGGGAATTAATAAGAGAGCAGGTCAGGAACTTCGCATATGTCTAGTGAACACTTCCCATCTTTCTCAGGACGCTCGATAACCATCAAGCGCAAAGCCAAATTTGCCACAAAGACACAGACATCGAACTCCGGCAGAGAGCTTCGCACGTCCTGGCAATCAAGGCCCAAATATGAATATCAGATAACCTTTGACGTACTCATAACCGGCCTTGATGGAAAGACACAGCCCCAGACATTAAATAGCTTCTACATACGCATGAGAGGGTCATGGGATACCTTTTATTTCACAGACCCACTTGACGGCCAAATAAGAACCTGCCGCTTCCTGGAGGATGGACTTGAGATAGAGCGCATGTCCCTCTACCACTGGAAGACCGGCGGCATAAAACTGATTGAGGTGTTCTGAACCCCTCTAAAGGCACGAATGGCCTAAGAGTCAGGATGTGCAATGGAGTGAGCGAAGCATGAGGGAACGAAATGAAACAGCATGACCCGAATGGCCTACCAAACATCAAGCGGAGTGAGTAATGTCAACCTGGAACCCAAAACCCCCTGACAGTGAAGAATTTTTTACCCTGGACACAGTGCGTCAGTTATCTCCAAACGATAAAATCCTCACTAGCGAATGTCAGATAGAGCTATTGCACGGAGATGACCCCGATGCAGTAGACATGCTATCAGGGTCGGTTCATATTAACGGAACCGAACTCACACAAAAAGTAGCTCATGGAATCACAGGCTGCAGGTACCAACTGACATTTACAGCTAATACCCTGTATGGAGCAGTATTAAAGCTGTCAGGTGACTTCCATGTAGGCACTACAGGTGCCGGAAGCAGAGACCTCGTGACACTGGACGCTGTAAAAACATGGTTAGGAATAGCAGATGACAAATCAGACGTATTACTACAGAGACTGATAACAGCCGAATCACAGACCATCGAAAAAGCAATCAACAGACCCATATTAGCTACAGAGCGCACAGACTTTATAACAGGGTACGGTTCAACCACCATCATGCCCCCTGCGACTCCCATACAGAGCATTGAAAAAGTATTGATTGACGGAGCCGAAGTAAAGATTAGACATGACAATTTAACAATCTGGAGAGCAGATAACGGCCCCTGGCCCAGACGGAGCCGCATACAAGTCACCTATACAGCCGGATATGATGCAGTTCCCTTTGACCTTGAGCAAGCCTGTATTGAACTCGTAGCACTGCACTACAGAGAGCGCGAGAGGATAGGCCATCAATCCAAGTCAATAGCAGGAGAAACAGTCTCATTCATCACCTCCGCTATGCCAGCTTCTGTTACAGCCAGGATTGCACCCTATAGAAAGGTTGCACCATGCTGAGCTATCAGATAGTCGGAAACCTAAAGATCATCAAAAGACTCTCTGAAATGTCCCTCCAAGTACAGAAAGAACTTGCTGTAGCAATCAAAGAGCAGACAGCAAAAGTGTTATACAGAGCCAAACAAAAAGTGTCAGGCCAGGTTCTGAAAAACAGGACAGGCACACTCCGCCGTAAGATAAACATGAAGTTTATAGAGTCCGGGAAAAATACCTATGGCTCAGTAGGCATCAAGCTGACCTATGCCGCCGCCCATGAGTTTGGTTTTCAGGGTAAGGGTTTAGCACAAGTCAAAGCACACAAAAGAAAGACAAAGCGAGGAAGTTTAGCAGACGTTAAAGCACATGCCCGTAACTGGAAAATGAACCTTCCGAAACGCTCATTCCTGCGCGAAGCATTGAAGGAATTAAAGCCTGAAATATTAAAGGCCATTCAGGACGCTATATACAGAGGAGCCAGTAATGAATGACAGAGAAGCCATTTTTTCTGCCCTTGAAAAGCTGATAGAAGCCATACCAGGAGTTGCGACATTCTCACGTAGATTAATGCACTGGACAGACGTAGAAGCTGACAGACAACCTGCCCTCTACATGACTGCTTCCAACCAGAACGTAACCATTAACGGATATGGTCTGCCCCCCAGACTGGAGTTACCTGTAAAGCTATATCTCTATAACCAGAATAGAGACCCCGCGCAGCAGAATGTCCTGTTAGATGCCATTGAGAACGCATTAGCACCAAAGGACGAGGATGTATTGACGCTAGGCGGTTTAGTTTCCCATTGCTGGATAGAAGGTGAGATAGAGACAGACGAGGGACTCTTAGGAGACCAGGCCGTAGCGATAATCCCTGTCTCGATCCTCATTCCATGAAAGGAAATAGCATGAATTACAGAATAAAAAAGAAGCCCTGGATATTGCGGCTATTTACAAAGCCATTCCAGACTGTCGCATTTAGTCCGAATATCTATACACCGGACGGGAAAGAGATTTCAAAAGCGCAGTTAGAGCATGAGATTTGCCATCTGAGACAGCAAAGGGACACAGGTAGACTTCGCTATCTATTCAAGTATCTGACTTCAAAGAAGTTTCAGTTTGATATGGAAGTAGAAGCGATAGCAGTCGAGATAGAGTACAGCGATCAGTCCAAACGACAGGCAATAGCTGATAGCTATGCGAGATTACTGTCAAGTAGTGCCTATTCCCATTGTGCCCCTTCATATGAAGTTGCTATGAGAGCGATATGTAAGGCCTGTGGCGGGGGTCTGGGGGAGGCAATATGAGACGCGTCACTTCAGGAGACTTCCAGACATTATGGAATAACACGTCTGACATGATTGCACTAGCTGACCTGTGGACTATAACCACCATAACGGGCCAGGTACTGCGCTGGACATCCTCAGACATTCCCATAACTACAGGAGGTTATACCTATCTGACAGGCCCGATAATAAAGAGAGGCGGTACCAAACTAACGTCTGCGCTCGAGGTCGATACGTTAGACGTAACCATAGGGACTGGAGAGAGCATAACCCTGTCTGGAATACCCTTTACCCATGCTGCAGCAAATGGAGCGTTGGACGGAGCGACAGTAAAGCTGGAACGTGCCTTCATGCTCACATGGGGTGTAGTCACAGCTACAGTCCATTTGTTTGAAGGACGAGTAGCAGCGATTGATCCGACCCATACTGAAGTCAAGCTGCAAGTAAAGAGTTTGCTCGAAATACTTGATGCACCCTGGCCCCGTAACATATTCCAGCCCGGATGCAGTCATCAGGTCTATGGGGAAGGTTGCGGACTAAACAGGGCAATCTATCAGATAAATGCGACAGCTACAGGCGGAACTACTACCCGTATTAACTGGAATACAGGAAAGCCAGTAGGCTACTTTGACCAGGGTGTAATCGTCTTTACCAGTGGAAATAATAGCGGAGCCAGACGGACGATTAAGAAGTCAGATGCTACAGGACTTGACATTGCCCTGCCCCTGCCATTCCCTGCAGCAAATGGAACCACATTCCAGATTGTTCCAGGTTGCGATAAGACACACGTAACCTGCAATAACAAATTCAGCAACATAAACCGCTTCAGGGGATTCCCCTGGGTACCACCGCCTGAAACAGCCCGATAGTTTAATAGCCGTTATGACTACCGCCATCGCCGATAGCATCACCACCGAGGCCCTCACCTGGCTCAATACGCCCTATCATCACGAGGCGAGGTTAAAGGGTATAGGCGTAGACTGCGGCCAATTTCCAGCCGCAGTATTTGAGAGCTTAGGTCTAATACCCAAACTCGACATAGAGCCATACCCAAGGGACTGGCACCTACACAGGAACGAGGAGCGGTATTTGGAAATAGTCGAAAGACATTTTGAAAAAGCGGACTCTCCCCTGCCTGGAGACCTGGCCCTGTTCAGATATGGAAGGACAATCTCGCACGGCTCAATAGTGATAGCATGGCCCCAGATAATACATGCCTACATAACAGCCGGTGCAGTTGTTATTGATGATGCAATAGCCAATCAGGACTTAGTAAGGAGACTGGTCGGCTTCTGGCGGCTACGCCAGAGCCGACAAGGGGTGCGGGGGAAAGCGAGTGAAACGAGCGGCCCCCGCCAAGTATTCAGCGGCTTTTGACTATAGTTCCCATAACCCTATGACTACAGAAAGGTAAACCAAGGTGACGAAGCAGCAATCCAAAACTGCAAGTAGCTTACAAGGTGACGGCTTCCCCGCTGCGGGTGCTTATCCAACAACCATTCTCTCGGAGTAAATATGGCAGGTCTATATGGCGGTAAAAATCGTAACGGCCCGGCAACAGAGCTACTCGATAATTTAGTCATCTCGACTTCAGGTTACGGACGCTGTATCCCTGTAGTCTACGGAAGAGTCAGGGTCTGCGCTAACCTCGTGTTCTATGATGATTTTACAGCGATAAACGAAACTGCAACCACCCGTTCCGGCAAAGGAGGAGGAGGCTCCAGACAGACCGATAATAACTACTACTACACAGCCGCCATGATACTCGCAATCTGTGAAGGGCCAGTGCATATAGGCTCAGTATGGGTAGATAAAGACTTCTATGAAGCAGCAGAAGATATTTCAGGACTGCCTGACCCTGAAGAGATGTATGAATACCTCAATAGTCCTGAATATCTCCGCGACAGAGAAAGACATAGCAATAAATGGCTCACCAACAAGACAACTGGATTAATAATACCTCCGCTCCCCCTTCACATTGCCGAGGGACACGAGGCCCAGACACCATGGCCCTACCTTACGTCAAAGCATCCTGACAAAGCGATTGGGTACGGCTCTACAGCATATGTAGCACAGCCACGCTTTGACTTAGGGGAGAGCGGTACAACAAAGAATCATTCCTTTGAAATAACAGGCTTCGGTGCAGGTGCCAACCAAGTATGGGACGCAAACCCTGCCGAAGTCATCTTTGATATGCTGGCCGATCCGGTACATGGAATGGGATTCCCCGGAAGTGCTATTGATTCCCTCGCAGATTACAGAAAATATACATCCGCCGCCGGATTACTTGTATCAGCCTGTTTTGATGACCAGAGACCAGGACTGGAAGCATTAAAAACCCTTCTCGCCTGTACCAACTCAATCTCAGTATGGTCAGGAGGTAAATTAAAGATAATCCCCCTCGGTGATTTACCGATAGGAGACTGGCAACCAAACAGCACTCCACTATATGCTCTGACTGTAGATGACTTCTTAGGACAGGATGACCCCATACAAGTCAAGCGTAAGACCGCCGCTGATGCCTATAACTCAGTAAAGATAAAGTTCAAAAACCGACTTCTGGCCTATGCAGAGGATGTAGCCGCCGCCGATGACCTTGCTACACAGGACTTATTCGGAGTGAGACCTGCTTCTGAATTTAATGCTGACTGTATCGCTACAGCAGAGCCAGCCCAGATACTTGCACAGATAATGCTACAGCGTTATATAGGTGTCAGGAATAAGTATCAGTTCAAATTAGGCTGGAGATATACCCTGCTGGAGCCTGGGGACTTAGTGACACTGACTGAGCCGGGTTTAGGATTAAATAATACTCCAGTCCGTATTATCTCAGTAGAAGAGGATGAAGAAGGCGAACTGTCCATTACAGCCGAGGACTGGCCAATAGGAATTGCGACAGCTATAGCCTATCCAGTGCCAATAAGAGGCGGCGACAGTCCGAACACCGCAGACGAGCCTGGTAATTGTAATCCTCCTGTGATATTTGAACCGCCAGCAGACCTGTCAAACGGGGAATTACAAGCCTGGATAGGCACCAGTGGAGGTATAAACTGGGGAGGGTGTGAAATATGGGGCAGCAGAGACAATGCAACCTACAGCCTGTTAGGACGCATTAACGGCCCTGCCAGACATGGAACCCTGACACGTTCATTAGCTTCTTTTAATGGCCTGAACCCTGATAACGGAAACGTCCTGGGTGTTAATCTGCAAATATCAAAAGGAGAATTAGTCAGCGCGTCTCAGTTGGATGCAGACCATTGGGAAACGCTCTGTTATGTGGACGGAGAAATAATCTCATTCCAGAATGCAGTATTAGCAGGTGCGAATGGATATAACCTGACATCTCTAAGAAGGGGTCTGTTTGGCAGTCCATCTGCTAATCATTCAACCGGAGCGATATTTATGCGCCTTGATGATGCTGTCGCACAGATAGACTTTGACCGATGGGACATTGCAGAAGGGGGAGAAACAATCTATCTCAAGTTCCCGTCCTTCAATAAATTCGGTCAAGCTGTCCAGGAGCTTGATGAAGTCAATGCAGTGCCCTTCATGCTGCATGGAATATCCCAAAGGAAACTTGCAGCTCCTACACACTGCACCATCAATGTCATGTATTCAGAGCCAATGGAGTAAACGGAGTAATTTATGTCATACATGGGTTTACCAAAGTATCTGATACACCAGGACAAAAGCCCTGCAGGTCAGTCTAAACCAGAGGGCAATGCTGGAGGCGGAGGGGATCCGCCGCCTTCCGGCTCTACAAATGCCATGACAAAACGATGGGTTGATGTCAACTGGAGATTTACAGAACCAGAGCCGGAAGGTTATTGCACAGGGTTTGAAGTAGCAGTCTTTGCAGGTAGTGATATTGACAACGGACAGTTAGCAGAGCCGATAACCCTGATCTGCGACCCTGCAGCCAGACGACACATAGGGATACTGGAGTTAAGGACACAGATTAACCTCAGGGCCGCCGTAAGAGCTTGTTATGGTGACTTAAGAAGCGCGTGGACTAATGCCTCGACCCATTCTCAATTCATTCCTGATATTCAGTATTATGGTGACAATGGTTGGCTGGAAATAGGAAACGGAACAATCATGCAATGGATGAAGACTCCATTGATGACAGACCAGGCGGGCTATGATTTTACCTGGCCCATCCTCTTCCCCAATGTATGCTACAGCGTATCAGCAACCCCCCAGATAGAAAATGACCAGCCCGAAAATGACAACTGGTTACAGCTCATTAGCTTTAATCGAGCCGGACTCAGAATCTACAAACAGGCATCCTCTAACGCCTCTGCCGATAGACCCATACGAGCCTTTATCGTGGGGTTTGGATACTGAGAAACAGGGGAAGTTGAACCGCTGGATAAGATGGAATTGCTTTGGAAATTTGACTGTTGACTACAGTCAGGATTCATCAGTCACTTCGTTATAGATGACACAGCAGTCTCTTCCGGCGGCTTTGGCTTTGTAGAGGGCGGCATCGGCATTTTTGTACAGCTCGGCGAAGGTGGTGCCGTGGACAGGGGCCAGAGCGATTCCTATGCTGCCTGTGATGTGCTTATTGCTGCCTTCAGGAGTGATTGTCTCCCAGACCTTTTGCAATTGGCCGGCCTTCTTCATCGCCAGGTTGCCGTCACTGAGGCCGCGGCAGAACACTACAAACTCGTCACCGCCATGTCTGCCCAGTACGTCTGTCTCTCTCATTACCGCTTTCATGGCTTTGGCGGCGGCAGTGAGTACGGCATCCCCTGTCAGGTGACCCAGGCTGTCGTTTATTTTCTTAAAGAAGTCCAGGTCAATCATCATGAACGCGCCTTCCTTTTCTGATGACCGAGATAGATATTCTTCAACGATCCCCTGCAATGTAGTTCTGTTGTATAGTTTTGTCAGACCATCTGTTTCGGCTTTTTGTGTTATGTACTGTAGCCTCAGCCTCACTAACACCGAGCCTAGCAGCTCGGTTATTGCCTGTAATGTCTCAGCGTCGTTTTTGCCAAGGGGGGTGAAAAATGGTGGCCGCTCGACCATGCGTCCAGAGATCAGGAGTGCCAGGGTCTCGTTATTCAGAACGACTGGGGACGCGATGAAGTTTGAGAGGTTAAACATTTGTCGGAACGAAACAAAGGCTCCCGGATTCTGTGAATTGACGATAGTCGAGTCGCATTCCAGCAGCTCTGGCGGCAGATTGACAGTGCCGGCAGCTTTCAGGCTGGCTTCTTCTGCACTGGAGAAGCCGTGCAACACCAGGGGATTGTAAAGCCCCGTTCCATCTGCGAGCAGTACAATCGTTTTTTGCATGTTCAGAGATGCGTTTATGCGCTGTGCAACTGTGACAAAAACATCTTCGTAATTGTCTGTCTGGCGAAGGGAGACCGCTAAAGATGCGAGTAACTGGAATCCGCGCCTCTTCAATTCCAACTCGTGCCGCAGTGCCATCGAGCGGTTGTCAAGCTCGAGTAATTTGGCAAAGTTCTGGCGGCAATAGTATTGAAGGGCTTCTTCGTGAGTCAGGCTTTTTGCGGATTTTGAAATCGAAGTTTTTTGCCTGGACGCAGTATCTGCCTTTTCGGATTCCCTGCTGATTGAGAAGAGACAGAACACCCCTGACCAGTCCAACCCTCTGGGTCGTCCGGCAACCGGGGCTATTTCCACACCAGAGTATAGGCCCAGGATGGGTACGCGCCCGTCTACTGTCTGCTGGAGGATCAGGGCATCTTCCAGGTCTGTGCCGCCATAGCCTGCTGCGCGCCCAGCACAATCGAAGTACATTGCAAACACAGGCTCTCGGCTGCCCAGGTTTTCAAACATGGAATTGATTGTGGGCCGCATGTAGTCCAGGTCCACTGATCGGAACATAAGCTGGAATTCAGTGCCTGGGACCATGTCTGGTTCAAACATGATGATGGCGTTATGCTCCGGGTCAATGCCAAGGCAGAGACGGCTGGCATAGTTGTCTTCGTCATATTCGGCCCAGCGTTCACCGGTGTTGATGCCAAAAATGATAAAGAAGGGAAAATCGGAAGGCTGGACGGAGTGGCCCAGAACTTCTGAAATAAATGTGAGTGCCGGCCTGTCATTGATTTCGAGGATTACCGGCCCTTCAGACTTTGTAACGGTATAGTACTGTGAACCAGGGCGGCACCCGTGCATGATGGTCGTGTCTATCTGCACTCCGCCCCCAAACACCAGGGCCATTGCGTTATGCTCGCTCAGGCCGCTGCCCGTAAACTGGGCCGCTGGACTACATGCGTGGTCTCCAATCAGTCCCGCACCTGCCAGGGCAGGGAGGCAGCCCAGACCTTTCTCTATGCCCTCCAGCAGCCAGGTTGCCATCACTAAACCAATGTTGCCGCTACGGCGCACTGAGTCATATAAAAGTAAAACAGGTGAGTCCTGTTTGATTCCCAGCTTTGCCAGACCCTTGCCCAGCTCTGCGCCCGATTTTGCTTCGCTCTCCAGGAGGCTGTCATTCATTACAACGTCCAGGCTAATACCATCGAGCCATATGAGTGCAATCCCAACCTGATCCCCGCCATATCCGTAATAATCGTTGGTGATTACTCCTGATGTGCCACCGCCATAAATGGGGACTTCTCGCCCGATGACTGCACAGACAGCTTCCCGCAGACGCACCTGGTTCACTGTGGCAGTACAGAATAGCAGTGCAAGATCGGCCCTGTCCGTCCGTTCCGAGGACTGGAAGGCCATCTCGGCCGCCTGCCTGCCTGCAAGTGCGCTGTCTGGTAGATCGCTGTAGCCAATCCCAACTTTCATAATCCCAGCCCCTTAATAACTCTATGATTTAAGTTACCGGATTAGCACAAATTATCAACATGTCTTTTTATCGAGCTTTAAATTCTGAGGTACTAGGTTCATAGTTCTTAGTTCTAATCTCTGTTGTAAACTATTCTGATGAGGTTTTGAAAATGGCTCATATGACGTTTGCATACCTTATATTCCTGGGGTTAGCTTTTCTTTTGGGGAGCATTCCTACGGGTCTGCTCATTGGAAGGGCCGCAGGGAAGGGGGACGTGCGTGAGGTCGGCTCCGGCAATATCGGTGCGACAAATGTAATGCGGGCCTTTGGCAAGAGAATGGGCTTCCTGACCCTTGGTTTGGATGTGTTTAAGGGGTTTTTGCCTGTGGTATTTGTGGTGTCCCTCGGCAATAGGACTTTGGGTCTGGTGGACAACGATAATGTCGCTCCTTCGGTAGTGGCTCTGGTGGTAGTGATGGGACATGTTTTTTCTCCCTGGTTGCGTTTCAAGGGGGGCAAGGGTGTTGCCACTGCTCTGGGGGCAGCCCTTGGGTTCAACCCCATTTCTGTGCTGCTTTCCCTTGCAATTTTTGCTGTTATTGTCGCAGCGACTCGATACGTGAGCCTGGGGAGCATCTTGGGTGCGCTTGCGCTACCGCTGTATTGGCTCTACAGAATGGTCTGTTTCCCGCGGTCGGATATGTCCCTGGTCTTTATTGTCTGGTCACTCCTGGCGCTGATAGTAATCATCAGGCATCATGAAAATTTCCGGAGGCTGCTAAAGGGCAAGGAACATAAATTGGGAGCCAGGAAACTATAGCTCTGGCACCTCTCAATCAGAAATCAGAAGAACGGAGGCAAAATGGCAGACATCGTAGTATTTGGCAGTGGTGCATGGGGTACCGCACTTGCGTCCACCTGGGCGCGGAACGGTCACAAGGTTACACTGTGGGCCTATCCAGAAGACTTTGGGACTGAATTGGCCCAGACCCGTAAGCACCCACGCTTGCCTGGTGGTGAGTTGCCTGAGTCCCTGAAAATAGTTACAAAATCGGATGAAGATTTATCTGGCGGACTCTGGGTTAGTGCCCTCCCTACCCAAATCAGTCCGGAAGTCTGGACTGGTATTTCAAGTGCTGTCAAAATCCGCCCGAAACATTTTATTCATGTGAGTAAAGGTATCCTGAATTCCACCAATGGCCTGTTGTCTCAGGCACTTGAGCCTATTGTCGGCCTACCGGTGGCCGTACTGTCCGGGCCGACATTTGCCAACGAGGTATTCTGCCAACGCCCAACCGCTATCGTTCTGGCGGTACCCAGCCGTGTGTCAAATGTTGATGCCAAAGAATTACAGTCTATGCTGGCAACTCCCCGCCTCCGAATATATTTCTCCCGAGACGTTTCAGGCGTGGAGATGTGTGGTGCCCTGAAAAACATTTTTGCCATTGCATCCGGACTGTTGGATGCCCTGGATCTTGGCAAAAATGCCAAGGCTGCGCTGCTGACAAGGGGCCTTGCGGAGATAGCCCGCCTGGTGGAGAGGCTTGGAGGACAGACCCATACAGTGATGGGTCTGGCTGGCATGGGAGACCTGCTGTTAACTGCCACAGGCCCGCAGAGCCGCAACCGCATTTATGGCGAACTACTTGGCAAGGGTATTTCCCCGCAGGAAGCCATGGAGCAGATGGGTGAGCAGGTAGTCGAGGGGGTCCATACTGCCCATGCTGCAATAAAATTGGCCCAATGGGTAGGAGTCGAGTTGCCCATCACCCAGGAAGTAGTTCGCTTACTGGAAGGGAAGGGTATCAAAGAAGCAGTTGACAACCTCATGACGAGAAGTCTGAAGGAAGAGTAGTGGGCGTTGGCTTTCATGCCAATGGCTTTTTTTCCCAACTCTAAAGTATCCTATTGCAATGAAACAACTCTACTGTCCTGGCTGCCGAGCTGCTGTCTCATGGGAGGGTAACCGATGGCGACCCTTTTGCAGCGAGCGGTGCAAGATAAACGACCTTGGCGCGTGGAGTAACGAAGATTACAGAGTACCAGAGGCGCCGGAAACAGAAGACGGCGAGGCATGGAGCGAACCTGATACCGAGTCGCAATCAAAAGATTTTGAACGCAACTTGGTATGAGCCAAAGCCTCAAAAGTTATTTGGGGATATAGCCAAACCGCAATAAAATAAAGAAATGCCAAGTATTGATGCCTTTATCTTTGCCGCTGGTCTGGGAACCAGGATGGGGCCTCTTTCGTCTATTCTGCCAAAGCCAGCCTGGACGCTGAAGGGGAAACCGCTCCTGCAATGGGCAGCGGATTCACTATCGGAGGCCGGGTGTTACAAGGTAGCCTGCAACGCCCACCATCACATCGCTGCTATCAAGTCCATCGCAGGTGACCTGGAAGTGTTTGAAGAGCCAGTAATATTGGGAACTGGCGAACCCATAAGGCGCATTGCCAGCCGCATCTCTGATGAGGGGCTGTTGGTTTGGAACGCAGACGTGATGGCTAATCCCCCATTTGCTCAACTGAAAAATGAATGTATCAAACGGGATGTCGGCGTGGGTTGGCTACTGGTTCCCCATCCAGGTGGTCAGTGGACTGAGTTGTACACGGACTCTGGCGGTAGAATTTTGCCGAGGGGGACTACCGGCCCTAAAGGGCCGTTCCTCTTTACAGGAGCCTCCTGGTGGGGGGCGGAGGCCGCGGAGCAAATTCCAGAAAATTGCTTTGACGTAAGGGATTTTTTGGCCCAGTACCCGCGCCACTTCGGGATTGTCGTTGAACCATTCTGTTGGCTGGAAATCGGTACTCCTGACCAGTTGATTCATGCAGCCGCAAAACTGGCACCTGAGGATGAGGGCCGGATTCCGGGTTGTTATCTACATCCAACAGCCACTGAAATAATTAACACAAATCGGTTTATCAGGTGTATATTTGGCCCGGGTGCCAGGCTCAGTCCAGATACAAAAGACAATATTGCAGAATACAAGGATGAGCTATGGTTTGCTGAAGACGGTGTGCAGATGCGGGTCAAACTGTAGTTTTGTGGAGTGCAGGGTAGCAAAGATTATTCAACTTGTTATCATAAATTCAGGAGGTCATTACGATGGATACCAGAAATTTCAATGGCAGGGAAATATCTCTATTGGGCTTTGGCCTCATGCGGTTGCCAGTCAAGAGTGGCCCTACAGACATAGATAAAAAGGCTGCACACGAAATGGTAGATGCTGCTTTTGGGGCAGGCATCAATTATTTTGATACTGCCTACATGTACCACGGTGGTGAGTCCGAAAAATTTGTGGGGGAGGCCCTAACCCGCTATGACCGAGCATCCTTTTGCCTCGCCAGCAAGATGCCTATCATGTTTGTAAAGGAAGCCTCTGACGTAGAAAAGTTTTTTAATGAACAACTCAAGAGGTGCCAGACAGAATATTTTGATTATTATCTCGTACATAGCATACAGCAATCGCTTGTTGGAACCATTGCAGGTTCAAAGGTATATGAGCAACTGTTGAAGAAAAAGGAAGCAGGATATATCAAGCACTTAGGCTTTTCATTCCACGACACTCCAGAGTTGATGCAGAAAATTGTTGATGAATATCATTTTGACTTCGGACAGATTCAGCTCAACTACCTTGATTGGGAGTTGCAGAGGGCAAGGGAGCAGTATGAAATCCTTCGCACAAAAAAAATACCGGTTCACGTTATGGAGCCTGTGAGGGGCGGAACACTGGCAAAGTTATGCGATGAGGCTATTCAAATATTCAGGAACGCAGACCCGGAAGCCTCTCCAGCCTCGTGGGCGATGAGATATGCGGCCTCACTGCCTGAAGTACAGGTAGTCCTCGGTGGGATGAGTACCATGGAGCAATTGAAGGATAACGTCAGAACATACAGTCCCTTTAGGCCCCTTTCAGACGAGGAAAGGAGCGTAATTGAGTCTGCCTTATGTGTTTTCCGAAAGTCAAATCCCATACCATGTACCAACTGCCGCTACTGTATGGATTGCCCCTCCGGGGTCGAAATACCCAAAAACCTGGACATTTACAACAACCATCAGCGCGCTCTTGTAGAAAAAAACCCTATGGCAGACCCAAACTACGAAATGGAATATCGCCTCCTGCAACCCGAAGGACAGGCGGGCCTGTGTACTCTTTGCGGGCAATGCAGCGAACGATGCCCGCAGAAAATAGATATTCCTGCCTGGATGGAAAAAATCAGGGATTGGCAGTTGAAGTAATAGATATACAGCGGTTCAACTTCTTACAATTGACCCATAAGGTAGCATTGAAGGTAGCACCTTGGCACTATTTTTTCAAGTTCCTTACCCTTAAACGGGTCTTCCTTGAGCCATTCGATATTGATACGCTTGTATCGGTTTTTTTCCGATCTTTCCTCTTTAAGTTTGAGCAGCCATTCTCCCCGTTCATTAAAGCCGATACCCTTCTTTTGTTCAGAGCCTTTAGTCGCTTCATTTGTGTGGCAGGCCAGACAGCCATTGATGTAGTCAAAGCCCTTTCTGTGGGCCTCAGCCGGGAAGTTGGGTCTCGCCAGAGCGCACGTAACAGAGACAAAGGCCACCAGTGCCACAGAAATTCTGAACCCCCTGCCCATGACATCCCCCTGGAGAAAGTAGTGACACAAAACACTAAAGGTATGATAATAAAGTTTGAGTAACTTCGTCAACAGCAAAAAACAGGGAGCCGCCCATGTCAGTCAGGATAAGCCACAGCAATTTTCGGGATCGCATAGCGAAGCGTCTCCTATTTTCAATCCTGGTAGCCCTTATATCAGCACCAATTGCCGCCCAGAATTTTCAGACAAAATTCAGTGAAATCAAGTTTGACCAGTCAAAAGGCCCCGCCACATTGCATGGCGGAGCAGAAGTTGACATAGCCACTGGCGGCATCAGGTTTAATATACCCCTTGGCCCAGGTATAGGCAGAGGTGATTTTATTTATCAGCCAGCCCTGAGAGGCACATCCCTGCCCCAGGCCCCGATAAAGCTGGTGCCCATTATATCCTTCGTAGGTTACAATCAGAACATACACGACGAAATTGCATGTCCCCCAACAAAACCCCAGCTTTCATGGCTGGAGGTTCCATACGGCGTAGCTGATTCCTACCTGGTCGACGACCAGGAAGAGCGGACTAACAGGGAATTCATGTCCCTTACCCCGGGTTACGTATACCTAAACCACGATGCCCGAATAATCAGGGACACAAACTCATCCTGGCTCTGCTACGAGTTCAACAACGCAGTAGCTGACGTAGAGAGCGAGATGGATTACACCCTCGCCTACATGACGAGCCAGAGGCCCGCCCACTACCTCGGTCCAAATGGCGAGAGTGGCAGCATCGTGGCCGGCCCAGTGCCATCCAACACAAACATTCTGAACTCAATCCTCCCAGCCTTCGGCATGGGCGGGGCATCCTGGGAAGTAATGACCGATTACAGCCCCTGCGTCATGACAGATGGATCCCTGTACATACCCCTGTCAAGCCCAACCAGGCCCTCAATCAACCTGATGTCAGACTACATAGAGGGCTTTGGCCCAAACTACTACTACAGCGTGCCGAGCGTAATCCTCATAGTCAAAGGTGACCTGGCCCTGGAGTATGAGTACGACTATTCCAATTATGGCAAAAAATATAGCATGGCCCTTCCCGACCCAATGATTTACGGCATGGGTTCCTTTTACTCCCTGGTATCAATGAGGCCCAGAACATACGGTCACAACAATGAAAAGATTGCCTTTGAAGGCGGTTCATTGGGTGATTACACAGCAAAGTGGACAGTAAACGGCAGTGCCCTGGCCACAGTCACCGTCACCCGCAATAGTGTGACATACTCAACCACAGCCGTAGGCACGACCACAGCCACGGCCACCCCCCCAAACTACACAATAGGGGTTACGACCTACCGCAGCACATGGCTAGACCAGGAGGGCGTGTCGACCTACCCCTACCTCAAAACAATCAAAGGCTGGACTGCCATGCAGGTCAGCAGCATAAAAGAGAACTGGACAGGCGGCGAGACAATCACATTCACATATGACAACATAGGCACGACCACCTGGAGCAGCCTTACCAGGTCGTATAGTGCCCTCACCAAGCTCGCATATACCCTCTCAGGCAGGACAATCGAGTTTGCCTACGGGAAGTATGAGTATCTAAAGAACGAGTCAGATTTCATAGGCTATTTCCCCCAGCACTACCCAGCCTTAGGGATAAGCCAGGGCATACTGACCATGTTGCCAGCCTATGCCTACGGAGTGACATCCCTGACAGAAAAAGACACAAAGGCCACAGGTACCATGGCCACAAGGACGACCACCTACGCCAGACAAGTTCCCATTCCAGAGACCAGGATAGGGTATTCCTCAAGCCTCTGGTATAGCACCGCCTTTCAGACCACAGCCACCCATCCTGACGGTTCAAAGACAATCCACAAATTTGCAGAGCCTCCAGACAACTCATATCTGACCAGTCCCAGCTACCAGGGAAAGATGCAGATTCTGGCATATCTCAAAGCCATGGAAACAGGCAGAGAGACATATGGCACAAACGGCACAGAGCATCTCCAGTCCCAGGCCACAGACAGGTTTTCCACCCTCGTCCACCACAACCCATTCACCAGCACGTACTACCAGGGCAATCCAATGCTCAACCCAGTACCCTACCCAACTCGGACTCGCATCCATGACCGTTTGGATGCACAGCACAGCATAGCTGAGCTACTCGAATGGGAAAATGACACAGGCACCCCCCTGACCGGCAGAGGCTGGAAAGAAACCAGACAGTCCATATCAGCAGGTGCTCCGGCAAGCATGGAAATTAACTACATAGCAGCCAGCCCACCCCCCGCAGCCTCAACAGGCACAGTAACAATAAAAGACCTGCAAACCTTCAGTTCCAACAGGCTCGCCCACTGGCTCTTTGGCTTCACAGCCACATCAAAACAGACCAGAATAGTCAGCGGTGCCACAGAAGAAAGCCCCCTAACCACCTATAACTGGGACACAAACGTCAATAACCAGTGGATCAGGAGACTAACCAGCATCGTTGAATCCAAAGGTACCCTCTCAAGAACCACCAGCTTTACCTACAAAGGCACGACAGGACTATTAGCCAGCCAGTTAGCCAGTGCCCTGGTCACAGGCACAGGCTACACAGGTACTACCGGAGTCGCAGAGTATACATACGACACCACCTCAGGCTGGCTAACAAAGATCAGACCCCAGGGAGTCACCTATCAGTACGAGCAAACCCAGGATAACCTGGGCAGGATCATAAGCCAGAAAGACCCAAATAGCCTCACTACAGCATATACATATGACCATGCAGGCAGACTCACATCCATAACCCCCCCCGGCGAGACACCCACAGCAATAGCCATAGACACAGACAGTAGAGGTTACAAGCTCACCAGGGGCAGCATAGTACAAGCCTACAGATATAACGCCTTTGGCGAGCTGGTCATGGAAAAGCAGGGCAGTGGTTACCGTCTCCACGCCTACGACAAAGGCAGTCGCCTCACATCCAGTTCCAACTGGGGGGCCTACAGTTCAAGTGAGCACGCCTGGGCAACAGGCAGCCTGAGCGTAGCAAGCTCAAAGACCACACTCACCTATAACACATCAGGCAGACTTGCATCAGAGACAGACCTGAATAACATCCTGAAGACCATCACCTACAGTAACCGCAAGCAGACCATAACCATAGGCAGGGCACCCAATACCGCCGCAACAGAAATAGATAAAGACATCCAGGGCAGAGTCATAAAAGTAAAAGACGCCTTGGACCAGATAATAAACTATACCTACGACAACTTCGACAGACTTTCTGTCACCACCCAGACAGGAGCATCAGGTACTCAAACCCGCAAGTGGTTCTATAACTCCATGGGAGGCCTGGTTCTCTTAAACCAGCCAGAATCAGGAGCCACATACTACACAAACTTCCACATCTCCGGTGCCCCCCAGTATACAGCCTACGGTCTGGCCATAGGCTGGGCACCAGCAAACTATGACGGCAACTACAGCACAACAGCGTCCTCCCAGCCTGGCGTAAAGAAAGTGACAACCACCTTTGATGCCGCAGGCAGACTTGCCACCCTGGCCTCAGCAGACGCTCCTGCCATAAGCCAGACATTTACCTATGACGAAACAACAGCCGGAGCCTCCAGAGGCAAACTAACAACAGCCACAGCAAATGGAGTTACAAAAAAGCACACATATAGCACCACCACAGGCAGACTCACAAGGCTGGACAGAATAATAGACGGTCATACATTCACCCAACAGATTGCATACAACACATTGGGCGAAGTATCATCAAGGACATATCCAGACGGCAGGATACAGACAATAAACTATGAATCAACCACCGGCCTCCCATTAAATTCCACATTCAACAGTACAACAGCCACATTCATAAATAACCTGACAGCCCTTAACATCACAAGCATAGCAGCCCTGGGCATGACAACAGGCTATACCTACAGACCAGACCAGGTTGGTCTCGCAGGCATGACCCACCAGCACACCGCCGCCACAACCCTGAGCAGAGCCTGGAATTACACATACAACGACCTAGACCTCATGACCTCAGACGGTGAGGACTACTACGAATATGACAAACTAGGCAGACTGACGAAAGCATTTATAAAAGACGAGTTTGGCAGTAATGGAATAAGACAGACCTTAGCCTATGATGCCTTTGGCAACAGAATATCCGGCATAACAGATGCTATAAGCGGATGGAACGGGACTGTGACACCCCCATTCAGTCCTGTCCTGGCCACACTAAGGACAGACGTACAGACCAACATAGCAAATTCCACATTTACCCCAACCCATACAGCCTTTCAAAAGAACCAGATACCATCCCAGACATCATCAGGAGCCTTTACTGGTACCACCTACAACCAGCAGGGTAATCTAACCCAGGTTTATCCACAGCCAGGAGCATCCACCAGACCAATCAACATGGCCTATGACTCACTTGGTAGAGTTACCAGCGTGAGCCATGGTATATCCTCAGGCAGAAAGACAGAAAATTATCTCTATGACGAAGAAGGATTAAGGATAAAGATTCAGGAAGGCACAACCACCAGGTATAACATCTACAACGAGCAGAGACAGTTAATAGCCCAGTATGAAAAAGTTGGTTCAACCCTCACCTGGAAGAAAGACATAGTCTATGTAGGCACAAAAGAGATATTTGAGACAAATTCAACTGGTAATTCAGTAACACTCAATGATCATTTAGGCAGCCCAAGACATATCTGGAATGGAACGACCTTAACAAAACAGAAGTTCATGCCATTTGGTGAGCAGTTGACAGACACACTGAGTATGACTAAGTATGCAAAAGGTTTCACAAACCACGAGCAGACAGACCCATCTCAGTTGATCTACATGCAGGCCAGATACTACGTCCCTGCCTATGGTAAGTTTGCCTCACCTGACCCTGGTAGAGACCAGCACTTTGACTATACACAGTCATGGAATATATATTCCTATACCAGGAATAATCCGATAATTGCAACTGATCCTACGGGAATGTGGGGAAAAATAATCAAAAAGGGGAACAACATCACAATCCAAGGGAGAATTAATGTTCGTAAATACAATACAAATGCCGGACGGATGGAACACAACAAAGAACTGCAGATCATAATCGAAAACCAGATACGTAGCGATTGGGGCGGTCAAAAAGGGAAATATAATGTCACAGTAGATTTAGATAAAGGCCCTGAGACCACCTTTGATGTACATGATTTGAGGGGTGGTTCTTATACTGTTAACAGAATGCGTGTACATTTGTTCACAAAGGAACGTATCCGTGGCACTAATAAGTTTGCAAATCCAAACAACACACTGCTTGCTCAAGTAGCCTCCCACGAATACGGTCATTCCACAGCCATGATATTTGATAAATGCGAAGAAAAAACAGAAGTGCCATTCCCCGGTTACGAAAACGACATTATGGGGGGAGGCAGGGAAGTCAGCGAAAGAACCATTGACGACATGATTAATGAAAATATTGGCAAAAAAAGGTTTATTGATATGGATAGGGATAAATCGATTTGGGAAAAGCTTTTGGAATATATTTTGAGACGTGTCGAATGAAAAGAATGGCTGTAATATTTTCGTTTTTCTTACTGATAACTCAGGCCATCCCCCCTGGGCCCAATGCAGGTTTTCTCTTAGAAAGAGCCAGCATGGAAGGTAATCCAGATGCCGTTTATATATGTTATGCTCCTTGGATATTTACCACAATTAAGCCTGAATTGAGGGAATATTGGGAATATTCCGATTCGAAAATGCCTCATCATTTCCACCAAAATAACGAAATCAAATTGCCGAATGGTTCCAATCTTTCACTACGTTTCTCTTACTGGTCTGAACAATATTTCGATTCAACAAATAATGCGGATACCTTCCCCCACGAAGCAATAAAGATTATAGGGACTCCACCCTACAAGTTTGAAACATCTGCGCTGGGTGTTAACGGTGGCATTTACAAAAAAGGGATAATTCGACTGGTCGGCACTGTCAACACTGCTTTTGGCCCTATTTATCTCCGATATTATTTATATGCAAAAAACGAAAAAGATCAAAATGATTTTGAAGAAATACTTGGTAATATTAAATTCCCAAAAGACGATGATGAGAAATACCGTATTCTACCAACAAATGACGGCTATATTTTAGACAAAGGCAATATGGAACAAGAAAATGGTGATATATTTTTAGACATTTATTCCGGCATATTCACAAGAATCCCTCCAAATATGATAGATGCAATTATTCCTAGTATTTTTGACAATGATAATAACATTAAATTGGAAAATGGATCATGGGTAGTAATTAGCTTTTACCATTATCTTCCGCCTGAACCTGCTACAGAGTTTATTTCCTATAAAGCGGTTTCAAAGGCTCCATTTAGGTCTGAGTATAGTTCCATTGATAAAGATAATGGATCCCTCTATAAAGAGGGCATAATTAGGCTTCCAGACACATATTTTATTCTTTATTATTACTTGGCGGTTAACGAAAATGACAAAAATGATTTCGATAATATAATTAATAATATTAAAATAGCAAATAATGATCAGTTATTGAAAGAACTCGAAACCAGGCATAGAAATGAAAAATATCCGAATGAAATAAAAAAGTATAAACGAATGATTAATAATCTTAAAAAAAGGATGAAAAATGAGATTTAGTTATGGATGTCACTTTTATGACAAGGTGGGCAAAATCCCATACTTAGGCACCTGTTCCACCCACGGTACAAGTGTTTTGGCAATGCCTGAGACATGCCTTGTTGACCCATTCGGTCTAACAACCACCTACAACCAGCAGGGTAATCTAACCCAGGTTTATCCACAGCCAGGAGCAGCCACCTTCGAAACGCCTGTTGCGAAGCAGCTGGGTGAGCCAACCAGGTCTGTTTATGCCAATGGATGGTTAGTGCGTGTTGCAGGGCCTTTGAGCAAGAAAATAATCAAACAGGTAGAGGAAGAAAAAAAGAAGACAAAAGAAGAGGTTGAAGACTTAAAGAAATTCCCCAAATAGATTGATTGTTGGAGAAATTATGTTTATCAATGCATTTACAAATAAACCGACAAAAAAACAACTACAAAATAAATTATATCTATCCAGGAAAATCCATAATAATCCATTAATGTCACTATTGTTATTCGTTTTTTTAATGTGGTTGCCATCCTGTTGCAAGGAAAATGATACGGATACAGCACTTAAATTAAATATTACAGATGTCGAATCAATAGACGTGATGCCACTCGGGTTATATATTCATCCTAGAGCCAATACAATTGATGATTTAGATGGACAACGGCCAAATATTAAATTACGGGAATATGAATTTGACAAGATTATCCTGATGAATGCACTAAATAGGACTAAATTTTATAAACAAGACCCAAAAAATTTTCGTACCGTTTGTTGGCATATCTTAAACGTGAGTGAAAATGGCAATGATACTATTTTGAGAATTGGTGTTTCAATAGGGTTTGACGAAATTTTGTACAAGGGGATACCCTTTGCAAAATCAAATGACGATGCAGAAGATGAAATGGAGTTTGAAAAAAGCATGTTCCATATCATTAAATACCGCCAATGGTTGATTTCTTTTTTATTCAACCAGTGGTGGGACGAAACAACCCCACTTCCACTGTTAGACAACTCAGAGGATGCCGATTGGAGTGGAGAATCATATCAACTATTGATTGAAAGCTTTGAAAGAGCCTGGATTACCAGGTTTAACGAGGCTGAACTAAAGAAACGAAAGGAGCGAAAGGGAAAATGGATCAGCAGCAGCAACTTGACTCGCAAGATAAAGCAAAAAACACCGCTTTCAACTTGGGAATCGGGATTTATGTGACCCACGGCACAAGTGTCTTGGTGGGGGCAGAGTCCTATCTCTATGAAGAGGGAGAAGGCCAATAAAAAATCATCAAGTTAGTAGGTCCTTGGATTAATTGGTAATTGGAGATGTTATGTTTATCAACGCGTTTACAAATAAATCTACTACAAACCAACTACAAAGTAAGTTACATCTACGTAAGAAAACTGACAATAATTCATTAATAATACTATCGTTGTTTGTTATTTTTATTTGCTTGCCTTCCTGTTGCAAGAAGAATGACACGGGTACAGCACTTAAATTAAATATTACAGATGTCGAATCAATAGACGTGATGCCACTCGGAGTATTTGCTCACCCTGAAGCCAATACAATTGATGATTTATCGGGACAACGGCCAAATATTGATTTACGGAAATATGAATATGACAAGACTATTCTAATGAGTGCACTAAATAGGACTAAATTTTATAAACAAGACCCAAAAACATTTCGTACAGTCTGTTGGCATATCTTAAACGTGAGTGAAAATGGCAATGATACTATTTTGAGAATTGGTGTTTCAGAAAATTTTGACGAAATTTTGTATAAGGGAATACCCTTTGCAAAATCAAAAGACGATGCAGAAGATGAAATGGAGTTTGAAAAAAGCATGTTCCACATCATTAAACATCGCCAATGGTGGATTGCTCTTTTATTCGGACGGATGAGGGCAGCAAAATCCGCATACTCATTGCCATTTGCGGACGAGTTAGTGGATATAGATTGGAACGAGGCTTCATATCAACTGCGGGTTGAAGACTTTGAAAGACGGTGGATTTCCAGGTTTAACGAGGCTGAACTAAAGAAACGAAAGGAGGGGCCGGTCTTTATGCTTTGGTAAAGACCATCAATTTGAATACATTTAAAACCAGCTCTGTTATAAACTGCTCAAATGGACGGACAACTGGAGCAGATGTTATCTGAGTGGAATTTAGGAAACCCGCGCCCGTTGCAGGGGGACGTGGGCGCGAGACGCTATTATCGTGTTGACCAGCCAACGAGTGGCACTGCTATCCTGGTACTATGTCCTGAGAAGGAACCGAATGGTGATGACCCATTTCAGGATTTCATCACGTTGCACAGCTATCTGAACCCAATTTCGCTTCTGCCTGAAATATATCGATATGACGCTCCTGACAGGGCCATGTTGCTGGAAGACTTAGGGGATTGCTGTCTTGAAGACCATCTGACAACCTTTCCCAAAGAAGAGCTTTTTTGGGCAGACAAGGTTGCATGGGAGTTAGAAAATTGGGTAGGTCCGCTGACAATGGCCGCTCCCAGAGGCTCAAACTTTATGCTACGTTCCTTTGACGAGGGCAAATATAATTTTGAATGGTCTTTTTGTAAAGAACATTTCTTTAACGGTCTCCTTAATAAAAATCCACCCCTCTGGCTGGACAGGATGATGGAGCAGATACACAGATATTTGATACCGAGGGCAAAATATCTGGTGCATAGGGATTTTCATGTTCGCAACCTCATGGTTTTTGACCAAAGACTTGTGACCATTGATTTTCAGGATGCCCGTCTGGGTACTGCCACCTATGACTTGGCATCCATCATGTTTGACGGCTACCGCGACTGGAGCAAGGAAGCCAGGCACGTCATGGCATCGAGGGTTCAGGAATGTCTTGGCATAGATGACATAGAATTCCGGAGCGAACTGAATTCAGTAGCACTGCAACGTAATTTCAAGGCCCTTGGCACGTTTGCATGTCAATTACTGACCAGGAACAAGACCAGGTATGCCCCTGCCATTCCCCGCACCCTCCGCCACATCCAGGGTCACTTTGAACGGCTGGCCCACGGTGAAGGGGTAATCCAGACCAAAAACTGGCTCATAAGAGTGGCAAATAGGATACCGATGCTCAGAACTTAGAACCGCTATCGCTCCTATAATGCTAGGTTGCGTTTAATCGGGATTAAACGCGAAACGCAAAAGTTTTTGCAAACACGAGCAAAGCCCGTATTTTCAAAAACTTGCGGGCACCGCATTCGCGTTGCCGTCATACCAAGTTGCTCCC
>Ga0082212_10002840_pt1 | contig 24865 bp, 19 predicted proteins | sample TergutNt197P3_FD_71548 | JGI IMG/M metagenome (GOLD analysis project Ga0082212, IMG submission 71548) | Neocapritermes taracua P3 segment gut microbial communities from Petit-Saut dam, French Guiana - Nt197 P3 | ecosystem: Host-associated > Arthropoda: Insects > Digestive system > Gut ... | reverse complement strand
TACGCTGGTTATTAATATACATCGTAACAAGCAATTTACCGCAGGGCCAGTGATATTGGATTATCGAATATATGCCTGGAAAGGGGCGGGTTTGCCTTTGCAAAACCATGTGGAATTCCTCGTGAAAACAGACCAGCTGAAAAAAGGAATAATGAGCATAGAAAAATCCTGACCACTTATATTCAAAAAAGATAAGGATAAAAATAAGTGGGCAGGAAGGCTGTTTTAACGAATTCTACACGCGGTTTTGCAAAGGCAAACCCGCCCCTTTGATTGGTTTATTCGGATAATTTGTATGACTGGCCCTGCGATAAATTGCTATTTATATCTGGATTGATTTTTTCCAGGTTTGCTTTAATATTAAAACATTATGCAATTATTGGTTAAAAACGGCCTTGTTTTACAAAGCGACGGGACATTCCGGAAGGGCCATATTGGCATTGACCAGGGCAAAATTGCGGGGCTTTGGTATGGCGAAGAACCGGCAGGCATTCGGCAGCCGATGCTATCCAACAATGCGGAGCATATTGATGCCGAGGGTTCTATGGTAAGCCCCGGCCTTATTGATACCCATGTACACGGCGGGATGGGTTACGATTTTACCTACGAAAAACCCGGCTGGGATAAAATGGAGGAAAGGTTAAGTTCAAACGGCGTTACATCAATACTTGCCACAATATCCAGCCGACCGCCGGAACAAACCCTGGAGTGTATAGACCGGGTAAAAATGATTGCGGAAAAAAATTCCACTAATAGGGTTGAAATTGCCGGGATACACATGGAGGGGCCTTTTTTAAATAAAGCCAGGAAGGGAATCCATGTGGAAGAGTATATCCGTCCTGCCTGCATAAACGAGGTTGGGCAGATTCTGGAGAGGGCCGGCGGCCTTATAAGGGTTTGGACTCTGGCTCCCGACATTAAGGAAAACATGGATGTAATTGCAGCCATGGCTGCCGCCGGCGTCTCGGTCTCAATTGCCCATACGGAAGCCGGTTATGAAACCGCATTGGCAGCTTTTTCCGCCGGGGCAAACCGTGTTACCCATACATTCAATACCATGCCTGTTTTAAGCCACCGCTATACGGGAATTGTTACAGCAGCCTGGCAGCATGGCGCATTTTTGGAACTGATTGGCGATGGGCTTCATGTAAGCCCTACAATTGCAAAAATGTTAATCGCCGCTACAAATCCGGAAAAAATAGTCCTTGTTTCGGATAACAACGAATTTTCCGGTTTGCCGGACGGGAACTATATCCAGGATAACCGCAGCCTGATAATTGCAAAAGGGGAGATGAAGACCGAGGCAGGGGTACTTGCCGGGAGCATTATCTGCATTAACAACTGTGCCCTAAATGTTACACGCTGGGGGACCCCTGCAGGGGCGGCGCTTAAAATGGCCAGCGAAAACCCTGCCCGATCCGCCGGTATCTTTGACCGCAAGGGGAGTATTGCTTTGGGAAAAGATGCAGACATAGCGATATTGAACAGCCAGTTTGAAGCGTTAATGACTATCAGGAATGGAAAAATTGTATATAGACATAAAGCTTTTCTTTAAACAGCTATTTACCGGGCTGAATACATCGAAACCAATGTTGCCAAATCGTCGTCTATGTGTTCAGTCCGGCACATTACGGTTTTTCTGCGCCAATACCATTAACAGCGCAATGTCCCCCTGTCGTATTCCCGGAATGCGTGCTGCCTGCCCGACAGTTTGAGGGCGTACTTTGGTGAATTTTTCTTTGGCTTCGGCAGAAAGCCCTTTTATTTCACCGTAATTTAAGCCGGGGTCGAGTTTTACCCGTTCCATTTTGGCATTTCTGGCGATGATACGGTTTTCTTTTTCGATATACCCGGCATATTTTTGATCGAGGAGCACACGCTCTGTCCATTCTGCGGGAAAACCATCCAATGATCCGCCGCATGAAGCGTTTAGATCACCCCTTTGGCTGAGCAGCTCCTTAATCGTATCGAGTGTACGGAGTTTTTCCTGAAACCTGCCCCAGCGTTCATCATCAATTAAGCCAACTTCCCTTCCGTAGGGGGTAAGCCTTGTATCTGCAGTGTCATGACGGAGTACAAGCCGGTGTTCTGCGCGGCTGGTGAACATCCGGTACGGCTCTGTAGTACCTAAAGTGGTTAAATCATCGATTAAAACACCGATATACGCTTCGTTCCGGCCAAGAACAAGCGCTTTTTCGCCCCGGATTTTAGCTGCGGCATTAATCCCCGCCATAATCCCCTGCGCTGCCGCTTCTTCGTAACCGGAACTGCCGTTTGTCTGGCCTGCAACAAAAAAACCGGCAAGCCGTTTACTCTCCAGGCTTGGAAAAAGATCCAGCGGGTCAATATAATCATACTCTACAGCATAGGCAGGGCGGACAATTTTTGCGTTTTGGAGGCCGGGGATACTGTGAATAAACCTGTGCTGAACGTCTTCCGGCAGTGAACTGGAGAGCCCGTTAAGGTATTTTTCTTTTGTATAAAGCCCTTCAGGCTCTATAAAAACATGATGCCGGTCGCGATCGGGAAAACGCATAACCTTATCTTCGATGGATGGGCAATACCGTGCGCCAGTCCCCTTGATTTTTCCGCCGTAAAGCGGAGAGCGATCGATGTTTTCCCTGATTATCCGGTGTGTTTCCGCAGTTGTATAGCAGATCCAACAGGGAACAGACACCAGATCGGAAAAATTTTCAGAATTTTTTTCCAAACCGGATTTTTTTTCCAAAACTGAATTAAAATCAAATGAAAAAGGGGCAAATTCTTCCCCATCCTGTTTTTCCATACCGCTATAATCAATTGAATCGCCGTCAATACGCGCAGGCGTTCCGGTTTTTAACCTTCCGACGGGAAAATTATTGTTCCTAAGAAAAATTCCAAGCCCCAAAGCCGCTTCTTCGCCCAGCCTGCCATGGGGGGCATCGTATTCGCCGATAAAAATTTTCCCTTCCATGAAGGTTCCCGCCGCTAAAATTACTGTTTTCGCGCTGATTTTATGCTTTCGAACGGTAACGACACCTGCAATACTGCTTTTATCAATAATTAATTCAGTCACCGTATCCATCATGACGGTAAGATTTCGTTCTTCTTCAATTATTTTACGCGCAGCGCCCTGATACGAATGTTTATCTGCCTGTGCGCGCGGCGCCTGTACCGCAGGACCGCGTGATCTGTTTAAAATGCGGTACTGGATCATCGTTTGATCGATCAAATGAGCCATCTCTCCGCCCAATGCATCTATTTCGCGTACAATATTCCCTTTGGAAAGGCCGCCAATTGCAGGGTTGCAGGATAAAGTCCCTATGCGATCAGGGTTCTGTGTAATTAAAAGTGTTTGCAGTCCCAGTCTTGATACAGCCAGAGACGCTTCTATTCCGGCATGACCGCCGCCAATAACAATACAATCGTAATCCATAATGAAAAAGTAATATTAAAATATCAAAAATTAAAAAAGAGCTCAACCAGACAAAAAATAACAGATCAATTCGAAAAACAGAAGTTTTTGGAGATGTATTTCCAAAAAAAAGCAAAAAAACAAAAAAAAAATTCATTTTTTATAAAATTTCTCTTGCAATGTTTTTAATCTTCCGATACATTATAATCAACTTTATTAGTAAAGGAGTTTTTATGCCTACTGCGAAGAAGCCTGCAGCAAAAAAACCGGCGGTAAAAAAACCGGCAGTAAAAAAACCTGCAGCAAAGAAGCCCGCGGCAAAGAAACCCGCAGCTAAAAAACCTGCGGCGAAGAAGCCGGCGGTAAAGAAACCTGCGGTAAAAAAGCCAGCGGTAAAGAAACCTGCGGCGAAAAAACCCGCAGCAAAGAAGCCAGCAGTTAAAAAACCAGCAGTAAAGAAACCTGCGGTTAAAAAACCTGCGGCGAAGAAACCTGCAGCGAAGAAACCCGCAGCAAAAAAGCCTGCGGCGAAGAAACCTGCTGCCAAGAAACCTGCGGCAAAAAAGCCTGCGGCAAAGAAAGTTTTAGTTAAAAAACCCGCAGACAAGCCCACAGAGTCCTCTGGCTCCAGCTTTCCGTTCTTTTAGCCTTTCAACAATTTCTTGAACAATAATTTTATTGTTCGCCCTTGAGCTTCAGCCGCTTTTGCTTATTTACCAAGGCAGAAGCGGCTGAACATTATTTCCAGTACATCTGCTGTAGAAACTTCACCGGTTATTTCACCCAATGCATTTAAACTTTCACGCAATAAGGGCGCAATTATGTCAAGGCTCTGCCCATTTTTTGCCAATAAAAGGGCTTCTTCGAGCATTGAAACAGCTTTTTCGGTTAACTCTTTCTGCCTAAGCGTACCCAACCCGGCTCCGCCGCTTGTTTGATAAGCGTCCATGTGTGTTTTTTGCAATAAAAGGCTGCCAATCGAAGCACAGAGTTCACTTAAACCACTTCCGTTTGCTGCACTTATGGGCACAACGGGAAAATTATTGCCATTTTTTTCCATTGGGGGGGCCGATCCGGCCTCCACACAATCAATTTTATTCCAAACCAGTATTAAAGAATTGTTTTTATGGGCAGAGAGGAATTTTTTTTCTTCATCATCCAGCCCAATACAGGAGTCAACGATATAAAGAATACTATCGGCCTCTTCTGCAAGGCTTTTGCTCCGTTCTATCCCCAAAATTTCTACTTCCTGATCACTATCGCGAAGCCCTGCAGTATCTACCAGGCGAACCGGGATCCCCTCTATTGCAACAGAAGCCTCGATCCAGTCGCGTGTTGTACCGGGAATTTCTGTAACAATTGAGCGGTCTTCGTTCAACAGCGCGTTAAACAGGCTGGATTTTCCCGCATTCGGCCTGCCTGCAATAACTACAAGGGCCCCTTCCAAAAAAAGCCGCTCCCTTTCGTAGGAAGCTGCAAGTTTTTTTAATTTTTGCAGCACTTCTTCCGCCGCCTGGGCGAAAAGCAGCGGAGGAGCCTCTATTTCATCTTCCGGGTAATCCAAAAAAAGTTCTACGGCGCTTACCGCCTCCAAAAGTTTGCCGCGAATTGCTTTTATTTCCCTTTCCAGTGTTCCGGAAAGCCGTTTGACCGCATGTTCCAGGGAATTTTTTGTTCTGGCAGACACCAGTTCCATTACCGATTCACTGCGGGTAAGGTCAATTTTCCCGTTTAAAAAAGCACGAAAGGTAAATTCACCCGGCAGGGCGTCTTTAAAACCGGCTTTTCGCAGTGTTTCCAGGATCGCGCCTGCCGCAGCGGCGCCTCCATGGCAGGAAATATCCGCCCCATCTTCCCCGGTATAGGAACGGGGAGCACGGTAGATATTAACCAGCACTTCGTCAACCCGCTTCCCATCCTGATCGCGTACCCAGCCATAAAGGACAGTATTCCCGCCTGCCCCAAGCAACGCCCTGGGCCGGGAAAAAACTTTTGCCAGCATTTCAATGCTGTGTTCACCGCATACCCTTATCTGTGCAACGGCGCCCTGGGATGCCTGGGCAGCAATGTCAGCATTATCCCCGTAAAACCTTTCAGAATTGTTCAAAAAAATTGCCTTTTATACTTTCAAAAGCCGCGTTTTGTTCCCTTGTTGCCGGACGGCCCCCGCTTGTTGTGGAATTGGTAACCTTTGAAAGCAGTTCTGCCACCTGAATCTCCAATGTTTCGCGGGGTATGCTTACCAGGATAAAACCCCAATAGTGCGCATCTTTCGGCCTTTCATCTTCGGGCGTAAGCGGTATGCCCAGCACCCAGCTGTCGTCAAGGCGCATTGCCCCCCAGAATAAATTTTGGTGGACAGCTTTAATGGCTTTCTCGTAGTTTGGCCCATAAACCTTGTCTGGGGGCCTGGAAGATAAATCCCGTTCAAACCTTCTTTGGATGCGCAGAGCGGCAAGCCGGGAAAAATCCCTGTCGGGGTAATAATTTTGGACCCACTGCTGGATTACCGCGGGATTTGCCGAGTGTATGGAAGCAATGAACAGGTAGGAGCCGCTGTATTCAGCCAGTGACTCGCTTCCTTCAATGCCATTTTCAAGATACCCGCGAAGCCAGGCAGGCAGGGAGGTTCTTTGGCTGCTGTTTTTATAGTCCTGTATCTCCAAAACAGGTATTTCCTGCTTTGGGGGCAGTTCCAGCTCGATATCAGAGTTCTCACTGTACCAGTTTACCGCCTTGTTTGCACAGGAAAACGAAAAAAAAACGAGTAAAACAACTATCGGGATGGACCGGGAAGCCATAATTTTATACATTACCATAAGAAAATAGTAATTGTAAGGATTACTTTCTCTTGCTATACTCGCTTCATGAGCAGCAGCAGTGCCCTACGCGCAAGCAGGGCGCTTATTCATATTGATTATTTACGGGAAAACATCTCTTTAATCCAAAAGAAAACAGGAAAGCCCATCTGTATGCCGGTAAAAGCCGATGCATACGGTCATGGCGCACTGCCCATCGCACAAGCGGCATTGGCTGCCGGTGTGGAATACCTGGCTGTGGCAACCGCCGAGGAAGGAAAAGAACTGCGGGACGGGGGGATTGGCTGCCCCATCATGCTTCTATCCATAGTTTTGCCGGAAGAAATCGATTCTCTTATCGCCGCCGCTCTTGAACCCATGGCAGCAGACATCGAATATATCAATTTACTGGAAAAATGCGCTGCCAAAGCGGGGGAAAAGTTACGAGTACACCTGAAAATAGATACAGGTATGGGCCGCATAGGGTGTACAACAGGTGAAGCAGCGACCCTTGCCGGGGCTATAGCCGCCAGCAAACACTTACTATTGGCCGGAACAGCGACCCATTTGGCTGTGTCCGATTCACTGGATAGGGAAGACATTGCCTTTACAAAAAAACAGCTGGACAGTTTTGCCGCAGCGGTGGACAGTATAAAAAAAGCCGGCATCGATCCGGGTATTGTTCATGCCGCAAATACCGGCGCTGTTGCATTTCATGGCGATTCATGGTTTGATATGGTTAGACCGGGAATATTGCTTTACGGTTATTCACCACTGGACGGGAGAGGGGAAGAGGCAATGGCGGTCAAACCTCTCATGGAGCTGCAAAGCGCCATCACTTTTATTAAAAATGTAAAAAAAGGCCTATCCATATCCTATGGCAGAACCTGGACGGCAGGCGAAGATACCGTAATCGGTACCATCCCGCTGGGTTATGCGGATGGGCTTTCGCGGCAATTAAGCAATAACTGGCAGGTTGCGCCTGGCGCCAAAAACCAAGCCGCTGCCGATCCGCAGGATGGCGAAACCCTGCGGCCGCTGGTAGGAAGAATTTGTATGGATCAGTGTATGGTAAACCTGGGACCGGGCAGTACAGTAAAACGCTGGGATCCGGTAACAATTTTTGGCGGACTAGCCCCGCATGCTGGGGTAATGGCGGATGTTCTTAACACAATTCCGTATGAAATAACCTGTACTATCAATAAAAGAGTACCCAGGGTATATATTGATTAGAGGAGGAAGAAATGAGAAGTAACAGCAAAGAGGACATTAAAAAATACATGCGCTTAATGGCAATAAAAAATTCAATAGAAGAAGATGATGATGAAGATGATGACGAGGAAGATAAAAAATCCGCAGATCCCCTAATTGTAAAAATGCTTAAAACCAGGACTATTTTACTGTCCGGGCAGGTAAACAAGGACCTTGCCGAACGGACCATACGGCAGCTTTTGCTGCTGGACGAAGAAAATGACAAACCTATAAAAATTTTCATCGATTCCCCCGGGGGGGACGCCGACGCGGGCTTTGCTATCTTTGACATGATCCGCTTCGTAAAAGCGCCTGTCTGGACCGTAGGCATGGGGCTGGTGGCAAGCGCGGCGGCTATAATTCAGCTGGCTGCCCCCAGGGAAAGGCGTGTGGGGCTCCCCAACAGCCATTACCTTATCCACCAGCCCCTTTCCGGGATACGCGGCGTGGCGACAGACATAGAGATCCATGCACGGGAACTGGAAAAGCTCAGGGAAAAAATTAACCGCCTGATAGCCGATGAAACAGGCATAGAGCTTGGCCAGGTGGAAAAGGACACCGACAGGGATCACTGGATGAACGGGGAGGAAGCGGTAAAATACGGCCTTATTTCCAAAATAATCCTGCACCGGGAGGAATTGGGATGAAATACACAAAACAACTTTGCATGGTCATATATATTTTTCTTGCTATGATAGTATTTGCCGCTGGCCCTATACGCCCCTATATGGTCCCCATCAATGGCGGCACTTTTTACATGGGAAGCAACGAAAACCGCATTACCGAGCGGGTACACGAAGTAACAATCCGCCCTTTTTTGATCTCCGATACCCAGGTTACCCAGGAGCTTTACGAAGCGGTTTTGGGCGAAAACCCATCTGCCTTTAAAGACGGGAACAACCCCGTTGATTCGGTCTCCTGGTTTGACGCGATCCGTTTTTGCAATGCGCTGAGTCTTATCAATAACCTCCCGCCTGCATATATAATCGACGGGGAAAAGGTTACCTGGATACGGGAATCAAGGGGGTACCGCCTGCCCACAGAAGCGGAATGGGAATTTGCCGCCCGCGGCGGGCCTTTCGGCGCACCCGGCCCCCAGGACCGTGTCTTTTTTGCAGGGGGGGACGCAGCATCTAACCCCCAGGACTATTGCTGGTTTTCCATGAACGCAAAGACAGCCCCCCGGACGGTGCGGGGAAAACTCCCCAACCAGCTTGGGTTATATGACATGAGCGGCAATGTCTGGGAATGGTGCTGGGACTGGCACGCCGATTACCCGGATGAGCATGTGTTTGACTATACGGGGCCGGGGACAGGAAAACACCGCATATACCGCGGCGGCTCATACCTGAACAACCTTAATCAGCTTAGGGCAACCTTCCGCATTTGGGATTCACCCTCGCTAAAGGTGCGGAGCCTTGGGTTCAGGGTAGCGCAGAACGGCTAAATCGGCGCAAATTTGACCCGCAATCAACAAAAATATCCCGGTGTGGCAGCCCGGCGCTCACAGGGAAGCCCTGTAGAGTCCACCAGAACAGCTTCCTAACCACCTGGTTAGGCTTCTTTTAATAACATTCCTCTTTTTCGCTGATCTGTTCATGGTGGGGAATTCCAGATGCTTCCCTGTGAGCGCCGGGCTGCCACACCAGGCTAGATAATTATTTATAGGTCAATTTTGCGCTATTGATAAAGGTTTAGGCCAATAGTTTTAATGACACTCCCAGCGGCAAGCCGCAGGGTATTAAACCATCCTTTCGAATAAAAATAAAAAAGACTGCCTGTAAAGCCGGTACTGTTAGCGCCACACAACCCAGACAAACAGCGCAGAAAAAACCGTGGTTATTGCGGTAAAGGGTAAACCGATTTTTAGCCATTCGGCAAAGTTCATCTTTACGCCCTGTTTGCGGAGCAGGCCAATGGTAACAACATTGGCCGAAGCGCCAAAGGGCGTCAGGTTCCCCCCCATGCAGGAGCCGACAAGCAGGGCGAACATATACAGTTCCGGCTTTAGCGAAAGCTGGGACGAGAGGGCGGCGGCAACGGGGAGCATTACGATAATGTACGGCACATTGTCCACAAAGCCGGAAATAATCACGGAAACGATAACAATAAGGATAAACCCCAGAAGCACATTGGTCCCGATAATACGGGAAAGTAATGCGGCAAAATCCTCCAGAAGCCCCACAGAAGAAACTGCGCCCACGGCGACAAAAATACCAACCAGGAAAAATGTCGTGTCCCAATCCAGGCCCTTAACCAGTTCCATTACTTTTACGGCGCTTTCTTTCCGCACCCAGCGGTACCACACAATGCCTGCTGCTGCAAGGATCACCACAATAAGGCCGGAAGCCAGGGAAAGGCCTCCGTATATAAAAGAAGCGGCGGCAAGGCCGGCTATCATAAGGGTTAAAAGCCAGGTAGGAACCATGGAAAGGATTTTTTCTTTTTCCACTTCCGCCTTTTTCCCGCCGTCTTTGGCAAAGATCCAGTAAAAATACAAAGCGCCGGTGATCATCCCCACCTGAACGGCAAAGAAAATCGACATCTTTCCGTGGTAAAAGAAAAAATCATTAAAACCATAACCGGAAAAATCCGCGAAGATCATCGAAGGCGGGTCGCCAACCAGGGTAGCCGTCCCCTGGAGGTTTGCCATTACGGCAAGGCCGGTCATAAAGTACATGGGGTTAAGCTTAAGTTTGCTGCACAGAGCCAGGGCAATGGGCGCCATAACCAGCACTGTCGCAACATTCTCCACAAAAGCGCTTATAAGGCCGGTCATTATAAGGATCAGCACCATGGCGATACCGACATTGGGGCTTTTTAGGACAAGGGTATCGGCAATTACCGCGGGGACGCGGGAATATATAAACAACTCGGCAATAACAAGGCTCCCCACAAAGATCATCAATACATACCAGTTGATTAATTCCGTCCCTGCTTCATATATAAGTGATAAAAAGGTATCTTCGGCGCCCAGCGCCCGGACAAGTATCATTGCCAAAGCGGCGCCCAGCGCGCTCCAGGATTTTCTTTCGGGAAAGATCACTATCATCGCGTACATGAGGATTGCAATCCCAAGCACTAGCCATTTAACAGGCACAAAAGCTCCTTACAAAATTTTCAGTTACCAACTATACTATACTGAATGATTGTCGGTATAGATATAGGCAGTACAACTACAAAAGCGGTTTCCATAGAGAAGGGCCGTGTAATCCACAAAATTAAAACCAAGGCACTGGACGCGGTAACATCCGCGACCGGGGCTTTTGGAAAAATGATCGTGGAAAACGGCATTAAAATCAGCGATATACGTCAAATTATGATTACCGGCGCAGGGGCGGGAAAACTAAAAAACGATCTTTTCGGCATCCCGGCTGGTAAAGCGGATGAAATTAAATCAATCGGCATTGGAGGGATGTTCCTGGCAGGCCGGGATAATATAATTATCGCAAATATCGGGACAGGTACTGCGATCATCGACGCACAAAGCGGCAATATTTCCCACCTTGGCGGGTCCGGTGTCGGCGGAGGTACGATCCTGGGCCTTGCCAAAAAACTTCTTGCCGTGTCGGAATTTAACGCCGTCATGCACATGGCGGAAAAAGGGAAACTTTCCCAGGTCGATCTTTTGCTGGAAGACATAATGGAGGGCGACCTTAGCTTCCTTAACAAAGAAAGCACCGCGTCTAATTTTGGCAAAATGCTGGACAGCGCGGGCAAAGAAGACATTGCCCTTGCCCTTGTTAACATGGTGTACCAGGTAATCGGAATGCTTTCTGTTTTTGCGGCAAAAAACAAAAACAGGGATCATGTGGTGGTTACCGGGAACGGCAGCGGCAACCTGCTGGGGCGGCGCGTATTAAAAGACATTACCGCCATGTACCATGTCGATTTTGAATACCCGGAAAACGCTGAATATACCACTGCGATTGGCGCTGCCCTTAGCTGGGAAACAAATATTGTACCATGACAATTATAATGCTGGGTGATGTAGTAGGCGAACCGGGTCTTTTGATCCTGGAAAAACGCCTGCCCCCTTTAATCAAAGAATACAAAGCGGACTTTACGATAGTGAACGGGGAAAACGCCGCCGCCGGGTTTGGGCTTACAAAAGACACCCTCGATAGAATTCTTGCAAGTGGCGCCGATTGTGTTACCAGCGGCAACCACATTTGGGAAAAGCGGGAAATCTGGCCGGTACTGGAAGCTTCGGCGCAGCCTGGCAGCCTGCAAGCGGGGGATTGCAAGATGCCGGGCAAACCATTGCTGCGCCCGGCAAATTACCCATCCATAGATGAAACCCGCATAATAGATACCAACGCCGAAAACGGCAATAGCAGCATGGTGCCCGGCTGCGGCTGGATGATCCTTTCCAAAAACAATCTTGCTGTTCTGGTAATAAACCTCCAGGGCAGGGAACTTATGACCCCCATCGACTGCCCCTTCCGGTGTTTTGACACAATTATAGCGGAATACGCAGCAAATACTGCATACGGCGATCGCTTCCCCAATATCCCCATCGTCGTAGACTTCCACGCCGAGTCTGCCCAGGAAAAGGAGGCCCTGGCCTACTACCTGGACGGCCGTGCAAGTATTGTTGCAGGGACCCACACCCATGTCCAGACTGCCGATGAAAGGCTCCTGCCCAAAGGCACTGCCTTTATAAGCGATTTGGGGATGACAGGCGCTACGAACGGCGTAATCGGCATGGATAAGGACATTTGCATTAAACGCACAACCAGTCAAATTGCCCACCATATGGAGTGCGCCAGGGCCGAAGAAGAAGACTGCACCCTGCAGGGTATTGTTGTTGAAATTGACGGAAACGGCAAAACCTTAAATATTATACGTATACCAGAAAAAAATTATCCTTGACCGGGATAAAAAACTACCCTGTTTCTGCCCTGTTCCTTGGCCATGTAAAGCGCTTTATCTGCCCTGTCGATAAGGCTTTCTATAGTACAGTCCGGAAAACTCTCCGCAACCCCAATACTTACCGTAACGGAAATTTTAATTACGTTATAAATACAGGGGGTTGCGGCTATGGCTTCCCGGATACGTTCTGCCAGGTTCATTGCCGCTTCCTTTGGGGCTTCGGACACAAGCACGACAAATTCTTCGCCGCCGTAGCGGCACAAAAGGTCGTAAGAACGCAGTGTGTTCTTCATTACATTGGCGGCGTTTTTAAGCACTTCATCCCCTGCAAGGTGCCCATAGGTGTCGTTTACTTTTTTAAAGAAATCCAGATCCATGATCATTGCATAACAGAGAGTGCCGAAACGCTTTGCTTTTTCCAGCGGGGCCTGGGCCAGTTCCATAAAATACCTGCGGTTATAGATGCCTGTTAGGGTATCTGTATAGGCAAACTTCTCCAGCACTTCCGCTTTAATGGTAGTTGTATTAATTTTATCAACAGCAAGGTACAGGTTTTTATTTAAATCGTTTCTTATAAGCGAGTTGGCCAGGAGCAGGCCGGCCGAACAGAGCACCGATTCTTCATCGGAACAAAAGAGTTTTTCTTCCCCCCGCTCATAACCCACAAAGCCCCAAAGCAGGTCTTTAAGGAAGATGGGGGCAAAAAGAACAGCCTCTATTCCCCCTGGCGTCATTTCCTGAATTGCTTTTGGTGTATCCTTGAGCAGTTTATTGTATGTCTTCCCGGAAACCAGCACTCCTTCCAGGCCGGTCCATGTATGAATCGGGATATCCTTGGTATAATCTTCCCCCAGTGTCGCTTCGACACCGTCTACCCATTCATGGATCTCGGTACAGCAGAGAGTCCCCTCGACAAGGTGGTTCTTGTAAATATACAGCCTAACAAGGCCAACGGTAGTTGCAATTATTTCCAGGCAGTTTTGAAAAGTCGCATCAAATTCCGTTTCGTCGGCATTAAGAAGTATCTCGGTAATATCGAACAGGCATTTGTTTAGTTCATCTTTCCTGTTTAATTCGTTGGTAATATTATTAAGCATTGAATTAAACAAATCCAGTGCCCGCCCTTCGATTAGCTGGCTGGTTCCCAATACTACCTTTTTCCCTTTATTAAGGTAGCTCTTTCCCATAATCCGGATCCAGGAATAATTATTGGTATTTTTGTTTAATATACGGCATTCAAGTACTCCGTTTTTATTTGGAGTTCTGGAAATAGATTCCAGGGCATCCTCAAGTTCCTGCCGGTCTTCTTCGTGTATATACGTAAATACTTCATCCAGCTCTATATCATTGTCTCCCTTTAGCCCTATAATTTCCGAGGTTTTTGGATCAAGGTTTACCGTTTTATTGGAGACTTCCCAAAGGCCAAGCCCATTTGCATTGATTACGTCCAGAAGCGCGAGAATACGGTTCGAAAAAAGTTCTTCAGACTGCAATATCTCCTCCAAAAAACAAAACTATGACTTTTATAATTAAAGCATATTCCTGGAGACAGGGCTCCCTATCCATACACCTTCGCCCAGATAGTCTACCCTTTTCCCGTCAATAAGGATCTGTACATCCTTGACATTGCTGAATTCTGTAGCAGTGAGCACAATTTGTCTACGCTGCCCCGCATAACCCTCCGCGCCATAGGTATTAAATAAAAAATCCTCACTAAAACTGATGTATGCCGTATTGCCCCGGACAACAGCATTCAGCACTTTTACATTCTTCGGTATCAGGGAAATAAGCCCCTGCTTTTCCTCCGCTGCCGAAGGCCCCTTTATTAATGCGGCAAGGGCATCGAATAACGGGCTGTCACTGGCGGGGAGGCTCCGCTTTACACTGGCCTGCAGGATTGTACCGGCAGCGTCAACCTTCATAAGGTAAACAGCCCTTTCAACGGCATTTCCCCCTGAACCCGGCTTATCCTGAACGGCTTTTGGCTCAGCCTGGGCTGCCGCAGCAGCGCCCCCATTCTGAGCAGCGGAAGAGCCCGCCTGCGCCGCAGTATTCTGCCCTGCCGCAGTATTCTGCCCTGCCGTTGCATTCTGCTCTGCTGCGCCGCCCCCTGCCGGGCCGCCCGGCTGGCCTGCCTGCCCGCTTGGCTGCACCGCGGTGCCCGGCGAAACAAGCTGCCCTGCGCCGGATTCCTGCTCTGCAAAGCCCTGGCTGCCAGAATCGCCGGCAAGTTCCAGGATATGCTGTTCCAGTGTAAGGGCATCATCCGGGCCGCCCTCGTCCCTGTTGAACAGCTTTTCCAGTACCCTGGTTTCTGTGAGGGTCCCTTTGATCCTCTCCATATTAGCCATGAAGAGCAAAGTTATTCCGATAAAAAAAGCCAGCCAAAATAGAAGCCAGCGTCCACCAGATTTTTTCTTCCTCACAGCAGACATATGCTATTAATGGTAACCCCTGTATTATCCCCTATAATAGATAATTTCGGGCCTTTTCGTCAATGCCTTTTTTCCCGGCGCCTTTTTAGATCCTGCGGCTTGATCGCACCCGGCATTATAAAATAAACTATAAACATCATGAAGCGTACCGTACTCCCCATAATACTTATAATTATTATTGTAGGCCTTCTGGCAGTAATTGGCTTATTGCTGGGGGAAGGGAAATTTGGCTTTAACCTGCTGCCTAAAATAGAGGAAAAGTCCGAAATCTCCGCACACACGGTAGTAAAGGAAATCCTTCCCATCGGCGAATATGCCAGCCTTGCCTACCATTATACTTCGGTTGTTAAGGATATAAATGCCAAAGACATTAAGGGCTGGACAATACCATTTACAACCAGAAAATATATTTTTACCTTTGACGGAAAAATAAAACTGGGGATAGACGGGAATAAAATCCATGTGGAAGAAGTTATAGAAGAAGATGCCGAAGAGCCGCTGATACGGATATACCTTCCCCCCATTAAAATACTTTCGCACGAAGTTATTGACGACTCAATCGAAATCTTTGAACAATCACAGACTATTTTTAACGAATTAAAAATTGCCGATGCGTTTAATGTTACTGCCGACAGAAAGCATGAAATGGAAGAAAAGGTTATGTCCGGCGAAGCGGTAAAGGAAGCCGAAATTTCCACGGAACAGCATCTTGGCACATTAATTAAATCGTTACCCGGAATAAAGGGAAAGTATAAGCTGGAGTTCGTTTGGCAGAATGAAAATGGCGAATAAATGGCTTCTGTATTTGAAACCATACTGGAAAAAATAAACACAGCCGCTTTTTTTGTATTCCCCTCGGAAATAACAGCCGAACAATGGGCACGGAAAATCTGCCTTTACGGCGGGCAACGGTCGTTGTCGCCCGGGCGTTTTCTTGCCTGGGATCGTTTTAAAGAAGAAGCCATCCGACCCAGAGAAAAAAAACTCCGGCCTGTTTCATCCCTTATCCGGCAGCTTTTTGCACTTTCCATTACCCGGAAAAATGCCGAATCGCCTTTCCTGGGGGAAATAATACCGCCGGAATTTTCCGGGGACAGCAGTATTTTTGCCGATTATATTGCCGGTATATTAAGTTCGCTTGAACGATGGGAAACACTGCACGAAGCGCAGCATATCCGCGATGACGGCGAAGACAGGGACCTCCGGGTTATAAAAACCCAGTATTGGGAATTCCTGCAGGCAAACAGCCTTTTTGAGCCATCGGCATCTGTGGAAAAAACCACTTTCCAAAAAAACGAAAACCGTTACATTATCTTTTTTCCGGAAGTGCTGGAAGATTTTAACGAATATAAAAAACTGCTTGGTGTGCCGGAGGTAGAATTTTATTCCTGCAATGCAGCGGCGGAATGCACGGCAAAAATGCCAAAACTGTATTTTTATGATTCTTCCCCGCTGGAAATAAGAAGCGCCATCCTGGAAATCCAGCGTCTCCGCAAAGAAGGTCTCCTCTACGAAGAAATTGCCATAACCATGCCGGATTACAATAACATGGCGCCTTATGTTATGCGTGAACTTGGCCTGCATGACATTCCATGCAAAAACCGGCGGGGGAATACCCTTGGGGAATACCCCATTGGAAAACTCTTTTCCCTGGTACGGGAATGCTCCGCTTCGCAGTTTTCTTTTGATGCCGTAAAGCGCCTGCTCCTGGACAATTCAATACCCTGGCGCAATGCGGAAAAAAACAGGGCATTAATAACATACGGCATTCAAAACCACTGCGCCGCCCCATTCAGTAACCGCTCCTATACCGTAGATCCATGGGAAGAAGGTTTTAAACAAAACCCCGACACAAGCCTGGAATCTTATTACCTGGAATTAAAAAAAGCAATATTGGCATTGACCGGCGCTAAATCATTTGCAAAAATACTTGCGCAATACCATATATTTCGCTCTTTTCTTGATATGGAAAAATGCAGCGGCGAAAGCGATGCAGTCCTTGCCCGCTGTATCGAAGAACTGTCTGTCCTGATTGAGGCCGAGGAAAATTATCCGGCGCTTGCGTGCACAGCCCCTTACGATTTTTACCTATCGCATCTAAAGAAAAAAAATTATGTTTTTACAGGCAAAGGTGGCGGGGTAAACCTTTATGATTACCCCGTTGCAGCGGGCGCCCCGTTTGGCTGCCACATTGTATTAAACGCAACCCAGGCGGCATCCGGCGTTCATTGTACCCCCCTCCCCTTCCTCCGCCCCGACAAACGTTTAAGGCTCGGCATAACAGACACCGATATGTCGGCAGCAATGCTCTCGTTGTTTGCCATTGCCCCCTACGGCGATTATACCTGCCATACACGGATAAGCGCTTCGGAAAGAACCTATGCCGGCTGGGCCATACCGCATAATTTTTTTGCCCAAAACCAGATCAATGCCCATGCGGAAAATGACCGTTTTGCAGAAGAGCTAAAATGGCGGCACGATCAATCCCTGGAGAATAAAAAGATCCCGGCTTCTTTAAAACCAGCAGAGCTCCACTCTGTTCAAAAAGAAGGGTTCAGAAACTGGAGTAAAATTCTTCTGCAGGCGGAAAAGGGCGATCCCGGCAACCCTTGCACCGGCAATGCAGCCGGGGTGCTGCTGGAAGCAATTCACCGGAAAAACGAGAATAATACAAGCGGCAATACAGCTGAACTCTCCGTATCGGCATCGGATTTAAATGATTTTTTTAAATGCCCGGTATTGTGGCTGTACAACAGGGTTTTCCATCTTAAAAAATATGCACTCGACGCCACCCTGCTGGATGCCGAATCCCTGGGGCTTATTTACCATAAAATACTTGAGCGTCTTTATAAACGCATTAAACAAAACGGCGGCAGTTTTAAAAAAGAAAACCTTGACACCTATTTTGAATGGCTGGAAGAAATAAGCGTATCTGTGCTTCATGGCAACGATGCACTCCGCGGTTCCCTGGTGTACCCGCTGCTTCCCCCGCTTGCCGCGGCTATAAACAGAAAACTGCGCGCTTATTTAAAAACAGATGCTGAATATTTCGATGGTTATTTAGTTAAGGAACTTGAGCAGGGGTATAAGGTTATCCAGGGGAAAATTTTGCTTAATGGGTACATTGACCGGGTATCAGAAGGCGGCAGCGGCCCGGTAATTATTGATTATAAAGCCGGCGAGGTTCCCCTAAAAAGCCATTGCCGTATAGACGAAGATGGCAAGCTTAAAAATTTCCAGATACCCATGTACATAAAATTATTCGAAGAAACAACCGGGGAAAAAGCAGACAGCGCTCTATTTGCAGGAATTCAAAATAATGAATTTATTACGGTTATCGGCTGTTTTGGGAACAAGGATTTTTCCCGCGGCGATTACCAGAGTTCCATGGATGCACTGGACAGGGCAATTGAAGATTTTAGCAGCGCCGTCCTGTCTCTGCGTTTTTCCCGTCTGGATACCCCCTGGAAAACCTGTAGCAGCTGCAGGTACCGGATCATCTGCCGTACACAGTATTTCCTTAACCCCCCCAAAGACCGCTGCTGCATAAAAACACAGGACAGTTGGGAGGAAGAAGATGAATAACACAAACCTTCCATTCAAATTTATGCAGGAACTTGATGATGAGCAGTATGCTGCGGCCATTACAGAAAAAACCGCCGTAATCAGCGCCGGGGCAGGTTCGGGAAAGACAAGGGTGCTGGTCGCACGCTACGGCTACCTTATCATGTCTGGCAGCTGCGAAGTGGATCAAATACTCGCCATTACATTTACCAACAAGGCTGCCAACGAAATGTACCGCCGCATTTATTCCCTTCTTTCCGAATATGCCCCACACGATACTAACGCAAAAAGGGCAGTCGAGAATTTTCACAAGGCGCATATCTCTACCCTGGACTCATTTTGCCAGGGTGTGGCCCGAAATGTATGCCGCCGTTACGGAATAAGCCCCGGCTTTGAAAGCAACGACGTAAAAGTCAGGGAAGAGGCACTTTCTTTGGCCCTGCGTTTTGTGCTGGACAAAAGGAACGATCCGGCATTAAGCAGGCTAATCGCAGAAAAGAACATGCGCCAGACAGCCGGCGAACTTTTTGCCCGGCCGGTTTTACTCCACAGCACCGTTTCTTCGCCGCTCGACTTTGGGCATTTTGAGCAAATTCAGCGCGAGGAGCTAATCAAACAATGGGCAAAACTGGCAAACTCTGCTTCTGATCAAATTGCCTTGATCGCCGAACTATACCCGGAACTCCCGGAAAAAACAAAACTCCATGAAAGCCTTTCCCGCATACTCCCGCAGCTTACAAACGCCCCGGATATTGAACAGTTGTTTACAGACGCAGGAAAACCGGATTCACAGCATAAAAAAATCACCGTATATTTAAAATTTCTCGCGTCCCTTAACGGCTGTAATTTGAATACCGGGAAAAACCAGGCGGCCCTTGCAATAAAAGAAGCACTATTGGAACTGCGCGGTCTTTATGTGCTTCTTGAGGCAATTGCCGGCCAGGCTCTCCAGTGGGGCCTGGTAAAAAAGGTGTTCCCCCTAATCGCAGGGTATCAGGAAATCCTTAACAGGAAAAAAAGGGAAGCCGGCATCCTTACCTTTGGCGATATTGCCCGCCTTGCTGTAGACGGCCTGCGCCAGCACAAAGACCTGCGGGACATGTACCGCAATTCGTTCAAAATGATCATGATCGACGAATTCCAGGACAACAACAGCCTCCAGCAGGACCTGACCCAGCTGCTTGCCGGTCAGGCAAAAATATTTTATGTGGGGGACGAAAAACAATCGATTTACCGTTTCCGGGGCGCCGATGTATCGGTGTTCCGGAACCTTGTCCGGAATGCAGAATGCCCGCTGAATATTACCCGGAATTACCGTTCCCAGCCCATGCTGGTTAACGCTTTTAACCTAATCTTTGGCGGCTACAGGCACGAAGCCGACAACAACCCAGACCCTGCAATATTCCCGCCCGGCTGGGAAACAACGGAAGATTATAAAGCCAGTTACAGCTGGGTAAAAAACAAGGGCAGCGATGCAGACACACGGCTCAATTTTGCTTTTTTTGACGCAGGCCGGGGCAGCCAGGGCAGTGAAAATTTTTTAAAACCGGAAGACTTCGAAGCTTTTTATATAGCAGAAGAGATCAATAAATTAAAAAAACAAAAATACCGGGTTTTTGACAAGGAAAAATCTGAATGGCGTGATTGTAATTCCGGCGATTTTGCCGTACTTATGCGCAGCTATACACACCAGCATTCACTGGAGCAGGCATTTAAAAAGTATGGCATACCCATTAATGCCGACAGGCCCGCTTCGCTGTTCAACGAAGCGCCGGTAAATGACCTTTGGGCATACCTTAAACTGCTGGTTTATCCCGACGATACAATTGCCTACGGAGCGCTGCTCCGCTCCCCCTTTGTCCGTTTAAGTGAAAACGGTTTTACCGTGTGCATGCTGGAGGGCGGCGCAATTTTTAACGAAACCCTGGATGCATTACTTTCCCCTGCAGACAGGAACAATTACCGGGACGCCCGCCATAAATACCTGGAACTGCTGGAATATTCCCGCAATAACCCTGTTAGCTCCCTAATCACAAAACTTTGGTATAACGAAGGTTACCGGCACGAAGCGCTTTGGTCAGCAGCCGCCCATGTGTACCTGGATTTTTTTGATTTGTTTTATGAGCAGGCACGGATTATCGAAGAGCGCGGCGGGAGCCTGGTTGATTTCCTGGATTACCTTGAAGCGCTTAAAAACAAGGAAGAAAAAAACGATGATTCAACCCTGCCGGGCGAAGAAAGCGGCTGGGTAAAGGTTATGACAATACACCGGTCAAAGGGCCTGGAATTTCCCGTCGTGTTTGTATACAACTGCGGCAATAGGGAAAAAATTTCGTTAAACCGGGGGCTTGCCAATTATTCGGAAAAGTGGGGGGTTTATCTTAAACTTCCCCAGCCGGAAGAAATTCCGGGATCCGGCGATTATTTTTACCTTTCGGAAAAACAGGAACACATTGACAAAACAGAAGCGGAACTCCGGCGCCTCTTCTATGTTGCGGCAACAAGGGCAGAACAAATGCTCTATGTTACCGCAGTAATCCCCGCACAGACAAAAAAGGAACAGGATAGCCTCGATCCGGATCAGTTCGGGGGCTACGGGAAGCAGTATATAATTAAACGGCTGGAACAGTACAAGGCAAACCCGGGCATAAAATCACTAAGCTTCCTTGGGCTTCTCCCGCATTTAAGCGATGGCAACCCGCTCTATACAATAGCCGCCATTGACTGCCCCGCGGACAGCACACAGCAGGAAAAAACCGCCGGGTCAACACTAAAGGAAGAAACCCGGAAAGCGGCGGGCGATTATGAAACAATACCTGCTGTCCCACCCTATTGTTTTATTCCGCAGCTTGTAAATGCAAGCAGCCTTCATATTCAACAGGATGCACTACCGTTCCTGCCAGCGGAAGAAGACCAGCTGCTGCAGCAAATAGGGATTGATGCTGATGAATTCGGAACCATAGTACACGCATTTATTGAAGCCATGTTTAACGGCGAAGAGCCAAAAATCCCGCACCGGTATTTATCTTCGCCCGGAATAAAAAATCAAAAAAAATTGAACGAAGCTGCATTGGCAATGGCAGAAGGCTTTTTTAATTCACCCCTGGGGCGCAAAGCTGCTGCCGCTTCGTTCCGAAAAACAGAGTACCCCATAATGACAGCGGTCAGGGCGCCGCAGGGGACGCACCTGGCACAGCGGCAGGTAGTAGTCTCGGGAAAAATTGACCTGCTGTTTGACTGCGGCCAGGCTATATACATCGTCGATTTTAAAAGCGGGAAAGACGAAGACATTTCGCGCCATGCCGGGCAGCTTGCCGTTTACAAACGGGCTGCAGAAGATATCTTTGGTAAACCGGCGGAATGCTTTCTCTTTTTTCTAAGAACCGGTCATGAAGCCAGCCTTAACGGGATAATCGGTAAGATTGATTTAGAAAAACTGGTTTTCCCGGTTGACATGGGGATAATCGCAGCGGATAAATAATTATGAAAAAAAATTACCGGGGCAGAATGCCCACTATTTTTAAACGCCTGTTACAATCCGGCAAAACCCTGCTGCAGCGCATGGTTATTACATTTAAATTTTTTGGCGAAAACGGGCTTGCAAACCACGCCGCAGCCTGTTCATACGGCTTTCTGCTTTCTGTCGCTCCTTTGCTTATGCTGCTGTCGTTTTTTCTGCTTGCCGCCTTCCGCTCAATTGCAAGCGGCGGCAATGGCACTACAGGGGCACTGAATGCATTAAACCCCGAATTCCTCGCGGCGCTGGTATCCAATATCCCTTTTATAAAAGGTGTCCTTGACGAAACCTGGCTGGTTACCGAACTTCCTTCCATTGCCGAAAGTGTAACGCAGCTTAGCGGAATTGCCGGTATTGTTTCGGTAGTAGGGATTTTTTGGGCCGGCAGGGTTTTTGCCCTTTCCCTGCAGCGGGGCCTAAAAGTAATTTTTACCGGGACAAAAAAGCGTAACCCCGTAACAGAGACAATCACGGTACTGTTTGCGGAGCTGGCTGTGTTGATTGGCGCACTCATGATGATTTTATTGTCAAGGGCTGTCCGCAGCATTTCTGAAATGCTCGCCCATTTTCCCATAGTGGCTGTTTTCCTGGACTTGCTTTCCCGCATTAATTTCGTGGTTGTTTCTGCCGCGCTCCTGGTTATTGTTTTTTACTGCGTTTGCCGTTTCTTAACCGCAAACGGCCCGCGCCACCTGCCGGCACTTTGGGGAAGCCTCTGTTTTGCTTTTTCCCATACGGTTTTTTCCCGCATATTTACATTGCTGCTAAGCCAGACCAGGTATAATTTCCTCTATGGGGCGCTGGGGAGCCTGATTTTGTTGCTGGTGAATGTTTACTTCTTTTTTATGTTTTTCTTTTTCAGCGCCCAGTTTTCGCGTGTTTTGGATTCTGGAATTTCAAATTTTTCTTGACAACCCCATTACCGTGTCCTATACTATAAGCCAGTAATTTCTCCGAGCCATTTCCCCTAAATGCAGCTGCACATGGGGAATGGCCGACAGGGTATGACGGGAAACTGTCATGCCTCCCTTCAGGAAAGGTGGAATTGTTATGATTCGTCGCAGCTGTGCCAGACACAGAAACCCCTCCCCCATTAATTCGATCAACCCCAACTCATTTCTTTTAAGGAGCAGTGTATGAAAAAAACCGCCTTCCTGGGTGCTGCCGTATTTGCGGCAGCGATAATAACTGTTTTAACCACCTGCAAAACAGATATTGGCTCTGTTTTTGTTGAAATTGAAATGGTAAATATTCCTGCCGGAAGCTTTTTAATGGGAAGCCCTGACGACGAAGATGCCAATTCTGCATACAGGGAACGCCCTCAGCGGGAAGTAATCCTGACGAAGGGCTTTCAGATGGGGATATATTTGGTAACGCAGTTCCAGTACAGAGCGGTAATGGGGGAGAACCCCAGCTATTTCCGCAAGCATATACTTCCTGCCGGGGTTAACGAAAATAATCTGCCGGTAGAACAGGTATGCTGGTATGATGCAGTGGAATTCTGCAATAGGTTAAGCGAGCTTGAAGGCCGATCAATGGCCTACAACATAGACAAAGACACACCGGATGAGAACCAAAAGGACCTTTCCGACGGGTACCGGTGGAAGGTAACCCTAAAACCCGGATCGAACGGGTACCGGCTCCCTACCGAAGCCCAATGGGAATACGCATGCAGAGCCGGGACAACAACAGCATTTAATGTTTTTAATGAAGATACCCATACATGGGGATCAAATAAAATTACTACCGACCAGGCGAATTTTAACGGAAACACCTATGGCGGTAGCACGCCGGGAACGAATCTGGGAAGGACATCGGAAGTTGGCAGCTATCCCCCCAATCAATGGGGGCTCTATGACATGCACGGGAATGTATATGAACTATGCTGGGACTGGGTTTTTGAATTTACCAATACCCCTGCCCCCGGGACGCCGGCTTACCAATATGCCCTGGATAATAAAGATCTAGTTAAAGACTATATGACAGGCCAATTTGTCGATTGGTACGATATTGCCCCAGACCCAGACACTGATCCGCTGGGGCAGCCGTTTGGCGAGCGCCGTGTGGAACGTGGCGGCACCTTTAAACATGACCCAATTTATGCCCGGTCTGCCTACCGGGAACGCGTTCGTTTACACAAACGATACCTGAACGACCTTGGCTTCCGGGTAGTGCTCCCCTTGGAAGGTGAAACCTGGTAGCGTAACTTAAATGCAGCCGCCCTTGTTAAGGGCAGGATAAAATAAATTTTTTTGCAGATAATCCTGAAAAGGGTTATGGGAAAGGGGTTCTTGTATGAAAGGAATTAAATTTTTCGGGATAGCCGCATTGGCGCTGGCAATCGTATTCAGTTTTACCTCGTGTAAAAACACCACTGGCAGTATCGAACACAGCCTTATCGATTTGATAGAAATAAAAGGCGGGACATTTTCCATGGGCTTAAGTTCGGGAGAAGCTGGTACTATGTTTAATAATGCAACTGCAGGTGACAGGACAGTTGGGAAACATTCCGTAACATTGAGTACATTCTACATGGGGGCGACTTCGGTAACACAGAAGGAATACATAGAAGTAATGGGATCCCTGCCGGTAGCGCTTACTACGAGCTCTCACTCAATTGGGGATAACTATCCCGTAAATTATGTTAATTGGTTCGAAGCGGTCGAGTTTTGCAACAAGTTAAGTGTAAAGGAAGGTCTTAAACCGGTGTATAAAATTACAAGCAGAACACCTAATTCCGGGTACCCCATAACAAATGCAACAGTAACAATGAATATTAAGAAAAACGGCTATCGTCTGCCAACCGAGGCAGAGTGGGAATACGCTTGCCGCGCCGGAACAACGACGCCGTTTTACACGGGAATTAGCATATCAACAAATCAGGCTAATTATGACGGAAACCAGCCATACCTTAACGACTTTACTGGGACGTTTCGGGAAAAAACAACTGCGGTGGGAAGTTTCGCGCCAAACTCCTGGGGTTTGTATGATATGCATGGGAATGTATGGGAGATGTGCTGGGACTGGTATC
>Ga0082212_10002839_pt1 | contig 24867 bp, 23 predicted proteins | sample TergutNt197P3_FD_71548 | JGI IMG/M metagenome (GOLD analysis project Ga0082212, IMG submission 71548) | Neocapritermes taracua P3 segment gut microbial communities from Petit-Saut dam, French Guiana - Nt197 P3 | ecosystem: Host-associated > Arthropoda: Insects > Digestive system > Gut ... | reverse complement strand
TTCCTTACGAAAAGCATAGTATTAATGCCGAACTGTGTGTAAAATGCAATGCTTGCCGTGTTATTTGCCCTGTAGATGCAATTGATGTGAAGTAGATAAACCAAAAACAACAGAGAAGTACGTTCACCCCCTATGTTGTTCAAACTACGAATTCCTGAACTTCAGATTTTGCCTGCCGTTTACGGTCATTTTCGTTAAGAAGTATCTTTCGTATTCTCATATATTTGGGTGTAACTTCAATGTATTCATCGTTACGTACATATTCCATTGCCTCTTCGAGCGAAAATTTTACGGCAGGGGCAATGCTGGTTTTATCGTCGGAGCCTGATGCCCGCATATTAGTGAGTTTCTTGGTTTTTACAATATTCAGTGTTAAATCGTCAGTTCGGGTATTTTCCCCTATTACCTGGCCCATGTAAACGTCTTCGCCGGGATCAACAAAAAATCGTCCCCTGTCCTGCATTTTATCAATAGAATAGGCAATGGCAGTACCGGTTTCAAGCGATATAAGCGCCCCGTTGCGCCGTACGCCTAATTCGCCTTTCCATGGTTCGTACGCATAAAAACAGTGAGCCATTACTGCTTCGCCTTCGGTTGATGTGAGCATTTGATTTCGCAACCCTATTAAACCGCGTGATGGGATTAGAAAATCAAGGTGCGCCCTATCATCTCTAATTTCTATATTGGCAATATCTCCCTTTCGCTGGGTTACAAGTTCAATTACTTTTCCCGAAAAAACTTCGGGGACATGTACTGTGAGCGTTTCTACAGGCTCGTGCTTTTTACCGTTTATTTCTTTTATGAGCACTTTGGGCTGCCCTAACTGCATTTCGAATCCTTCGCGGCGCATGGTCTCCACCAAAATTGACAGGTGAAGGATTCCACGCCCGTAAACCAGAAATGAGTCAGCCGATTCGGTATCTTCCACTCTCAGCGCCAGATTTTTTTCTGTTTCCTTGTACAGTCTTTCTCTTAGCTGGCGCGAGGTAACAAATTTACCGTCTTTCCCGAAAAAAGGCGAGTTGTTGGTAGCAAAAAGCATGCTCATGGTAGGTTCGTCAACCCGAATGGGCGTGAGGCCTTCCGGCTCTTCGCTGTCAGCAATGGTATCGCCAATGTCAAAACCGCTAAGGCCAAGCACGGCACATATTTCGCCGCATGGAACCGGCTGTTTTGTTTTTTCCTTGCCAAGCCCTTCAAAAAGATATGTTTCCTTTGCCATTGTTTTAACCACAGAACCATCGCGTTTTATAAGCGATACCGGCATACCCGGAATCAACCGGCCTCGTGTTATTTTTCCAATGGCTATGCGGCCTGTATATGAAGAATAATCGAGAGATGTGATACGCATTTGCAATGTACCTTCGCGGTGTTTTGCTGCCGGAATTGTTTCCAGAATAACATCGAGGAGATAACTGATGTCGGCAGCCGGAGCTTTCCAGTCGTGGCTCATCCATCCGGCTTTTGACGAACCGAAAACAGTGGGAAAATCCAATTGGTCTTCCGTACCCCCAAGACTGAACATCAAATCAAAAACTTTTTCCTGCGCTATATCGGGTGTGCAGTTGGGTTTGTCAACTTTATTAATTACTACAATGGGCTTTAATCCCAATTCAATTGCCTTTTGCAGTACAAAACGGGTTTGCGGCATAGGCCCTTCAAAGGCATCTACAATCAGCAAAACACCGTCGGCCATATCTAAAACACGTTCCACTTCGCCGCCAAAATCAGAGTGGCCGGGTGTGTCAATAATGTTTATTTTGGTATCTTTATAACGTACCGATACGTTTTTTGAAAGTATGGTAATTCCGCGTTCGCGCTCCAAATCGTTACTGTCGAGAATCAGTTCTCCCATATTCTGATTGTCGCGAAAAAGGTTTACCTGGTGTAAAATACGGTCGACCAAAGTAGTTTTTCCATGGTCAACGTGAGCGATAATCGCAATATTTCTAATTTCTGTCATTTTCTGATTTTACTGTAACATTAACCCACTCGGCATAAATATATTTTCAAACTGAAAGTGAAGTATTTATTAATAAATCGGCGCACGGCGCGCAAAAGTAAAAAAGATTTGTTTAGCGATAAATTTGTTTCAGTTAAATTCATCTTTATTTAATTGGAAAATTAATGTTAATACCGCTATTCATAAAACTATGATTTTCTATAAAAGTAGCACTCTATGAAATTATTTTGCTATACTTAAAGTTTGTTTAATTACTTATCGCTGATAATAAAACAACATGGAAACATCGAAAAAAATTTACTCTTTTCTTATTATAGTAACGGCAGTTATTGTGCTTATTTACGTACAGTCTATTATCATTCCGTTTGTGTTGGCAATACTTCTATGGGTGGTGATCAGAGTGGTGAAAAAAAATCTTTTGAAAATAAAATTTATTCGCAGCTGGCCGCATTGGCTGCTCACGGTAATTTCATCCATGTTGCTGTTCGGACTCATAGTTTTGGCTATTAAAATAATAACAGCAAACATTCAGCAAATTTCCAATGCTTTGCCGGCTTACGAAAAAAATGTCAATACAATTGCACTGTACATAAACGAACACTTCAATATTGATCTTTATGAAATAGTCAGCGATTTTGCCGCCGAGTTGAATTTGAGAGAAATACTTGCCAAACTGTTTTCAGCGCTTTCAAGTATTTTCGGAAAAACGTTCATAGTGCTGCTTTACCTTATTTTTATGCTGTTGGAAGAACATATTTTTCCTGAAAAAATTAAAGCCATGTACCCCGATCCTCAAAAATACGAAAACGTTACCGGTCTAATCCGCAAAATAGACTACTCAATTGGTCACTATATTGCGCTTAAAACACTAATAAGCTTTCTCACAGGTTTTTTAAGCTATTTTGTACTGTTGTTTATTGGTGTCGATGCTCCGTTTTTTTGGTCGTTCCTCATTTTTGTCCTGAATTTTATTCCAAACATTGGGGCTCTTATAGCCACTCTTTTTCCAACAGCCTTTGCCATGTTGCAGTTTGGCGAGTTTATGCCCGGAATATTAGTTCTGACAATTGTTGGTGCGATACAAATAATTGGCGGAAATTTTGTTGAACCCCGCTTAATGGGAAATACATTGAATATAAGCCCGCTAGTGGTTTTACTGACACTTGCTCTATGGGGCGTAATGTGGGGGATAATAGGTATGTTGCTGAGTGTCCCGATTACTGTAATTATGATTATTATAATGTCTGAATTTAAGGAAACCCGCCCTCTTGCTATTCTTCTAAGTCAGAAAGGAAATTTAAATGAAAAAACATCCGAAAAATAAAAAACTGTTTTAGCGCATTTTGCTTTTTGTTCAGCAGTAAGGACCTTTTTGGGTAATAAAAAATCAAAAATGTTGTGCAGTTATTATTATTTTGCCATCTTTATACCCAATTTTATTAGAGACTTAACAGTAAGACAGAGAACTAATAAAAACGAGAAATATGAATTTAAAAAAATCATCAAAAGCTGACCTTGAAAACAAAAAGAATATTTTCTTTTTGCTGGGATTAGTGTTTGCTCTTGGAGTTACACTTCTTGCCTTTGAATGGACTACAAAACCAAAAAAAGCTACAGAGTTTGGCCCTATTGGTATATATGGGGTAGAAGAAGAAATGATACCTATAACACGTGAAAGGGATATACAGTTGCCACCACCTCCGCCGCCACAGGTTATTGAATTTATATCGATTGTTGATGATGATATTATTATTGATGATGAACTTAGAATTGAAGATTCCGAAGCTGATAACCAAACGATTATTGACATAATAGCTATGGTTGGAACACAGGCAGAAAAAGAGGAAGAAGAAACTGTAATTTTCAACATAGTTGAAAATATGCCTGAATTTCCCGGAGGAGAAGCGGCTTTGCGCGCATTCATTGCAAAGAATACCGACTACCCGAGAATTGCCCGGGATAACGGTATTCAGGGGAAAGTTTATGTTACTTTTGTGGTTGAAAGAGATGGCAGTGTTTCCAATACCAGAGTTACTACAAGAGTTCACTCTTCTCTTGATAATGAGGCACTTCGTGTTATAAATTCACTGCCAAAATGGAAACCGGGTACACAAGGCGGCCGACCGGTTCGCGTACTATATACCGTTCCGATTAATTTCATTATATAAATTTAATAAATTAATCAATTAATCAATATTTTTGTGCTCCTTATCCGTAATTAGGGTCAGGAGTTTTTTATGCAACAAAAAAATATATGATTGAAACAGCGCCAATAACCGAAAAAGCAGTAATTGTAGGTTTGATTAGCCAAAATCAGGACGAGAAACAGGCAGTAGAATATCTTGATGAGCTTGAATTTCTTGCTGATACGGCAGGTGCTGTGGTTTTAAAAAAATTTACACAGAAACTTGATTCTCCAAATCGAGCCACATTTGTCGGCCCGGGTAAGCTCGAAGAAATTGGAAATTACATAAAGGCAATGGAAGCCGACACTGTAATTTTTGATGATGAGCTTACCCCCACTCAGCTGCGAAACATTGAGCGTGCAATCGAATGTAAAGTACTCGATCGTACCAACCTGATTCTTGATATATTTGCCAGTCGGGCAAAAACAGCCAATGCAAAAATGCAGGTAGAACTGGCACAGTACCAGTATCTGCTCCCGAGGTTAACCCGAATGTGGACACATCTCGAACGTCAGCGCGGAGGGATTATTGGGATGCGCGGCCCCGGTGAAACACAGATTGAAACTGATCGCCGGATAATTTTAGAAAAAATATCAAGGCTTAAAGAACAGTTAAAAAGTGTTGATAAACAAAAAGCCACACAGCGAAAAAACAGGGGAAAGTTAGTCCGCGTTGCTCTGGTTGGCTATACCAATGTCGGAAAATCGACAATTATGAATATGATGGCAAAATCAAATGTTTTTGCCGAAAATAAACTTTTTGCCACACTCGACACAACCGTACGAAAAGTTGTTATATCCAACATACCGTTCCTGCTCGCCGACACAATAGGATTTATCAGGAAACTGCCGCACAGCCTTGTGGAATCATTTAAGTCAACGCTCGACGAGGTACGCGAGGCTGATATTTTGTTGCATGTTGTCGATATTTCGCACACAGGATTCGAAGAACAAATTGAAACTGTAAACAACACGTTAAAAGAAATTAAAGCAGGGGATAAACCAACTGTTTACGTATTTAACAAAATTGACGCATTTACTTACGTCCATAAAGATGAAGATGATTTAACCCCGCGGTTAAAAGAAAATTTTACTCTGCAGGAATGGCAAAATTCATGGATGGCAAAAAGCAACACACCTTCTTTGTTTATTTCTGCCACTCAAAAGGAAAATATTGAAGAATTCAAACAATTGTTATACGAAAGGGTGAAAGAAATTCACTCACAGCGTTTCCCATTCAACGACTATTTATTTGACATTACATGGGAAGGAGAAGAATAAAAAAAGTCCGAAATCCCGGACTTTTTTTATTAAGCTGTATTTCAGAACTAAACTTCTCCGTTTGCAATAAGCCATTCCGCAATTTGAACAGCATTTAAAGCCGCACCTTTTTTAATTTGGTCGCCAACGCACCAAAAAGTAATTCCGCACGGGTCGGTAATGTCTTTGCGAATTCTTCCTACATAAACATCATCTTTGCCGGAAACAAACAACGGCATAGGGTATTGCTTTTCAGATGGATTGTCGATAACAGTCAATCCTTCAAATTTTCCAAACGCTTCTCTTACCTGTTCAGCCGAGAGCGGTTTTTCAGTTTCTACCCAAATAGCCTCTGAGTGGGCGCGTGCCACCGGAATCCGTACACAGGTAGCGCTCACTTCAGCATCGGTGTGCATTATTTTTTTTGTTTCCCAGCTCATTTTCATTTCTTCCTTAGTATAATCGTTATCAAGGAAAACATCGATGTGCGGAATAATATTCATTGCAAGCTGATATGGAAATTTTTTTACAGTTAAAGTATCTCCCTTTGCTATTTCCTGAATTTGCTGTTCCAGCTCAGCAATCCCCTGTGCTCCGGCTCCGCTGGCCGCCTGATACGTTGCCACCCTTACACGTTTAATGTGCGACATTTCTTCAATTGGTTTTAATGCCACCACCATTTGAATGGTCGAACAGTTTGGATTGGCGATAATATTTCGCGGGCGGAATTTTGCATCTTCAGGATTTACTTCCGGCACAACCAGCGGAATGTCGTCTTCATAACGAAATGCGCTTGAATTGTCAATCATAATTGTACCGTGCTTGGTTATGGTAGCTGCAAATTCTTTTGAAATACTTGCTCCGGCCGAAGTCAGGGCTATATCAATATCCTTAAAATCGTCGCCATGTTTAAGTTCTTTAACTGTCAGTTTTTCCCCTTTGAATTCATATTCACTTCCGGCACTTCTTACCGAACCGAACAAAACCAACTCATCAAGCGGAAAATTCCGCTCTTCCAGCACCTTGAGGAACTCCTGTCCTACTGCGCCGCTAACTCCTACAATCGCAACTTTCATCGTAATTTTTAATTAAGTATGTTAATATAACTATTCGGGGGGAAAATTAGTACTTTGTAATCAAATATAAATAGTATGCATTTGCATTATCTCAAATTCTTAACAATAGGCTTGTCCAATGCTTTTGGGGGCACACGGGTCACGGACGTTCACATTGCATAAAACACAGCTTAAAGCGATGGAACTATCACATTGTATTTTTGCCGCCTTGTGGCAACATTTTTATTTTTTTTTATTCCTGAACAAATTATTTGCTTAAGTTATATGTAATACAGAAAGTTTATTTAGTTTTGTTTTTAGTTAGAATATTTAAACAACGTTGTTAATTATTTGAAAATCAGCTTAAAAATGACGAAATATTATCAATTTTGTAACTTTTTTGTAAACTTTTCTTAAACGAAACTCAGGTTAATAAATAAATGAAATAGTAACGCAATAATTATATTTCTTTAAAAATTGAAAGAATATGGACAATTCTTTTTTCTCTAAGTTTATGCCAAAGGAGGCAAAATTTTATGATTTATTGAAGCAAATGGCAGAGGTTTCTGCCGAAGCCTCCGTTTTAATGATTGAATATGTAAAGGCAACTGATTACGAAGCAGTTATTGAGTATGCAAAACAAATCAAAGCATACGAAAAAAAAGGAGACAATACTTTAATTCGGATTTTTGACGAGTTAAACACTACTTTTATTACTCCTTTCGACCGAGAAGATATTCATTCTTTGGCAAACAGGTTAGACGATGTTATGGACTTTCTGAACAGCGCCTCAAAAAAAATCATGCTGTACCGCCCCAAGCAAATGCACGAAAGCGCCACAGCATTAGCGCAATTGATTGTTAAAGCTTCAGACATAATTATGCAGGCTGTAACCGAATTGTCGAGCATAAAAAATAACGCTAAAAACATAAGAAAACTTTGCAACGAATTACATGATATTGAAAATAGTGCCGATGAGATATATGATGAGTTTCTTAGCGACTTATTTGCTAATGAGAAAGATAGCATAGAAATTATCAAGCTGAAGGAAATTGTGCGGGAACTTGAAAATGCAATTGACGCAGGTGAGGGTGTAGGAAAAATTATCAAAACAATCATTGTAAAGTATGCATAAGTTATGGTTCTTTTAGTTACTGTTATTGCCTTAGCGCTTATTTTCGACTTTATTAACGGATTTCACGATGCTGCCAACTCAATAGCAACTATCGTTACAACCAAAGTATTAACTCCATTTCAGGCAGTTTTGTGGGCTGCGTTCTTTAATTTTATTGCTTTTTTCATAGCAAAAGACTTAATTGGAGGATTTGGAGTTGCCAATACAGTGTCTAAAACGGTAATAGCAGAATATATCACATTGCCAATTATTTTATCAGGTGTAATAGCAGCGATTGTATGGAATTTATTCACTTGGTGGCTTGGCCTTCCATCCTCGTCTTCTCATACCTTAATAGGCGGGTTTGCAGGAGCAGCCATTATGGGCAGCGGATTTGCAGCCATTCGTGGTTCCGTTATCATAAAAATTGCGGCCTTTATTTTTCTGGCGCCGCTAATTGGTATGCTGGTTGCCATGCTGTTATCACTGCTGATTCATTGGATTTGCATAAAAGCAAATCCACATAAAGCCAGTAAGTGGTTTAAGCATTTACAATTACTTTCTTCTGCACTGTTCAGTATTGGACACGGATTGAATGATGCGCAAAAAGTAATGGGAATTATCGGCGCAGCCTTAATTGTTGCTTATTCAATGGGATTTAATTACGGAATTAGCAGTATTTCCGAATTGCCTGTGTGGGTAGCTCTTTCTTGTCATATTTCAATTGCGTTTGGAACTATGTCGGGTGGATGGAGAATTGTAAAAACAATGGGGACAAGAATAACCAGAGTTACGCCTATCGAAGGTGTTGCGGCCGAAACGGCAGGGGCGCTAACACTGTATCTCATGGAGGCATTAAAAGTTCCTGTAAGTACCACACATACAATAACAGGCGCTATTATGGGTGTTGGAGCAACAAAACGTCTTTCTGCCGTCCGCTGGGGTATTACCCGAAAACTGTTGGTTGCATGGATATTAACCATTCCTGTAAGCGCTTTACTCGCCGCAATGATTTTCTCAGTGGTACGTCTGTTTTTGTAAAAATACAGAAAGTGCCTGCAAGTACCAAACAGGGAGTTTAACGTGCGGTTTTTACTGGGTGTATACGTGGTAAACTGTCATAAAATTTTAGATATAAAACGATTAGCTGATTTTTTTTACATTTAGCTGAACAATTCAAATAAATATGTCAATTGAAACGTCCATAAAAAAACAAGTTACTTCGCAAATGGCAGCATTTTGCAGCCGTTCGGAACAATGCTCGCCCGATATCTGCAAGAAAATTATTGCTGCCGGTTTAAGCGGAGAAGAGGCTGAAGAAATACTCGAATATCTGAAAAAAGAAAAATTTATTGACGACAAGCGTTATGCCGAGGCGTATTCAGCTGAAAAATTAAATATTAACCGGTGGGGACGTATTAAAATAAGGCATTACCTGCGCGCAAAGGGATTGTCTGACGAAATTATTGAAACAGGGCTGGACTCGCTCGACGAAAAAAAATACATCGCTGCTTTGCTGAAAACAATAAAAGAGAAAGCAAAAAAAGCAAATGGTAAAAGTAAATTTGAAAAAATGGGACAAATCATACGGTTTGCGCAAAGTCGCGGTTTCGAACCGGAACTCATTCACCGGTATATTAACGAGATAATGAAATAGTTAGCTTTAATTTTAAAAAGCTTTGAGAATTAATTCAAAACAAAACGGTAAGTAATGGTTCCGCTTTGTACGGTAGCATTTTCATCTGCGTTGAATTTCGCTTTTAATGCTGCCTGCCGAGCTGTAGTCAATAATTGACTGTTCATAATGGTTGTACCTGTTACACCTGATTCGGCAGCAGTAACGTTTCCGTTTTTATCAACGGTAATTCTTACAACAACCACACCATCAACATTTCCGGGGTAATCAGGTTTAGGAAGCGACAGTGCAGAACGCCCTGCTAAACTGAACGAAACCCCTGTCCCCTGATTGCCTGAACCACTGCCGCCCTGCCCTAAGTTACCGGCATTGGGGTCACCCGTTGTGGAACCTTGGTTTCCTCCGGGGAAAGTAACCCCCTGACTAGTTCCTGTGCCGCCTGCCCCACTGTTATTAAAAGCGTTTTGTGCTATTGAGTTTATTTCGTTTATTTTTTGTTGTTCTAACCTTTCTGCTTCGGCAATTCGTTGGCGCTCGAGTTCGGCCTGACGCTGTCTTTCTCTTTCAGCTTGTTGCTGTCTGTCGGCCTCTTCCCTCCTTGCTCTTTCTGCCGCATCAATAGCTGCGGTTTGCTCTTGGTTCTGGGTTACAACCGGCTCCTGTCTCTGAGTTGCAGGCGGTGGTGTTACCGTCTGAGGTGGAGGTGTAACCACCCTTTCTTCCCGTTGGACTTGCTGAGTTAGTTCACGGTTGTTTTGAACAGGACTGGTAATTGTACCAAGGCCATTATTGCTGTTACCAAAGCTAACAAGAATTCCTTCTTCGCCCGGTAATGGCAGCGGAGTGAAAAAACCGAATAAAATAAGCATTATGAGCACAATTACATGAAAAGTAACTGTACCAATAATTCCTTTTTTATGTTGTTGATAATATTGCACCTGGTGAAAATTAACCTCATCCAAAATTTAAGAGAGAAACAGTTCACTATCCTTCCGGCTCTGTTGCCAAAATCATTTTATAACCATTTTTCATGGCTATATTCATAATCTTCACTACCTGTTCAACAGGAACTGTCCTGTCGGTATGCAGTGAAATAAAAGTTTCACTATTGCCAATACCATACCTGCTTTGCAGGAAAGGTTCTATTTCCTGAAAACTCACTGATTTCATGATTCCGTTATCGTTAACGTAATATTTTAAATCTCTTGTTATTGATATGGTTGTTATGGGTTTTGCCGCCGTCTGATTGTTGCTTTGAGGCAGTAAAAGTTTTAATGCATTTGGCGCAATCAATGTGGAAGTTACCATAAAAAATATGAGCAACAAAAATACGATATCGGTCATTGACGCCATACTGAAAGCGGCATTTACACTATTTCTTCTTTTAAGCGCCATGTTATTTATTTAAGCTGGTTCATTTAACAAGTCCATAAATTCCGAAGTGGTTATTTCCATTTTGAAAACAACATTTGCAACGCTTGTAACTAAAATATTGTAGCCAAAATACGCTATAATACCTACAATTAATCCTGCAACAGTTGTTACCATTGCCTGATAAATACCTGTTGACAATAATGTTACATCAATATTGCTGCCCGCATTCGACATGTCGTAAAAAGCCTGAACCATTCCCATAACGGTACCAAGAAATCCGAGCATAGGAGCTCCCCCTGCGGCTGAAGCAAGCGCGGGTAATCCTTTTTCGAGCTTTGAAATTTCAAGATTGCCTACGTTTTCAATTGCAGCATTTACATCGTTGAGCGGCCTGCCAATACGGCTGATTCCTTTTTCGAGCATCCTCGATGCCGGGCTTGAACTGCTTCGGCAAAGGGCAATAGCATCATCTATTTTGCCGGTTGTTATGTACAGTTTTACTTTTTCGAGAAGATTGTGGTCAAATTTCCCGGCCTTTTTTATAGCAAAATATCTGTCGAAAAATATATACACTGCTATCACTGACAGAGCAATGATAGGAATCATTATCCATCCTCCCTTGACAGCTAAATCAATAAATTTTAAAGAAATCCCTTCCGGCTGTGTGGGCACGTTGTTTATTCCTGTGGCTAAATCTGCCTGAATCATTAAAAGTTTTAACATGAGTATTTTCGGTTTATTCTTTTCAAATTTTATAAAAAACTTAAGTATAGTAATATATAATTATACTTTGCTAAAGTATATATTATTTTTAGATATCTGAAAGTACGTACACAACCTAAATCAATATTTTATTAACAACCAGGTATTAACAAAGTAATGCCGCCCATTTTTCAACAGGCGGCAAAATTTGAAATTTATAATTACAATGTGTTATTGCAATAATAATGTTAACGAATAACTCTTGCGCTACCGCCTTTCATCACTTTTTCGGCTTCGTCCTTAGTAGCCCAGTTCCAGTCGCCCATAAACCCATGGCACAGTGCCGAGTATGCAGCCGAAAACTCAATGGTTTCTTTCGGATCCTTGCCTTCGAGCATGCAATAGATAAGCGCTGATGCAAAACTGTCGCCGCCGCCGGTACGATCCCAAACTTCAAGGTCTTCATATTTTCTTGAAGCGTAGAATTCGCCTTTATACAACATAACAGTCTGCCAATTGTTCAAAAGGGCAGTTTTAACATGGCGTAATGTTGTTCCAACCGCCTGAACGTTTGGATACTTTTTCACAACCTGTTGTGCTACAGTTTTATAATTTTCAGGATCGAGATCTTTATAAGCAGAAGTTGCACCTTCAGCTTTAATGCCGAGCATTTTTTCAAAGTCTTCCTCATTGCCGATAATAACATCAACATAAGGCATTATCTCTTTCATAACTTCTTTAGCCCTGTCTGAAGTCCACAATGTTGACCTGAAATTCAGGTCGAAGCTGGTGGTAACTCCAAGTTTTTTTGCTATTTTAAGCGAAGTAACTGCTTCGGCTGCTGCGTTTTCCGAAATAGCGGTTGTAATTCCTGTAGTATGGAACCAACGAGTTTGAGAAAGCGTTTTTTCCCAGTCGATATCGCCTGGTTGAATTTTGCTGATGGCTGAATGCGCCCTGTCGTAAATTTGTTTGCTGGCTCTTGGCCCAATACCTACTTCAAGGTAGCATAATCCGTTTCTTGTGGTTCCTTTTCCGTCGAAAGGAAGCATAACAACTCCGGACATATCAACGTTGTGTTCCCTGCCTTTATTTACAATGTACTGTCCCGACCAAATGTCAACTAATTTTGAAACCCAGGCAGTTTTAAGGCCAAGGCGCGAAACGTTAACAGAACAGTTAAGTTCAGCTGCGGCAATGGCAATTAACAGTTGCGACGATTGCTCCAATCTTGCATGATCGGGCGCTGTTAACCTGACCATTGCTTCTCCAAAACCGATAAGATCGAATTTTTTTCCGGTACTCATTTTAAATTTATGTTAAAGTTAATATTATAAGTTTAGTCCTTTTCTGTTAAAAATTGACTTAGGCATCCTGCCTTGCAGATAATCAACAATACCTGCTGCTGCCTCACAGGCAACTCTTACTGTACACTCAGTGGTAAGCGCTGCAGTATGGGGGCTGATTATGGTTTTCGGATTTTTTAGGAATGCATCTCCGTCAAGTGGCGGCTCGTCTGCCAGTACGTCGAATGCTGCTCCTGCAAGCTTGTTCTCGTCAAGCATTTTTATCAAATAAGCTTCGTCAACAATACCGCCGCGGGCTGTGTTAATTAAATAAGCCGAAGGTTTCATGAGCGATAATAATTTTTCATCTACATGGCCCCTTGTTGTTTCATTGTTAGGTATGTGTAGCGAAACAACATCGGCTTCCTTATAAACTTTTGCCTCATCGGAATACCTTACAACTCCGGGAGCTAAAACGCTGTCGTCGATATACGGGTCGTAAACAATTACCTTCATGTTAAAGGCTCCCATACATTTTTGGGCTACTTGTTTTCCAATTCTTCCGTAACCGATTATACCCAGTGTTTTTCCATCAAGGTCGATAGGAAGGTATAAACGGCGTGAAGTTTTAAAATTGCCCTGACGGGTCTCAGCATCTAAAAATAAAAGATGTTTTGTGGCTGCACCAATAAGTGCAACAGTGTGCTCAGCAACAGTACCTGTATTTGCATCGGGTGTATGGAGAACCAAAATACCCCTTTCCGTGGCTGCAGCAACATCAACGTTATCAACACCTGTTCCTGTACGGCTGATTACTTTCAAGTTTGGAGCCATATCCATAAGTTCGGGTGTGAACTTAATGGTTGTGTCTAGCATAACGGCTGTTGCTTCTTTTACAAGTTTTTTAAATTCATCGTGATCGCCCGACGGCATATACATCACTTCGCCGCCCTGCTTTAAAATATCAAGGGCAGATGTGCTAACTTTTTCGTTTACTAATATTTTTTTCATCTGTATTAATTATTTTTTAAATCGTTATTAATTCTCTTTTTGAAAATCAAGAATTTATAAAAGAATTAAATCAAACCCACTTTTTTGAGATAATCTTCAATTTTCTTTTTGATATCATCAGCTAACGGAAGGAGCGGCAATCTTGCGTTTCCACCGTGAAGGCCTGCCAAATCCATAGCATATTTAACAGCTGCAACGCCACCGGTTCCTGAAACCGATTTATTGGTTTGGATAACCTTTTCATTCAAAACAAATGCTTCGTCGTATTTTTTTGCTACAACAAGGTCGTACAGTTTGCAGGTCATATCGGGGAAAATGTTGGCCAGCGAAATAACACCGCCGTTAGCTCCCATAAATAGGCCATTCATGAAGAAATTGGCTGAACCCGGAATAACATTAAATACATCTCTCACCGCGAAAAGATATCCTTCGATGTTAGCAGCATTCGACGAGTCTTTAACTCCAACAATATTCGGGTGTTTTGCCAACTCTTTAATAAGATTTACCGACAAAATTGTTCCTCCGCAAAACTGAGGCGCATTATAAACAAGGCAAGGCTTACTCACACTGTTGGCAACGTCAGAAAAATATTTCAGCAGAACTGCATCTGTCATTTCTTTTTTGAAATATGACGGAGGGAGTAAGGTTATATAATCAGCGCCCAATTCGTCGCAAACCTTTGCAAATTCAATGGTTTCTTTGGTTGATTCGAATATACAGCCGGCCATAACAAATTGGTTGGCCCCTTTGTATTTAATAATCGTATCGAGAACTTTTGTTTTTTCTTCAGTGGTCAAACTTTTATTCTCGCCGTTCGAGCCTAATGCAAGATATCCTTTAAGCGGAGATTTTGCATAGAAATTCATGTTACTGATGAGTTTATCGTATGCTACTTCGCCGTTAGCATCGAAAGGAGTAGTGATTGGTGCGTAAACACCCATTAAATTTTTATCCATAATTTATAAATTTTGAAAATTAGTTTTTTCAAAGATAGCTTTTCAAATTAATTTATTCAAATTTTTTGCCTTAATCGGGTTAAGTTTTAACTATTCTTCAAACATTCGTTTCGGTTAGTTAATAAACATTAAAATTATTGTTTTAGGAAAAATATTACAATATAAAAAAACTCAAGAAAGAGTTTACACAATAAAACCAGTAAAAACAATTGTTTTTACTGGTTTTAACTAAAATAACCAAAAATCTAAACAAGTCATCTATAATTTTTCAATCAAATTACAAATGCTTTATAATATTATTTAACTACGAGGCTGTATTGCAGGAACAACGAACGGTTCTCTCCATTCAAGTTGCATATCAATATTCTGATTCCTCGTATAATTGATGATATGGTTTTCAGGAATCTGACTTCCAATAATTTCAATTTTGTTCCTGTCAACAACACCTATTCCTGCAGCAGCCAAATAGTTAAGATAACCCACTTCTTCCAGCGGGATATTCATCAACCTTGTGCACATACTGTCAACGGCAATTGCATCAAAGCCGGCCAATGCGATTTTGTGATCAACCGGAGTTCCCTGCGATGGTCCATTTCCTTCCATTCCTTCAACTCCGTCGATAATAGTAAAATCGGCGCGTGCAGTTTGAGTAACGAGGAACATATTGTAATGCAGCCAACGTGATCCGCCTGCGTGCATACTTCTTTTATAACTGACCGGAGTGCCGCCTTCAACTAATGCGCCGGGATTTAAAGGCGCCCCCATTGCCATATTTTTTACCCCGGCTGTCATTATCACAGAATTATGTGTTTTTAACCTTGATATGGAAATGACATAATATTCTTCAGGAGTGCAAAAAATATCGGCAAGCTGGATTTTATCGAGATGTAAATTCCTGTCGATAATATAACATGGAGTACCTGTTTTGTTTTCGTTTAAGTCAACAAATTTCACATTAAATTCGTTTTCCAAATCGGTGTAACCGTAATTACCGAATCCCACAGCTGAATTTACACTTGCACTTGATTCGGCAACAATAAACTGTCCATTATAGATTGGTTTAAGATATTCCATAACGGCACGCAAAGCATCTTTGTGCGTTGCACAAAGCGGAATGCTGGTACTCACCATATTGACTTTAAGAACCACTTTTTTGTTTTTAATTGCAGACTTAATTTCACTATGGAATGGTTTCATTACCTCAAAAATCATTTGTTGGCGGTCGGTGCCAGTGGTAAAAGCAACAGGACTTACACTGTCGTTATTTAAAGGCTTTACAGGATTAGCTGTTCTGGCTGTACAGGATGTCAAAACATCGCTAAAACCTGCGGACAACATCACAGCTGAACCTAAGCCAATCATTTTAAGGGCATTACGCCGACCAACGATTAGTTCTTTTTCTGATATTTCTTTCATAACGTTAAAATTTAAATATTTGATAATTAGGTTTATATTAAAATTTAGTTTAAAACTACAATATTATCAAAAAAATATTGCTTTAACAACATTTTTATCTGATTTTTTTTACATAGGAAGAAATCGCCACCTTTATACATTTGCCTTTAACAAACTCAGCCCACCTGCTAAAAGCAGATGGGCTGAAAAACTATAAAAAAAAATAAAAGATTCTTATTTTTGGCCTTTTGCCGCATTCATAAACCTTCTCTGATACGAAACTACCTGAGGCGTTGTGGTAAATTTGGCAAGGTATTCTGGTTCGGCTGTAATTACTACCCTGTCGGCAACATCAACAAATTCGGGCTCGGCAAGAAGTTTGTCGATTGCAGGATAGTTTTCTTCACCTTCCATGCTGCAAATAATCAGGCGCGTATCAGGTAAGTTTGCTGTTTTGAGCAGTCTAAGGTTGTGGCGCACTCCGTCGAGCTGGTCACAGCCTTCCCAATTATCCCAATTCCTGTATTTAAGAATTCTTTCAGCGGTTTTTTTCACATCCGACAGGCTCATGTTACTGTCGGGCGCTATGAAATCTTTCTCGATAAAGAATTTTTTCATGCTTTCGAGTATTGCGCTGTCGTTTGAAACTGCGTATTTCCCAAGATAATCTTGCATAGCAATACTTGCCATTCCGCGGTGACGTACAAACGAGTTTATAAAATACGGGCGTGCCTGCAATGCCAGTGCGGTTTGATAAGGCTCAAACATTAGCGTAAAATTCACCCTGTAACCGTGTTCATGTAAAAGCAAGGTGAGATTATGGCCCCATAATTTGTCTTCAGTAGTACCGGCATCGTAAGCCCTTTGGAACAGTTTGTTCCCTTCTAACAATTCGTTAACATTTTGGGCATTCACAGGGCCTGTATGCGGAACTTTAATAACAACCCTGTATTTCGACAGCATTTCCTCAAATTTTGCTGCTTCCTCAAGAATTTCATTAATGTTTTTATTGAATGGGTTATTTAGTTCAACAGAAATATCGCAGCCGGGGCCGAGAATATTTCCAATTTCCTGCATAACTTCATCTCTGTTTTTAAACTTGTTTCCAACATTTGCTTTCGGGTTATTAATAAAAAGATCGTAAATTATACCCGGATTGCATGTAAGATTGGCAAGCATGTTTTTTATTGGCGCCACTTCATAAGGGTTAGCGCTGTCGGCCGAAAATAATAACTGTGTCGGCCTTTTAATGCCATTTTTGTCGTAAGAGATATCGCGTACAAGATCTACTCTCAATACATTGTTTTCAGTTAATTCATACTGAATTTTAAAACCGGCAGGAGTTTCTCCGGCAGGGGTTTTAAAATAATCTACAACCTCTTTAAAATTGTTGGTTACTCCAATATATTTGATATTCTTTTTAACAAAATCGAAGTGATCAGCAGAAATTGGGGTATCCAATACTCTGTGAACATAATCAGCGTCAGCTTTAATTAATTCAGCAATACTGCCTTCTTGACCATAAGATGTAAGAAGGGTTTTAAGTGATAATTTTATTTTATTCATATACTTTAATTTTTAAACTGTTTTTACAAATTAATATTTTAAACGGTTTTTGGGGAATTATTAAATACAAAAATTTAAATGAAGAACTGCCCCAATAAAACCCCAATAAAAACTGTTGTTCTTATTGGGGTTAAAATAAATAACCAAATCTTTAAAAAACTATCTGTAATTTTTCATCAAATTACAGGCTTATTTCAATAACTTTTTTTAACGCGGAGGCCCAAAAGGCATTTGCCCAGTACCAGCGGGTGGCGTTGGAGCTTCAATAATCTGATAACCGCGAGGTACTTGCATAAATGGTACATCCATCCACCGAAGCTGGCTCTCAATATTAAAGTTCATAGCGTATTGGATGATATGGTTTTCAGGAACCTGACTTCCAATAATTTCAATTTTGTCCCTGTCTACATTACCCAATCCGGCAGCAGCACAATAATTAAGATAACCTACTTGCTCCATCGGAATACCCATCAATCTTGTACACATACTGTCAACGGCAACTCCGTCGAAACCTGCCAGTGCAATTTTGTGATCAACCGGAGTTCCTGAAATTGGCCCATTCCCTTCCATTGTTTCAACTCCGTCTATAACGGCAAAATCGGGGCGAGACATTTGATTAACGAGGAATAAATTGTAATGAACAATGCGCGGGTTGGCCCCGTTGTGCACGATTCTCTTAGAATTAAGAGGTTCACCGGTATCAACATTTATGCCGTTACGTATAGGCGCTCCCATAGCTAAGTTTTTTATACTGCCTGTCATTACCACAGCGTTATGTGTTTTCATTCTTGATACATTGATTACAAAGTAATCAGGATCTGTTAAAATCTTTGCCAGACCAATTTTTTCGAGATATAAATTACTGTTGAGAACATAGCATGGGTTACCTGTTTTGTCTTCTTGGTCTACGTCATAAAATTTCACGTTGTATTCATCTGCCAAGTCGAGATAACCGTAATTTTCAAATCCAACTGTTGCGTCGCCATTTGAAGTTGATTCGGCAACAATAAATTCTCCTTTGTAAAATGGCCTCATAAATTCCATAACACCACGCAAAGCATCTTTATGTGTTGCACAAAGATATGTATTGGAAACCACCATGTTGATTTTAAGAACCACTTTTTTGTTTTTAATTGCAGCCTTAAGTTCACTCTGAAATGGTTTCATTACCTCGTTAATCATTTGCACACGGTCGGTACCTGTTGTAAAAGCAACAGGACTAATGCTGTCCTTAAAGATAGGTTTAATATTTACTCTTGGAAACATTTTCTCTATCGTCCGTTCAGGCCCCAAAGCACAACTGTTAAAACCGGCTGTTAACATAGCTCCTGCTCCCAGTCCTACCATTTTAAGGGCATTACGCCGTCCAATAATCAATTCTTTTTCTGATATTTTCATAACTTATATTATTTAGAATTCTATAATATAATTGATGGCTATGGATTATTACCATAGCCATCAATAAATATTTATTATCTTGGATTTGGGGCAGGATACCTTTCCTGACGTTCCCTTGCAAATTTAAGAATAAACTCCGGCGCCGGAGCTGCTTCGGGTCTGTTCCCTTCCAATAGTGGACCTACATCATAAGCATGGTCGAAGAGCCATTGAGTAAACTCTGTGTGCATTTCAGGCGTAAATGCGCCATCGGCTTGCCGTGCAGAAAATCTACCTTCTTTAACTCCGTTGTGAGCAAAAGTATCTTGCAAACGCAATCTTTCTGATTGTTCAACAACAGCCAGCGCATGTTGAGGCGGAATGAAAACAACTCCATCTCTTTGAGCCAAAACAATATCGCCAGGCATAACAGTAACGTAACCTACCTGAATAGGACAGTTAATACCAGCCATCAGGTTTGAACTGTTAGACTGCGGCCTGAAATCTCTCACCATTAAATTAAAGTTCGGATTAACTGCCAAATTACCGGGTAAATCTCTTACAGTTCCTACAATAATGGCTCCATTACCTGAATTGAACCAGATTGCGGTTCCCAAATTATCACCAACATGCGATGCATCAAGTATTCCATTAGCTACATTTACAACATAGCAATCACCTGTTTGCAATTGTTCGACACCCCAGGTAAATTGCCCCGCGCTTCTGCCAGCTGCTTGTCCTTCTGTCTGAATAATACCATTCAAATCAGGCCTGGCAGGCATAAATTGGGCAGTTAAAGCCCTACCGATAATAGTAACATTTTCTCTCATCAACTGCATTCCGCCAACATATTGGTTTGTATAACCGCCTGTCGCCCTGACTTCACCGGTACTTAATGCTCCCTGGTTGCTAGGAGCCTGATCTCTCATACTGTTTAGGATCTGCCATGCTTCTGTAACATTAACGTGCCTTAATCTTGCAATGATTTCGTCTGATACTTTAGGCCTGCCATCTTCTGAACGCTCGCCTTGCCAAACCGATGTGTAATATATCAACTGTTCTTTAGTCAACGATAACGGTTGTGCTTTGACAGATGAAAAAATAAACAATCCCATTATTAGGGATAAGGTCAACATGTAATACAATTTTTTTAGTTTCATAATTTACTAGATTTAAATTAGTTTTAGTTTATTTTGTTTTTAAAAATTCAATACTATCAAAAAATTATTGTTTTAACAAATTTTTTATCTTAAATATAAAAATATTAACAATTCGTGCGGATTGTGATTCAATTAAATATATGATATGTTTATCAATCCTTCTTCTCTTTAAGCCCTTTTACCTTTGGTTCCCACCGGCTCCAAAAACTTGCAAGTGCTGAACCTGAAATATTCATCCATATTCCGAAAATCAGCGGAGCAAGTGCAGCTGCTGTACTTTTAAGAACATCGTATGCAAGGCCAACTCCCACTCCTCCATTTTTCAGACCAGCTTCGATGGTGATAGATCTTACATCAGCATCGCTCATACCGAATGCTTTAGCAGTGCTATATCCGGCAATAAATCCAACCACGTTAAGGGCAATTACTGCAAGGAAAAGCGCCGGGCCAATAACTAACAAAGTGTCTTTATTATGCGCTGCCGTAACTACTATATACAACATAATTGAAATAAGCGAGAGGTTTGGCAATACTTTGTCCATCCAGTTTTTGGGCCCGTTTTGGCGGCGGACTGCTATCATTGTAATTGATACTATTGTGAATATCCATAGAACAAGAATAAAACCTGTTTGCATTGATTTTATTAATGCGGGGAACGGAACAAAAATTAAGATAACCCCTGCAAGAAAAGTTCCTATTGCAAATTTTATCATGTTCGAATCCTTTTTTACCCATTCAAGATCGCCATATAATATTTTGTTGGCAGCAATACCTGCAAAAATTGGAATTAACATCATGTTCATAATACTAAAGAACATATCCCAGACATTAACCTCGATAAACGCACCGGCAAAAACTTTCATAGCCAACGGAGTTACTATCGGGGCAAGCAATGTTGTTAATGTTGTTATTGAGATTGAAAGAGCTAAATTACCTTTTGCAAGATAAGTCATAACGTTCGATGCCGCACCGGTAGGGCAGGCGCCTATCAATATTACTCCTGCAGCAACTTCAGGCGGGAAATTCCATACTTTTATAATTACAAGGGCAGCAAGCGGCATAACAACAAAAATCATAACAGCTCCTATAAGTACACCCAGTGGCTTTGAAAATTCCTTTACAAAATCACCGAGTTTCAGCTTTGTTCCCATACCGAACATAATTACCTGAACAGACGGGACAATAAGTGCCTTGGTATTAAAACCCCAGTCGGTAAAAATTTCAGGGAAGTAAAGCGTAAACGAGACGAAAGCAAATATTTGAAGGGTAAACGAAAGCCCTTTAAATTTTTCCGTTCTTTGTGCCGCAAAAGCTAAAGCATAGAAGAAGCAAAAAAGAACAAGTCCCGATATGGGTAAACTTCCGTTTCCGGAAGCCTGTAGCGCTATTTCAGCAACAGCTATTAACCCGGCCATTGCTAAAAACATTCTGATAGCAGTTTTATTTTCCATAATAAGTTGATTATAATTTTTTATTTGTTTAGAAATTTAATTACTGTTTCTTTTATTTGTTCCGGTTGAAATCCGTATTTGCCGAGCAATTCTTCGTATGGGCCATTGCCGGCATAAAAATCGCCAATGCCAACCATTTTCATTTTCACGGGATGTTCTTCGCTGCATAATTCAGCAATTACGCTTCCAAGTCCTCCGGCAACATAGTGTTCCTCTACGGTAACTATTTTGCCTATTTCCCTTGCAGTGGAAAGCACGAGTTCCCTGTCGATTGGTTTTATGGTATGCATATCGATTAAACGAACGCTTATACCTGCCTCTTCAAGCAGTTTGGCGGCAGCAACCGTCTTCGACAAAACTGTTCCGGTGCCGATAAGCGCCACGTCGGTGCCTTCATTTAAAACTATACCTTTCCCAATTTTGAAATCAACATCATCGTTATAAATTGTCGGCATTTTGGGGCTTCCTATTTTCATATAGCAGGGCCCTGTATGTTTAATCATTGCATGCACTGCCTTTTTTATGGTTACAGGATCGCCCGGATTTAAAATGGTTACACCGGGTATTGTACGAATTATTGCAACATCATCAATAGAATGATGAGTTGATCCCAGTTGATCGTAGGTTAATCCAACGCAACGGCCTACAACTTTAACATTTTGGTTCATATAACCGAGGTCGTTCCTGAACATTTCATATGGACGGGCAGTAACAAAAGGTGCAATTGCCGCAAAAACCGGAATTTTACCTGTTGTGGCAAGTCCGCTGGCAATTCCCATAATACCCTGTTCCATAATCCCGAATTCAAAATGACGTTCCGGAAATTTTTTGTTAAAATTGCTCAAACCTGAGCCCGAACTGCTGTCGGCTGAAAGGACTACAACATTTTCGTTCACTTCGGCAGCTTCAACAACTGCTTCTCCAAAAGTACTCCTTGGATCTTTCATATCATTAATCATAGTCCGGCCTCCTTCATTTTTTCGTTCAACTGTTTTTCAATATTATCAAAATCGCGTTCTGCCAATTCAAGTTCTTCCGGTTTCGACTTCCAGTAATGAAAATCGACCCGCGCCTCGGCAAAACTTATTCCTTTAGATTTTACCGTATCGGCAATAATAACCGAAGGTTTGCCTTTTTCGAAAGGAGTTCGGTTAACTGTTTCAATTATTGTTTCAATATCATGCCCGTCGATTACATTTACTGCCCAGCCAAACGAACGCCATCTTTCATCAAGTGGTTCGTAGCTCATAACCTCAACCGTAGGGCCGCTAATCTGGAGCTTGTTCCTGTCAACAAAAACAACAAGATTATCGAGTTTGTGCATCGCGGCGGCCGCGGCTGCTTCCCAGTTTGAACCTTCGGCAAGCTCTCCGTCGCCCATTAATGCAAAAACTTTCGCCGGCGATTTTTCAATTTTAAATCCAAGCGCCATGCCCGAAGCAATGGACAAGCCATGCCCTAAAGCACCTGTATTGGTTTCCACGCCCGGTAGTTTGTGCATATTCGGATGACCGGGTAATTTCGAGTCAAGAGCGCCGTATGTATCCAGAATTGATTTGTCGAAAAATCCTTTTTCAGCTAATGTAGCATACAGTACCAAGCATTTATGACCGGCTGAAAGTACGAAACGGTCGCGCTCTTTCCATGCCGGATTTTTAGGATCTACACGAAGAAGGTGAAAATAAAGTGCGGTAAGTATTTCAACCGACGAAAGCGCTCCGCCTATATGGCCTGCCTCTCCTGCCTTTATTAACCTTAAAATATTACGCCGTATTTGAAGAGCTGTTGATTCCAGCTTTAAAATTTCTTTTGTTTCCATAAAAATAACTTACAAATTTTAAATCTGATGTTTTTTTGCATATTCTACAAAACAGGCAACTTTAGGTTCAGAAGCTGTGCCTGCCTGCCATTGCGATTCCATCCATATTTTAACAATTTGTTTAGATATTTCTGTTCCGGTGGTAAATGCGCCAATGGCTAATACGTTTGAGTTGTTACTTTTTATAGCTCTTTCAGCCGAGTATGTATCTGCGCAAAGGGCAGCAAAAACTCCCGGCACTTTGTTGGCAGCAATACTCATACCTATCCCTGTTCCACAAAGCAGGATTCCTCTGTCAAATTTATTTGCCGCAACTGCTTCGCCAACATCAATAGCTACTTTGGCATAAATAGGGTCTTCGCTACCGAAGTCCTTAACCGAGTAACCCATTTTTTCGAGTTGGTCGATGATTATCTCTTTTAAATCTGTGGCATTCGGGTCGCAGCCAATTGCAACCGTCATTTTTTTCTCTTTTGTTGATTGTGTCATTATTTGTAAAATATTTATAAAACTTTTAGTTAGTTTATGTGATTACATCCTAAAATAAAAATTGCTAAAAATAGTTACTTTTTCCGATTTCCAAAAATTAAGACTGTTTCTGTTTAAAAAGGGACAAATATAGATAAAATTTATCATATTATAACACAATCTTTTTGTTTACTTTCATTATATGCTTTTGAAAGAATATTTTATTGCCTTTTTGTTACAAATATCAATACACTCGCCACATAATACACATTCAAAATTCATCATTTTTTCGTTTTCAACCATACTCTTTATGTCAAGGCCCATCGGGCATTGTTTAGAACATTTTTTACAGCCGATACATTTTGTTTTATCTGCTCTAATATGAAGTATCGGGATTTTCAACCAACTTGCAATTTTTGTTCCGATTACCATAAATGGGGCCATCCAGCAAACATAATGGCAAAACGCACGTCTTCCAAATGTGATAGATAACACAGCAATGAGCAGGACTATACCATAGTATATAATGTAAGTAAACGGTGCATTAAGAGAAACACCATTTGTAGTATGAAAGAAAAAATTGATCTCTGAAAATCCGCCCGCACGAACAAACAAAATGACGATTGAAATTATCCATGGAACCCAAAGGCAGTACTTTATGTAATTCAACTTTCCGCCTTTTGCCTTTTTGTTGTTAACAAGTATCAGGCATTCCTGTAACCCTCCACCCGGACAGGCATATCCGCAAAACGCTTTACCAAAGAAAAGCGAAAGCACGAATTGAAGAGTAAAAATAATCATACTGCCTGCTATAACGCCTGTCGATGCACCAATCACTATCAAATAAGGAGAAAAGTAAAAAATGGTTATAGGGAAAAGCAAAAACGATATAATTATCAATGCTTTTCTGATATTTTGCCTTTTTGTCATGTTATTTTTGTTGTACAGCCGCCGTGTAATCATCGGTATATCCCCAGTGCGCCGTTAATATGTATTCGGCAGTGGGTATATGGCGAATAATATCCATTGACTTTATTGCCTGAGCGTGATCGGTATTAAAGAATTCGGGTATTGGCGCTATTTTACCGT